>Ga0065705_10104309_pt1 | contig 21990 bp, 25 predicted proteins | sample SwibulcommuniRL2_FD_59092 | JGI IMG/M metagenome (GOLD analysis project Ga0065705, IMG submission 59092) | Bulk soil microbial communities from switchgrass field near Rose Lake, East Lansing, Michigan, USA - RL2 Bulk Soil v2 (version 2) | ecosystem: Environmental > Terrestrial > Soil >...
CTTCCACCTGGGCACTCACCTCCTCGGCGGAGGCAGAGACTTCTTCGACCGCGGCACTATTTTCTTCAGAAACACTGGCAATGTTCTCGATGGATTGCGTGACTTCGGTTGAGTTGGCACTCATCTCTTCGGTGGCAGCGGTGTTCTCTTCGACCACCGCACTGACCGAATCGGTGGCCGCGACCAAATCATTGGAGAGACTGCTCATTTGATCAGCCGCGGTCGCGATCTGTACCATCTGCCCGTTGACTTCTTTGGCCGCGCTCAAGATCTGCTCGAGTGCCTGCCCGGCCTGGTTGGCTTGCTGGACACCGCGTTCGACTTCCGCCGAGCCATCGTTCATGGCAGACACCGCGTCACCAACCGTGCGCTGGATGTCCTTGACCAGCCCGCCGATTTCCTTGGTGGCCAGGCTGGAGCGTTCGGCCAGCTTGCGGACTTCATCGGCGACGACAGCAAAACCCTTGCCATGCTCCCCGGCTCGTGCGGCTTCGATAGCCGCGTTGAGGGCTAATAGATTGGTCTGGGATGCAATATCTTCGATGGTTTCGACGATCATGCCGATCTGTTCGGAGCGCGTGCCCATCTCCTGGACTTTCTGAGCGGACAGGTTCACTTTGGCATGGATGGTTTCCATGCCTTGGATGGTGGTGGTGACGGTTTGAGCACCACCCTGAGCGACTTCGGCCGCCTTCTGAGAGCCTTTTGCGCCAGCCTGGGCGTTGAGGGAGACCTGCTGGATGGCATCGGCGATTTGACCGGTGATCTGAGCGGCTCGGTGGACTGCCTGAGTTTGATCCTGAGCACCTCGAGCGACGCCCTCGATGGCGCGGCTCATCTGTTCAACGGAGGTGGCGGTGCGGGTGACGGACTCAGATTGTTGAGCAGTCCCTTTGGCGACCTGTTGAATAGTGGTCGAGATCTGGCTGGTGGCCTGACCGGCCTGGTTGGCAGCGGAGGCCAACTGTTCCGAAGCAGCTCCCAATGAACTCGCATTTTCTGTAACTTCACTCACCAGGGTACGCAGATTGGCAATCATCTTTTCAAAGGCGGTCCCCAATTCATCCTCAGGACATTTGGGAGTTAGTGCTACAGCCAAATCACCATTGGCAATACGTTGAGCAACCTCCACCATCTCGATCATGTACGCCTCGGCGTTGACTACACCACGACCGACAGCGCCCACTTCGTCGCTCATGGCCGCGATCGAATTCTTGACCTTTGCAGACTGGTTTCGATTTAGGTTTCCCTTGCCCAGGTTTGTTACTAATAAAGCGGCTGTTGCCAGCGGTTGAGTTACCGTCCTGGCTAGAACAACTGCCAGGATCAAAGCGATCAATGAGATGATCAGACCACCAAATAACATCATGGTTTTCATACGCGCAATTGCCGCCTGGGCCGTCTCGTTGGATAGATCGGCGAATTTTTTGTTTACGGATGTCAGCGTATTGAAGGATTTGTCAAAGGCATCCATAGGTTTCTGAATACTCTCCAAATCCACCTTCCGGCCGGCTATGACATCATCACGCTGCACTACATAGCTTTGATAAGCAAGATCGAAATTGTCCAACGCGTCCTGCTCTTGCTTCTGCAATGCAGAGAGACCCGCATCAGCCAGGCTCTGTGTGAACTCTGGGCTGAGGGATGAAATCCATTCCTCTTTATAGCGCTGTATGATTGCTGCCATCACTTCGTCATCTTCACGGATGGCCTTATAAAGATTCTGCTTTTCACTCTGTGATAAATCTGTTCGAGAAAGTTTGATGAAGCTGGTCTCAAGTTCCTGATGATGTAAGTTCGCCTCATCCAGGTTCATGATCGGGATAAGCATGAACCCATAAAGATTATCGAACTCGTATTTCAGCGAGCCGGTCTGTGTAATGGCAATCGTAGCAATCACAGCAACGGATAATAGAGTAATGAGGGCAAGAATCATCATTTTCCAGAAGAATTTTATGTTTCTTAGCATTATGCTTTCCTTGTTATATACATCTGCTTATCTCTTTATTCTGAAGAACTCAAACTATTTTCGCAACCTTATTTCGTTGCTTTCACCGAGAAGGAACCTTACTTCTTTCAGAAAAAAGGAGTAGTGGTTGGCTTATAACGCTGGGATTTCAGCCTGTTCTTTTATGGACAGAACCTGAGTCAAATCCAGCAGGATGACCAGGCGCTCTTCGATCTTGGCAATGCCTTTGATGAAGGAAGAATCGACGGTGGTGACGATCGCCGGAGCGGCCTCCACAGAATCTTCTGGCACGGTCAAGACTTCCGAGACTTCATCCACGATCATGCCGACTTCGATCTGGTCCACGCTCACTACGATGATGCGGCTGTTCTTGTCCCTCTCCTCGGCGGGCAGACCGAAGCGTTTGCGCAGATCAATGACAGGCAGGACCTTGCCTCGCAAGTTCGTCACGCCTTCCACGAAACTGGGGGCATGAGGCAGTTGGGTGATGGACTGGATCTTGATAATGCTTTCTACTTTGGCAATATCTGCTCCGAAAAATTCGGAGCCTAATGCAAAGATAACGATTTGATTTTCCATGGATCATTTTCCTTGTGTTGAGGTTGAGTAATTGTTAATCACTCAACCTCAACGAATCTATTAGGATGATTAGAGGGCCTTCACTGGGGAATGGCCATTGTTGCCGTGTGCAGCGTAAGCGAGGTTTGTTTGATGCTGTATAGGCTGTTGCAGCATTAGCTTTTCGACTTGGAACTCTTTCTCAGCAAAACTCTGTTCACTGGACAATTTGAACTGGGCGACGACTTGTTGGAGAGCTTGTGCCATCTCGGCCAGGGATTGAGCAGAGGCGGTCACTTCTTCCACCTGGGCACTCATCTCTTCGGCGGAGGCGGAGACTTGTTCGACCGCGGCACTGTTCTCTTCGCTGACACTGGCGATGTTCTCGATGGATTGGGTGACTTCGGTCGAGTTGGCACTCATTTCTTCGGTGGCAGCCGTGTTTTCTTCGACCACCGCACTGACCGAATCAGTGGCGGCCACCAACTCGTTGGAGAGACTGCTCATTTGATCGGCAGCGGTGGCGATCTGAGCGACCTGCCCAGTAACTTCTCGGGCAGCGTTCAAGATCTGGTCCAATGCCAGTCCAGCTTGTTTGGCTTGTCCCACGCCCCGTTCGACTTCGGTCGAGCCATCGTTCATGGCAGATACCGCATCGCCGACAGTGCGTTGGATATCCTTGACCAAGCCACCGATTTCCTTGGTGGCGGTGGAAGCTCGCTCTGCTAATTTCCTTACTTCATCGGCGACGACGGCAAAGCCTTTGCCGTGCTCGCCGGCGCGTGCGGCTTCGATGGCCGCATTGAGAGCCAGCAGGTTGGTTTGGGAGGCGATGTCTTCGATGGTCTCGACGATCATGCCGATCTGTTCGGAGCGGGTCCCCATCTCCTGGACTTTCTGAGCGGAGAGGTTGACCTTAGCCTGGATGGTTTCCATGCCCTGAATGGTGGCGGTGACGGTTTGCGCGCCACCTTGAGCGACTTCAGCAGCTTTCTCGGAGCCTTTTGCGCCTGCCTGGGCATTGAGGGAGACTTGTTGGATGGCATTGGCGATCTGGTTGGTGATCTGCGCGGCCTGGGTGACGGCTTTGGTCTGATCCTGAGCGCCGCGAGCGACACCCTCGATGGCGCGGCTCATCTGTTCGACGGAGGTGGCGGTGCGGTTGACCGACTCGGACTGCTGCGCAGTGCCTTTGGCGACTTGTTGAATAGTGGTGGAGATCTGGCTGGTCGCCTGACCGGCCTGGTTGGCAGCAGAAGCTAACTGCTCGGAAGCAACTCCCAGCGAGCTTGCACTTTCTGCCACCTGTCCCACGGCTTCGCGCAAGCCGTCGATCATTTTGGCTAAGGCATTACCCAAGACGTCCTTCTCAGATTGCGGGTTGATATTGGCCGTTAAGTCACCATCGGCAAGCCTGCCTGCCGCTCCAGCCATGCCCTGGAGATAAACGATCATCCGACGGAAGGCCTCGGCCAGCGCGCCCATTTCGTCTTTGGATTGCAATTCGATTGTCTGGTTGAGGTCACCTTCGGCAATGGCGGCCGCCGCCTGGTACACTTTGCCCAGCGGAACAGTGATGGCGCGGGAAATCGTGAGCGCCAGAGCCAGACTCACAACCACCGCCCCGATTAACACGCCAATGATCAGCCTCTGCGATACAGAATACCCTGTCTGGGAAGTACTCAATTGTTGATCTGCATCGCTCTGATTGTTTCCTAACCACTTTTCCATAGTTGCATCTAAGTTGTCCATATCGGTCTTGACCTCGCCGTTCACCAGGTTGATGGCCGCCTCATCCTGAGCGCTGCGGCTCAGTTGAATGACTTGCGCACTGGTGATCCTGTATGCCTCCCACTGCGTTGCAACCTGGTCGAACAAAGCTTGATCTTCGGAATTGCTTATGAGAGGTTCGTACTGCTTGAGCAACTCGCCTATCCGAGTCGCTTCGGATGCCATCTGAGATTCGAGATTAGCCATCTCATTCTCAGAGGGGGCGATGATGTGTCGGAGCAGCTGATCCTCGTAAAAACCCGCCGCGTTTTTGACCTCGTAGATTGTTTTGATGCTTGGAAGGGTATTCTCTCCCATATCTTCTATATTGCTGTTGATGCTCGCTAGCTGGATTAGAGAAAAGATACCTAAGCCTACCATTGCGGCGATGACGATCATAAAACCGACGATCAGCTTGCCTCCGGTTTTGAGATTGTTGAGAACGTTCATGTAGTTATTTCTCCTTTGAAATATCGATGAAACTTTGTTGGTTTAGCATTGTTCAGATATTGCGAATATGGCAACCTGTGCAGACTCAGACAATGGTATGGAATCAACCAGCTTAACCTCCTTCGCTAATCCGATGTTGAAACGGCATAATGGGCAATCTTTCATTGCCTCGGCCATCACACAACAGTTACACATTGCAATATAAAATTCTATTTTTTCTTTTTCATTCATGACTTAATCCTCTTTCAAGCTATTTTTCCTGGATGATGCCTGTTGAGATAAGAACTTAACGTACCGATCCTTGGATTCAGGATTTCAAAGCAGATACATTTTAGAGATAAGCAGAATATTGCGTAATAAAAAAAAAGGTAAGAAGACATTAATATTGTGTGAAAATTCTCGCAATATCCCCCGTCGATTTCACATAATTTTTACGGAAATTATTGAGATTCCAGTTATACTGGAACCAAATCCTGACCCACTAATTGTCTTATTGACATCAAAAGTACTCATTTACAGAGGTTTTTGTGAACACTGATAAAGATGCATCTGTCGAAACTGAACAAGCACAACGAGAGCAAAAAGAAACCCGTACCGCTCCTCCTATATGGATGCCTGCTCCGAGTCCGAATGTGGAACGCGCAGAACAAACCCCTCCGACGGTGGAAACAGGAGAAGTTGGCCCTCAATATTCCTCTGAACTATCGTTTGTGTGCCTGTTAATTCCACGTTTCAGCGATCATTATCTGGTGGGTGATATTACAGAATCTTTGGTGGAATGGATGAAGCAAATCTGTATTTCCTATGGTTGGCGATTGGATGCAATCGCGGTTCGCCCTGGATACTTTCACTGGGTAATGCGAGTGCCACTGACTGCCAATCCAGCTCATTTCATGCGCCTCATTCGCCGGCATACGTCCGAGAAAATTTTTGACGACTTCCCGCGCTTTAAACAAAAAAATCTTTCCGGTGAATTTTGGGCACCTGGAAATTTTGTGATCTCTGGAACTCAGTTACAAACGGCAGAAAATATCAATGCGTTGATTCTTCAAACGCGCAGGCATCAAGGGCTCGTCTGAGTTAATTCAAAGCACTTTCATTGGAGGGGGAACGGCTGGAACTTCCTGTTGGATGTTTCCAATATATAAATCTGGCACAGATATGTTTTCAATAAAAGAATAAGCACGATCCGGCAATCATGCTCGGCTTCTTCCACGCGCCTTCCGTCTTTCTCCCAACGTAAAATTTTTAGCAAATCTTTATATCGCCTTCACGGTCAATTTACAGAGGAAAATATGACCGTATGCTAAAGTTGTGCGTGCAAACACCAGAGCTCAACAGCAGACTTTTTGTTTGAGTCAACGAGGCAAATTATCATGATTTACATCACTCAAAGAAACGGATCGAAAATTTATATCAATCCTGAATTGATTCAAATGGTTGAATCGACGCCGGATACGATCATCACTCTGGTGAGTAATAAAAAATTGATCGTTAAAGATACTCCACAGGAAATTGCGGAGCGCTTTATCGAATATCGTCGAAAGACCCTGGCGCCATTCATTTCGCATGCTGATAGCAAATAAGAAAAGGAATAATTTCTGGAGTAGTTTATGGACATTGCAACCATCGCCGGACTCATCGCAGGTCTTACCACTATCTTTGTTGTTTTAATCATGGACGGCGGCTCACCTGCCGAACTATTTGCGCATCCCTCTGCGATCCTCCTGATCATTGGTGGCTCGCTCAGTGCGACTATTCTGACATCTCCATTAAAGACCCTTATTCAACTTCCCAAATACTTTATCCAAGCCTTTACAACCAAAAGTTTTGATGCCAAAGCGACCATTGAGCTCTTGACCAAACTGGCAGACCGGGCTCGTCGTGAAGGTTTGCTTGCTCTTGAGGAAGACAGCAAAAAGATCAAAGATCCGTTCCTTCAAAAGGGCATCATGATGGTGGTGGATGGCGTGGATTCTGAGCAAGTCTCAGCCATCCTGGAAACGAACGTGGAGCAGATGAAGGCTCGTCACAAACAGGGCATTGGCTTTTTCGCGGCTGCGGGCGGGTATGCTCCAACCTTTGGCATTATCGGCACCGTGATGGGATTGATTAGCGTTTTGAAACAATTGGATAACCCGAGTGCACTGGGTGCATCCATTGCGGCCGCGTTTTTGGCAACCCTGTGGGGCTTGTTGACTTCAAACATGATCTATTTGCCTCTTTCTGGAAAACTGAAAGCCAAGAGTGATGAAGAAGCTCGTAACCGCTACATGCAGTTGGAAGGAATTCTCGCCATCCAGGCAGGTGAAAATCCTAGAATTGTACGCGACAAGCTAAGTGCTTTCCTTTCCCCGGCAGATGTAAAGGGTTTGGAAGATCCAGGAAAAGCCAAGGAAGCTGATAAGAAATCTGCCACAGGCAAGGCCGAGAAAGCGCAAGCATAACCATGGCACATCGACACGAGGAACACGAAGAGAAACATGATGAGCGCTGGCTCGTCAGCTACGCAGATTTCATTACCCTGCTGATGGTTTTGTTCGTGATTCTTTATTCGATGGGACAGGTCGACATTGAAAAATATCGACGCCTTGCGGATAGCATGCACACGGCGTTCACATTGGGCGGAGCCGCTAAAGTGGTTGACGGCCAGATCAACCAGGCCGGTGGTACGAACGAAGACGGAACCGCCAAACCGATCGTGGTCCCAGGAATTCCGGATGGCCCCACTCAGTCTGAAGAAGTTGCTGGAGAATTGACAAGCATGCTTGCCACGCAAAATCTGGGTAATGCTGTCAGCGTTCAAACGAACATTGAAGGTGTGTTGATCTCGCTCAGTGAACGCCTTATTTTCAAGGAAGGTCAGGCCGACCTTCCTGCAGAATCCTTACCGGTGCTCGATACGATCGTGGAGATGCTGCGCCCTATTGATAATAAAGTTCGCCTGATTGGATACACCAGCAATACGCCCTCCTCCAACCCGCTCTACCCGAGCAATTGGGAATTATCGCTGGCGCGTGCGCTATCTGTTGCAAAATACATGATGAATAAAGGGATTGCTCCCGATAGATTCATTGTCTCTGGAGAAGGCGAGTACAACCCCTTATTCCCAAATGACACGCAACAACACAAGGAATTAAATGCTCGTGTGGAAATTGTCATTGTGTATCCAGTAGAAGATAACCTTGTTAATGCGGATACTTCCAATGTTCAGCCATAAAAATTCATTCATAAGGTAAAGTACTATGCTCCAAAAAATTCTAAAAATTTTCAACGCAGTCTCACAAACAATTTTGATTATTGCCTCCTTAATATCAATGTTTACTGCATACATTGTCTTTGCTCCCGAGCAACTGCCGAAACCGTTTCACCTTGTGTACGCTGATCCGGGTACTGTGCCAGTTGCATCGTTTCAGACGGCGATTGTTGAGCAACCAACCGTAGTGCCTACACCCCGTGCCTATCTCCCGGGCGAAGGCGTAATGGTCAATATGTCTACCAAGATCATTAACCTGGTGGATCCCACCGGGCGAAAATATATTCGACTCACCGTTGTTGTTGAATTTGCCCCAGATAACCTGGAGTATGACTCACTGCCTGCTGAGGAAAAAACAACTTACCTCACAGGGTTTACGGACAAACTCAATTCAAAGATGCCCATCATGGATGATGCTGTGATTACGCTTTTATCAACCAAAACGTATGACGATCTTTACACAGCAGATGGCAAGGAGAAATTGCGCGTGGAAATCATGAATGATCTCTCGCAGAAGCTTCCTGATCTTCATATCATATCCATTTACTTCACAGAATTTGTGGTCCAGTAAATTATGTTAGCTCAATCAGAAATTGATGCCTTGTTGTCTGGCGCCATAGAAATGGATCAGAAAAATGGGGGAGATCGGGTCAATCTAGCCGGTATGATGAATCAGCCCGGTGAGCACGCGAAAACCGATGGCGAAGAAAATAAGAGTATCCAGACTTATAACTTCTGGTCGCCCGCCAGGTTTTCCAAGGAACAAATGCGCGCGGTAGAGTTGGTCCATGAGGACCTGTGCGAACGGCTTACAACCTCGCTGCCCACTTTTTTGAGGACTAATGTGCGTCCGCACCTAATCCATATGGAACAGGGTCGGTTTCACGATTTCATCAAGGATTTCCCGCCCAGTACGCTCTTTCATATTATTTCTCTGGCACCTCTGCCTGGTCATATGGTTCTGACCATGAGTCTCAATGTGAGTTATCTGATTTTGGAGCAGCGCTTGGGAGGCAAGATTGAAGGTCGCTTCACCGAACACATATTGACAGAAATCGATCAATCCTTGTTGCGGGGACTCGTTGAACATATGTTCGGAGACGTCAAGGGCGCTTGGAGCAAAGTTGCTTCACTAGAGCCGTCGTTGGAAGACAGCACGGTCAACCAGCATTGGGTTCAAATGATGATGGGCAATGAGCGCGTTGTCCTTTTGACTATTGAGCTCATCATTCAGGGTGTGACCGGCACCATGAGTATTTTTATTCCCTTCAATACGCTCAAGCCAATCACGAATGTGCTTAACCCGCATATCTGGATCGCCGGGCGCAAAGAGCAACAGCAAGATCCAGTCGCACGCCAGATGGCGGTCCAAACGATGATGAAAGCGGTGATCCCGATGAAGGTCATCCTTGGAAATGCAGATCTCACCATGAAGGATCTGATGAATTTGCGAGTCGGAGATGTGATCGAGCTTGATAACAACATTGAAAAACCGATGGTTGTACAGGTCGCAAATAAAAAACAATTTTATGCTCATGTCGGAAAATCCCGCAAACATCTTGGAATTCAAATCTGCGGCGTGTATCGAGATGAGCAGGATCAAGCGGATGATTAACAAGGGCAAAATCAAATGGGAACTATAGAACTTAACAACGAAGTAATGCCTGTCGGCAAAAAAATCGAAACTCAGCTCCAGGAGCCAGCCGGGCTACAAAAAAACTTGCACTCCAACAACATTGATTTGCTGATGGATGTTTCGATGCGTATCACTGTTGAATTGGGACGGACGCGCATGCAACTGGCGCAGATTCTTGAATTACAACATGGATCTGTCGTCGAGCTCGACAGGCTGGCAGGTGATCCAGTCGATGTCTTTGTCAATGATTGCATGGTAGCACGTGGCGAAGTTGTGGTCGTAGATGACAAATTTGGTGTCCGCATCACCGAAATGATCTCGTCGAAGAACGCCAGGCTGGCTGCGTGATGAACCTCATCGTCATGATAAAAAAGTGGTTTGAAACCGCGAGCCAGAAACAAAAGCTGACAGCTGCTCTACTGGGTTTCAGCCTGTTCTCCACGGTTGTGCTTCTCGTAATGAACGGATCTTCAAAAACCGCTACGGATCCTCTAGGTTCAACTCCCTTCTATTTTGTAGGCGTATTTGTAAAACTGATCGGCGTTTTGCTGTTGATCGTTGTCAGTTCAATCATATTTCGACGTTGGTTTCAGCCAGGCTTTAATGGAAAGGCAGCCCGTCAGTTGCATTTGTTGGAAACAGTCAGGTTATCTCCAAAACAGGCCCTTCATCTGGTCTCGATCGGTGACCAACAACTCTTGATTGGCGCAACGGATCAAAACGTTTCCCTGATTACTCATATTGACCAGAGTTTTAAAGCGACAGAATCTGATGCAATTAATACAAACCCCGTATCGGATTTTGGTTCACTGCTTCAAACTCTTAATTTTCAACCATCAACTGAGACTTCCAAATCATAAACCGAGATGATGATGATCAACAAATTATCTTCCAAAATTAGTTTAAAAGGTTTGAAGGGTAAGACTGGCAATTATGGGGGACCAGCGATCAAAATAATTCTTTGTTTTGTCTCCATTCTCATTCTCACCCTGTTGATGTCCGGATGTTCCACAGCCCCAGGGGTTTCATTGACTATTGATCCACAATCGGCCGAACCGCAGCAGGTCACTTCAGGAGTGAAACTGCTGGCGCTTATGACTGTGTTATCGCTTGCTCCGGCCGTCTTGATTTTAGCGACTTCGTTTACTCGGATTGTGATCGTTCTATCCATGCTGCGGAGTGCCATTGGAACTCCCTCCGTTCCGCCCAACCAGGTCATCATCGGTTTGTCCCTGTTGCTGACGTTTTTCATCATGACCCCTGTCTATAAACAAATGGATGAGGCTGCCATTCAACCTTTCCTGGCAGAGCAGATCGACCAGCAAACCGCACTGACAAAAGCTGAAAAGCCAATCCGTGAGTTTATGTTCAAACAGACCCGCGAAAAAGACATTCAATTGTTTCTGGATTTGGGCAACGAACCGCAGCCCGCGACTCTCGATGACATCCCGACCGTCTCTCTATTCCCGGCGTTTGTAATCAGTGAGTTGAAAACAGCCTTCACGATGGGGTTTGTGATCTATCTCCCGTTCCTGGTCATTGACCTGGTTGTTTCGAGCATCCTGCTCTCCATGGGAATGATGATGCTGCCACCGTCTCTGGTTTCTCTGCCATTCAAGCTGTTACTTTTCGTAATGGTGGATGGCTGGTATCTGATCGTTCGAAGTCTGGTCTTAAGTTTTACTGGAAGTTAGTGAGGTTAAAAAATGACAGAAGCCTATGTTCTTACTCTTGGACGGAACGCAATCATGGTCGCTCTGACCCTAGCCGGACCAATTTTATTGATCAGCCTGATCATTGGTAGTTTGGTGAGTCTAGTCCAGGCTGCCACACAGATCAACGAATCGACACTGATTTTCATCCCCAAAATGATCGGTGTTGTCCTGGTCTTGCTGCTCCTTGGCTCGTGGATGCTGCAACAGGCGGTGACGTTCACCTCCGGTCTATTTACGAGCCTGCCTAACCTGGTGCATTAGTCACTCCTGGATTCATTATGATGATCGCTCAAAAAGTCGAAGAAGTTATCCAATCAATCAATGGGCTCAGGCCCATGCCGGCCAATGTTGCCCGGCTCATCAAAGAGATTGATCAACCGGAGATCGGCATTCGCAGGCTTGCCGAATTGATCAGCCTCGATCAGGCATTGGCCTCCACCGTTCTGCAATTGTCAAACTCTGTATCACTCGGCTACCCGCGTACCTGTTCGACTCTCTATGAGGCGATCATGCAAATTGGTCTGGGGCGGCTGAAATCGATTTTACTGGCTTCCACTGCAACAGATATGTTGAAGCGGCGTTTAAGTGGATATCGGTTGGGAGAAGGGGAACTTTGGCGTCATTCTTTGGTGACAGCTGTTGCTTCAGAATGGCTGGCGCAGGCTCTGCGCTATCCCAACACAGAGGAAGCTTACGTCTCCGGTCTGCTTCATGATATTGGCAAACTCTTTCTCGATCAGTTTGTTTTGGATGACTATGCCACGATTGTAGATTATGTTCAACGCTATCAAATGCAACTCTGGCAGGTGGAGGAAAAACTCCTTGGGATCGATCATGCCCGAGTGGGTGGGCTGATTGCTGAGCGCTGGAATTTCCCCATTGTTCTGGTGGATGCGATTCGATTCCATCATGCTCCCTCCTTCGCCCGGACCAATCAACGGTTACCGGCCATTGTTAATTTGGCGAATTCTTTCGCAGCTGATTATCAGCCGACCAGTCCGGAACTCTTTAGTTTTCAAATCCACCCCGAATCTTTAAACATTCTAAGACTTGATCCGGCCGCAGTTGAAAAGCTTCGTATGGGAATGAAAACCTCGGGGTTGTTTCCGGATTATTCAACGATTGAGAAAAACCTATGAACCGCGAAACACTTTCCGTCCTTGTCCTTGAACCGAATGCTTTGCAATGTGACCTCATCAAGATGGTACTCATTCGCAATCATATGACTCCTGTTATTTGCAATGAACCTGCCAAGCTTCGCCAGCGTTTAATCGAATTGATGCCAGACGTTCTTTTGATCGATACCTATTTACCCGGTCAAAACGGATTGGATTTGATCAGCCAGTTGAATTCGGAAATTCTTTTGAAAAGAACTAAAGTCTTTTTTATCTCGTCCCTTGGTTTCCCAGAGATTGTTCAAAAAGCAGCTCAAATGGGCGCCAGCGGCTTTCTGGTCAAACCATTGAATCCTGATCTCTTAGTGATGCGCATACAAAGTTGCTTCAACCAATCCGGGAGCTATTCAAGTTAGCTGCAAACCGTTCTCGATAAAATTTGCCTGTCACAATATCAAATTGCCCTCAAGATAGGTAGAAACTGGTCGATAATATATTTTTGGTGCTAAATAATTTACGTCATATTTAGTTTTGCTTCACTTCGCTTTTACAGACGCATAGGGGGAAATCCAGTATCATCCTTCAAAGAAAGTAACCCTTTGGAAAAGATTCTTTTATGACGATCTCTGTTGCCCAGGCACAACTCTTCTTTCTGGCATTTACCCGGATTATGGCTATTATCATTCACGTGCCAGTATTGGGTGGACAGAATATTCCCAATCAGGTGCGGATCGGTTTGGGGTTTGTGCTGTCGATCGCGCTCATTCCGTGGCAGCCCCTGCCTGAGGATGCAGCGTCCATCGGATTTATTGCTTATGGGGTTTCCATCGGGAAGGAAATCTTGATCGGTACTCTGATCGGTTATTCTGCCGACCTTGCTTTTGGAGCGATCCAAATGACGGGTGGGGCCATGGGGCTGGGAAGTGGTTTTGAATCCAGCCGAATTTTCAATCCATCCATGGGTGATTCCGGTTCAGCCTTTGATCAGATTTTTGTGATGACGGCCACCATCGTGTTTCTGATGATCAATGGTCATCATCTGGTAATTACTGCGATCCAAAAGACGTTCGAGCTGCTGCCAATTAATGGGAGTCTGCCCTTCGATGGATTGGAAACGATCATGAGGACAACTTCCACATTCATCATGGCTGGGATTCATCTGGCGTTGCCTGTGATGACCGCTCTGATTCTGACGGATCTCACTCTAGGACTTTTAGCTCGTGTTGCGCCCCAGGTGCAGGTCTACTTTTTAGGTTTGCCCGTTAAGGTCGTTGTGTCCCTGCTTGCCCTGAGTTTTATGTTTGCAAGTCTTCTGCCATACCTATCTTCTTTGTTTCAAAACATGGCAGAGAACATGCTCCTATTTCTGAAAGCATAGAGCGATATGGCAGATAAAACCGAAGCCCCAACTCCTCATCGTTTACAGGAAGCCCGTGAAGAAGGGCAGATCGTCCGCAGCCAGGAGCTCAACACGGCGGTGATTATTCTGGTGAGCGTGTTCCTTTTACGTGGACCAGGCGAACAATTGGCAATCGCCTTCAAGGATGTGATGACAACCTCGATCATCGATCTCCCACATACGGATCTATCCGTGGAGTGGCTCAGACAAACGGCATTTGCGTTCGGCCGGCAGATCCTGCCGTCGTTCATGTTTCTGCTTGTCGGCTTGATGTTGACCGGCGTGGTAATCACGCTGGGTCAAACTCAATTTTTGTGGGCCGGCAAAAAGATTGGGTTTGATTTCAAGCGTCTCAATCCATTGGAGGGTTTCAAACGGATTTTCTCCACACGCGGCCTGATCGAGTTGCTTCGCTCACTGCTCAAACTGGGTTGGGTTTCCTGGGTCGCGTATAGTTTTCTGCGCGCTCATTATTATGAATTGTTCTCATTCACTCAATATGACCTGGGAACAGCAATCACTACGTTTGTCAATCTCTCTTTTTCACTCATCCTGCGGATCGGCGGCATGTATTTGATCCTTGCCGTCGCTGACTATGCTTATCAACGCTGGGATCTTTACAAAAATTTACGCATGAGCAAGGAAGATATTAAAGAAGAGAACAAGCGCTCAGAAGGTGACCCGATGCTAAAGAGTCGCGTCCGTAGCATGCAGCGTCAGATGGCGCGTGGACGAATGATGGCAAACGTACCAAAAGCAACTGTGGTCATCACCAATCCAACCCACCTGGCCGTCGCGATCGAATATCAGGAGGGAATGAAAGCTCCCAAACTTCTTGCGAAGGGACCGTTTCGTGTTGCCGAACGGATCGTCAAAATTGCCAAGGAGAATCATATTCCTGTTATCCAGAATATTCCTTTGGCACGTGCCATTTACAAAACGATCGAGATCGGGCATGAAATCTCGCCTGATCTTTATCTCGCAATGGCCGAAGTTCTTGCTTATGTGTACAAACTCCGCGGGAAGTTCTCTGCCCGCCCACAAGCTGCACTGTCATAGATGAATTGGAATTAGCAAATGGCAATTACTACAACCACCCCGGCACGAAGTCCAATCCTTGTTGCTTTGGAAAGTCTGCTACGCTCAAAAGATATTGTGATGGCGTTCAGCCTGGTCGTTCTGGTTGGGATGCTGTTGATCCCGCTACCGGCCTTCATCATTGATCTTGCTGTTGCATTGAGCATTGCTGTTTCCATTGGTATTGTCCTAATGACCATGTTCATTAATCAGCCGATGGAATTTTCTGTTTTCCCGACTGTCCTTTTGCTGGTTACTCTGTTTCGTCTAGGTTTAAATGTTTCGGTGAGCCGATTAATTCTGTTGAGCGGTGAAGCTGGTCAGATCATTACTACGTTTGGAAATTTGATTGTGGGTGGCAATTACGTGGTGGGTGTGGTCATCTTCCTCATCTTGATGGTCATTCAATTTGCCGTCATCAACAGCGGCGCGGGCCGCGTGGCAGAAGTGGCCGCACGCTTCACGTTGGATGCGATGCCGGGTAAGCAAATGGCGATCGATGCGGACCTCAATGCAGGTCTCATTGACGAGAACCAGGCGCGGCTGAGACGAAAAGGCATCGAATCGGAAGCAGACTTTTACGGCGCGATGGATGGCGCAAGCAAATTCGTCAAGGGTGATGCAATTGCTGCGATCATCATTATGTTGGTCAATATTGTTGGTGGCTTTGTTATCGGCGTAGTGCAGCGCGGAATGCCATTGGCCGCCGCTTTGCAAACTTACGTCCTGTTGACCATCGGCGCTGGGTTGGCGGTTCAGGTCCCTTCTTTGCTGGTTTCCGCAGCCGCAGGTCTGATCGTCACTCGTTCCACCTCTGAGACATCCCTCGGAACGGAAGTAGCCAGTCAGATTTCCAATTTCAATGTTCTGGCAGTGGGCTCAATGATCGTCGCGTTGATGGCGTTAGTGCCCGGACTTCCCAAAATTCCATTTGCATTTGTCAGTATTGGCTTGGGTGTGGGTGCTTTCTTTGTCAACCGTATGCAGACACAAGCGATTGCACTGGAAACTGTTGCCGCTCAACCTGCGCTTCCGGCTGAACCTGAAACTCCTGAGCAAATGCTTGAGATGGTCGTAGTGGATCCGATCGAGTTGGAAATTGGGTACAGCCTCATCGCCATGATCGATGAAGACAGTCAGGATAACCTGTTACGCCGCATCACCGGCATCCGCCGACAGTTGATGAGCGAACTGGGATTGATTCTTCCCGTGGTCCGTATCCGCGACAACTTACGCCTGACTCCGCAATCCTATCGCATCAAGGTCCGTGGACAGGAAGTCGCCTCCGGCGAAATTGCTCTTGACTGCCTGTTGGCAATCCCCGGCTCCGATTCGGAAGAGTCGCTCCCAGGTGTCCCAACGACTGAACCTGCTTTTGGGCTGCCTGCGCTCTGGATCAATGAATCAGACCAAAATCAGGCCGAAATGAAAGGCTATACAGTTGTCACTCCGCTTTCGGTGTTGTGCACCCATTTGACTGAGGTGGTGCGAGGGCATTCGTCCGATCTGCTGAGTCGTCAACTGGTGCAGGAAATGTTGAACCAGCTTCGTCAAAAAGCTCCAGCTTCGGTGGAGGGTGTGGTACCGGAGATGTTGAACCTGGGGGAAATCCAGGGTGTGCTGCGCAACCTGTTACGAGAACGCATCCCCATCCGTGATCTGAGCGGAATTTTGGAAGTGCTGGCGAACAATGCTGTCATGACGCGCGATCCAAATATCCTTGCTGAAGCGGTTCGTCAGAATATGGCAAACACGATCTCCAGCCAATATAAAGATGAAATCAGCACCTTGCATGTCTTTACGCTGGCTCCGCAACTTGAAGGTATCTTGCGGTCTTCATTGGTTTCGTCAGAGGGCAGCCCGGGCTTTCAAATTGATGCAGCCCTCGCTCAGCGCGTTCTGGTCAAGACCGGCGAACAGATGGAAGCGCTGGCGCAATTGGGACATTACCCGATTTTGCTTTGCCCGCGTGAATTGCGCCTCGCGTTTCGACGACTGGTGGAACAATCATTGCCGAATTTGATCGTCATGGCCTTTTCTGAAGTGGGGCAGGGCACAAAAGTAAAAGCACATGGCATGGTTAAGATGGAATAGAGGTCGTTATGGTCACGAAAACATTTAAAGCTGATTCAGCCTTGGAAACGTTGCAATTGGTCCAGGAAGACCTGGGAGCCAATGCGATCGTAGTCTCCATGCGCGAAGTGCCGGGTGGCCCTTCGTGGAATCCCTGGAAAAAATCTGCAGTGGAGATTGTCGCGGCCTTGCCTGAAACAGAGACTGCTCCACCAATACCTCGGCAGACAGCCACATCAACCGTACTGAGGCCATCGGACAATAAAGTTGGTGTGGAATTCATGGAAGAGGTGCCTGAGATTGAATGGGACCTGCAATCAGACCAGCAACTCGCCCAGTTGCGCGCGGAGCCGCATCCTAGGCTGAAGCTGAATCTAAATCCGGTCTCGCAGGATTCGCAAAATTTGCGTCCGACTTTGCCAGAATCATCTCCTCAGAAAACGACAGTGAATGCTGTAGAGCCCAAGTACATCCCTCCGGTGCTGAAAAAAATCCAGCAGCAGTTAATCACTCAGGATGTAGATATCCAATTGGTAGAAGGCATCGTAAATGTTGCGCTTGAGACGTTAAGTTCGGGCACGTTAGGTGATTATGAAAATTGCAAAAATTCTGTTATTCAATTGCTAGGCACTGAATTACCGGTTGAAAAAGGTGCAGGAGCCTATATAAAAAAGAACATTGTTTGTCTAATTGGTGCTAGTGGAAGTGGGAAAACAAGCACCATTGCCAAACTGGCTCTTTTTTACAGCCAAAAAATGAATAGGACGATCACGTGGGTTTGTGCAGACACCATTCGTTCAGGAGCTGTTGCAGAAGCACGTGCCTACACCGACGCGCTTGGATTTAATTTGAAGCTTGTGTATATTCCGGAAGACTTGAAAGAATTGCTGCTCAGTGCGGGACCTGACGATCTGTTTTTGGTGGATACACCCGGCTACAACCCGTGCAGTGAAAATCAAATGATCGAATTGGGAGCGTTGCTGGCTGAGATGCCCAAGCGTTGCACGTATCTGGTAGCCCCGGCAACCACAAAAGAAAGTGACTTGTTCCAACTCGCCGCCTCGCTCGGGATTTTTAAATTGAGTGGCGTGATCATTACGAAGCTGGATGAAACCTATGGATTCGGCAGTATTTATAACTTTGCACGAAAGAATCAGCTCCCACTGAGTTACTTTGTCACGGGCCGGGATGTCTCTCTCAATTTGGAAGTGGCTGACCCTGCTCGTCTCACCTCAGCCTTGTTTGGGAAAGGATGGAATAAATGAAAGAAGAAAAGATGGAAAATCAACCTAACCCGCCAACTTCTGAAAAGCCTAAGAAGTCAGAAAAAGCTGCCAGGGTAAAGAAGGATAAAAGGAATATAGATGGCATACGATTACCTGTCCTGGTGGAATTCACGTATACCATTTCCGTTTTACTTTTGATCGTGCTGGTTTCAACGATCATCTTAATCTCCATTCTCAATGGAGCAAGTCTGTTCACTCTTGTCCTTCGCGCCAGCGTGGCGATGTTTGTGATGGGGGGCTTGCTGGCATTGATTTCCTCCCAGGTTTCCTCAGGTCTGTTGTTTTCCACCCGGGTCGAGCAGGAAGAATATGAAGAGACACAATCGGAAGAATTTGAAAATTCTGCAGGCATTGAAGGGCCTGGCACAGCAGAGGCATCATAAACCATGGTTATGCAAATTGAAGCAGCAGAAGTCTTAGGTGAATTTATCCTGACGCGTTCACCGGAATTGCGGGAAAAAGTAGTTCTGCAATCCGTGCCTTTGGTCCATTATCTCCTGGCGCGGATGGGCATTACGCAGGAGATGGGTACCGATTACGAAGACCTTGCGCATCAGGGTTTGATGGGCTTGATCGAGGCTGTCGATCATTTTGACCCGGACTTCAGCGCGCGTTTTAGCACATACGCCAGCCTGCGCATTCGCGGCAAGATCCTGGATTACCTGCGCACCTCCGATTGGATGCCGCGCGCCGCCCGCAAGCGGACGCGCTTGATCCAGAAAACGATCACCACGTTGTGGTCTGAGAATCTACGTGAACCCACCGAAGAAGAGCTTGCCGTCCGCATCGGAACGACGGTGGAAGATGTGCAACAGGGCCTGGCGGATTCGAATCGGATTTTGGTTTCACTGGATACGATGATGGATGATCAGAAAGAAGAAGGTTCCCTGCATGAATATTTACGGGATGAAAATCAGGCCAATCCATCAGAAGTGTTGGAAAAGGAAAGTTTAATCCAGGAAATGGCTGATGCTCTCCAAAATCTTTCTGAGCGCGAGAAGTTGATCCTATCGTTGTATTACAACGATGAACTCACATTCAAAGAAATTGGAAAAGTTCTGGAGATTACCGAATCGCGGGTTTGTCAATTGCATGCCCGCGCCATCCTCAACTTGAAGGCGATGATGAACGATGAGCAATAACATCCCCAAAGTATCCCTCGAAGACTCGTTGTACGTCCTGCAACTGGCGCGCGAGACAGCGCTTGCGAAGAATCACCAGGCACAAGCCAACCGCATGATGCCGGTGGTGGAGGAAATGCGTGGATTGGTTACGAACTCGTATCAGACGCAGACAACAACAGCACCCTCAACAGGCGTGATGGGGCAGTCCGATTTCAAAGCGCTGTTAGATGTTGCCAGGACACGCACGAACCAGCCGGCGACTGTGGACTCAACTTCCTCAATCATGGAACGAAATCGTCTGATTGGGGCAATGTCTGAAGCGAATATGTCAGATATCGATATTGCCCGCCAGTTCAGCGTGAGCCGCGAAGAAGTCCAGTTGATTTTGAGCGCTCAACAAAAAACCAGGAATTATGGGAGATAAATCAAAATGATCAAAGGTCTCTATTCAGCTGTATCAGCCATGGTAATGAATGCTGCTCGTCAGCAGGTCCTCACTCATAATATCGCCAACATGGAAACACCGGGCTTCAAGCAAATCTTTACTTCCGTTAGTGACTTTATGCAGGATCAGGCAGTTTATGTGAAGGGAAAGAGTGGCAAAAATTCGGTGGATTATGTCGGCACTTTGGGGTTGGGTTCCAAGATCGGTCTGGAGTATGTGGATTTTGAAGAGGGCGCCTTACAGAGTACTGAAAATCCGCTCGATCTTGCTGTTCAGGGTAAAGGCTTTTTCACTGTGAAGACACCCGATGGCAACCGCTACACACGGGATGGTCGTTTCCTGAGGGATGCGGATCATAACCTGGTGACTGTGGAAGGCTTCAAGGTTCTGGATGATGAAGGACAGGAAATCCAGTTACCGGATGGAGAAGTGGGGGTTGCGGACGATGGAACCATCACTGTCAATGGAACGAACGTTGCCAAGTTGGGAATCGGAGTATTCGATAATCCCCAAACAGAATTGCAACACACGGAAGGCAACCTATTCACGGGTCCTGCCGCTTCCACCAGCCAGGATGTTCCGCGCGTTGTGCAAGGCTATCTCGAAGGTTCAAATGCGAACCCATCACAAATGATGACCCAACTTGTGGAAGTCGCCCGTTCGTATGAGGCTGCTCAAAAACTGGTGCAGAACCATGACGAACTATTAGGAAAAACAATCGCTTCCCTTGGACGCATTGGTTAGGATAAGGAGTTCTTATGCCCTACTCACTCTTAAGCACGCTACACATTTCCCGCCACGATATGCTCAGTCGCCTGAATGATCTGGACGTAACCAGCAATAATCTGGCGAATGTCAATACGGCTGGATATAAAGCAAACCGTTCCAACTTTCAGGAAATGTTGAACAAGAAACTTGAAGAAGGGACTCGGCTTGTCAACACTCAGCTCTTACAAACCCAGGGCTCTTTGCGAGATTCAGACAATCCGCTCGATTGGGCAATCCAAGGCGAAGGTTTTTTTAGTGTGACACTTCCCAATGGAGATATTGGATACACACGTGATGGTGAGTTTACTCTGGATGCGGAACGCAAACTGGTCAATGCAAATGGATATCCCCTTGTTTTGGATGGGACGATTCCTGAAGGCGCCACCGATATCAGTATTCAATCAGATGGAACAGTGACCGCGCTGGGCGCGGACGGTCAAAGCGTGAGCGTGGGCACAGTCCAGCTAACGCGCTTTCCCAACCCGACAGGTCTGACCGGCTATGGCGATAACGTCTGGCTCGAGTCAGATGCATCTGGCGCTGCACAGACCGGTGCATCTGGAGATGAAAACTTTGGAATCGTCAGTTCGCATAAGGTTGAACAATCCAATGTGGATATTGCACGGGAGATGTCCCATTTAATGACACTTCAACGCTCCTTTAGCATGTCACTGACTGCTTTCCAACAAACCGATTCAATGATTTCACAGGCAATTAACCTGCGAAAGGCATAATGTTTTCAACTGAACTGCCGATAATGATATTGTGAAATCATCTATCTTGCAGGAGGATCCTCTTATGAAAATTGAAAATACCAACCTGTCCCCCCTTTCTTCCAAGCCCACTGAATCTGCCAGACGGGTCGAGAAGAAGGATTCTCTGAAGGATGTCCAGTCCGTTCGCGCCGGGCAGGATAAAGTGGAAATGTCTGAGGATGCGCGCCTGTTGGCCAAAGCCCGTGCAGCACTGGGAAACGTGGATGAAGTCGATTCTGCTGATGAAACCGGCAAACTCGCCACTCTCCGAGGGCGGATCGAGAGCGGCGATTATACAGTGCAGGTCAATGAACTCGCCCGCAAACTGGCGGCGAAATTCTATCCGAAATAGTCTGATATAAAGGTCTCTGCCATGATCGATGACACATTCTCCTCACCCCCAATGGAACTTGAACAAGTGCTTGTGCGCCAGTTCAAGCTTTTAAAAGATATGGTCGCGCTCACCAAAAAGGAACGCAATTCCTTATTGAACGACCCTGAGGGTGTTCTTGGCGTCGTTGAAGAAAAGGAAGCTCTTTTGGATTCGATGACGTTACTGGAGGATCAATGTCGCAAGATTGTTCAGGAAATTTC
>Ga0065705_10002193_pt1 | contig 21923 bp, 20 predicted proteins | sample SwibulcommuniRL2_FD_59092 | JGI IMG/M metagenome (GOLD analysis project Ga0065705, IMG submission 59092) | Bulk soil microbial communities from switchgrass field near Rose Lake, East Lansing, Michigan, USA - RL2 Bulk Soil v2 (version 2) | ecosystem: Environmental > Terrestrial > Soil >...
CGCCAGCGTGGCCATGAGCGGCAGCCGCTGCCACTTCATGACGATCACGGCGGTAACGATTCCACCAACGAGACCACCGAACCAGCTCATGCCCCCTCGGCTGAAGAGCAGGTCGCGAAACGGCTCGTCGCCTACGTGTTCCGCGACCCAGAGTAGCTTCGCGCCGAGAAGTCCTCCGAACACGCCGGCCATCGCCGCGTCGCTGGCTGAAGCTGGCAGGCCGCTGCGCGCCAGCTCGCGGCCAAAGATCCAGAGACCCACGAGCGCGCCGACGGCCACCATCACTCCAAACGTGGTGACGTCAAAATCTCCGATGCGGAAGAGCGTTGGGTACATCGTTGTGCAAATTATCCGTAAAACTCAGTAAACCACTGTATTGTCGCGTCTACGGCCGAGGTTATAATTCGCGCTCCCCTTCCCCAACAACTCAAAGAGGTTCTCTATGGCGCGGCCACGCAAGAGATTCCCCTCGGATCTGGCGGATCTGTCGAAGAAGGCCGAGATTCTCGAGCGTGAGATGAACACGCAGCGCGCGGCCATCGAACGGCTCAAACAGCTGGGTCAGATCCGCCCCCAACCACTGCGCGCCGATACGACGAATGCCGATTCAAACGTCGTGCGGCGGCGGATGTCGCGCTGAGGCATCCACTGTGCATTAGCTTGCCACGCCATGCCGTCCACCGATGTCCTCCTTGCCTGGCATCGACTCAGGAACGCACTCGGGGCGGCAGGAATGGGCACTTGGCATGTCGACCTGCGGACCGGCATCGCCACACACGATGAAAGTCTGAACCGCATCCTGGGACTCGAGGCGTCGGAAACCGAAGGACCCATTCGCGATCCGGCGTTCACGCGCATCCACCCCGACGATCACCCACGCGTNATGAAGGCCATTGACGAGGCCGTGAAATCGCGTGACGAATACGGTGTNGAGTACCGGATTATCCGCCAGGACGGCGAGGTGCGCTGGCTGCAGGATCGTGGACGGATCATTCTNGACGAGCGCGGCGCGCCTCGCTATGCGACCGGGGCCGTGATGGACGTCACCGCTCGGCGGCTGCTCGAGGATCACGAGCGCGCGTTGTCGCAGGAGCGCGCGCAGCTGATTCGCGATCTCGAGCAGGCGAGCCGCGTCAAAGACGAATTCCTCGCCATGCTCTCCCACGAGCTCCGCACGCCGCTCAACGCCGTACTCGGGTGGACGCGAATGCTGCGTCGAGGCACGATCCCGCCCGAGCGGACCGACTCAATCCTCGACACGATCGAGCGCAATGCCGCGGCGCAGATGCAGATCATCGAGGAGTTGCTCGATCTGTCGTCGATGGCGGCCGGCAACCTTCGTCTGAATATTGCGCCCGTCGATCTCCGCGACCTGATCGGCGGCGCGGTCGAGACGCTCCGTCCCGCCGCGGATGCGAAATCGATCGCGCTCTACCTATCGATCGACAACAACATCGGCGACCTTGCCGGCGATGCGGCGCGTCTCCGGCAGGTGCTCTGGAATCTGCTGGCCAACGCGGTGAAGTTCACACCCGCGGGCGGCCGCATTGAGGTGACCGCAAACGACGGCCCCACCGATCTCGAGATCACCGTCAAGGATTCAGGACCGGGGATCGACCCGGAATTCCTGCCGCACGTCTTCGAGCCCTTCCGCCGCGGCGAGTCGCTCACCACGCGTACTGTCGGCGGCCTCGGCGTCGGCCTCGCCATCGTGCGCCATCTCGTCGAAGCGCACGGCGGCACGGTCACCGCCGATAACGCCGATGGTGGTGGATCGATCTTCCTCATCCGGCTGCCGACTGCTCGGCCGACGCATCACGAGCAGCGCACGCAGTTGACGCTCCGCGGGCGTCGCGTGCTCGCGGTCGACGACGACACGTCAACTCAGGACCTGGTGGCGACGATGCTCTTGATGTACGGCGTGTCGGTGCGAACGGCCGGCCGCGCATCGGACGCGATTCAGATCCTCTCCGAGTGGCGTCCCGATGTATTGCTGACCGACATCGCCATGCCGGGCGAAGACGGCTACGCGCTCATTCGTCGCGTACGGGCGCTTCCCTCGTCGATTGGCGGGATCCCTGCCGTGGCGCTGACGGCCTATACGGATCCGCAGAGTGTGCAGGACGCGTTTGCCGCGGGGTTCGATGCGCATCTCGGCAAGCCGCTCGAGCCGCATGTGCTCGCCGACGCGCTGACGAAGGTGCTTCGGGTCAGGAGATCGGCGTAGAGCCCGGGTTGGTATTCAGCAGGCGCCGCAGCTCGAACGCGATCACGTCCGGGGCGCACGGCTTGATCAGCACGTGCGCGATCCCCGCCTGGGCGAATCGATCCGGCTGCTCCAGATATTCCGAATGGCCGGTGACCGCGAGAATCGGAATCGATCGTGTGGCTGGTGAGTCGCGTAGTGCGCGGCAAAATTCGAAGCCGTCCATGCCGGGAACCGCGAGATCGGTCAACACCGCGTTGGGCCGAAGGTCGCGCGCCTTCTCCAGCGCCTGATAGCCGTTGTGCGCATCGATGGTGCGAAAGCCGTCGCTCTGCAGGTACTCGCGGTACAGCATTCGGGTGCTGAAATCGTCTTCGACAATCAGCACCAGCGGATCGTGCGTCGACGTGTCGGTCGCCTCAGTCTCCATTCGCGATACCCGCTGAAAATGTAGTTCGCCGCGCCGGGAGCACGCAACAGAGCTGTTCAGAAGCTCAGGCGGAGCGCGCCGAGCGCTACATCTTGACGGGCTTGAGTGGCGCAGCGGCGCGCGGCTGGGTCCGCGTCCGCGTCCTCCACCAGACGCGGAATCCGAGCAGCAGCACCGCCGCGACGAGTACCACCTGAAACTGGGGAACGACGGTCTTGCGGGCGAGCCAGAAATGAATCAACGCCGTCACGGCAGCGGCATAGATGAGCCGATGCAGCAGCGCCCACTTCCTCCCGAGCCGGCGAATGGACTTCTGCGTCGAGGTGAATGCAAGCGCAAGCAGCATGACATAGGTGGCCATGCCCAGCGTGATGAACGGACGCATGGCGATGTCCTCCGCCATCTGGCGGAAGTCGAAGAACCAGTCGAGCACGAACCACGTCAGGAAGTGGAGCGTGGCATAGAAGAACGAAAAGAGTCCAAGCATCCGCCGGAGTTGGATCACCGGATTCCATCCGGTTATCCGACGGATGGGCGTCACCGCGAGTGTGATGACGAGGAAACGGATCGCCCAGTCGCCCGTCGTGTGTGTGATGTATTCGATCGGATTTGCGGTGAGGTCGCCTCGGAACGCGTCGAGCGCGAGTGCCGCGGTGGGGATGAGCGCCGCGGCAAAGATGATTCTCTTGAGAAGGACGACTGGCTTCAAAAGTTCCGCTTCAAGTCCATCCCTGAATACAGTGAAGCGACCTGATCCGCGTAGCCGTTGAACGGCAGCGTTTTGATGCGGAAGAAGCTGCCGATACGCCGCTCGCTTGCCTGGCTCCACCGCGGGTGGTCGACGTTCGGATTGACGTTCGCGTAGAAGCCGTACTCGTTCGGCGTCATCACCTGCCACGTATTCTTCGGCTGGTAATCGACGAAGCGAATCTTCACGATCGACTTGATTCCCTTGAATCCGTACTTCCATGGCGTGACCAGACGAATCGGGGCGCCATCCTGGTTTGGCAGCGTCTCGCCGTAGAGACCGACGGCAAGGATGGCGAGCGGATTCATCGCTTCATCCATGCGCAGGCCTTCGACGTACGGCCACGGCAACATGCGCGTCGTCTGACCGGGCATCTGCGCGGGATTGAGGGCGGTGATGAACTCGACATACTTCGCCTGCGAGGTCGGTTTGTAGGTCGCGATGATGTCCTTGAGCGGAATGCCGACCCACGGAATCACCATGGACCATGCCTCGACGCAGCGCATGCGATACACGCGCTCTTCGAGCGTGTACGGTTTGACGAACTCGTCGAAGCTGAAGACCCCTTTCTTTTCTGCGTAGCCGTCGATCGTGATTGTCCAGGGACGCGGCTTCAGACGCCAGGCGTTCTCTTTTGGATCTTCTTTATAAGGACCGTATTCGTAGAAGTTGTTGTAGCTGGTGATGTCGTCCCACGATGTGACCTTTTCGCTGGTCGTACTGAGTGGACTCTTGACGACGTTGGGCAGTTTCGCGCCGTGTCCCGTCCCCTCCTTCTGGGGCGCGGCGTTGACACGGGCCGCGAACGGCGGAGCCATTGCGGCAGCGGCGGCGCCAAGCGCTGCGCCGGCAGCCGTCTGCAGGAATTCGCGCCTGCGGAGATACCACGTCTTCGGTGTGATGTCCGAGAAGCGGAGATCGGGCGCGTGTCGAATCAACATGCGGTAATTATAGGCCGCTTCGACGCTACGGCCGAGGTTATCCGCGACGGCGCACGTGGTAGTGTGAGGCAGCGCGAGGCGGCCATCGAACCCGACCGTTTTCCCCGGACCATCTCACTTGCCGTGCATGAGCTTCGTACACCGGTCACGGTGGTGTGCGGGTACCTCCGTATGGTGCTCAAAGAGCACGGTGGTCCGCTGACAGACAAGCAGAAAAAAATGCTGCAGGAAGCCGAACGATCCTGCGAGCGAATCAGCGCCGTCGTCGCGGAGTTAAGTGAGCTTGGTAAGCTGGAATCACACGAACTCGCAGTTTCGCGACAGGAGCTCGATCTTGCAGTGCTTCTCCGAGACGTGGCGAGCGATATGCATGAGGGCGACGACCGCGGGGTGCGCCTCGAGGTACGGGTACCGAACCGCCCTGTCACTGTGACGGGCGATCGTACGCGCCTCGCCGCGGCCGTCACGACGTTGCTGCATGCAGCTTTGCGCGAGCGCGGAGAACCGGGTGTCATCGTCGCCGAATGTTCCGTCGTCGATGGCGCGCCGGGTTGGGCCGTGATCGCTGTCGGCGCAGAGGACACGTTGCCGTCGCTGATTCAGGCAGGCTTCAGCACTCCGCCGGTCTTCGATGAATGGCGCGGCGGACTTGGCCTTGCGCTCCCCGTGGCGCGGCGTGTCATCGAAGCGCTTGGCGGCCGATTGTGGTCGGCGCCTGGTGATCGGCCGCGTGCAGGGTCCGCACTGAAGTTGCCGGTTCGAACCTGAGGGTCATAGTTGATGTCATCAGCTGCGGGCGCCAGCTCCGAAAACACCACCAATCAAACCGACGACCGTCGTCCGGCGAACATCGCCGTTGTCGATGACGATTCCGGGTTCGCCGGCTATCTGCGCACCTTCCTCGCGCTGCGGGGTTATGAGGCACGCTCGTACACGCGCGGTGACGAAATCGTCGCGGCGATTCGCCAGGGTGAGCCGCCGGACATCGTGCTGCTCGACGTCGCGATGCCTGGCATGGACGGCCTGCAGACGCTCAAGGCGTTGAAAGCCGCGCGACCAGAGCTGCAGGTCATCATGCTGTCGGGACGCGAGCACGCCGCCACGATTGTCGAAGCCGTTCGCCTCGGCGCGGCCGACTACGTCGTCAAGCCCGACGATCCCGAAGGACTCGGCGAAATCGCGCTCGATGCCGCGATCAAGCAGGCGTTCGAGCGCAACCGTCTGGTGCACGAGCTGAGCGATCTGCGCAGGCAGCTGAGCGACGATCAGAGCGACGCGTTCATCGGCTGGAGCGAGAGTCCTGCCATGCGCCAGGTGGCGCTCATCATCGAGCAGGTGTCCGACAGCGACGTCACGGTGTTGATTCGCGGCGAGAGCGGCGTCGGCAAGGAACTCGTCGCCCGCGCGATTCATCAACGCTCGACACGCCGGAACAAGCCATTCGTCAAAGTGAACTGCGCAGCGCTTCCCGCGGAACTGCTCGAGAGCGAGCTGTTCGGCCACGAGAAAGGCGCGTTCACCGGCGCGGCCACGACCCGCATCGGCAAATTCGAGCAGGCACACGGCGGCACGATCTTCCTCGACGAGATCGGCGAGATGAAACCGGCACTGCAGGCAAAGCTCCTTCACGTCCTCCAGGACGCCGAGTTCACCAAGCTCGGAAGCAACAAGAAGATCAACGTCGACGTGCGCGTCGTCACGGCGACTAACCGCGATCTCGAACAGATGATGGTCCGCGGCGATTTCCGCGAAGACCTCTACTACCGCTTGAAGGTGATTGAGGCGTACGTTCCGCCGCTGCGAGAACGGCGCGACGAAATTCCGAAGCTGACCGACTTCTTCCTGACGAAGTACTCGCAGCGGTACAACCGACCTGTGCGTTCGCTGTCGGAGGAGCTGCGACAGCGCTTCAGCAGTTACGAGTGGCCTGGCAACGTCCGCGAGCTCGAGAACATGATCAAGCGTTTCGTCATTCTGCAGGACGAGTCGCTCGTGATTCGTGAGCTGGACAAACCTCGCCTCATCCCCACCGCGTCACCCATGGAACCGGGACCGCCGGCGTTCCACGCGCCGCCGCCACAGGCCGCTGCCCCACCGCCGCCGCAGCCGGTGGCCGCACCTCCTCCCGCGGCTGTCGCAGCGGGGGTTGACGACGGCGATGACGAGGCCGATGAAGTACCTCCGCCACCGAGCAGCGATGGCCGTCGGCTGTCGGATGTTGCGCGCCAGGCAGCACTGTCCGCCGAGCGAATCGTGATCGCGGACACGCTGCGTCAGGTCCATTGGAACCGCCGCAAGGCGGCGCAGCTGCTCGGTGTGAGCTACAAGACGCTGTTGAACAAGATCAAAGAGACAGGCATCGAGCGTCCGTAGAACCTCAGCTGAATAGGTAACGGCTGACCCTTCCAAAGTGCGATTGTGGGAAGTGCGCTTCCACGCGGAAGCCGATTTCCACGATTGGATGTCAACGCGATATCCACAAATCGAGATCTACCTATCTGTTCCAACCTTTTTCTGCTGTGGCACCCTGCTTGCTCGACCGGAAGTCCAACCCGCGAACTCGGCGGGTGGAAGGGCTAACGGGAGATGAGTCAGAAATCTCAGGTCATGGTTGTGGACGACGATCTCACGATGTGCGGCTTCCTGCGCACGTTTCTTGGGTCGCGTAACTACAACGCATTGACCGTGACGAACGGCGATGAAGCGTTGCGGCGCTTCCACGCGGAGCGGCCGGCGGCCGTGCTGCTCGACGTGGTCATGCCCGGCATGGACGGGTTGGCGGCACTGGCGGCGTTCAAGAAGATCGACAAAGACATCCCCATCATCGTGATTTCCGGCCAGGGGCGCACCAGCGTCGTCGTGCAGGCCATGCGACTCGGGGCGACTGACTTCCTCTGTAAGCCATTTGAAGATGACGAGCTCGAGATGGTGCTGGAGAAAGCATTGAAGCAGCACCAGCTCACGCAGGAAGTCGCATCGCTGCGCGCGCAGCTCAAAGAACAGTCGAAGTACACGATGCTGTTCGGCCACAGCCAGCAGATGCAGGAGGTGCGCGAACTGATCGAACGCGTCTCCGACACCGATGTGACCGTGCTGATTCGCGGTGAAAGCGGCGTCGGCAAGGAACTGGTCGCGCGCGCGCTGCATGAGCAGTCGCTGCGCAAGGACAAGCCGTTTGTGAAGGTGAACTGCGCGGCGCTGCCGACGGAGCTCCTCGAGAGCGAGCTGTTCGGGTTCGAGAAGGGCGCCTTCACCGGCGCGATTCAGCACAAACCGGGCAAGTTCGAGTTCGCCAACCACGGCACGATGTTCCTCGACGAGATTGGCGACATGAGCGTTCCCCTGCAGGCCAAGCTGCTGCAGGCGCTGCAGGACGGCGAGTTCTCACGGCTCGGTGGGAAGTCCGATGTGCGCGTCGACGTGCGTGTGATTACGGCGACCAACTGCGACCTCGAAGGCGCGGTTGCGGCCGGCAAGTTCCGCGAAGATCTCTATTTCCGTCTCAACGTCGTCACGATCACGGTTCCCACGCTTCGCGAGCGGCGTGAAGAGATCCCGATGCTCACCGATCACTTCGTCAAGAAGTACTCGGTGCAGTACAACAAACCCTTTCCCGGCATCTCCGCCGAACTGTCACGAATGTTCATGGAGTACGACTGGCCGGGCAACGTGCGGCAGCTCGAAAACCTCATCAAGCGCATGGTGGTACTTGGCAGCGAGGGGCCGATCATTCATGAGCTGCGGCAACCCGCGACGGCGCTCCACCAGTGGTCGAACACGACTCCTTCATCGACTCCGCGTCCAGTCACTCCACCGCCGCAGCCGGTCATGCCTCCGCCGGCTGCGGCGGCGATACCCGCGCCCATGGCGGCGGTTGGCGCGCCCGCTCCCGTCGGCATCAACTCGGTTGCGACAGTTGCCGAGTCCGCTCGCGCCAGCAGCGGCAACGGCAACGTCTCGCTCAAGGACATATCTCGCTCGGCGGCGCGTGAGGCCGAGCGCGAACTGATTCTGCGGATGCTGACCAAGACCCGCTGGAACCGGAAGGAAGCCGCGGAGATTCTCGGCATCAGCTACAAGGCGCTTCTCTACAAGATCAAAGAGAACGGCCTAGATAAGGCTTCGTAAGTGGCCAGAATGGCGGACGCATTTTTCGAAGAAGAAGGCTCACGCCTGCTCAAGGCGACCGCGTTCGAGTTCGTCCTTCAAGGCGAGATGAAGCGGGCTGTCCGGTCGCAAAACTTCCTGACGCTTGTGGTGCTCGAAACCCAGCGTGAATGGGACGGTATGACGGTAACGGCCGACGACGGGACACTCGACGAGGTAGCACGAATCATCGGCCATGAAGTGCGGGATACCGATCTCATCGGCAGCACCGAGACCGGCCTGATTTCGCTGGCACTGCTGGACGCCGACTATGAGAACGGCGCCAGGGTCATCGATCGTCTCGTTCAGCGGATTGACGACTACGAGTTCACCACGCCGCTCCGCATCTCGCTTGGTGCCGCCTGCTACCCCACTCACGCCGTGGATCCCGATTCGCTCAAGCAACAAGCTCTGTCGCATCCCGTCGTCAACTGGCGAGCCGGCTCGTCCGACTCCAAATCCACCCGTCATTAGTTCGCCATCTGAGGAGGCGGACCTTGGATGTGGAAGCGCGTTTCACATCGGCGCGTTCCGAGAGAAATGGCCGCGTGCACGTTGGCCCCCGAATGATGTAAGCGTGGGGATTTTGTGGAAACGCCGTCGCCACATTGGCGAAACGAGTGGAACGGCAAATATGTGAACAGCTTTTGCACTTCAGCCGCGCCGTAAGTGAGCGGTTTGTGTCGAGGACTACGGGGGATATGAGAGCAGCAGCCGTCACCATTTTGATCGCCGCCCTGAGCGTGTGGCACGCGGCGGCCGCCGCGGCGCAATCACACATCGAAGCCGTGCCGTCGGTGACGATCGGCAGCATCTACGACGACAACCTCTTCGCGCAGCAGCAGGGCGATGCCGGGCAGATGCTGACTGTGCGCCCCGGCCTGGGCACCGCGATCGACACGCCTCGGTTGAGCCTCTCGAGCCTCTTCACCTTCGACTCCCAGCGATCGAATCACGGCGACCTCACGATGATCGACGCACGCCGTCACGGCGACGCGACGTTCAAGTATCGGACGACCCCGATGACCACGCTGGGCTTCATGGGGCAGTACGACCGGACGGCAACGCCGGGAGAAATCAATATCGGCACGGGCATCCTCTCGGAACGGCGGCAGGCACAGCGATGGGAGGTGTCGCCGAATTTCGACCACCGCGTCCGTCAACACACCAGCATTGCCGGGTCGTACGACTACATCTCGGAAAGCCTGGTCGACAACGGCACGGGCCGGATGCAGACCGGACGCATCGGGCTGTCGCAGGTTCTCAACGAACGATCGACGGCGACGGGTTGGGTGCTGGCGCGCCACTTCGCGGATCCGACCGACGCTACCAACGGGAGCGATTCAGTGGCGGTACTCGGCGGCTGGGATCATCAGCTCTCCCCAGCAACTCGTTTCTCAGTCCAGGCGGGCCCGCGTGTGTCGTCATATCGAGGCCTGGAGCCGGAGATCAGCGCGGGCATTGCGCGCAAGACGCCGCGACTTGATGCAGCGCTGGAGTACTACCACACCGAGACGATCGTGCTCGGCATCCACGGCCCCGTCGTGCTCAACGGCGGGAGCGCGCGCGTCACGTGGCCGTTTCGTCCGCGGATGGAGATCAGCAGCCACTCGGCCGTCAGCGCGATCGACACGCTGGACCTGCATCGGCTCACCAACTATCACCAAGTATTCATCGCGTCGTGGTCGCCCGGCGGCTTCTACACCTTCAACGCGTCGTATGGCCTCGACTACCAGCAGGGCAATATTCGACGCAACGTCTTCACCGACGCCGACGTGATACGGCACATCTTTGGCGTGAGCGTCAGCGTGGCGCCGAGGTACAGCCGTTCGATCAAAGAGCCGGACGATCCGGCCGCACGCGCGAAAGGGGTTTCTCAATGAGCGTTCGTCTTCCCGTTCTTCTCTGCTCGGTGATGTGCGTCGCCTCGCTGGTGCACGCGCAGAACGTGCAGGCTCCGACGCCCTCACAGGCGGAAGCGACCTCAGCGGCGGCAGCTGCTTCGACACCGGTGGCGACACCAACAGAGCCGTCACCCGCGACGGCCGCAGCGCCGGCGACAGCACCGCCCGCAGTACCGCCCGCAATACCGCCCGCAGCACCAGCCGCTCCGCCGGCACCGCGCGTCGCGCCGGTCGTGCGCAGTGCAAGCGCCGTCGACATGACGAAGGAATACCTGATTGGACCTGAAGATGTACTCGACATCACGGTGTGGAAGAACTGCCCCGATTTGTGTCGCACGGTCCCAGTTCGCCCGGACGGCAAGCTGTCGTTGCCGCTCGTCAACGACGTGCAGGCTGCAGGCATGACGCCGATGGACCTGCGTCAGCACCTCACCGANCAGCTCGCCGAGTACATCCCCTCTCCCGAGGTNTCGGTGATCGTTCGCGAAGTGCACAACTTCAAGGTGGCGGTCGTCGGNGCCGTGAAGATGCCGGGTGACTACGAGATCAAAAGCCAGGCGACGGTCCTCGAGTTGATCGCGCGGGCGCAGGGACTGACCGAGTTCTCCAATCGCGACAAGATCGTCGTCCTCCGCCAGAACGGCGCGAAGACGGAGCGTATCAAGTTCAACTACCGCAAGGTCGCGGAAGGCGATGACCAGGACAACTTCTATGTCCGCGCCGGCGACATCATCGTGGTTCCGTAGGAGTAGATATCAATGGCGCGTGACCTGCTCGCTTCAACCGCCGACGATTCGCTGGCGGTCCGGATTTTCGACATCCTCCGCCGCCGCCGGCTGCTCGCCCTCGGCACGTTCTGCGCGGTGCTCGCCGCGACGGTGTCGTTCGCGATTTACCTGCCGGACATCTACCAGGGACAGGCACTGGTGCTCGTCGAGCGCCCCGTCGACGAGAACATCGTCCGTGCGACCGACTCGGCGCCGGGCGAGCTCGAAAGCCGGCTTCACATCATCAAGCAGGAGATCCTCAGCCGTGACCGGGCGCTGGAGCTGATCAACCGCTTCCACCTGTATCCGGCGTTGATGAAAACAAACGCCGTTGACGATGGGTTGAATCAGATGCGGAGCGACGTCGAAGTCAATCCATCCGGTCCCGAACAGGTCAGCGGCAGGGTCAAGACGGTGTCCTTTACGTTGAAGTACACCGGCGATTCGGCAAAGACCGCGTCGGACGTGACCAACGCCATTGCGTCGTTCTACGTCCAGCAAAACGACTCCATGCGATCGCAGTCGGCCCTCGGCACGCTGGAGTTCCTCAAGCAGCAGCTGAGCGAAGCGAAGGGGCAGCTCGATCGCCAGGATGCCTCGATCACGCAGTACACGTCCCGGTACACCGGGCAGCTGCCGCAGCAGGTGGGGATCAATCTCGCCACGATCGAGCGGCTGAACACGCAGCTGCGTCTCAACGGCGAGCAGCAGCTGCGCCTCATCGAGCAGCGCGAGAAGCTGTTTGAAGGCCTGCAGGACCCGACCTCGATGGCGCGCGCCGAGAACCCCGATGCGTCGCCCGACATGATCGAGCGGCTGAAGCAGATTGAAAAGCTGAAAGCCGATTTGGCAGGTCTCCAGACCCGCGTGACGAGCAAGCACCCGGACGTGCTGCGGATGCAGGAGCAGATCGCGGGGCTCGAGAAGGAACAGGCCGCGGCCGAAGCCTCGATGAACCAGAAGCAGCAGGCAGCCAAGGCGGCGGCCGCAGCGTCCCAGGCGGCAACGGAGGACGCGAGGGCGCCGCGCCGCCGCACGATCGAGAGCATCGACGCGGAGCTTGCGAAGCTGCGCGACGAGGAAACCACCCTTCGCGCCACGATTGCGTCGTTCGAGCAGCGCCTCCAGGGCGCGCCGGAGCGTGAGCAGGAGTACGCACTGATCACGCGCGACCGTCAGGTGGCCAAGGATCTCTACGACTCGATGCTGAAGCGCTTCGACGAAGCGCAACTGGCAGCCAGCCTCGAAACCGATCGCCAGGGCGAGCGCTTCCGCGTGCTCGAGCCAGCGCTGCCGCCGGAAGGGCCCACGGGGCCGAATCGGATGCGGCTGATTCTGATGGGCATCCTGCTGGCGCTCGCCGCGGCCGTTGCGGCTGTCCTTGCCTCCGAGCAGTTCGACGCATCGTTCCATGGCATCGACGAAATCCGCGAATTCACCAGTGTCCCGGTGCTGGTCTCGATTCCCCCGATTGGACCAGTGCCGTTCAAACGGCGGTTGCTAACCGGTCTGGCAACCGTTTCGGCCATCGCAGTCATTGCGCTCATCGCGACGGCATCCGCATATTTCGCGCACGGCAACGATCAACTCGCCCGGCTGATCGGGCGCGCCGGCTAAGCGGTCAGGGAACAAAGTCATGGCTAAGACAAAAGTCGACCCGCACCTCGTCACGCTCACCTCTCCCGGCTCGTTTGCGGCGGAACAGTACCAAGGCCTGCGGCTCACCATCGAGCGGCTGCGCCGCGGACGGCCGCTGCAGGTGATCGCTGTGACCAGCCCCGCTGCCGGCGAAGGCAAGACGCTGACGGCGATCAACCTCGCCGGCGCACTCGCACGCGGAGCGGACGGCGCGCGCGTGCTGTTGATTGACGCGGACCTCCGGCGGCCGGCGGTGTCGCGTCAACTCGCCATAGATCAGTTCTCGCAGGGCCTCACCGAAATCATCGAGAACCCGGCCACGACTCTCGAGAGCGTCACGCACACCATGGGGTCGTACAACCTGTCGATCATCCCCGCCGGTCTTCGCAAGGGTGCGGTGCACCAGATCCTTCGATCACCACGTCTCGATGGACTGCTCGGCGAGGTGCGGCGGCGCTACGACTTCGTCGTGCTCGATACGCCTCCGCTTCTGCCAGTGTTCGACTCGGCGCTGCTGGCCAACGCTGTAGACGGCGTGCTGGTTGTTGTTGCGGCCAATCAGACACCACGGAAGCTCCTCGGCGAAGCGCTCAACATGCTCGATCCGTCGAAGGTGCTCGGCATTGTGTTCAACCGTGACGCGAAGCCGCTCTTCGGCTACTACGACGCGTACTACAAGGACTATTTTCCAGAACAAGCTGTCACGGAAGCTTAGTCAGGTATCAGATGTCAGGTGTCAGAGATCAGAACCCATGGTAGGCAAACTTAGGGACCTGTGCGATCAGTCACGGCGCGTGCTCATTCTCGGTTCGGGGCCGCTTGCCACGACCCTCATCGAGGAGATCGAATCAACGGAGAACCACCGCTATATCGTCGCCGGCACTGTCGACGATCACATGCCAGAGCCGAACTCGCCGGATTATCGGCGATGGATCGGTCCCCTCGACTCGCTCGACGAGATCGTCGATCGCGTGCATCCGGCCTTCATCGTCGTCGCGATGGCCGATCGCCGCGACCGGCTCCCGCTGCAGATGCTGCTCGATGCGCGTGTGCGCGGCATTGTCGTCGAAGATGCGCTCGACTTCTCGGAACGCCTGATGGGTAAGCTTGCGATCGAGGCCATCAGGCCCAGCACGCTGATCCTCGCGAAGGGGTTCCGCAACCATGGTGCCTCGGACCTGCTGGCTCGGGCGGTCAGCATCATCGGCGCGATTGTGGGCCTGCTCATCTGCGCGCCACTGCTCATCGCAATCGGTCTCGCCGTGAAACTCGACTCGCTTGGCCCGATGTTTTTCATCCAGCAGCGCGCCGGCCGCAATGGACGGCCATTCGGGCTCATCAAGTTCCGGACGATGCACCCGTGCGATGAGCCGCGGTCCGAATGGGTCTCCGACAACGTCGATCGAATCACCCGTGTCGGTCACTACCTGCGGCGCTTCCGCTTTGACGAGCTCCCGCAGCTAGTGAATGTGCTGCGTGGCGACATGAACCTGGTTGGACCCAGGCCGCACCCGGTGACGAACCAGGCGGTGTTCATGGAGAAGATCGCGTACTACGGGCTGCGATCGACGGTGTGTCCAGGTGTGACGGGGTGGGCGCAGATCCGCTACGGCTACGCGAACAACCTCGCGGAAGAGACGGAGAAGATGCGGTACGACCTGTACTACATTAAGAACCGCTCGCTCTGGCTCGACCTGCGGATCATGCTGGAGACGGTCCTCATCGTCCTCTTCGGTGCAGGTGCGAGCGAAGTACGGCGCCGCCGTGCACCGCTTCGTCCATCGGTTGTGTGGAAACCGAGACGCCCGGCATTGGCGCCGACCGGCACGGACGGTCTGCCGTGAACCAGGTCGCCGTTGGGTGGTGGCAGGCCCAGAATCGTGGTGCCCTGGACACCAATAGCGCGAACCTTAAAGGTTCGCGCTACGGGTTCTCAGACACCACTCTGGCTTCACTCGAGGGAAGCCGCGCCGCGTTTTATGCGCTGGTTGCGTTCACCTTCGTGCTGCTGCTCTCTCCGCAGGCCTGGTTCCCGGTTCTGAAACTGGTTCGAATTGCGCTCCTCGCGGGCGGCATCGCCATGGCGGCGCACGTGTTCGAGCGAACGGCCCACCGACAGCCCATCACGCCGCTCGCGCCGGAGATCGGGATCGCGCTCGCGCTCGTCTTCTGGTCCACCGTGACGTTGCCGTTGTCGTACTGGCCGGGCGGCGGTGTCCGGCTGTTGACGGACCAGTATCTGAAAGCCATCGCATTTTTCTGGCTGCTCGCCACGATCATCACGACGACCGATCGGCTTCGCGCGCTCGCGTGGGTGCTGACGCTCTGCGCGATTCCGCTCGCAGCGACAGGCGTATGGCATTACCTGTCGGGCGAGGTGATGACGACCACACAGGAAGGTCTCGTTCGCGTCGTCGGCTATATGGGCAGTTCCGGACTGACAGGAAATCCGAACGACCTTGCGCTGATGCTGAACCTGATTATTCCTCTGACGGGCGCGCTGGCGCTCAGCTCTCGTGGCGGCACGCGCCTCTTTGCGATCGCGGTCGCGCTGCTCAGCGTCGGAGGCGTGATCATCACGTTCTCGCGTGCGGGGTTCCTGTCGCTGAGCGCGACACTGTTCATGTTCATCTTCGTGCTCGTGCGACGACGATCCGGGGCCGCGGCCATTGCGCTGCTTGTCGCCGTCCTCACGCTCCCGTTCGTCCTGCCGAAGACATATGTCGAGCGACTGAGCACCATTACGAATCTCGAAGAAGACAAGACCGGGTCGGCGCTCGGGCGCTACAACGACCTGCGCCTCGCCCTTGATGTCGTCGCTCATAACCCGATCATCGGCGTCGGCCTCGGGCAGGACATGCTCGCGCTCAACCAGGCGCGGGGCCATTCCACGTGGCGGTCTGTTCACAACGTGTATCTGCAGTACGCCGTGGACCTCGGGATTCCCGGCGTCCTGCTGTTCGCATGGCTGCATCTGCTCTGCTTCCGCAGCGCGTGGGCCGTCGAGAAGCGGGCGCGCAGCGATCCGGCGCTTGCTCGGCTGGCGACACTGGCGGCGGGGATTCAGGTGGCGCTGGTCGCGTTTTTCGTCGCCGCGATGTTTCACCCCATCGCGTATCAGTTCTATTTCTTCAGCATCGCGGGATTGGCCGTCGCCCTCAAGAACACCTACCGCGCCGAGATGACGCGGACACATCTGGAACAGTCGTGACCACTGCTCGCGTTCTCAACGTGGTGCCCACCCTGATGTGCGGCGGCACCGAAAACCAGTTCATGACGCTCGCACGCATGCTCGATCGCGTGCGGTTCGACGTCGAGTTCGCATGCCTCCGACGATGGGGCGGATTCGTCGACGAGCTGTTGGCGCGCAATATTCCGCTGACCGACTACCCGGTGCCGACGTTCTGCAGCCTGAAGGCAATCGCGCAGCAGGCGCGCCTGACGCGCCACATCAGGCGGCGCCGCATCCAGATCGTTCACGCCTACAACTTCTACGGGAACGTCTTCGCGACGCCTCCTGCCCGGCTTGTCGCACCGGTCGTCATCGCGTCGATTCGCGATCGCGCGCCATACCTGACCAGGATGCAGAAGCGCGTGCAGCGCTACGCCTGCCAGTTTGCCGACTGCATTCTCGTCAATGCCGACGCCGTGAAGGACTGGCTGATCGGCGATGGGTACGACGCCTCGAAGATTGCCGTGATCCGCAACGGCGTTGACCTGGCGCGTTTCGNCAATCTGCCAGCGCAGAGCAACGTGCGGCGCGAGCTTGGACTGGCCGANGACACGCCGCTCGTCGGCGTCGTGTCCCGGCTGACTCGCCTGAAAGGGCTGGAGGACTTTCTCGAAGCCGCTGCGATCGTCCGGTCGCGCATACCCGCCGCGCGCTTTCTGGTCGCCGGTGAAACGAACCCGATGGACCGTGACTACCTTCGAGAGCTGCAGGAACACGCGGCTCGGTGCGGCGTCGCTGAGCACGTCACCTTCACAGGCATTCGGAATGATGTACCCGCGGTGCTGGCGAGCTTTACGGTGTCGGTGATGCCATCGCTCAACGAGGCTCTCTCGAACGTGGTCCTCGAATCGATGGCGGCAGGAGCGCCGACGGTGGCCACGCGTGTCGGCGGAACGCCCGAGGCCGTGGTTGACGGCGTCACCGGCATCCTCGTCCCGCCTGGCGATTCGGCGGCGCTGGCCGACGCTATCGTCCATTTGTTGAAAAACCCGCAGCTCGCCGCGCATCTGGGATGTGCCGCCCGTGCACGCATTGCGGATCACTTCTCTGTTGGCCGAATGGTGCGTGCGACGGAGGACCTCTATACCGACCTTCTGGAGCGGAAGCAGCGCAAACGGCTTCCGTCCGCCGCATGCTAGCCACGGTCTCGGCGTCGTGCACCGCGGACGTCATCGGCGACTACGACTCGTTCGTGGCCCTCGAGAGCGAGTGGAACGACGCGGTCCAGCGCGCGCAGATTCCGCATCCATTCCTGCGACATGAATGGGTGCGGACCTGGTGGGATAGCTTTCAAGGCAATCGGCAGCTTCACATCGTCATCGTGCGGGATGGTGACGGCATCGTCGGAATCGCGCCGCTGATGCGTGAAAACGCCGTCGTCTACGGCCTCCCAGTGAGACGCGTTGCGCTTATCGCCAACGACCACACACCGCGGACTGATGTTGTGGTCGCCGGTGACGAGACCGAAGTCTATCGAGCGATCTGGAACTCACTCGCGTGCGAGATAGATCGCTGGGACATGTTGCAGCTCACGCAACTGCCAGCAACATCGCCGACCAAGAAGGCGATGGCGGACCTGGCATCCGCCGACCAGTTGCCGATCGGCACGTGGAAGAGCAGTGACTCTCCCTACCTCGAACTTTCCGGCGCATGGGAGAGCTACTGGGCAAGCCTGTCAGCAAAATTCCGTTCCAACGTGAGGAACCGGCTGACCCGGCTCAAGCAGATCGGCGAGCCGGAGCTCGAAATCCTGTCAGACAAACGAGCAATCGTGGCCGCGTGCGACGAGGCGTGGCGACTGGAAGCATCGGGTTGGAAAGACAAGGACGGGACGTCGATTGCCTCGGATCGCAAGGTTCAGAAGTTCTACACGCTGCTTGCGGAACGTGCCGCTGATCGTGGTTGGCTTCGGCTGCTCTTTCTCACGGTCGGCGGCAAACGGATTGCCGTTTCATACAGCGCCGATTACGAGGGCCGTCTCTTTCTATTGAAGACCGGCCACGATCGCGAATTNCATGCNTGCTCACCGTTCAAGCTGCTGACGTATTTCGCCGCGCAGGAGGCTNACGCCCGCGGCCTGCGTGAAATCGACTTTCTCGGCGACACGGAGCCGTGGAAGCAGGAATGGACACCCACNGCGAGAGGTCACGACTGGTTGTTCATTTTCTCCAACAGCAGGCGAGCCCGGCTTTTGCATTCCATCAAGTTTCAGATGGCGCCGGAGATCAAGAAGAAATGGCGAGCGTAGTCGGAACATTCGTGCCGACGTATCAAGGGCTTGCGGCAATGCACCTGGTTGGACGGCCGTCTGCCTCGGAGCCGCCATATCCGTTTACTGCGCCACGGCGGATCTCGTATTACCGGGCCCGCAACGCCATCTTTCACCTGTTTCGCACGCTGGGCGAGGTGAGGCGGTCGCTGACGGTGCTCGCTCCTGACTATTACAGCGGCAACGAAATCCTGGCAATGCAGGCCGCCGGCGTGAAGATTCACTACTGCCCCGTCGGCGCCGACATGCAATGGGATCCCGCGGAAGTCGAACGACTGTGCCGCGCGCACTCCCCGGATGTCTTGTATGTCATTCACTACGCCGGTTGGCCGCAGCCGATCGCGCAGCTCGCGGAGATTTGCCGCAATCGCGAAATGCTGCTCGTTGAAGACTGCGCGCTGTCGCTGTTGAGCGAGACCGACGAAGGGCGGCCGCTCGGGAGCTTCGGACAGTGGTCCGTGTTCTGTCTGTACAAGACGCTTCCGCTGCCGAACGGCGCCCTCCTCGTGCAGAACGACGTCCCGCTTGAATCGTTGGAACGGCTTCACCTGCGCCCGCCAGGCGCAGCGTCGGTTGCGGCACGGGTCGCGGAGCTGCTCGTCCAACGCATCCGCGGACGCTTCAACAGTCTCGGCGCGGCGCTGCAGGCGATCAAACGCGGCATGGGGATGGCGGCCGGAGCGCTGGATGTGCACCGCGCGAATGTCGGCGACATCGGCTTCAACCTGGACGAAGTCGATCTCGCGATGTCGCCCGTTTCAACGCGGCTGATGCGGCGGCTCGATTATTCGGACATCCGGCGCCGCCGCGCCGCGAATTACCGTCAGCTCCTGCAGGAAGTCGATTCACACGTGTGTCCGATGTTTCCAGTGTTGCCTCATCGCGTCTGTCCGCTCTTTTTCCCCGTCATTGTGCCGAACAAGGCAGAAGCCGCCAGCGCGCTTCGACGGCGGGGCGTGGAGGCACTGGAGTTCTGGAACGATCCGGTCGGCGACGGCAGCGAAATGTCGCCGCAGGCGCGCTTCTTCCGCGAGCATGTCCTGGAACTGCCGATCCATCAGGACCTTTCAGCGCGGCATATCAGCCACGTCGCCCGCCAGGTGAACCTCACGCTCGGAGCGGGGCGCAACGTCCGGAGGGCTGCATGATCGCGCCAGCGGTCGTCGAATGTCGCCAGCCGATCACGGACGCTATTGCGAACGACGCGAGAGAGATTCGCGCCACGCGCGTCGATTCGGAATCGCGTTTCACCGAGCTTCGGTCCGCATGGGATTCGCTGCTGCAGTCAAGCGAATCCGCGTCTCCGTTTCTCACGTGGGAATGGCTTCACCCGTGGTGGAGGCATTTGAGCGGATCATCGCGGCTGCGGATGTTGACCGCGCATGCCGGCGGCCGACTGATCGCCGTTGCACCGTTTCGGCTGGGAAAGGGCGTCGCGCGGCTGCCCTGCCTTGATCTGCTTGGAACTGGAGAGGCCGGCTCCGATTATCTCGATGTCATCACCCGTTCGGGCTTCGAAGCCGAGGGCCTCGATGCAATCGAACGCTTTATCGTGGCGCAGAACATGGCTCTTCGCTTGACGCATCTTTCGTCATGTGCCGCCGCGATCAGTCTCGCAAACCGCCTCGAACGCCGCCGTTGGATCCAGGCGACGACTCCGGGCGGCACCTGCCCGTATATTCCGCTCTCCGGTCATACGTGGGATTCATACCTGGCGACGCTCGGGGCGTCACATCGTGCCAACGTCCGCCGGCGTCTGCGTGCGCTCGAGCAGAAGTTCGATGTCCAGTTCGACCAAATCAGCGCCGACGACGATCGTCGCGACGCGCTCGAACGGCTGACGCAATACCATGGGCGCCGCTTCGGCGCGCGCGGGAGCGCCTTCCGCACTGCGTCGCTGCGCGCGTTTCACGACGAAGCGACCCGGCGTTTTCTCGACCGCGGCTGGCTGCGAATGTTCGTCCTGCGGCTGAACGGCGCACTCGCCGCCGTCATGTACGGCGTTTTATATAACGGCACGTTTTACTTCTACCAGCACGGGTTCGACGATTCATATCAGCAACACAGTATTGGTCTGGTGCTGATGGCACTGTCGATTCGCACCGCCATCGAGCAAGGCGCTGCCGAGTTCGACATGCTCTGGGGCACCGAACCGTACAAATTCCTCTGGGCCCGCCACGTGCGCGAGCTTCGCAACCTTTATCTCTTTCCGCCGCATCTTGGGGGGCAGCTTCATCGAGGCCTGTTTCACGCCCGCCGGCGGCTGAGCGCTTTCATCCATGCCTCTTAACGTTCGTCGGTTCCGGAGTCATGTCAAAACCGCGGTCGCCTCCGCCCTTGCGAAGGCGTACGACCGCGGACTGGCGGGCCCACGCGGCAGCTATCCGCCGCTCGTGATCGGCTACCACCGCATCGTCGAGGATTTCGACGCCGAAGCACAGGTCGAGATGCCCAGCATGCTCACCAGCCTCGCAATGTTCGAACAGCACCTCGATTGCCTCGGCCAGTACTTTCGCTTCGTGTCGCTCGACGAGATCGGCGACCGTTTGCTCAACGGGTTGCCCTTCGACGCACCGGTTGCGGCAGTCACCTTCGACGACGGCTACCGCGACGTGTACGAACTGGCGCTTCCGGTCCTCGAACGCAAAGGCATTCCGGCGGCGATGTTCGTGGTGACCGATCTCGTGGGCCGGGCGGCCTGGCAGATCCACGACAAGCTCTATCACCTCGTCGCCAAGGCGTTCCGGCGGTGGGACGACCCGCGATCGAAGCTCGCGGACCTGCTCAGCGAGCTCGGGCTGCCGGCGCACGATTTCACGCGCCGATCCGTAACGGCGACGCCGATGACGGCGGTGTCAGCGTTGCTGCCTGAGCTGCCGCAGTCGGACATTAGTCGCCTCATGACCGGTCTCGAATCAAGGGTCGGCAACGGCTTCCATCACGTGCCGCTCACGGTCACGTGGGAAATGATCGCCGACATGCGTCGCCGGGGCTTCACCATCGGCTCGCACACACAGAAGCACGTCTCGCTGCCAGTCGAATCGCGTGATCGGGCAAAAGTCGAGATCGAGCTGTCGAAAATGGAGCTCGAACATCGCCTCGGCGAGCGCGTCGATCATTTCGCCTATCCGGGCGGGCACTTCAATGCGGCGGTCGTCGACGCCGTAGCGCGTGCCGGTTATCGATTCGCATATACCGCGTGCTGCCATGACGACCCGCGGCATCCGCTATTGACGATTCAGCGGTTGCTGCTGTGGGAAGGGTCGTCGGTGAATGGAAAGGGTGAATTCACCCCCGACATTCTGAGCTGCCAGGCACATCACCTCTGGCCGCCTGCGTGGAAATGCGAACGGGTGCACCAGGCATGACGGCGAAGGAGATCACCAGGCCCGCGGCGCTGCTGGTGACCGGCCGCGTCATTGGTCTGGTCGCGTCGTTTGCGATCGGCATCGTTCTCGCCCGCTTTTTTGCGCCGGCGGTGTTTGGAACCTACAAGCAGTTTTTTCTGCTGTACGCCACTTTCTATGGCCTCGCCCAGCTGGGGATGGCCGAAAGCCTCTATTACTTCGTGCCGCGGAACGCTGCGCGCACCCCTCGCTACGTTTGCAACGCGCTGATTACGCTGGCGGCGGCAGGACTGAT
>Ga0065705_10001874_pt1 | contig 21920 bp, 17 predicted proteins | sample SwibulcommuniRL2_FD_59092 | JGI IMG/M metagenome (GOLD analysis project Ga0065705, IMG submission 59092) | Bulk soil microbial communities from switchgrass field near Rose Lake, East Lansing, Michigan, USA - RL2 Bulk Soil v2 (version 2) | ecosystem: Environmental > Terrestrial > Soil >...
AAAACCGAGGCATGGGACTGGAGCACTTCAAAGATAATAGAAATGAATTGTTTCGTATGCCACCTCGAAGGTCCCAATAATTCAGCGCGTACAGCAAGTATCAAAAGCGGAAACTTCGGCGATGCCAATACAGCGACATTGATTGGCACCGGAATTGTCACTGACAAGGTTTCAAATACCTGGGTTTACAACCAGGAAGCTTTTGATCAAAACGGGGAACTCAAAACAGACTTTGTCAAGATCCAGGATCCTACCAACGCGAACTGTGCAGCCTGTCATGGTGAAGTTCATACGAATAATGATGAACCTTTGACCATCTCTGCCTATGACTTAACCAATCCACAAACCGCGACAACAGGACAAGTCATCTCTGCACAAAGGATTTCAGATTCAGGATTGAACATCAGCGGCAAGGAAGAGCTGAATCGCTCCTGGGATGTTCATGCGGAACGACAGCTGCAATGCACCGACTGTCACTATGCATTGAACAACCCTGCCCATGCCGATGAAGCACAAAAGGCGGAACCCGATCATCTGCTCTATGATCCACGCGTGCTGGACATCGGCGAATACCTGAAAATGCCCGATCACAANTTTGCACGCGGACAGAGCGCACAGTTCAATGTCGCGNCTGAGTACAAAGGCACCATGCGCCGCTGTGAAAACTGTCACGACGCAAACAAGGGTCACGCCGATTGGCTTCCCTATATTCAGACACACATGGCAGCAGTGGCCTGCGAAACCTGTCACATCCCACAGATGTATGCACCTGCCATTCAATCCTACGATTGGACGGTGCTAACTCTAGATAAGCAACCCGTCAAAATCTATCGTGGTGTGGAAGGCGACCCGAACGCGGTCACTTCACTTATCACTGGGTACAAACCCGTCTTGTTGAACCGCACAAACATCGATGGAAAGCAACTGCTCTCCCCATACAACCTAATCACAACCTATTATTGGATCTACGAGGATGTCAATGGAAATAAACGTCCAGTTCGTCTTGTTGACCTCGAAGCAACGTATTTCGAAAATGGTACGTACGCAGCTGACGTTCTCTTTGCATTCGATGCCAATAGTGACGGTTCACTTTCCAAGACGGAACTTGTCATCGACTCTTCTGCAAAAGAAGAGGTTGTCAAAACAAAACTTGCATCTCTGGGACTTGGCAATCCTCGCATCGAAGGTTTAACTCAACCTTATAGCATCAATCACAATGTCGCGCGCGGTGAGAACGCGGTCAATGATTGTAAAGCTTGCCATGATGATGCGTCGCGTGTTTCCCAACCAATCCAGTTGGCGAATTATTCTCCAAACGGAGTCCTGCCAGTTTTCGACACAGCCAACAATGTCAATGTATCTGGTGAAATTACAAAAAACGATGATGGCGCAGTCTATTACAAACCCGTCCCTGCCAATGACAAGATGTACGTCTTCGGCTCCAGCCGCTTCAATTGGATCGATTGGCTGGGCGCACTGCTATTCGCAGGGAGCCTGTTAGGTGTAGTCGGGCATGGAACGCTGAGATTTATCTCGTTGCGGAAGCAGCCCAAGGGTCTCGCGCGAACCGAGCGGATCTACATGTACGAGTCCTACCGCCGCTTCTGGCACTGGCTGCAAACCCTATCCATTGTCATCCTGTTATTCACAGGCTTGATTATCCACAGACCGGCCATGTTTGGTGCATTCTCTTTCCGCGGCGTCGTGATGGTTCACAATGTGATCGCAGTCATCTTGGTGGTAAACGCCATGCTCTCCTTGTTCTACCACATCACAACAGAGAAAGTGCGCGAATTCATTCCACATCCCCATGGTTTCTTTGACGACGCGATCGTGCAAGCGAAGTATTACATCTCAGGCATCTTCAAGGGCGAAGGACATCCGTTTGAGAAACGACCCGATAGCCGCATGAACCCGATCCAAAAAGCAACTTATTTCAGCATCTTGAACGTGCTGCTGCCATTACAAATGTTGACCGGCGCACTGATGTGGAGTGTGCAAAAATTCCCCGCACTCGCCAACTGGTTTGGTGGACTCCCCTTCCTCGCTCCGTTCCACGCACTTATCGCATGGACGTTTGGGACATTCATCGTTGTCCATGTGTATATGACAACGACTGGCGCAACTCCTCTTGAAGCCACACGTGCGATGATTACGGGCTACGAAGAAGTGGAAGTGCATGAACAATATGAAGAAATGAAAAAAATAGGAGAATCAATATGACCACTGCTCCTGTAACAAAGAAAAATATTTTTAATCGTCCTGAGAAACCATATGTCAATCCATATTTTGGAGGAATGGTGCTCGGAATCATTTTATTCCTCGCTCTGTTTCTGACCGGCAATGGGTTGGGTTCTTCAGGTGGCACGACGCGCCTTGTTGCGTTCATTGAAGATCAGATCAACCCCGCGCACGTGGACCGAACTCCGTACCTCCTCAAGATGGCCGGCGGAGACAAGAATCCACTTGATGACTGGATCATCCCTGTATTTTTCGGTGCGCTGCTGGGCGGTTTCACCTCCGGCACACTCTTTGGAAGAACCAAACTCGAGACCACTAAGGGACCCAATGTCACGAATCGCACACGCTGGCTGATGGCATTCCTGGGCGGCACGATCTTCCTTTATGGAGCACGCATGGCGCGCGGCTGTACCTCCGGTCAGGCGCTGACAGGTGGCGCAACACTCGCTGCAGGTTCTTGGGTGATTATGTTTGCCATTTTCGGCGGCGCCTATGCATTGGCATACTTCGTCCGCAAGTTATGGAACTAGGAGGACACCATGAACTTTCCTCTCCAGGATTTTATAGCAACCAGCGCCGCGCATCCATGGACGTATGTCCTCTTTGGTTTGATTGGCTTTGCCTTTGGCTTCACGCTTGAAATGTCGGGCTTCGGCAATTCAAGGAAACTCGCCGCGCAGTTCTATTTCACGGACCTGACCGTCCTCAAAGTGATGTTCACCGCGATTGTGACGGCGATGGTGCTAACGTTTGGGGCAGCTGGACTCGGTCTCCTCAACTTCAGCCAGGTCTGGGTCAATCCCACCTATCTGCCCTCCGGAATTCTCGGCGGACTCATCATGGGTGTGGGTTTCATCGTGGGCGGGTTCTGCCCTACGACATCACTGGCGGCCGCGTCGACCGGTAAAGTGGATGGCATGTTCTTCGTCTTCGGCGGATTCTTCGGCGCTTTCCTCTTCAGCGAAACGGAGAAATATTTTGACAACTGGTACAACAACGCAGGCTATTACGGTCGCCTGACTCTCGATCAGGTCTTCCATTTGCCTGTTGGTGTCGTTGTTCTGCTCGTCGTCTTGATGGCTCTCTTTATGTTCTGGGGAGCGGAACAACTCGAGCGCATCTTCGGCAGGAAGGATTTAACCAAGGAACCAAAGCTGCGCATCGCGGGAGCAGGCGCTTTGGTTGCGCTCGCGCTTGCAGTCGTTTTCATTGGTACGCCTTCACTCGAAGAAAAATATAACAAACTAACCTTTACCCGCACGGAAAGCATCCCGCAACTAAACGCAGATCCACTCACCGAAACGCATGTCTATTCTGCAGATCAGATGCTGGAAAAACGACTTGTGCAGATCGCGCCTGCCGAATTATTCAAAACCGTATACAACCAGAGCATTAATTTGGTCATGCTGGATGTCCGCACTGAGTCCGATTTCAACCTCTATCATATTAACGGCGCCATCAATATTCCTTTGGATAAACTATCCACAATCATCCCGGACCTATTAACGGAACCGCCTGCGAATAGTGTCTTCGTGCTGATGAGCAATGACGAGGCCGCGGCAACTGAAGCGTGGAAACAAGTATCGGCTTCGACGGTTCCGAATGTTTACATCCTGGAGGGTGGCCTCAACAACTGGATCTCGTTTTTCGGCAAGGATGAAGGTTTCCAAGCCGCATCTTCGGTCACTGACGACAAGTTGGGATATGTCTTCTCTGCCGCATTAGGCAGCAAATATGAATCCTGTGATCCCAATCCGCAAGCCTATGAAGAACTCGAATTCGAAGCCAAGATCAAACTGCAACTCAAGCGCGACAAGAGTGGCGGCGGTTGCGGATAAATAGCTATAAAAGGATATAAAAAATGGAAATACTCGTTGACTTCCCCGGCGGCTCACGCGTGGATGCGCACTTCGAAAACTTCACTGTTCCCACCGATCAGCCTCCTACCGCTAGCGCCCCCTCACCTTTTGAAGTGTTCCTCTCCTCCATTGCAACCTGCGCAGGCATCTATGTGCTTGGCTTCTGCCAGCAGCGCGGCCTGCCAACGGATGGCATTCGAATCGTACAAAGCACACACACCAATCCATCGACTCACATGATAGATCAGATCGATCTTGAAATTTTGATTCCGCCGACCTTCCCAGAGAAATACCGCGACTCGCTCATTCGCTCTGCAGAACTTTGCAAGGTTAAGAAACATCTGGAGAAACCACCAAAATTCCAAATTACAACCAAAGTTGCAGAAGTTCATCCAATGAATTGAAACTGACCAGAAATTTTTTGATGGCGTAACCCCAATAAAAAGGTCCAGTCAAACCATGGACTGGATCTTATGATGAAGATAGAAAAAAACCTACGATTCGAATCAGGTTTTGTAGATAAGACTGTTTACAGTGGTGTTACGAATCAGAAGCGTATGAGAGCGCCAATATAGCGGGCGACGAGCATCACAAAGGATGTTCTTCGGTATGAAAACAGACGAACTGGATAATCCTCCTCAAAATCTTTTAATTTTAGTAGCATACGAACAACTTCCTGGTTTTGATTGATGCGGTACATTACCCGTTCTCGCAGTTAATAGGATATCTTTACACATAGTCAAGACGGATTTTGCAATTGGAAGTTACAAAAAGTTTCCGTCCGGCTACACTGGACAGCCGGACGGAAAAGACACAAGATAATGGATTGTTCAGAGCGCCATGCCTGGTACTCATTTCCTGGTCAATGCTCAAACCCCCCATACGCTTCGCATACTACGCCAACCGCGGCTTGAGCGGTAGAATTAGCCTCCCAGTTCGACAGCCAACGCATCATAGTAAGTGCCAGCTCCAAAACCGTCGATGAGAACATGATCGAAAGGTTTCAGGTTTGGCAGTTCACGCAGGAACGCGATCATATTCGAGGCTGCACTGACGTTTCCAAATTCACTCAACAACCACGGCATGGGCAGGACAATTCCCTCATTCTGAAGGTGCTTTTCCTTGAGTTTGTTGATCTTGTAATTGGCGTGATGGACAATTGCGACGGCCAATGATTTGCCGGCTATCCCTAATTCGTCCAATTTGGTTTGATACGCCGCATAGACGTCGCGTACAACCTGCACGCCGGTCCGCACAAACAATTTGACCATTCCCATAGGCCCCGCCATCGCAATCGAGGAACCATCCTGCGGTTCATGCATCAAACCAGCCACGCGAATGTTGTTCGTGAATGGTTCAGTGACATCCACATTCGTACTTCCATCCATCTTTTGCTTGGAGTGTGGATAATACATTGCCACTTGTAACACGCCCTCATCATCGAACACTTCACGAGACCTGCCGGCCAGGAATTTCATGGTCTGGCCGGGAATAACGCCCACCACACCGGCGGCATTACCGAACATCTGCAAGGCAATTGGATCGTGTGATGAAACAATAAAGCGACTCAAGCCTTCAATGCCCCCCACCAAAACCTTCTTGCCGTAAAGTGATTGAGCAATGTTCTGGTCGAGTTGTTTGTTCTCCGGCAGGTCGGGGTTGAGTGCAAGATGCAAACTACTTGTGGAACCATCGCAGGCTTTATGGATGGCCACCTTCAGCGCGCCTTCGGGAATCCCTGCGGCTTTTGTGATTTTATTGAGGTAATCAGCCGAGACGGGAGCACTCATGCCAATCAGCACAGCTTCCACTTCGGAGGGCTGCCAGTTACAAGCTTTGACAGCTTCGGTCAAAAATTTGGTTCCAATCTCAACTTCAAGCCGGGTATGTTCCTCACGCGTCAGGTTTAGTGGAATATGGTGTCGGTTGCGAAATCCAAGTTCGGACAGATTCAGCTGTTCGTTCGCGGGAATCGGGTGTCCTAGTCGTTGCTCCAAAAAACCGGGCAAGGAATCGTTATCATAGCCTTGGCCCCATGTACCATATACACCTCCAATGCCAACGGCTGGATTGGAGACACACTCAATCCCAAAAGGTATGCCCTGTCCCACATCAATTGTGCCTTTTTCTACGTTGGGACGGTCAAAAAAAGATATTTTTGTATTCTCGACTGTCATTTAATTTACTCCTTATTACCTACCATCGAAACCCCATTCTGTTTTGAAAGTTTCGCTCCTCTTTGGGACTGGTCTGGCGTGCGGGGAGCATTATACCCGTCATGCATATCCTTTTGTGAGATTTCACTGAGCGTACATTGACAAAAATGAAACCCATATTGGAAACTGCATAATCTAATTGTAACATTTGACACTATCAAAACGTCTCGAATATGAGCAAAATAGTCATTCAAAGAATTAAACACCCTATTAGGACAAGAAGATGAACAAGACACTTAACTGCATCTGTACACGGCGGGGTCTTTAGAACGACCGCCTCTTCCCAAGAGACACCTGCATGATGTTTGCATTGCTATGAACTGCTAAACATTTCATAGCAAATTACAACCAGTGCAAGTGGTAACGGCTGACTGCCGCGAACGGTGGGCCTGACCCCGCAAATCTACCAGGTCGTCACGAAACGACTTAATGAATTGCATCCACCGTTTGCTTGCTGAACTGCTAAAAAGCACTCAGTGGCAGGCAGCCGTTTTATTTATTTGAACCCAACTACAAAGGATAACTCAAAATGAAAATCGCAAATAATATAACAGAGCTGGTGGGGAATACACCGCTTGTACGCCTCAACCGCATCACAGTAGGTCTGCAGGCAGAAATCGTCGCCAAATTGGAATTTTTCAACCCGGCCCATTCGGTGAAAGACCGCATTGGTGTGGCAATGATCGATGCTGCTGAAAAAGACGGTCTGATCGACAAGGATACGATCCTGGTCGAACCAACCAGCGGGAATACCGGTATTGCACTGGCGATGGTTGCTGCGGCACGTGGGTACAGACTCATCCTGACGATGCCGGAAACAATGAGCAAGGAACGGCGCATGCTATTGCGCGCGTATGGCGCTGAATTGGTTCTGACGCCAGGACCAGAAGGGATGAGTGGGGCCATCCGCAAAGCGGAAGAGATCGCGGCTTCAGATCCGAAGAAACACTTTATCCCACAGCAATTCCAGAACCCGGCGAATCCCGAAATCCATCGGAAGACGACTGCTGAGGAAATCTGGCGGGACACCGATGGAAAAGTGGATTATCTCGTGGCCGGCATTGGCACAGGCGGCACGATCACCGGCGTGGGCGAGGTTATAAAATCGCGCAAGCCTTCTTTTAAAGCCATCGCGGTCGAGCCGGATGCCTCTCCTGTGCTCTCCGGCGGCGTGAAAGGGCCCCATGCCATCCAAGGCATCGGGGCTGGATTTGTTCCAGATATTCTCAACACCGAAATTTATGATGAGATCATCCGCGTGAAAAATGAGGATGCTTTTCAGACCGCGCGCCGCCTGGCGCGTGAAGAGGGCTTGCTGGTGGGAATCTCGTCCGGAGCCGCGACCTGGGCTGCGTTACAGGTGGCGAACCGCACCGAGAATGCAGGGAAGTTGATCGTGGTCATCATCCCCTCTTTTGGCGAACGGTATCTGTCTACGCCGCTGTTTGCGGATTTGATCGAAGAACAGGCAACGGCGTAGTAATAGACGCTGGTCGAGTAAGCCCCAACGATTTTTGAGGGCTGCATTGAGGCCACTACATAACAGGATATATTTTGTTTGTATCTAATGGGTTGGTCTCGATACGGGCTGGAATAAGCGTCCAGCCCTACTCGACCACCAGATATTAAATAGAAAGTGTAAGTTAGATGTTCAATATCATTCGTGAAGATATTCAATCCGTCCTAGACCGCGATCCGGCCGCCCGTAACACTCTCGAAGTGATGATTTGCTACCCCGGCTTGCATGCGATTTGGGCACACCGGCTTTCCCATCAATTTTGGAAGAGTGGATTAAAACTTTTCGCGCGCTGGATCTCGCAGATCATGCGTGGCATCACAGGGATCGAGATCCACCCCGCTGCGACGATTGGTCGCAAGGTTTTTATCGATCACGGCATGGGTGTAGTGATCGGCGAGACCGCGGAGGTCGGCAACCATGTTACGATTTATCATGGCGTCACGTTAGGGGGAACAAGCCTGCATAAGACCAAACGCCATCCGACTATCGAAGATCATGTGGTGATCGGCGCAGGCGCGAAGGTTTTGGGAGCCATTACCATTGGCGCGAATAGCCGGGTTGGCGCGAATGCGGTTGTCGTGAAATCCACACCGCCAAATTCGGTGGTCGTCGGCATACCGGGACAGGTAGTGGTGCGCGATCTTTCATTACACGCGCCCGGCGAGAAAGCGGATTTGGAGCACGGCCGCCTGCCCGATACCATAAGTGAGACGCTGGCGACGTTGATCGTACATGTCGAAGCCCTGGAAAAACGGGTCAACGGCGGCGCGTATGGGCCCGTACTGCACGCGCCTGAGCACGGGGTTTGGCATTGGGGCGACTTCTCGATATGATGCCAATCCATGTCACTCTGAGCAACTGCTTCGTGGGGATTGACGAATCTGTTTCTTAGAGTACGAGACTCTTCGCTCAGAGTCACATACACGCTTTTCTAAGAAAAATCTAAATTTTCTCCCATTTTTCGCGACAAATCTGTTTCCTGGGGGTATCAGGTGTATAATAAAAAAATAAGGTTACATCATATAGTAAGGAAGTAACCATTCACAAACTAATGGCTTCTACAAGCAAAAAACAATCTACGCAATCCCCCACACCTCAACGCAAATCAACAAAAAATAACAAAGTAAACCTTCGTTCCTCAAAGACCAACGAATTAGCTGTGGTCGGTATTGGCGCGTCTGCGGGCGGTTTGAAGGCATTGCAAGCCTTCTTTGAATCTGTGCCGGATAATACAGGCATGGCTTTTGTCGTCATTACCCATCTGCACCCGGAATATGAAAGTCATCTGGCAGAGATTTTACAAAACAGTACGCAGATGCCTGTCACACAGGTCAGTGGTTTGGTTGCTCTGGAAGGCAACCATGTTTATGTGATCCCGCCCAACCGCCGCCTGGTCATGGCTGACAGCCAATTAGATATCACTGAATTCAACGAACCGCGCGGGCAACGCACTCCTGTTGACTATTTCTTCCGCAGTCTGGCAAAGGCTCATCCCAATTCTGTAGGGATCATTCTCTCGGGTGGCGGGACAGATGGATCGGTGGGAGTCAAGGCCATTAAGGAAGTGGGCGGATTGCTCATGGTCCAGCATCCGGACGAGGCCGAATATGATAGCATGCCGCGCGCCTCCATCGCCACAGGCCTGGCGGACGTGGTGCTTCCGGTCAAGGAGCTGGCTCATAAGCTGGTGGATTACGTTCGGATTCAGCCCGAATTGCCCAATGACCCGGATAAACTCAACCAACGCCAGTTGGAAATCGTCCGGCGGATTTTAGCGCATGTCCATGCCCGGACGGGCCACGATTTCAGCCAGTACAAACGTTCCACCGTTTTTCGTCGCATCCAGCGGCGTATGCAGATCAACGGACTTTCAACCCTGGAGGCGTATCTCCATTATCTGCGGCAAAATGTCACCGAGGCGACAGCTATGTTCAACGACGTTCTGATCGGTGTCACAAGCTTCTTCCGAGACCGCGAATCATGGCAGCAACTGGCAGACCAGGTCATCCCGCTTATCTTTAAAGGCAAGGAAACCGGCGATATGGTGCGTAGCTGGACAGTTGGATGCGCTACAGGCGAGGAAGCATATTCGCTGGCGATCCTGCTTTTTGAATATGGCGACAAGCTGGAGATCCGCCCACAGATTCAGGTGTTTGCTTCCGATCTGGATGAAAATTCCATCAAGCAGGCCCGCGAGGGCTTGTATCCTGCAGCCATTGAAGCCGATGTCAGCCTCGAGAGGCTGGAGCGATTCTTCACCCGTGAAGGCGATTATTACCGGGTGCGGCAGGAATTACGTGATGCGGTGCTATTCACAAATCATAGCGTGCTGCGCGATGCACCCTTCTCCCGCTTGGACTTGATCTCCTGCCGCAACCTGCTGATCTATCTGGAACGTGAGATACAGGATACTGTGTTCGATATTTTCCATTATGCCCTGAAGCCCGGTGGATACCTCTTTCTCGGCAATTCGGAATCAGCCGAGGGAGCGAATGAGCTATTTCAAACGGTGGATAAAATACACCATATCTACCGTGCCAAACTGTGGAGCCGTGAACAGCCGCATGTGCCTTCCTTGCCATTTTCTGTGGGCCGATCCACGCGTGCTGAGATTTATGCTCAGCCACATACTCCCCGTGCGCATTCCACCCGGGAAGTACCTCTCCTGGCGGGTGACCACCAGAAGGCGCTGGAGACGTATGCGCCCCCCAGTGTTTTGATCAATGAGAAGTATGCTGTGTTGCACGTCTCAGAAACTGCCGGGCGTTATTTGGTACAGCCTGTGGGACCCATTACTACAGACCTGCTGAAATTAGTGCGTCCGGAACTGCAATTGGAATTGCGGACCGCGCTGTTCCACGCTTTTGAAAAGGATCAGGCGATCCTCACTCATGCCATTCCAGTCCAGTTCAATGGTCATCCGCATCGAGTGATCCTTTCCATCATCCCCCGCAAAGCGGCGACTGCGGATGACAAAAAACAGGAGAAACAGGCGCTGGTCTTTTTTCTGGAAGACGAGCAGGTAGAACCGTCTGCTGAGGTCGCCCACGAGTTAGATGAAACTCGCAAAAATACACTGGTGATGCGGTTGGAATCTGAGGTGCGGCGCCTGCGCGAGCAGTTGCAAGCCAGCATCGAAGAATATGAGAGTTCCAATGAAGAGTTGAAGGCCTCCAACGAAGAATTACAATCCATCAATGAGGAGTATCGCTCCGCCACTGAAGAATTGGAGACGAGCAAAGAGGAACTGCAATCGGTCAATGAGGAACTGCAGACGGTCAATAATGAACTGAAGAACAAACTCGACGAGATTTCGCGCTCTCACAGCGATCTGGAAAACCTCATGGGAGCCACGGAAGTTGCGATGCTCTTCCTCGACCGTGACCTGCGCATCCGTCACTACACACCGGGCATGCAGCAGTTGTTTAATATTATGCCGGGCGACCGCGGCCGGCCGATCAAACATTTCACTCACACGTTCCAATACAGCCAGTTTCTCGAAGATGCCCAGGAAGTTTTGCACACGCTCATACCCATTGAGCGCGAGGTACGAGGCGAGGAAGGCGGCTGGTTCCTACTCCGCATGCGTCCCTTCCGAACGACAGAGGATCGCATCGAAGGTGTGATCTTTACGTTTGTGGATATCACACGGCTCAAGCAGGCTGAGGCAGAGCTGGTTGAGCTGAACGCAACTCTGGAACAACGCGTCCTGGAGCGGACTAAGGAGTTAAATGAGGCAAACCAGCAGATCGCTCAGGCCCGTGATCTCTTCTATGCTCTCTTCAATGCCAACCCCATCCCTACCGCGCTCACACGTATGGAAGACGATGTCTTCCTCAATGTCAACGATGAATTCCTCAATTACTTTGGTTTCGAACGTGATAAGATCATAGGTCACACTACTCAAGAATTTGCGCTGGGGCTGGGGCTGGGGCTGGGGCTGGGACTGGGACTGGGGACGCGTGAAGAATTTATTGATTATCTTAGGCAAGAGGGCAGAATTAGGAATTACGAGATGGAACTGAATAGTCCCTCTGATGAGATTCAAAATGTCCTGGCGTCAGCTCAATATATCAATATTGATAATGCAGATGCTCTTATCATAACTTTCATTGACATCACCGAACGGGTCCGCGCCGAGCAGCAGGTCCGCTGGCTGGCTTCTGAACTGACCGGGACCGAGCAGGCCGAACGGCACCGGCTTTCCCAGGTTTTGCATGATGACCTGCAGCAGCGTATCTTTGCGATCCAGATGCAGTTGTCCTTCTTGAAGGACGCGTACGAGAAGAACGATCTGAAGGCCTTTGAAATAGACTTTCCTCAGATCGAAGAATGGCTGGCGGAATCGATTCGGGTCACCCGCCAGCTGAGTGTAGACCTCAGTCCACCGATCCTGCACGGAGAAGGTCTGGTAGAGGCAGTGATCTGGTTAGCCTCCCAGATGCAGGAACAATATAAGCTGAAGGTAAAAATCCAGGCTGACGGCAAATCGGCCAAACTGGATGAAAAACTGCGCGTACTGTTATTTTATACTGTGCGAGAATTACTCTTCAATGTAGTAAAACATGCAGCAACCTCTGAGGCCAGTGTGGGATTTGAGCACAACGATGGTTATTTGAAAGTGACCATAAGTGATGGTGGCAAAGGTTTTGACAGCCCGACAGTCATGACTGACATGAAAGTTGGACATGGCCTGTTAAGCGCCAGCCACCGGCTTGGTTTGCTAGGATGTAAAATGGAAGTAAATTCTCAACCCGGGCACGGCACCCAGATCATCATCGAGGCTCCACATGAAGGTTTGGATAATTGATTATGACTTCGATTCTTCTTGTGGAAGACCATCCGGTCTTTGCCCAGGCACTTCTGCGTTTCCTGCACGAGAAAGGTCATCTGAATGTGGTTGGAGTTGCCCATTCAGCGGAAGAGGCCCTCGATCAAATACTGGGCCTGGCAGTTGACCTCGTTTTGGTAGATGTTTCCCTGCCCAAAAGGAGCGGCATCAGCCTCGTTTTCCGGCTGCATAAACAATACCCTGACCTGCCCTGCGTGATGCTTTCCGGGCATCTGTCTTCCCATTATGCCCGCCGCTCCCTGGATGCCGGCGCGCGTGGCTATCTGCTTAAAGACCATGCCGATGGAATCCTGGAAGGGATTCAGCACGTCTTGAATGGCGAAATCTATGTAAGCGAAGAACTAGGCAATTTTTGATGAAGATTATGATGAGTTAACAGGGTATTACTATGAATCCATATTCAATTTTTCTTGTGGAAGACCATGCGGGGTTTGCAAATGCGCTCAACAATATGTTGAGCCAGAATCAAAACCTGAAGATCGTGGCGGTGGCAGGAACGGCTGAAGAGGCACTGGAACAACTAGGCGATTTAGAGGTGGATCTGGCCTTGATCGATTTTTCCCTGCCCGATATGACGGGCCTCAACCTGCTGGAAAGACTGCACCATGAGCATCCAGACCTGCGCTGTGCGATCCTTTCCGGACATCTTCTGCCTCAGCACGCCCGGCGGGCGCTCGATGTTGGCGCGCGTGGTTATCTGATCAAAGACAATCCGGGGGAGATCCTGACCGGTATTCAATCTATGTTGAGAGGGGAAATTTACGTCAGCCAGCAACTGCGTGACACCAGCTCCACCGATCTGCTGGCCGGGATGGTTTAGTTTCTCTGCGTCCTCCCACAAAACCTCGAGACCGAGTAAGCGGAGCTATGCTCAATTTGAAAACGCCGGAGGCCGGGGTGTGATCAGTCCCATTTCGCGCGCCTTCTCCACTGCGGCGGTGCGTGAATGGACGCCGAGTCGTAGATAAAGGCTGGAGAGCAGATTCCGCACCGTCGAATTGGAAACAGTCATCATCTGCGCGAGATCCGAGGTGCTTGCATCTGGATACGCCGCGCACAGGGAGATCACTTCCATTTGACGAGGGGTCAGCAAATCCGATCCGTTCAGCGCATCCGCTTGCATATAGAGGCTATGGGCTTTCTTGCTAAAGTAAATCCCTCCATGAGCAACAGACAAAACCACCGTACCAAGCTCCCGAAATGCCGACTGATCGTCTTTCAGGATATAACCGCTCGCGCCTGCCTCAATGATCGATCTCATTAAACCGGGTTCCGCAAACATCGAAATGATCAACACATTGAGCTTAGGATATTTTTGCAGCAGCTTCGGGACAAGATACAGGATCGGGAAAGGGTTAGGGTTCTCGGGCGAGGTGCGAACGCTGAGGTCGAGCAGCAGTACATCCGCCGGATGCTTGCTCAATACTGACTCTAACTCCTCTCCATAGGTGGCAGTGGCAATGACTTCAATGTCAGGTGTACCGCTCAGGCGATAAACGTATCCATCTATGATACTCTGGTGATCATCGAGGATGGCGACGCGAACCTTTTCTGCTGGCATGTTTCTCCATTAGTATTTTCTATAAGACAGCAAAAATTGCAGAGAACATTGTGCAAAAACGTGATTAAGAAATTCAGTACAAAAATCTATATGAAAACAGTACATGTCTATTGAACCATAGATCATTCTATTTTACAATGCCTTCAACATAATCATCCAGCGTTGCAGGATGAGAGAACACTTAAGTTGGCAGGTAAAACCCGTCTGGTTTACCGCCCAGACTTTGTATCTGGCATAACGATACAAAAGCAACGAAGAACGAAAAAACACATTATTACTGTTTGGAGGCTTACCATGGATATGATCAAAGTTTCTGCAAATTCACGTACATCTGCCGTCGCTGGCGCAATCGCGGGCGTCGTTCGTGAGCACCACCGCGCGGAAGTGCAGGCTATTGGAGCAGGCGCAGTTAACCAGGCTGTCAAGGCACTCGTCCTGGCGACGGGCTACCTGCGGAACGATGGCATCAACGTGAGTTGTGTCCCTGAGTTTGCAGATGTGACCATCGAAGACAAGGTGCGGACCGCCATCAAACTTGTCGTCGAGCCGGAAGAGTAGCTCTCTCTGAGCAAACTCAACTTCTCTCTTACATTAAGTTGACCTGGGTGGTTGAGTGCAAAAGCCATTCAACGCGGATCCCATGAACAATCCACGGACGCGAATTTCTTAATTATTCATGGTTTTCGTAAATATCAAAAAAGACTTCGTCGCGGAAGTCTTTTTTGGTTAAGGGGAAAAACCTAACCTTTGAGATTGTCTGAAGTCTTGCCTTTCGAAAGGGCATCCTTGCTATATGGCTCATCTCAATATAGCTTTTGTATTTCAGGAGTTTTCATTAGAACCAGGCGTGAAAGGATGAGCGAGCAGACAGCAAAAAGTGTCATGGCAATCCCAAGGCCCAGCTTTTGGCCCAGAAAACCAATCAGCAGGTTCCCGAATGGAGCAAAGCCAAAGAAGGTGAGAGTGTACAACCCCATGACTCGTCCGCGGAAACTATCTTCCACGCGGGTTTGCAACAGGGTGTTGATCGTGGTGAACTGAGTCATGAAACCAAGCCCGAGTCCGTATGCCAGAAAAAGCGCCAGAGGGAAAAAAGTTGCGAAAGAAAATGCTATTAAAATCAGCGGAAAAGCGATATTCGTCAGCACCAAAATCTTACCGCGCCGGCCATTGCTCATGCCACGTGTCAACAAAAACGCTCCGCTAACCGCGCCCAACCCGGTCGCCGCGTTGATCCACCCATAGGCCAACGCGCCCTGATGGAGTACTTTCTCTACAAAGGCCGGCAGCACGGTGGAATAAGAAATCCCAAAGATACTAAATACCAGCGAAAGTAGAATCAATGCAGAAAGTTCGCGGTTGCGGGCCGTATATTGCACCCCCCCGAGCAATTGCTGCCAGGGAGAGGCGGTGTTGCGCCCAGTTTGATGGGGCGGCAGTTTCATCAGCCACAAGCCGATCAGCACCGCTAGGAAGGAAATGCCGTTCACCGTAAAACACCAGGCCGCGCCGATGATCGCCAGCAAAAGACCAGCCAAGGCCGGCCCGATGACGCGCGCACTATTGAACATCATGGAATTCAAGGCGATAGCGTTGGGTAAGTCTTCCTTTCCGACCATTTCCGGGACGAATGCCTGGCGGGCCGGAGCATCAAAGGCGTTAACTAACCCCAACAAGGCGGCCAGTACAATCACATGCCATTCCCGGATGGCGCCCGTAAAGGTCAATGCCGCCATCACAAATGCCAGCAACATGGCACTTGACTGGGTTAATAAGAGCAGGCCGCGACGGGAAACACGATCCACCACCACACCGCCCCACGGGGAAATTGCAAGGGTGGGAATGGCCGAGGCGAAGGCTACCAGGCCCAGCGTTACTTCTGAGTGGCCAAGTTGATAAACGACCCAGCCCTGTGCAATGATCTGCATCCACGTGCCGATATTCGAAATGAGCTGTCCCCCAAAATACAGTTGAAAGTTGCGGTGCCGCATAGCGGAGAAGGTCTGACTGCTGGCCCGACGCCGCGGCGCAACGGGTTCGATCGGCTGTTCGGCCGATACGGGTTCTTCCATTTGTTGATAAGCTCCTAAAGATTATTTTTTCACCGGTGGTTGTTTGCCCTGTGACACAAACAGCGGAGACAAGAGTTCCATGGCCTGATGAATTGTCCCAAGCTCGGCATTGGAAAGACAACTGATGATTTTAGTAAGATTGGCTAAGGCAGCCTCACGGGCCGAATTAACAATAGATTCTCCAGTCGGTGTTAAGACCAGCGTCAGCCGTCTCCGGTCAACCCTTGATTCCTGGCGGTGGATCAATTTCTGTTTGACCAACCCATCGACCAGTTTCGAGACCGATGGCAAAGTTAAGCCCAAATGGTCTGCCAGATCTGAGAGAGAAGAGTCTGGGTAGCCCTGAATAAATCCCAGCGTCCTGAACTGGGGGACTGACAGATCAGCTGCGCGTCCACGGCGCATTTCAACGCGAATGGATTGCATAATTTTCGGGGCAGTATCCATTAAGTCCCGAGCACAGGTATTAAGCAATGTAGTCATAATTACTTAGCCTTTCTAATAATTAGAAGATGACATTATATACCCAAAGCTCGGATTGGGGAGGAAATTGCCGGCCAGGGAGTATCTAAATTCGAGGAGATACTTTCTAACAGGTCGCTCTAGCAAAGCACACCGCTACGATGTGAGCATAGCGAAGAGTCTTCCGACAAATTGAGCTATAAAGCTCAATTTGTCGGGGATTCTCACCTGCGCTGGCACGCAGGCGCAAGTGTCACTCCCTGCGGTCGTTCACACCGTCCCGAAGCGGTGTGCCTTCGGGAGAATAACATGCTCAGTTTGATATTAGACACCCCGGCCAAATCAATCCTCCAGGAGTGGCAGCGAAACAGAGTAGACGCCTCTCGCAGCTTGACCGAGAAAAGAAAAACCCTATAATTGTGGACAGAAACAGTAATATTTGATACTTAAAAAATAATGGCTGAGAGTAGGATAAGGAGAGGACTAAAGGCGACAAATACATGGAAAACCGACGGGCTCAGGAGTCGAGGTGATTGCGCCGAGCAGCTTACGCCAATGAGTAGACGGTCTCAATAGATCGAAAAAACAGATTCTTGTTTCGTTTCCCGAAGCGTGCGCCAGGGCTGAGGACACGCTTGCCGAACATTGGAGATAACTTATGACTGAGCATTTATATGCCGATACAGTTGTGATTGGAGGTGGGACAGCGGGCGGGGCTGTGGTGGCACGTTTAGTACAAGGCACCTCACAGACGGTGCTGTTGATCGAGTCCGGCCCCGACTATGGCGCGTTCATTGAACAGCGCTGGCCCTCGCAATTGCTGGACGCGCGCAGTCTACCGGGTGGTCATGATTGGGGCTATGTCAATGGTGCAGACACGGGTCGTCCGGGGCATCTCCTGGAGCGGGCGCGGGTCATTGGTGGTTGTTCCTCACACAATGGTTGCGCGGCGATTTGGGGCAGTCGGGTAGACTACGATCATTGGGCGACTCTGGGCAATCCGGGTTGGAGTGCTGATGAGTTGCTCCCATTTTTTAAGCTTGCCAATGAAACGCTGAGGGTGAAACGAATTTCAACTTCAGAAATCACACCCTGGCAACAAGCCTGTTTGGACACAGCGCCAAAGATCGGAATTCCGCAAGTCGCTGACCTGAATAATTTTGACGAAGATATGGGCATGAGTACTTCACCTGTGAACATCCAGGATGGTGTGCGGTGGAACACCGCCTTCGCTTATTTGGATCCGATGCGGGGCAATGATCGCTTTACCATTCTAGGCCAAATACAGGTGGATCGCCTGGAGATTGAAGGCAGCCGTGTCGTCGCCCTGGAAGCGATCGGGCCGGATGGACCTCTCACCATCGAAGCGGGCCGCGTGATTGTCTGCGCTGGAACCTATGGCTCGCCCGCAATTTTGTTGCGTTCCGGGATTGGTCCGGCCTCCGAATTACGGGCGCTTGGGATTGAAACAAAACTCGATCTGGCAGTTGGCAAAAATCTGCACGATCACCCGGCTGTTTATCTCAAATACAGCAGCACACCCAAACTCGTGGCTGCCATGCTCGACTTTGTTGCGAAAGGCGGGGTTCTATTTTCCGAGCAGACCATTGCCAAGTTCCGCAGCAAGTATTGCACTTCCGCATATGATCTGCATTTATTTCCAGTCGGGGGCCAGTTCACCGATACTGCCGATAGCTGGGAGTTTTTGCTACCAGTCGCAAATATGACTCCACTTTCGCGCGGCAGTGTGCAGTTGACGAGCACCGATCCTTTTGGGACCCTCAAAATTGATACCGCGTATCTCAGCGATCCCGAAGGGCGCGACCTCGCCATCCTTTGGAATGGAATCGAGTTGGTACGGGACTATGCCTGTCAGGCACCTTTGGCAGAATTGATCGGTGAGGAAATATCGCCCACCCTGGATTACAAAACTCCTGAAGACGTTCGACGCGACAATTTGCATTACTACCATCCGGTCGGGACTTGCAAAATGGGGCCGGAGTCTGATCCAACCGCTGTAGTCGACGCGCGTGGAAAAGTGCACGGAGTGGACAATCTGTATGTCGCCGACGCTTCCATCATGCCGGTTGTGCCGCGCGCCAATACTAACATTCCGGCACTGGTTGTAGGCGAACGCATTGCCGCGTGGCTTGGACAGGCATGAGCCGGCTCGCCATCATCGCAGATGATGTTTCCAGTGCCACGGATTGCGGCGCGCAGGTTGTTCGGAGCGGTCTGTCAGTCGTTGTGCCATTGGGAGGCTACTCCCTTCCGATGCAGGCACGCGCAGCTCAGGTGATTTCGGTTGACACCGACAGTCGCAGTTTGTCTGCGGATCAGGCTTACGCCAAAGTCAAAGCCGCAGCTCTACAGTTGGTCGCCGAGGGTTGGACGGATTTTTACAAATCAGTAGATTCAACGTTGCGAGGCAACCTGGGAGCTGAGATTGAAGCCGTGCTGGAGATTGTCAAGCCGGATTGCGCGGTGATCGCCCCAGCCTTTCCAAAATATGGCCGCACTACAGTTAATGGTATTCAATATCTTCATGGTCGGCCATTGCATGAGACTGAGTTTGGCTCTGACCCAACTGCTCCGGTCAGAGACGCAGATATCGCCAGACGATTGGCTGAAGGGTCGCCTCGCAAGTCCGGGCGGCTGACACTCGATCAACTGCGCGCAGGTCCAACGCAAATCAAAAACTCCATTCAGGGGTTATTGGCTGATGGGGTCGAGTTGGTGGTCATCGACATTGCCGAGCAGGATGACCTCAAACGAATTTGCCTGGGTCTCTCGGGAAGCAATTTAAGAATCGTTTGGGTGGGCTCTACAGGCTTGGCAGAGTTCGTCCCTCTGGCATTCGGAGTCGCAGCGAAGTCGGATACATTCAAACAGGATCATACAATTGATTCCCGACCGGCTTTGGCTTTGGTAGGGAGCGCGTCCGAAACAACACGTGAGCAATTGCGCTATGCTGAAACCCACCATGGATTGAACATCATCCGTTTCGACCCAGCCCGCCTGATCCAAAATAAAGCCTCTGAACTTAACGAAGCCACTGAAAAGATACGTGCCGCGCTCAACTCAAATTACGATGTGGCTCTGGTTGTGCGCGCTTCACGCGACGAGATTGCGGAGACCCAACAACTCGGGTCCGCGCTGAATATGTCTGCTGCGCAGGTTGCTCAATGGATTGTCCACGGACTGGCACAAGTGGCCAGCAGGTTGGTCTATGAGGGTTGGATCAGCGGAATCGTTGCCACGGGCGGCGATACTGCCAATGCTTTGTGCAATGCGTTAGGTGCGCAAGCCCTCGAAATCCGGGGCGAGGTGGAGGCGGGAATTCCTATTATGCGAATTCTGGGTGAACAATCGCTGCCGCTGGTGACAAAGGCTGGCGGTTTCGGCAGCCAGGCTGCCATGGGAGACGCGCTTGTGAAAGTGAAACAATATGCCTAGTCTGGAAGGTTTACCGATCGCGATCACAATGGGCGATGCCTGCGGCATTGGGCCTGAGATCATTGCAAAGTACTACGCTGACGCGGGATCGTTGCCACCCACCCTGGTCATCGGCGATGAAGGAATCATTGAGCGCGCGGTCCGATTGCTGGCTTTGCCCCTCACTGTAACAGTCATCGACTCGCCAGAAGATTTTCAACCTGCCCCCAACACCATTCATGTCATGTCCCTCAGCCACCTGCCGGAAGATCTGCCGTTCGGACAACTGGACGCCCGCGCAGGCAAAGCCGCGTTCGACTACATCTGGACCGCAATTGATCTTGCCCTGCAAAACAGGATTAGGGCCGTCGTGACGGCCCCGATCAATAAGGAAGCTCTGCGATTGGCGGGCTTCCACTATCCCGGACACACTGAAATCCTGGCCGACTTCAGCGAAACAAAAGACTTTGCCATGATGTTGATGAATGACGATCTGCGGATCATACTTGTCACCATCCATGTTTCGCTGCGCGAGGCGATCGAGCAATTGACGATGAAACGGGAGTTGATGACCATTCGGCTGGCGCATCGAGCGATGACTCAACTGGGCATCGCCCAACCTCGAATCGCAGTGGCAGGTTTAAATCCTCACGCGGGGGAGCATGGTCTCTTTGGCTCAGAGGATGAGTCGATCGTCAGGCCCGCGATCCAACAGGCACAGGCCGAAGGCATCGACGCCAGCGGACCCTGGCCCGGGGACACCGTGTTCATGCATGCCCGCCAGGGACGGTTTGACATCGTGGTCGCCCAGTATCATGACCAGGGTCTGATCCCGGTCAAGTATCTGGGCGTGGATGAGGGCGTCAACATCACGGTGGGTTTACCGTTTGTCCGAACGAGCGTGGATCACGGCACAGCTTTTGATATCGCAGGAACTGGGAAAGCCAACCACGCCAGTCTGCGAGTCGCGGTGGAGCAGGCAGCGTTGCTTGCACAGTCTCATCCCAAGTCTCGCTAGCAGGCTATCGGAGAAGCTGGTCCGCTTCCCATTTTCACCGCCAAGTACGCTACACTTGCGACGATACGAAAGTTGCCCTGGGTTGGTGCTTGACCGTCTATAACTGGGGAAGTCCCCACCGCTCCCTTCGCCTACCCCTGACGGAATCGGAAGGTAAAAAAAGTTCGCGCCCCGGACCCCGGCTATGGCGCTGGGGCTTACGAACCGCCCGTGGTCTATTCGCGACGTTCTGCTCACGCGAGTCTTCCCGGCCGGAGGTGCGAGATGATCTCAGCTGACTGGTGCAGGTCTCCGTTTCACACTGCTCAGGATCGTGATTCGGAGCTTGCATCCTAATATCGGTAGACGATTAAACGTTCCGTCCGCCGCAGCGCGGGGCTGACCTCCATCGCGCGGAACAGGCCCCGCAGCCAAAGCGGGAACCGGTCAAACGCCACCAGCTCGCTGGTCTTATATTCCTTGATCAGCTCCAGCCCGGGCTCAAGCTGCCGGATGTCCTGGGGATCATCCAGGCCCCATTTGTAGGTGGCCCCTGTGCCCCCGACGTTCGAGCCCGCTCTTTTCACAATCATCGAATTGCAGATATCGAAGATCATCTGACCGCTCGGGAAGTGAGCCACCACCGCATTGAGCAGTGCTTTCACTTCCGTTTCGCTCAGGTAGTGCAGCACCCCTTCGGCGATAA
>Ga0065705_10002024_pt1 | contig 21879 bp, 18 predicted proteins | sample SwibulcommuniRL2_FD_59092 | JGI IMG/M metagenome (GOLD analysis project Ga0065705, IMG submission 59092) | Bulk soil microbial communities from switchgrass field near Rose Lake, East Lansing, Michigan, USA - RL2 Bulk Soil v2 (version 2) | ecosystem: Environmental > Terrestrial > Soil >...
GCAACGGGCTGCCCAAGGATCGGCTGGCGATTGCCGAGGATGTGATTGGGGCGAATGCGGATCAAACGCAGGGCTAAGACTGTGAAAGCATGTCAGGGCAGATGGCAAATGGCAGATGGCACATCACGTCCTCTGCCATCAGCCATCTTCCATCTGCCATGACTGCGCTCAGCGTAAGGATTCCATGATTTCGTCGAGCGCGGCCTTGGACGGGCGTGTGCGCTCGAGGGGCAATGAGGCAAGCGGCTCGTCGACCACGTTGAGCTGGCGGAGGAAATCGTCGCGATCGGGCTCGATGTAGATTAGCCCCGTGGCGAATTCGCCGCGGCGCGTCGTCTCGTGAAGAACGCGCATGGCCGCGAGCTTGTCGGTCGGATCGTAGGCCTCCTCGAGCTTCTTCAGGAACAGACGCGATCCGTCGTGCATCTTCACTTCCTGGGTCGTGCCCGGGTCGTATTCCACCGAGATGTCCTCGAAGAACGGCACGAAGCTCACCTCTTCGAGCGGATCGTCGTGATCCTTCACGTACGAATAGCTCTTCGTCGACCCTTCGTGGTCGTTGAAGGTCACGCACGGCGAGATGACGTCGAGCATCACCGTTCCACGGTGGCTGAGCGCCGCCTTCAGCAGCGCGAGCAACTGCTTCTTGTCGCCCGAAAACGACCGCGCCACGAACGTCGCCCCGAGCTGGATGGCCAGCGCGCACGTGTCGATCGGCTGCAGGTCGTTGACCACCCCGTTTTTCAGCTTCGACCCGACGTCGGCGGTCGGCGAGAACTGCCCCTTCGTGAGGCCGTAGCAGCCGTTGTCTTCGATGATGTAGATGATGGGCAGATTGCGCCGCATCAGGTGGACGAACTGACCGATGCCGATGGCGCCGGTGTCGCCGTCGCCGCTCACGCCGATGGCGATGAGCTTCTGGTTCGCCAGCATCGCGCCCGTGCCCACCGACGGCATCCGGCCGTGCACCGCGTTGAACCCGTGAGAGCCGCCCAGAAAATAGGCGGGGCTCTTACTGGAGCAGCCGATGCCCGACAGCTTGATTACCTGCTTCGGATCGACGCCCATCTCATAAAACGCCTCGATGATGCGCTCTGAAATCGCGTTGTGCCCGCACCCGGCGCACAGCGTCGTCTTGCCGCCCTTGTAGATCTGCGGTTCCAGGCCGATTCGATTCACCTTTATTGGAGTCGCCATGTGTCTTTCGTAATCTCCCAATCTCCCAATCTACCAATCTGCCAATGGTGCGAAGCCCTATTCCCCACCCGTCATCGACGATGCGGAAGCGGGAGTCGCCTTCTTTGCGACTTCAAACCCCTCCTGTGACAGGAGGTCGTCGCTGATGCTGCGGGCGTCGATCGGCAGCCCGTTGTAGTGGAGCACGCTGCGAAGCTTCGCCACGCGCTCGGGCGAAAGCTCCAGCTTCATCAGCATGAGCAACTGGCCGTCCCGGTTCTGCTCCACGACGTAGATCCGCTCGTGCGCGTCGATGAATGTCGCCAGCTCCTGGGTAAACGGATACGCCCGCAGCCGGAAGTACGAGGCCTCGACCTGCGTTTCCTCGCGAAGCTGGTCGCGGCATTCATCAATCGCCCAGTGTGACGTGCCGTAACCGATGATGCCGATTTTGGCGTTCCGCTTCTGGTCCACGATCGGTGCCGGCACGTAGTTCCTGGCCGTTTCGAACTTGCGGTTCAGCCTGTCGACGTTCTCCACGTAGTCGTCCGGCCGCTCGCTGTACTGGGCTTTCGGGTTGTGGCCCGAACCGCGCGTGAAAAATGCGGGCATGCCGTCGCCCGGCACCGTCCGGTAAGCGATTCCGTCGCCGTCCACATCCTTGTAGCGGCCCCACTCCCCCAGCTTTTTCAGCACGTCCGCCGTGAGCCGCTTGCCGCGATCGATCGGGCGGGTCGGGTATTCAAAGCCATCCGCCATCCAGTTGTTCATGCCGAGGTCGAGATCCATCATCACGAAAATCGGCGTCTGGAATCGCTCGGACAGGTCGAAGGCGCTCATCGCAAGCTCGTAGCACTCTTCGACCGAGCTGGGAATGAGCAGGATGTGCCGGGTGTCGCCGTGCGAGAGGAACGCGGTGCTCAGCAGGTCGCCTTGCGCCGTGCGCGTCGGCAGCCCCGTTGACGGGCCCACACGCTGCACGTCGAAGATGACGGCCGGTGTCTCGGCGTAATACGCCAGGCCCGCGAACTCCGACATGAGCGAGATGCCGGGACCGGCGGTTGCGGTCATCGCGCGCGCCCCTGCCCAGCCCGCCCCGATGACCATCCCGAGCGAGGCGATCTCGTCTTCGGCCTGCACGATGGCAAATGTCGCCTTGCCGGTCTCCTTGTCGGTGCGGTACTTGCGCATGTAGCCGATGAGCGATTCGCACAGCGAGGAGGACGGGGTAATCGGATACCATGCGACGACGGTGACGCCGGCCATCATGCAGCCGATGGCGGCCGCGGCGTTGCCCTCGATGAGAATCTTGCCCGCCGTTTCGTTCATCTTCTCGATGTGAAACGGGTCCTGTTTAGTAAAGGTCGCATCGGCGTAGTCCCAGCCGGCCTTCAAGGCCCCCTGGTTCAGCGTCACAGCTTTCGCTTTTTTGCCGAGTTGGCGGCTCAGCGCCTGCTCCATCATGCCCATTTCGATGCCCAGGAGCTTCGCCAGGATGCCGTCGTAGATCATGTTGCGGACGAGGCGGCGGAGCTTGGCATCCGGACAGACCGGCGTCACCAGCTTGTCGAACGGCACCGGATAGAAGGTCAGGTCCGAGCGGAGCGTGTTCAGCTTGAGCGGCTCGTCGTAGACCACCGCAGAGCCGGCATCGAGGGTCATCACGTCCTCTTTGGCCGTCTCCGGGTTCATCGCGATGAGGAAATCGACTTCCTTTTTCCGTCCGACATAGCCGCGCTTGCTGGCGCGGATGGTGTACCAGGTGGGTAACCCGGCAATATTCGAGGGAAACATGTTCTTCCCCGAGACCGGGACACCCATCAGGAGGATGGAGCGAAGGAGGACGAGGTTGGCGGTCTGACTGCCGGAGCCGTTGACGGTGGCAACCTGAATACTGAAATCGTTGATGACCTTGGTGCGAGCCTGGGTGGGCTTCTCCTGCGATACGACGTCTGTCGGTGACATGCCTGGTCCTTGAAGTGGCGCTACGGCGCGATGGCTATTGGGGAAATTTCCTGACCCCAACCACACATTATATCGCCAAATCTCGGCAAACCGCTTACAGCAGGCTCTTTACAGCAGTTCCGATGTCTGCCGGGCTCTTCACCACGGTGACGCCGGCCGCCGTCAGAGCCGCCATTTTCTCGTTCGCGGTGCCCTTGCCGCCGGCAATGATTGCCCCGGCATGTCCCATGCGGCGCCCGGGAGGCGCCGTCTGACCCGCGATGAAGCCCACCACCGGCTTCTTGAAGGACTGCTGGATGTACTGCGCGGCCTCCTCTTCGGCCGTGCCGCCGATCTCGCCAATCATCACCACCGCGTCGGTCTCGGGATCGTCCTGAAACAGCTTCAGCACATCCACGAACGAGGTACCGATGAGCGGGTCGCCGCCGATGCCGATGCACGACGACTGACCCATGCCCAGCTGGCTGAGCTGGTGAATGGCTTCATAGGTGAGGGTGCCGCTCTTTGACACGATACCGATGCGCCCTTCGCGACAGATGTGGCCGGGGATGATGCCGGCCTTCGCCTTGCCCGGCGAAATCGCACCCGGACAGTTCGGTCCGACGACGCGCGTCGGCTTTTCTCTGAGGTAGGTGAACGTACGCATCATGTCGAGGGTGGGAATGCCTTCGGTGATGCACACGACGAGGCGCAGGCCGGCGTCGGCCGCCTCCATGACCGCGTCGGCGGCAAAGGCTGCCGGTACGAAGATCACCGAGGTGTTGGCGCCCGTGTCTTTCACCGCGTCGGCGACCGTGTTGAAAACGGGCCAGCCTTCGTGGGTGGTGCCGCCCTTCCCCGGCGTGACGCCGCCGACGACCTGCGTGCCGTACGCCGCCGCCTGCTTCGCGTGAAAGGTGCCTTCCTTGCCGGTGAGGCCCTGAACGATCAACCGCGTGGACTTGTCTAGGAGTATCGCCATGTGTCGGTTGGGAGTCTTCAGTTCTCAGTCGTCAGTTGTCAGTGTGCGCGCGACAGCGCGACGACCTTCTCCGCGGCCTCGCCCATCGAGTTCGCCGTAGTGAAATTCAAGCCGCTCTCGCGGAGCATCTTCTTGCCTTCTTCGACGTTGGTGCCCTCCATGCGGATGACGATGGGCACGGGCACGCCAAGTTCCTGAACGGCGGCGATCACACCCGCGGCGAGCACGTCGCAGCGCAGGATGCCGCCGAAGATGTTGATGAGGACCGCACGAACGTTCTTGTCCGCCATCAGGATCTTGAAGGCGTTGCGGATCTGCTCCTTGTTCGCGCCGCCGCCGACGTCGAGAAAGTTTGCCGGCTCTCCGCCAGCGAGCTTGATGATGTCCATCGTCGCCATCGCCAGCCCGGCACCGTTCACCATGCAGCCGATCGTGCCGTCCAGGCGGATGTAGTTGAGGCTGAACCTGGATGCCTCGATCTCGAGCGGGTCCTCTTCGTCGAGATCGCGCAGCTCTTTCAACTCCGGATGCCGGCCGAGCGCGCTGTCGTCGAAGTTCATCTTCGCGTCGAGCGCGATGAGATCGCCGGTCTTGGTGACGATGAGCGGGTTGATTTCGAGGAGCGACGCATCGGTGCCGACGAACGCCGCGTAGAGCGCCGCGACCATCTTGCCGAATTTGCCGACTTGATCGCCCTCGAGGCCCAACGCGAACGCAAGCTTCCGTCCCTGGAACGGGATGAGGCCGGTCGCGGGGTCTACGTACTCTTTGTGAATCCGTTCCGGCGTCTTCTCCGCGACGGTCTCGATTTCCATACCACCGTCGGGGCTCGCCATGATGACCACCCTGCCGGCGGCCCGATCGATGACGATGCCGAGGTAGAGCTCCCGCGCAATCGGCAGTCCCTCTTCGACGAGCAGCCGCGATACCTTGCGGCCTTCGGGTCCCGTCTGATGCGTTACCAGGGTCATCCCGTAGATCTGCGCCGCGAGCGCATCGGCCTCGCCCGGATTCTTGGCGAGCTTCACGCCGCCGCCCTTGCCGCGTCCTCCTGCGTGAATTTGCGCTTTCACGACGACGGTTCCACCGCCAAGCCGGTCGGCGACGCCTTTGGCGTCTCCCGCCTTGAGGATGGCCTCGCCCCGCGGAACGGGCACGCCGTACTTTGCAAGGATATGTTTGGCTTGATACTCGTGAATTTTCATATGCGAGAAACGGTGAATCGTATCATCTTTTCTCGCGCCGCCCAACGCGTCGCGCCGCTGTTTGTCGGCACAGGGCGCTTGCGAATAGAATTCAAGACATGACGACCCGACGGAGCGTCTTGGCGTCGCTGATCACGACGAAGCTGATCATCGGCGTGACGGGCGTTCTGCTCTTCCTGTATTTGATCGTGCATATCATCGGCAACCTGATGATATTTCTCGGCCGCGAGACGTACAACGGGTACGCGCACTTCCTGACGAGCAACCCGCTCATCATTCCGATCGAAGTTGGATTGCTCCTGGTCTTCCTCATTCACCTCGTCAAGGCGATCAGGATGACCTTTCAGAATCAGCAGGCGCGTCCGGCGAAGTACGCCACCAAGGCCTGGGCGGGCGGAACGAGTCAAAAGAGCCTCGGTTCCGCGTCGATGATTCTGACCGGGCTGGCCATTCTGATCTTCGTGCCGATTCACGTGTGGCAGTTCAAGTTCAGGGCGCACTACGACCTCGGCGAGGGGCTCAACGATCTCTACCGCATCGAACTCGAGAACTTCAGCTCTCCGATCGCGGTCGCGCTCTACATCGGGATGATGGTGCTCGTGGGGCTGCACCTCTGGCACGGCGTCGCCAGTTCCTTTCAGTCGCTGGGCTTGAGCGGCCCGCGGTTCACGCCGCTCATACGCAAGGTCGGCAAGGTTTCCGCCGTCATCATCGCCGGCGGCTTCATCGTGATTGCGCTCTGGGTATTTTTCGCGGGAGGGCGATCATGACGCTCGACTCCAAGATTCCCGCCGGTTCCCTTGCTGGCAAATGGGAACGGCGCAAGTTCGAGAACAAGCTGGTCAATCCGGCGAACCGCCGCAAGTACGAAGTCATCATCGTCGGCACGGGCCTGGCGGGCGCGTCGGCAGCCGCCGCGCTCGGCGAACAGGGCTATCGGGTCAAGCTGTTCTGCATCCTCGACAGCGCGCGCCGCGCCCACAGCATTGCCGCACAGGGCGGCATCAACGCCGCGAAGAACTACCGCAACGACGGCGACAGCGTGTATCGGCTCTTCTACGACACCGTCAAGGGAGGCGATTACCGCGCCCGGGAAGCGAACGTCTATCGTCTCGCGCAACTGAGCGTCAACATCATCGACCAGTGCGTGGCGACGGGCGTCCCGTTCGCCCGCGAGTACGGCGGCCTTCTCGATAACCGCTCGTTCGGCGGCGCGCAGGTGGCACGCACGTTCTATGCCCGCGGACAGACCGGGCAGCAACTCCTGCTCGGCGCTTACCAGTCGATGCTGCGGCAGGTGGACGCCGGAAATGTGACGTTGTACACCCGGCGCGAAATGCTCGACGTGGTCGTCGTCGACGGTCAGGCCCGGGGCATCGTCGCGCGGAACCTGATTACGGGCGAGCTCGAGCGGCACGAGGGACAGGCGGTTCTGCTCTGCACCGGCGGGTATGGGACCGTCTATTACCTTTCGACCAACGCGGTGAACTGCAACGTGACGGCCGCGTGGCGCGCCCACAAACGGGGCGCGCTCTTCGCCAATCCGTGCTTCACGCAGATTCACCCGACCTGCATTCCGGTCAGCGGCGATCACCAGTCGAAGCTGACGCTGATGTCGGAGTCGCTGCGCAACGACGGCCGCGTATGGGTGCCGAAGACGAAGGGTGATCGACGGCCACCCGAACAGATTCCCGAAGGCGAGCGCGACTACTACCTCGAGCGCCGATATCCGAGTTTCGGCAACCTCGTGCCGCGCGACGTCGCGTCGCGCGCCGCGAAGCTGCAGTCTGACGAAGGTCACGGCGTCGGCGATACCGGGCTTGCCGTCTATCTCGATTTCAAGGACGCCATTCAGCGTCTTGGAATCGACGTCATCAAGGCCCGTTACGGCAACCTGTTCGAGATGTACGATCGGATTACCGCCGAAGATCCCTACAAGGTGCCGATGCGGATCTACCCCGCCATCCACTACACGATGGGCGGTCTGTGGGTGGACTACAACCTCGAGAGCACGATTCCGGGCCTCTTCGTCCTCGGCGAAGCGAACTTCTCGGACCACGGGGCGAACCGTCTGGGCGCGAGCGCGCTCATGCAGGGCCTGGCCGACGGCTACTTCATCGCGCCATACACCGTGGCTAACTACCTCGCGAATGCCAAACTCCCGAAGGTTTCCACCGATCAGGACGCGTTCAAAGAAGCGGCCAGCGCATCGCAGGCGCGGATCGACAAGGTGCTGGGCGTCAAAGGCTCGCGTACGGTGCGGCAGCTCCACCGCGAGCTCGGCCATGTCATGTGGGACCACGTCGGGATGGCCCGCAACGCCGCCGGACTCCAGGAAGCGCTGGGGAAAATCCGCACGCTTCGCGACGGGTTCTGGCACGACGTCCGCGTGCCGGGCGAGAAGAACAACCTGAACCCGATGCTCGACTATGCGGGCCGGGTGGCCGACTACATGGAGTTCGGCGAGTTGCTGACGCTGGACGCGCTCCGTCGCAATGAATCGTGCGGCGGGCATTTCCGCGAGGAATTTCAAACGCCCGAGGGCGAAGCGCTTCGCGACGATGCGAACTTCAGCTACGTGGCGGCCTGGGAATTTACCGGCGTCGGCGTCGAGCCCAGGCTCCACAAAGAGCCGCTGACCTTCGAGGAAGCGCACCCATCGCAGCGGAGCTACAAGTGAGCGGCAAAGCCATTACGGTCAACCTCAAAGTCTGGCGCCAGCCGGCGAAGGATCAGCCCGGGCGCCTGGTCGACTATGTCGCCAAGGACATCTCGATCGATATGTCGTTCCTCGAGATGCTCGATGTGGTCAACGAAGCGCTCGTCGGCAAGGGGGAAGACGCGATCGCGTTCGACTCGGACTGCCGTGAGGGCATCTGCGGCACCTGCGGCTGCATGATCAACGGCGTCGCGCACGGACCTGACCCGGGCGCCACCACCTGCCAGCTGCACATGCGCCGATTCACCGACGGCCAGACCATCGTCATCGAGCCGTGGCGCGCCAGGGGCTTCCCCGTGTTGAAGGATCTCACGGTCGATCGCTCGGCGTTCGATCGAATCCTCACGGCCGGCGGTTACATCTCGGTAGGTGTGGGCGGCGCGCAGGAGGCCAATGCGATCCCGGTGCCGAAGGACAAGTCGGATCTCGCCATGGACGCGGCGGCCTGCATCGGCTGCGGTGCGTGCGTCGCAGCGTGCAAGAACGCGGCCGCGCACCTGTTCACCAGCGCAAAAATCAGCCATCTCGCCCTGCTGCCGCAGGGAGAGCCCGAACGCGAGCGCCGCGTGGTGCGGATGGTCGAGCAGATGGAGGCCGAAGGTTTCGGCAACTGCTCCAACGAGGGTGAATGCGAAGCCGTCTGCCCTAAACTGATCCCGATTTCGAACATCGCGCGGATGATTCGCGAGTACGGCCGGGCGATATGGAAAGGCGCGGGGGTTTGAACCGGTTCGTCAGGTTCGTGGGGTTCGTAAAGTTCGTCGAGTTCGTGGGTTCGTGAAGTTCGTCGGGTTCGGCACCGCGACCGAACCTGATGAACCTCGCGAACCGACGAACCTAACGAACCATCACATCTTGATTACGTCGATCAGTTCTTTGACGGCCCCGGCCGACTTCATCAGCGCCGCCTGCTCCTCTGGCTCCAGCTTGACCTGAATGATTTGTTCTACTCCGCGCGCGCCCAGCTTCACGGGCACGCCGAGATACTGCCCCTTCACGCCGTACTCGCCTTCGAGGTACACCGAGCACGGCAGAATCTTCTTCTTGTCCTTGAGGATCGCCTCGACCATTTCGGCGGCGGACGCTCCCGGCGCATACCACGCGCTGGTGCCCACCAATTTCGTAATTTCGGCGCCGCCGTCCGCCGTCCGCTTGCAGATGGCCTCGATTCGATCTTTTGACAGAAGCTGCGTGATCGGAATGCCCGCGACCGTCGACAGGCGCGGCAGCGGCACCATCGTGTCGCCGTGTCCGCCCAGCACGAACGCATGGACGTTCTCCACTGACACTTTCAACTCCTGTGCAATGAACGTGCGCATGCGGGCCGAGTCGAGCACGCCGGCCATGCCGATGACGCGCTCGCGCGGGAACTTGCTGAGCTTGTACACCGCCTGACACATCGCATCGAGCGGATTGGCCACTGGCACGATGATGCAGTTGGGCGAGTATTTGATCACCTGCTCGGTGACCGATTTCATAATGTTGAAATTCACATTTAATAGGTCGTCACGACTCATGCCAGGTTTTCTGGGCACGCCCGAGGTGACGACCACGACGTCGGAGTTGGCGCTCTGCGCGTAATCGGATCCGCCGATGACGAGGCTGTCGGATCCAATAATGGGACACGTCTCGAGAATGTCGAGCGCAACGCCCGATGCTTTCTGATCGGCGATGTCGACGATCACTACATCGGCGAGTTCCTTTTCCGCGATGCTGCGCGCGACCGTCGCACCTACGTTGCCCGCACCGCCCACCACAGTCACCTTGCGATTCATCGAAGCTCCTGAAAATTAGGTCAACTCACTTCCGCCATTGATATCCGTTCAACAGAAATTGTGGAAAACCCTGTTGAAAAGATCCACGAAAACCGCCTCTGCGTTGGACTATTCGAAGAAATTAGCGGATTGCACCATCATGGTGCGATTCGCCCACCGCCGCGACGCCGCCACGCAAAGCCGACGGATTATACTTTAATCACTTCATGAAAATTGTCATCGCGGACGGACTGCCTTCTTCTGCAATCGACCTACTTCGACAGCCGGACTGGAACATCGACAACCGCCAGGGGCGGTCGGCCGCGGAGTTGATGGCGGATCTCAAGGACGCCGACGGGCTCATCGTCCGAAGCGCGACGAAGGTCAGCCGCGAGATCATCGAGGCCGCAACCAGGCTCCGCGTCATCGCACGAGCTGGCACGGGTGTTGACAACGTCGACGTACCCGCCGCCACCGCACGTGGCATCGTCGTCATGAATGCGCCCGGCGCGAACAGCCTGAGCGTGGCCGAGCTTGCCATGGGCTTGATTCTGTCGCTCGCGAGAAACATTCCCGCCGCCGACGCTTCGATGAAGAATGCGAAATGGGAGAAGTCGAAGTTCGCGGGCGCCGAAATTCGGTCAAAGACCCTTGGTCTGGTTGGCCTCGGCCGGATCGGACAGGAAGTGGCGGCGCGCGCCCACGCATTCGAGATGAACGTGGTCGCGCACGATCCGTTCATCTCGGCCGACATGGCCACCTCGCTCTTCGTCGAGCTCGTCACCCTCGACGAGCTGTGCGCGCGGGCGGATTACATTTCTCTCCACGTGCCGTCGTTGCCCTCGACCAGGCATCTCTTCAACGCGGAGCGGCTCGCGAAATGCAAGAAGGGCGTGCGCATCATCAACACCGCGCGCGGCGAACTGCTGGATCAGTCGGCCCTGGCCGATGCCATCGAAAGCGGCCACGTGGCCGGCGCCGGCCTGGATGTGTTCGATCCCGAACCGCCTCAGGATTGGCGCCTCGCCACGCTGCCACAGGTCGTGGCCACGCCACATATCGCGGCCTCCACCAAAGAAGCGCAGGAACAGGTTGGCAGCGAGACCGCGGCGGCATTGCGGGATTTTCTCAGTGAGGGCATTATCCGCAACGCTGTGAACTTTCCTTCCGTGTCGCAGGAGGCGTACAAGCGGCTGCGGCCGTATCTCATGCTCGCCCGATCGCTCGGCTCGGTCGTCGCCCAGATGGGTCAGGCGCGAATCAACGCGATCGGCGTGCGTTATTACGGCGAACTGGCGGCTGAGGACAATCAACTGCTCGGCAGCGCGGTGCTCGAGGGCGTGCTGTCCGCGATCCTCTCATCTGGCGGCGTAACGCCCGTGAACGCGCGCACGATTGCGGCCGAGCGCGGCATCGAGCTGGTCGAGTCGCGCAGCACGCGCGCGCGCAACTACACGAGCCTCATTTCTGTGAAGCTTCACACCAATGAAGGTGAGCGTTGGGTGGAAGGGACGGTCTTCGCCAATGGCAGCCTGCGCCTGGTGCTGGTCGACGGCGTCGGCGTCGAATCACCACTCGAAGGGACGCTGCTCATCATCAGGAACAACGATCAGCCCGGCGTCATCGGCGATGTCGGCACCCTGCTCGGCCGTCACGGCGTCAACATCGCCAACTTTGCGCTCGGGCGCGATCCCGAGTGCCTGGTTAACTGCGCGATCGGTGTCGTGAAGGTGGACGAGCATCCGGACAATGGGCCTGCCGCCACGGTCACCGACCAGGTGCTCGCCGAGATTCAGAAGATTCCCAACATCATCAGCGTGTGGCGCGTGCGGCTCGGAGACTGACGGTTCGCGTGCTGGCGGGATGAGAAACAAAGAAAACAGGAGATTAGGAGCTTTATCTCTTGTTGGATTTTGTTGTCCTATGGAAGGACGAGGCGCTGCTCGGCGCCGTCGCTGTCGCGGACCAGAACGTTCTCGGGATCGATTTTGACGACCGTGTAGCGGCCGGCCAGTGAATCGCCCTCGCACACCAGATACACCTGCCCCGCGATCGTGATAATTGCGGTGCGCTTGCCCGCCGTCTGCGCGATGCCTGCCAGCGTGATGACAGGAGCAGGCGGTGCGACGGCCACCGGCGACGCGAGCGCCATGGGCGCTGCGGCCTGCTCGCGCGCTGTCCCGACGTTCGAGCGCGTGCGTGTCGAATTGAATTGAAATGGATTGCGCGTCGACGCCCGCAAGCCGACAGCGGCCGTGCGCTCGCGAAGGCGATCGGCCTGCGCGTTCAACCCCTCAGCCGACGACTCTGTCCTGGTCGTCGTACTCGGCACGGAGAACTGCTGCGCAGCCGCCGGAGCACCAGGATTTGGTGACACCGCAAGCCACGTGGCGAGGACCCCGCTCCCGCCAACCCAGAGCGCGTTCAACGTGCGCCGAGTCGTCAACACGACCTGATCATCCTAGCACTTCTGGCGCGATCGCAGCGAAAATGCCGGCAAACCTGTGTTACTATTCACCGTGCGGCCCGCAGGTTGCTCCGAAAGCATCCGCGATCGTTCCCAAAACCATAAACATACTGTCGCTGTCATCCCCGCCCGCTACGCGTCCACCCGTTTTCCCGGAAAGGCGCTCGCCGACATCGCGGGGCGGCCGATGATCGAGCACGTCTATCGGCGCGCCGCCGCGGCGCGCAATGTCGACGCCGTGCTGGTGGCCACCGATGACCAGCGAATTGCCGACGCGGTGACAAAATTTGGCGGCGCTGTGCGTCTGACGAAATCGACGCACGCAACCGGCACCGATCGAATCGCCGAAGTGGCCGCAGCGCTCGACTGCGACCTGGTCGTCAATCTGCAGGGCGACGAACCGCTCATCGAGCCGGCCGCCATCGATGAAGCCATCGAACCGTTTCGCCACGACGCGGCGCTGAACATGACCTCGCTCTGCCGGCGTTTCGGCGCGGCCGACGACGTGCGCGATCCGCATCTCGTCAAGGTCGTGACCAACCGATTCGGCGATGCCCTGTACTTTTCCCGCGCACCCATTCCGCACGTCCGCGACACCACCGGCCGCTCCGATGCGCCGGTTCCACTGAAACATATCGGTCTGTACGTCCAGCGGCGTGAATTTCTGCTCAAAATTGCTTCCCTCGAGCCAACGCCGCTCGAGCGCGCCGAAGCGCTCGAGCAACTGCGCACGCTCGAGCACGGATTTTCCATCAGGATGGTCGAGACCACGCACGACTCGATTGGCGTCGATACTCACGAAGATCTGGAACGCGTGCGCCGGTTGTTGACGGCCGACGCGCGCGTATGAAGTCGCGAAAAGGAGACCCTGAGCCGCTATGGTGAACAAGGAAACGCGTCCGGTGAAATACATCTTCGTGACAGGCGGCGTGGTGTCGTCGCTCGGCAAGGGCCTCGCCGCCGCGTCCATTGGCGCCCTCCTCGAGGGCCACGGCTACAGGGTCACGCTGCAGAAGTTCGATCCTTATATAAATGTCGATCCGGGCACGATGAGCCCGTACCAGCACGGCGAGGTCTACGTCACCGACGATGGCGCCGAAACCGACCTCGATCTAGGCCATTACGAGCGATTCACCAATACGCAGACCACGCGAAACCACAACTGGACGACGGGCAAGATCTATCAATCGGTCATCCAGAAGGAGCGCCGGGGCGACTACCTCGGCCGCACGGTGCAGGTCATTCCGCACATCACCAACGAGATCAAGGACAGCATCCGCGCGGTCTCGTCGGATGTCGACATCGTTCTGGTCGAAATCGGCGGCACGGTCGGCGACATCGAGAGCCTGCCGTTTCTCGAAGCCATCCGCCAGTTCCGTCAGGACGTCGGGCGCGAGCACACGCTGTACATTCACCTTACGCTCGTACCGTTCATCGGCGCGGCCGGCGAGTTGAAAACCAAGCCGACCCAGCACAGCGTTCGTGATCTGCGTTCGATTGGTATCCAGCCCGACATCCTGCTGTGCCGCACGGACCGCTTTCTGGACTCCGACCTGAAGAAGAAGATCGCCCTGTTCTGCGACGTCGACCAGGAAGCCGTCATCACGGCGAAAGACGTCTCGACCATCTACGAAGTGCCGCTCGTGCTCGGCGCCGAGGGTCTCGACAAGATCGTGCTGAAGCACCTGGGCCTCCCGCTCACCGAAAAGCACATGGAGCCCTGGGAACAGCTCGTCGAGCGCATCAAGAATCCCAAGGATCGGGTCACGATTCACGTGGTCGGCAAGTACGTGGGCTACGAGGACTCATACAAGAGCCTCAACGAGGCTCTCTACCACGGCGGGTTCGCGCATCGCCTCAAGGTCGACATCAGATGGGTCGAGGCCGAGGCGCTCGAACAGCCCGACGGCGAGCAATTGCTCGAAGGGGCGGATGGCATTCTGGTTCCCGGCGGCTTCGGCACTCGCGGTACGCGGGGCATGATGAAAGCCGCGCAGATCGCCCGCGAGAGGGGCATCCCCTACTTCGGCATCTGCTACGGCTTCCAATGGGCGGCCGTCGAATACGCCCGCGGGGTGTGCGGGTTGTTGGAAGCCGACTCGACGGAATGCACGCCCGACGCCGAGCACAAGCTCATCTACAAACTGCGCGACCTGCTCGGCGTGGACGACCTTGGCGGAACGATGCGGCTCGGACAGTACGAATGCGTGCTGGCGCCCGGGTCGCTCGGACAGAAGATTTACGATGCATCGAACATCTTCGAGCGGCACCGCCACCGCTATGAGTTCAACTGTCTCTACGAACCGACGCTCGTCGACAAGGGCCTGCGCATCTCGGGTAAATCCCCTGATGGCAAGTTCGTCGAGATGATCGAGCTGCCGGGCCATCCCTGGTACGTCGCCGTGCAGTTCCATCCCGAGTTCAAGTCGAAGCCGCTTCGACCGCACCCGCTGTTCGCCAGCTTCGTGGAAGCGAGCCACAGGCACAAGATTCAGTCTGGCGCCGAACGGCCGGCAGAGGCCGGCATCGCCTGATGCCCGACACCAGACGTGTCGCTGCGGGAACTGTGGTCCTCGGCTCGGGCGCGCCCCTGGCGTTGATTGCCGGACCGTGCGTCATCGAGAGCCCCGATCACGCGGCGATGATCGCCGAATCGCTCGTCAAGATCACATCGCGCTGCGGGCTGCCGTTCATCTTCAAGGCGTCGTACGACAAGGCGAACCGCACATCGCTCAAGTCGTTTCGCGGCCCCGGCCTGCAGGAAGGGCTCGCGGTGCTCGCCGGCATCAAGGCGCGCTTCGGCATTCCGGTCCTGACCGACATCCACGATGCCAGTCAGGCGGCGCCGGTGGCCGAGGTCGCCGACGTGCTGCAGATTCCGGCGTTTCTCTCCCGTCAGACCGATCTGATCGTCGCGGCCGCTCGAACGGGCCGGGTCATCAATATCAAGAAGGGGCAATTCCTGGCGCCGGCCGACATGAAGCACGCGATCGCCAAAGTCGTCGATTCGGGGAATTCGCAGGTGTTCATCACCGAGCGGGGGTTCAGTTTCGGCTACAACAACCTGGTCGTCGACATGCGCGCCTTCCCGATCCTGCGATCGCTCGGCTATCCAGTGGTTTATGATGCGACCCACAGTCTGCAGCTGCCCGGGGGCGGGGACGGGGTGACGGCCGGCCAATCGGAGTACATCGAGCCGCTCGCCTCGGCGGCGGTGGCCGCCGGCATCGACGGGTTGTTCGTCGAAGTGCACGACAACCCGGCCCGGGCCAAAAGCGACGGACAGAACGCGCTGCCGCTCGAACGCCTCGAGCCGCTGTTGCGCCATCTGCTGAGACTCGACTCGGTTAGACGCGAAGCCGGCGTCGTCCGATAAGAAGGTCGGGACCCGACATGGCCATACCACGGACACCAACGAAAACCGATCGCGGCCTCGCGCGCAAGGTTCTACAGACCGAGGCCGCGGCCATCACGGCGCTCATCCATCGGCTCGACGAGAACTTCGATCGCGCCGTCAAGATGCTCTATGAGTGCCAGGGCCGCGTTATCGTCACGGGGATGGGCAAGTCGGGCATCATCTGCCGCAAAATCGCTGCCACGCTGGCCAGCACGGGCACGTCCGCGTTCTTCCTGCATCCAGCCGAAGCGACGCACGGCGATCTCGGGGTCATCCAGCCTGAGGATGTGCTGCTGGCGATCTCGCACAGCGGCGAGACGCAGGAAGTGCTGCGGCTGCTCGAAGCGATCCGGCGGATCGGCGCGCGCATCGTAGCCATCACCGGCAATCCGGCTTCCACGCTCGCCCAGTCGGCCGATGTGTCCATCGACTGCCAGGTCTCAGAGGAAGCCTGCCCGCTGAATCTGGTGCCGACCGCCAGCACGACCGCCGCGCTCGCGATGGGCGACGCACTCTGCATGACGCTCCTGGTCGAAAAGGGATTCCGCGAGGAGGACTTCGCAAAGATCCATCCTGGCGGCAAGCTCGGCAAGAAGCTGATGCGTGTCGATCAGCTGATGCAGCAGGGCGCGGACGCCCCGATCGTTTCGGCGGACACGCCGATGCGGGACGTCCTCTCGCAGATGTCGAGCAAAGGCCTCGGCATGACGTGCGTCGTCAACGAGACCGCCCAACTGGTGGGCATCATCACTGACGGCGATCTTCGACGCTACATGGTCGGCCACAGCGGGCTGCTCGAGAAGACTGCCGGCGACGTCATGACGCGCCGGCCGATTGTGATCGATCCCTCGACGCTTGCGGCGCAGGCGCTGCTCATCATGGAGCAGCGCAAGATTACGTCGCTCGTCGTCGCGGGCCACGACCAGACGGTCGCGGGCGTGATCCATCTCCACGACCTCTGGCGGACAGAGTTGTTTTGAGCGCCTACTATCCCTTCCTCGCCGCACTCGTCGCGCTGCTCATCGGGCTGACGGTCGGGAAAGCGTGGGAGCGCTACAAGCTGCGGTCGGGGCGGCTGATCGATCGCCGCCGCGTGCCCGAATCGCTGCACTACATCGTCGGCCTGAATTTCCTCGTCACCAATCAGATCGATCTCGCCATCGAGGAGCTGAGCAAGGCCGCCGAAAATCTCGGCGATGCGCTGGAAATCCACCTCCTGCTCGGCAGCCTGTATCGCGAGAAGGGGCAGGTGGCCAGGGCCATCAACATTCACCAGAGCCTCCTGCAGCGGCCCCGGTTGACGCGCCTCGAGCACGCCCACGTGCTGCTGTGCCTCGGGCTCGACTTCAAGCGTGGCGGCTTCGTCGATCGCGCGCTCGAGGCGTTCAACGAGGTCATCAAGCTCGATCCGAAGAACCAGTACGCGCTGCTGAATATCGAAAAACTCCACGAGGATCAGCATCAGTGGCAGGAAGCATACGAAGTGCGGCGCTCTATCGGCAACCAGGCCGGCGCCGAGGACGGCCGCAGCCAGGCGATCCTTGCGTTTCTCGAAAACGAGCTCGGCCTGCAGGCGGTAGCCAGGGGTGATTATGCGGGCGCCACGGCGCGCTTTCAGTCGGCGATCGACCTCGATCCCGCGGTGGTTCCCGCGTACTTGAATCTCGGCGACATCCACGCGCGCGAAGAGCGCATGGCGCAGGCGACGAGCATCTGGGAGGAAGTGATCGGCAAGGCGCCCGAGCGCGCCTACCTCACGTTCGATCGTCTCTCGCCCGCCTACGAGAAGATGGGCACGCCGGAACGGTTCGCCCAGCTGCTCGGCAAGCTGATTGCTGCGAACGGGCAGGACTGGCGCGCCCGGCTGGCACTGGCGAAACACGTGGAAGCGCGCGGCGACGCGGGCCGTTCTCTGGAACTGCTCTTCGAGGCGCTGGTCCACAATCCTCACGCCCTGACGCTGCACCAGGCCATCTGGCAGGTGCTCGCGCGGCTCGACTTCGAAAGCTCGCTGGTTCAGCGTTACGTCGATCTCACCAAACACGCGGTCTTCTACATGGACCCGCATATCTGCATGCGTTGCCGCTATCGCAGCACCGAGCTGCTCTGGCAATGTCCCCACTGCCACGAATGGAACACCTTTGTCGAAGATCGGATCGCGCCGGCAAAGGAACCTGAGGAACTTGGCGTCTGAAGAGTCCGGGAACGTACAACAGAAGATCAAAAGATCAAGAGGTCAGAAGCTCTTAGTCTCCTGATCTCTTGTTTGCTTTTGGAAGCGCCTTCAACAACTCCTCCACCTGCCGATCGGTCGCATTGGTGTGGATGGCGGCGAGTGCGACGATTCCACTGGTGGTCCTCCACGGTGAAGGCTCCGGTGCGGGGTTGAGAGCACCCGCGGGGATTGCGTCGGACCGCCGGTCGTGACGGCGGTCGCTGGGCGATGACAGCCAGACCTCCGAAAAACAGGTGAATCGGCAGCTTAAAGGGTTAATATTGGCCATCTATTACTCCGTCACAATGAGAGGCGATCGCGCACCCGCCCGTGCGATCGTGCCGTCTGTCTCGTGCTCGACACTCTGATTGTCCGTGCTCGTCTAGCACCTGCCTGTCATGGATCGGTAGGGGCACAGCGTATGGTGGAGCTGGTGCGCGAGAAGTGGCGCGCGGTCTATTCCAGTGCCGGCACAATCGGCCCACACATCAAATCCATAGTTGAACGGCGACGCACGACAGGAGTGATCCTGCTGCTGCTCATGGCTGGCGCAGGATGCGAGAACAGCTCTCCGCCCACGCCAGCGACCACGCTCGTCCGACTCGCCCATTCAAATTCAGCCCCACAACTGAGTGCGATTATTTCTCGCTTGCCAAATGTTTCAGTCGAAGAAGTTGGGTTGCAAGGCGGAGGCTCAATCGCCGTGCTTGCCGGGTTGCGGCAGGGCGCAATTGATATCGGAGCAGCGACGGCGGATGTGTCGTATCTGTCTTTGGTAGGCCGCCTGGGAACCGAACCGCCTTTCACGGATCTTCGCGCCATCGCAGTACTTGGATTGAACGTGGTCCATTTGTTTGTGCGGGAAGATGTGTCGCCGAACGTGAAGTCACTTTTAGATCTGCGTGGCCTGAGGGTCAACTTGGGTGCTCGGGGTAGTGGGTCGGCCCTGATTGCTCAACTTGCCCTGAAAGCGGCTGGAGTCGACGTCGCCGATATCCACCCCGAATTCGTGCCCTATTCGTCTGCCCTCAAGCAGCTTGCGGCGGGCACAATGGACGCGACGTTCGCGGTCTTTGACCCGGAATCCGGGAACCCTCCCATCCACGGCGCCCGGTTGATCGAGTTGGATGGCGCCAGTGTCGAACGGCTCCGCTTGCAACAACCGTTTGTCAGCCGAACCATGATTCCGCGCGCAACGTATCCGCATCAGGACAAGGCGATCTGGACCATCGGGGTTGACTTGCTTCTCGTGTGCCGTTCCAGCCTGGACGCTGGCCTCGTGACTCGCGTGCTCGAGTCATACTTCGCTCCGCTTGGCCGTTCCGGGGCCCTGGATCTCGACCGGGCTTCTACATCCATTCCGTTGCATCCGGCGGCGGCTCGATTTTTTCGCCGCCGAGAGCTCTCACAATGAGCGCCGAATCAAGGCTTGCTCGGGGCGGATGGTTGATGATTCTCCTGGCTGTCTTGACTGGCCTCGGGACGATAACGCTCCTCACGTTCGGATACCACGCGACTCGAGGTTGGCAACGCTCTTCAGAATTGCTGACGGAGCTTGACACGAATGAGGTCGCAACGCTGCTAGCGACAGCTGTGATGCGCGATATGAGAGGGGTCCAAGGGCGTGTCCTGGCCAATGACGACTGGGCGGACGCTGCAGTCTCGCTCGCCGACACCAGTGCACAGGTAGCGCTTGCGTTTACTCGATACCCGTATCCCGAGTCATTCTTCAGGTGGCAGAGCAACGACAGCACGATCGTCTTCTTCAATCGGGTCGCTCGTTATCCTGCCTGGCTGCAACAGCAGCGCCCGGAGGGTCATTTTCCCGTGATCCTCGTCACCAATCCGCCGGACAGCGAACCCCTGCGGCGGCTGGTTGATTCATACGGGGCCGGGCGCTATCGGTACGTCGCGTTCAATACCAATCTTGGCAATCAGGAATACCAGATTGTCGCTCGCTTGAAATACGGCAATTCACGCGTCGAACAGCCACAATCGGTCACCGGATTCACTGTCAATCTCTCGTGGGTTCGACAATCCTATTTTCCTGACTTGCTCTCTGAAGTCAGCGACCTCTCCGAGCGCGGGAGCCGGTTGAATGTCGGCGTGTTCGATGAGCGGAATGTAATCGTGTGGGGAGACCAAAGGAGCAGACAGGGGACGATCAGGACGTTTCCCATCCTCTTTCTCAATCCGGCATCAGGAAAAATGGCACTTCCCTCTGAACAGCCGGTGCAGACCTGGACAATAAGCGTCAGCCAGGCCAGCAACTCTCCTCTTCTCGCCGCATCCCAAGGGGCCGATCAAGCGCTGATCGTTGCTGGTGTTGCGGTGTGTGCGCTGTTTGTGGGCCTGTTCCTCGCGATTAGAGCGACCACCGTCGGATTGGCCCTCGCAGCCCTGCGATCGGATTTCGTGTCGTCGGTCACGCACGAGCTGAAGATGCCTCTCACGAATATTCTTGCCATGGCAGATACGCTGGGGCGGCTTCCGGCCTCTACAGAGACCATTCACAAGTTTTCCGGACTCCTGAAACAGGAATCAACGCGCCTCAGGCGTCTCATCAATAACCTGCTGGCATCCGCCCGCGTCACCGATATCGCCAATGCCTACTCATTCGAGGCGTTGGCCATCACGACGATCATTGAACATGTCCTGCAGGTGTTTCAGCAGCCACTCGCCGAAGGCAGGTTCACCGTCGATGTGGATATTCCCCTTGATGTATCGCTGGTTCGTGTCGATCGCGATTCCATGATCTTGGTGATGGACAATTTGCTGGACAACGCCATCCGGTACTCCGCGGACAACCGATCGATTCGCATTGCCATCAGGAACGAGCCTCCCAAGGTCGTTATTGAGATCGAGGATCGCGGCGTCGGCATACCCGAGCATGATTTACAAACAGTCCAGCGAAAATATGTCAGGGGGCGACGTGTGCCGCCCGGAGGAAGCGGTCTGGGTCTCTCGATTGTTGCGCGCATTGTCGGCGACCATGGCGGGCGGTTCGTGCTGGACAGCACCTACGGTGTGGGAACGATCGCGCGGGTGATTCTGCCCGCAATCGAGGATGACGTTGCATAAGCGAATAGTTGTCGTCGAAGACGACCCGATTTTCAGATCGATCCTCGAAGGCAACCTGAAGTTCGAAGGATATCAGGTGCAGGCCGTCGCGAGCGGAGAGGCCGCACTCGCCATCGTCGACACCTTCAGACCGGATCTTCTGATACTGGATCTGACCTTGCCAGACAGGGACGGTCTCGAGCTTTGCCCGATGTTGCAGCGGAATGGCCGCATCCCGATCATCATCCTCTCGGCGCGAAGCCAAAGAGCGGACAAGCTCAAAGGGCTCGATTTGGGTGCGGAGGACTACATTACAAAGCCCGTTGACTTCGAGGAGTTGCTCGCGAGGATTCGAGTTGTACTTCGGCGCTCTCCGCCCGCCACGGTCAATCAGCTTTCGGTCGGTCGCCTTGTAGTTGATTTCCAGAAGCAAACCGCCCGATCAGGCAGGAAAGCCGTCACCCTGACGACGCAGGAATTCAAGATCCTGAGGTACCTGGCTGAGCGCCAGGGCCAGGTCGTCCCGCGCGACGAACTGCTGGCGGCGGTTTGGGGTTGCGTGACTCCCACGACCCTCACCCGGTCCGTCGATCAGGCTATCTTTCGGCTTCGTCAGAAAATAGAACGCGACCCGCATCAGCCCGTCTTTGTCCGAACAGCTCATCGAGATGGCTACTGCCTGACTCAGGGCTATTAGCGCTTCCCGCCAAAGACGCTGTTTAGCAGCGACTTTCTATTTCTTGGATCCGGCCGCCAACGCCAGAGCCTGTGTGCAGTGTGTGAGTACCTGCATATAGTTTTTGACTTTCGTTGGGCCCACGATAAAGGGATTGCGTCCGGCGGGATTGGCGTGGGCGGAATAGAGCTTCTTGTTCAGGTCGAAGTAGCGCTCGTGGTTGGTGATGAGAACATCGGCGCCGGCCGCCGCCGCGATGTCCCCGAAGCGGGCTGCTGCCGCCG
>Ga0065705_10104311_pt1 | contig 21849 bp, 16 predicted proteins | sample SwibulcommuniRL2_FD_59092 | JGI IMG/M metagenome (GOLD analysis project Ga0065705, IMG submission 59092) | Bulk soil microbial communities from switchgrass field near Rose Lake, East Lansing, Michigan, USA - RL2 Bulk Soil v2 (version 2) | ecosystem: Environmental > Terrestrial > Soil >...
CGCCGCCGGCCAGCCACATCGAGAAGCCGTAATGGTTGTGGTCGCGGCCGCCGCCACCCTCCGACGTGTCGGTGGTAGGCGTGCGGCCGAACTCGCCGCCCCAGATGACGAGCGTCTCGTCCAAGAGTCCGCGGCTTTTCAGGTCGGTCAGCAGTGCGACCATCGGGCGGTCGATGTCCTTGCACAAGTCGCGGACCTTGTCGTTATGGCCGGTGTGCGTGTCCCAGGGCTGCCCGTTGCCGTAATAAATCTGCACAAAGCGAACGCCGCGCTCTATGAGTCGCCTGGCGAGGAGACAGCCGTTGGCAAAATGCGTTTGCCCATATTCCTCGCGAACGCGCGGCGGCTCGAGAGCCAGATCAAAAGCCTCGGTGGCCGCGAACTGCATGCGAAAGGCGGTCTCCATTGCCTGAATGCGGGCGTCGAGCAAGGCGTCGTCCGGCCGGCTGGCGCGATGCTCCGCGTTCAGGGCCTGCATCAGGCCGAGCTGGCGGCGCTGAGCATCGGCGGGCAGGCTGGCATTGCGCAGATACGGGATCAACTTCTCGGGCGCGAGGACGGAATGGTTGATGTAGGTGCCCTGATGCTCGGCCGGGAGGAACGAGCTGGCCCACAGGCTGGCAAACCGCACCGGCCTGCCGGGGCAAAGCACGACGTAGCGCGGCAAGCTGTCGTTTTCGCTTCCCAGGCCGTAGGAGAGCCACGACCCCATGCTCGGTCGCGTCTCGGAGATCGTCCCGTTATTCATCAAATACAGGGCCGGACCGTGATTGGGATTGTCGGTATAGACCGAACGGAGCACGCAGACGTCGTCGATCCGCTCGGCAAAGCGGGGCAACAGTTCGCTGACGGGAACGCCACTGGCGCCGCGCGGCTCGAATTTGAACGGCGACGCCAACAGGCCCGCGGTCGCCCGCTCGGTGCGCAGCTCGACCTCCGCCGGGCGCTGGCCGGCAAACTGGTTGATCGCCGGTTTGGGATCGAACAGGTCGGGGCCAAAGGGGCCGCCGTTCATGAAAAGCTGGATCACCGCCTTGGCCCGCGGCTTGAAATGCGGAGCTGGATTGGCCGCTTGTGACGACTCGGAGAGGAGGCCCGCCAGACCGACGGCCCCGAGGCCGCCGCCGAGGGCCTGCACCATTTGCCGCCGGGAATAATGTTGTGTGTGATTCATTAAATGGCTCAGTCCACAAACATGACCTCATTCAAAGCCAAAACGGCGTGGACGTACTGCGTCCAGACTTCAGGCGACAAACTGACGGAACCCGACGGCAGGAGGAACTCCCGCGCCAGATTCATTTCGTGATCGCTGGGCGGCCGGGCAAGCAGATCGCGATACAAGCGGCGGACTTGGTGGTCGATTTGCTCGCCCGAGGCGGGCGGGCCGATCCGCTCAGCAAGCGCCTTGGCCCGCGCGGCAAAGAGCGGGCCATTGAGCACGAAGAGCTGCTGGAGCGGCGTGGTTGTCTGTTCGCGAGCGGGGCTGTGTCCAGTTGGCGTCGGGAAATCGTAAAGGAGCAGCAGATTATCCTGGTCCTCGCGGCCGATTTTGGCATACAGCGTACGACGCCGATTCTCTGGGCGCGAGAGATCGTCGGGCGGGCCACCGATTGCTTGGTCCAGCTCTCCAGTGGCTGTTAGTAGCGCGTCGCGCCAAGCTTCGACGTCGAGACGGCGGCGGTTCATGCGCCACAGCAGACGATTAGAGGGATCGACCGCAGAGGCAGGTCCAAAGTCCAAAGTCCCAGGTCCAAGGTCGGAAGCAGCCTGACTTTGGACTTTGGACCTTGGACCTTGGACTCCGCTCGCTTGCCGGTACGTCGCCGACGAGACCAGCTCCCGATGCAGCCGTTTGAGCGACCAGCCGCCGGACACAAATCGCTCGGACAGATCGTCGAGAAGCTCAGGATGCGACGGCGGCACGCCTTGCCGGCCGAAGTCGCTCGTCGTCCGCACGAGACCCACGCCAAAATGATAAGTCCAAACACGATTGACGATGACCCGCGCTGTAAGTGCTTGCCCTTCGGTGAAGAGCGCGTCGGCCAATTCACGGCGACCGCTGCCTTGCTCGAAGGGGCGCGGCGGCGTCGGCGAGAGCACTTCGAGGAATCTTCGGGGCACGATTTCGCCCCGGTTGGCCGGATTGCCGCGCTTATAGACCGCCAGGTCGCTCGCCTCGCCGTGGTGATAGACGACTTTCGTCTTGTCTGGGCCGTCGGGGAGCACTTCCACGCGGGCGTCGTCCACGGCATGGGCCCACTGCGCGTCGTAATGCGGCGTCTCGGACTTGAGCCGCACGATCTGGGCCGCGAGCTCGGCGGCTTTTTCCGGTTCCTTGTACTTCAGCCCGGCCAGGTCCGCTTCGAGCGTGTCGATTTGCCGCCTGGCCTGGCGAACGACTTCCGCGGCCTGCGGATCGAGCAGCGGACGATCGATCTGCTGGGTGTTGGCGAAGACGCCGGCCAGGGCGTAATAGTCGCGGGTCGTGATGGGATCGAACTTGTGATCGTGGCAACGGGCGCAGGCGACTGTCAGCCCAAGGAAGGTGCGCGACACGGCGTCGATCTTCTCGTCCCACTCGTCCGCCACGATCACCTCGATGAGTTGCGGGGCCAGTCGCAGCTCCTTCCAATACGTCGGGCTGAGGCCCAAAAAGCCAAGGGCCGTCAAATCGTCTGGCGATGTCTCGGGAATAAGGTCAGCGGCCAGTTGCAGGCGGACAAAGCGGTCGTAGGCCAGATCGGCGTTCAGCGCCGCCACAACCCAGTCGCGGTACCGATGGGCCAGCTTTGCACTCGACAGCCAGCTTGGGTTTTCGTCGGTGTAGCGGGCCATGTCGAGCCAATAGCGGGCCCAGCGCTCGCCGTAATGAGGCGAGGTGAGCAGCCGATCGACCAGCCGCTCATAGGCGTCCGGGCGGTCATCCGCGACAAAGGTCTCGACTTCGTCTGCCGCTGGCGGCAAGCCGATGAGGTCAAATGTGACGCGGCGAATGAGTGTCCGCCGATCGGCCGCGCTCGTGGGCGACAGTCCTTCGGTTTCCAACCGGGCGAGAATGAACGTGTCGATAGGGCCGCGCGGCCAATCAGGGCGACTCACTGCGGGGGGCGTCAGGTTGCGCAGCGGCTGGAACGACCAGAATTTCCGCCCCGATTCGATGTCCACTTTCGGCTGTATCTTGGCCGCGGTTTCCTCGGCGCCGGGCACTTGCGCGCCCATCTCGATCCATTTGGTCAAGACTGCGATTTCCGAGGCCGGGAGCTTGCCATCCGGGGGCATTTGCAGCTCGGTGTCTGCGTAGCTCACGGCCTTCAGGATCAGGCTTTGAATGGGTTTGCCGGAAGTGAAAAGCGCTCCGCGGCTGCCGCCGCGCTGGATGCCGGCGGGCGAGTCGAGCACCAGCTCGCCCGATTCAGCGGCCTTTTTGGCGGTATGGCATTTGCTGCAATGAGCGAGCAGCAACGGGCGGACGTTGCTTTCAAAGAACTCGATTCCCTCGGAGCCGGCTGATTGAGCGGCCGCCTGTTGCTCGGGCGAAACGGCCGCGAAAGCGACCGCGAATAGTGCTAGAAGCAGGAACGCTGAATGTCGCGTGGCGCCGGTCATCCACGCCATTCTGGCCCGGCCGTGGGCCGGTCGCAACAACCGGCAATTACCTGTCTAAGATGAAGTGCAACACATAACGAGGGCCTTCCCATGAGACTCGCAGTAGTGCTGATCGGCGCGGCCGCCTTCGTGATGGGGCTCGGCAACAATGTCGCGGCTCAAGACAATCCGAACGAACAGGCCATTGCGGCCATCAGGAAGCTGGGCGGTGAAGTGGTTGTTGACTCGAAAGGACCGGACGCGCCTGTAGCCGTCACGCTGACCGGTTCTGCCGATCCTGGCAAGTGTGTGACGTACCTCAAGGATGTCCGGAATCTCCACAAGTGCGACCTCTGAGGGACCGCGCTCACGGACGCCAGTTTGGCGCACCTTCGCGGTTTGACAACGCTCAAGTCGCTTAACCTGGAGACGACGTCGATCACGGACGCTGGGCTGAAAGAGCTGCGAGGCCTGACGAATCTGGAGGACCTGAACTTCTTTCTGACCGACGTTGGCGACGATGGACTTGTGCATTTGGCGGGCCTGACAAAGCTCAAGCGCCTTTCGCTGTGGGCGACGAAGGTCACCGACGCCGGACTGGTGCATCTGGAAGGCCTGACCAATCTTGAGACCCTAGATTTGCAAGGCACGGCTGTGACGGACGCGGGACTGGAACACGTCCGCGGCCTGAAGAAGTTGCGCGTGCTGAATTTGCAAGAAACGGCCGTTAGCGATGCCGGCCTGGTGCATTTGTTTCCGCTCAAAAACCTGCAAACTCTGCGTCTGGCCGACACGAAGGTGAGCGAAGCGGGCGCAGACTCTATGCACAAGAGATTGCCGCAGCTAGAGATCGTCCGCTAACCGCCTTTCTACGGACTCTTGAAGACGACTCCCTCCTTCATCACGAATGCGACCTGGCGCATCACGGCGATGTCCTGAAGCGGATCGCCTTTAACTGCCACGACGTCGGCGATCTTTTTGGCTTCGATCGTCCCCAGGCGATCATCGATCCGCAGCAACTTTGCCGCCGTGAGCGTCGCCGATTGAATGGCCTCCATCGGCGGCATCCCTCCCTCGACCATCAACTCGAATTCGTGAGCGTTCTCGCCGTGCGGAGACACGCCCGAGTCGGTGCCGAAGGCGATCTTCACTCCCGCGGCATACGCTTTGCGAAACGTCAGGCGAATCTGCGGGCCGATCGCGGCCGCCTTGGGGCGAACGATCTCGGGAAAGTAGCCCTTCTCCTGGGCCTTCTGAGCGACCCATTCGCCGGCCATGTTGGTGGGCACCCAGTACGTCCCCTTCTCGCGCATGAGCTGGATCACTTCGTCGTCCATGAACGTGCCGTGCTCGATCGAATCGACACCGGCCAGCACGGCCCGCTTGATCCCCTCGGTGCCGTGGGCGTGAACGGCCACGATCATGCCGTAGTCCTTGGCCGTGGCGACAACTGCCCGCAGTTCTTCGTCTGTAAACTGGGGATTCTGCCCGCTGGCGGCGAGACTCAGCACACCTCCCGTCGCGGTCAGCTTGATCAAATCGGCCCCGTCCTTATAGCGCTGGCGCACCGCCTTCTTGGCGTCGTCGGGACCGTTGATCACCCCTTCCAGCGGGCCCGGATCGCGGCGGTAGTCACCACGCAGTGCGTTGGTCGGGTCGGCGTGGCCGCCGGTCGTCGCCAGTGCTTTGCCGGCCGTGAAGATTCGGGGGCCGGGAATCCAGCCCTGATCGATCGCCTTGCGGAGCGCGATGGAATTGACGCCATTGTCGCCCAGATCCCGAACCGTCGTGAATCCGGCCATGAGCGTGACCCGCGCATAGACCGTCGAGCGGAGGGCGTAATCGGCCTGGTCCATAAAGAACCGCTCGGAATAGGAATCCTTGGAGTGCTGCGACATGAGGTGCGTGTGCATGTCCATGAGGCCCGGCAGCACCGTGTATTCGCGGAGGTCGATCAGCTTGTCGCTTGCCGCCGGTTTGGCATAGCCCGAGGCGACGCTGGTGATCCGCCCTTCATCGACGACGATCGTCATTTCCGCTTGCGGCTGGTTGCTGCGACCATCGATCAGGCGGCCGGCATGAATGAACGTGGCGGCGTGTCCCGTCGTTCCCAGTAGCCAGCAGCAACAGGCTGCAGGGATTACGAACGTGCGCATGGTTGAATCTCCAGTCAGTGGGTCGAGCGCGTGGCGGACGCGGACGATGGCGGATGCTGCCCTATGGTAGCACGCAAAAGTTGACAGTGCGGAACTAATTGGAACGCCGTGTCGCTTGCACCGCTGGCCAACGTGGTTGTAAGGTGGTCCGCGGGAGGATCACTCCATGAGCACACGCTCGTCACTGACGCCGCTATTCCTCTTCGCGATTCTGCTGCCGTGCCTCTGGCGAGTAAGCCTGGCGCACGACCATACGCGCAAGGCGTTCGCGCAGCAGCGGGCGCTGGCTCAAGCACAAGCACAGCAACAATCAGAGCCGGCTCCGCGGGCGGCAGCCGGCGAGAAGAGCTGCCGGCTGAAATTGGATTTGATCGTCGGCGACGGCACCAGGCCCGTTGCCGGCCTGGTGCGGATCACCAATCGCGGCACTGGAAAGCCGCTCTCTCTATCCGGAGAAATCCAGCGGGATGCGCTTTGGTACGCAATCGGGCCAGGGGCAGAACTCGAATTGCCGCCAACAAAGCTCACGGTCGAGGCCCTCATTGGGCTGCACACTGAGAAAGCGGCCCGAGAGATCGATCTGACTGGAAAGGCCGACAGCTCGCTAACGCTTTCGCTCAAGCCGTTCTACGACCCAGCCGCACGCGGCCTGTCGGCCGGCAACACGCACTTGCACCTGATGAAGTTGACGCCCGACGAGGCGTTTCGCTACCTCCGCGTCGTGCCGCAGGCCGATGCGCTCGATCTGGTTTTCGTGTCGCACCTAAAGCGCGATCCCGAAGACCGCGAATACACTTCCAACAATTTCACGGATGGGGACCTCGGCCGACTCTCGCGCGAGGGGGTCTTGTTCGGCAACGGCGAGGAGCACCGCCACAATTTCGGCCCGCAAGACCAAGGGTATGGCCACGTCATGTTCCTCAATATCCTCCGACTCATCGAGCCGGTCAGCATCGGTCCCGGCATCATGAAAAAAGGGACGGACGGCATTCCGCTCCAGCGGGGAATTAAAACGGCACGAAGCGACGGAGCCACCGTCATCTGGTGCCACAACATGTTCGGCCACGAAGATATCCCAAATTGGGTCGCCGGCCTGGTCCAGGCCCAGAACATCCACGACGGCGGCTCGCACGGCAGCTACGAAGAGACTTTCTATCGCTACCTGAATGCCGGCATGAAGGTCCCGTTCTCCACCGGGACCGACTGGTTCATCTACGATTTCAACCGCGTTTACGTCCCCGTCACTGGCGAACTTACGAGCCGCAAATGGCTCGACAGCCTGGCGGCCGGCAAATCGTACATCACCAATGGCCCCTTCCTCGAACTGGAAGCTGCTGGGAAGCGGATTGGCGACACGATTGAGCTGGCGGCCGAGCAAGAGTTACGGGTCACAGGCCGCGGAATTGGTCGCAGCAACTTCGAGCGGCTGGAGCTCATTCACAACGGGATGGTGATTCACACGGTCGACGCCAGGCCCGTCGGCGGCCACCACGAAGCGCCAATGGAATTCACATTTAAGGTCACCGAGCCCGGCTGGATCACCCTGCGAATCCCAACAAGCGAGGCCAAGAACGAGTTCGACAAACCGCTCTTCGCTCACACGAGTCCCATCTATATCGACCTGGCCGGCAAGCACATCTTCCGCGCCGACGTGGCCCGCGGGCTATTGGCGGAAATGGAGCAGAGCCGCGACTTCGTCGCCGGCAAGGCACTCTTTGCCAACAACCAGGAGAAAGACGCCGTTCTGAGCGTTTATCGTGAGTCGATCGGGCTGCTTCGGAAACGGATCGAGGAATAGCAACCCGTCAATCGAACGACAGTAAGAGGGTACAACCCATGCGGCGAACGGCACTTGCCAGACATCACGCTCTCCAGGCGGCGATCGCGATTGTCCTACCGATTCTCGCCTGCGGCCTGGGCCGCGTCCTTGGGGCGGATCCTCCGTCCGCCATAACCCAACCGTCCAATACCTGGATCAAACGCTCGCCTTTGCCGGACAGCCCGGTATCGCCGCGCATGGGCTATGAGGGCGCGTGTGTCTGGGACAGCCGTCACCGCCTGCTCGTTCGCTACGGCGGGCACAACCAAGGTGGTGGCGGCGAGCAAGGGGCTGAGGTTTGGACCTGGAACCCGTCCACGGCTGCCTGGACGCTCAAGGAACCCAACATTTCACCGCCCGGGGTTTGCTGCAACGCGCAGAACATTTATGACGCGATCGGCGGGCGCTATATTCGCTTCCCACTTTTCAGCGGCAACCACGGCTGGCAATGGGCGCGCGAGCTGTATCTGAACGATTCGTCGGTGTGGACGTACGACATTGAAACAAACCGCTGGCGGAACATGCGCCCCTTGCCAACACCGCAATTGGCGCCCTATCGCTGCGCATCCTGGGACAGCGACGAGGAGTTGGTCGTGGGGTTCGGCGGCGAAGGGAGCCACGAGGGGACGCTCCATTACGATCCCAAGCGGAACGAGTGGCGCTGGCCCAAGCCGGCCGACGAGCCCGACGAGCGCAGTGGTGGCAACATGGCCTACGATGCGGCCCGCAAGGTCCACGTGCTGTTTGGCTCGCAGTTCACCGACGATCCGCACACCTGGACTTACGACGTGCGGCGAAACGAGTGGCGCGACATGCAGCCGAAGGTGCAGCCGCCGACCGATAAGAACGACGCAGTGCTGACGTACGATCCGATCCACCGCGTCGTGCTGGCAATCGTCAAGGTCACCAGCGGGAAGGACGAGGACGCGAAACATGAGCTACAGACTTGGGCCTATGACGCTGGGAGCAACGAGTGGCAGCGCATGAATCCGACGGCTGAGCCAGAGCCTTCCGGCAATCGCGCCCGGCAGCTGATATTCGCGCCGGAGCTAAACCTTGCCATTCTGGAGAACTGCACCAGCAAACCGCGCGAGCAGCAGGTTTGGACGTACCGCTACTCCGATGCGCCGGCTGCCGCACCATCGCAGCCGTCGGCCAAATCACGGCCAGTTCCGCCGCTGGTCGAGGATGTGGTCGTATCCGTCGCAACGCCCAAGCGCATCGAAATCTCTTGGCAAGTGCCGCCACCCGGGGCAGTCAACGGTTACTACATCGAGCGGGCGACCGTCGAGGTCTGGAGCGACGATCAGCTTCGCAGGATTAAGGGGCGGACGATGCCACTCGCTGAACCGGCAGTCGGCGCGATCCGCCGGATCGGGCCGTTTCGCCGCCTGACGAGCAAACCAATTCAGGCAACTTCGTACGTCGATGCTGATGTCGATTTGGCAAGACCCCAGGCCATTGAGGGGGAACTCAGCTTTGATCGACCGCTGCACGCCGAGCATCTCGACGAAACTGGCAGGGCCTATCGCTGGGGCGTAATGGCTTATCGAATTCGCACTGTGGACGAGGCTGGCCTGGAAAGCGGACCGTCGCCTGCGGTCTTTACCATTCCTTCTTCGCCACAGCACCTCTTCAGCCGCGAGGAAGGAACCACCTGCCAGCTCAAGTGGGCAGCCAATCCCGAGACGGGCGTCACCGGCTACCGCGTCTATCGGATGGACGGCCGCTATGACAAAGAGCCGGTATCGCGGCTGACCGAGAAGCCGCTTGAGGCAAAGACCTTCGAGGATCTGGCAGCCGGCAAGGCAACCCGCCGCTATTACGTTGTCGCCGTCGATGCACTCGGTCAGGAAGGGTTTCCCAGCAGCCCGGTTTGGTTCAGCCGCGAATGGCAGGCGTTTTACGTGCCCTTCGTCGGCGAGTGGCATCAATAGCGCACCAAGATCGTCGTCCCGCATCTGTTGCTGACCCAGGTCGAGGCGCTGCCGTTCACCCAAACAATGATCTTCCTCGGCTTGGATATCGGCTCTTCGACGATCAAGGGGGGCGTGCTGGATACCGAGCAGCGCACCATCTCCGCAATTGTCCGCGAGCCATTTCCGCCTGCGATCGACGGCTTGACAGCCGGAATCTACGAAGTAGCGCCGCCGCTCATTGTGGCGGGCGTTGAAAGGGTGCTACGCCGCCTGCTCGATGCAGCGCCGGAGGCGCGGGGAGTGCTGGTGTCTGGCCAAATGGGAGGCATGATTCTGGTCGATGCCCAAGGGAAACCGCTGACGAATTATTTGTCGTGGCGCGACCAGCGGTCGCTGGCACAACATCCGGCGGGCGGCTCCTATCTGGAGGCAGCGCGGCGGCAACTATCCGATCAGCAATTCGCGGAGCTAGGCAGCGAGCTATCGGCCGGGTCAACGGCCGCTATCGCCTTTTGCCTGGCTGAACACGGCCAGTTGCCGGCTGGTGCGATTCCGGCAACGGTCGGCGACTTCGCGATTGGACAGCTATGCGGCGTAGCGCCGCGGATGCACCCCACGCACGCACTTGGGCTGCTGCATTTACCGACTGGCCGATGGCATGTTGAGGCCCTAAAGTCGTTGGGCCTGGCCCAATTACAGTGGCCGGAACTCGCCAACCTCGAGCGGCCCATTGGCGATTACTCGGCAAACGGCCGCCACTACCCCTGCTACGCCGCCCTCGGTGATCAACAAAGCGCACTACGTGGGGCGGGCCTACAGTTTGACGACCTGTCGCTGAACATCTCGACCGGCTCGCAAGTCAGCCGGCGAACGTCGCAGCTCGAATTGGGGCCGTATCAAACACGGCCGTACTTCGACGGCGAGTTCCTCAATACGATTACGCACTTGCCAGCAGGCCGGTCGTTGAATGTTCTGGTCGATCTCTTGACGGAATTGGCGGGCCGCGAAGGGGTGACGCTGACCCGCGTGTGGGGCTCGATTGCCCAGGCGGCCGACGAGGCGGACGGTGGTGGGCTGGCCTGCGATCTGGCTTTCTTCTCGGGTCCATTGGGCGAGAGTGGCGCGGTGACGGGAATCACGACAGAAAACTTGTCGGTGGGCAACCTCTTCCATGCTGCCTTCCAGAATATGGCCGACAATTACGTTCGCTGTGCCAATCGGCTCTGGCCGCAGCGGACCTGGAAGAGGATCAACGTCTCGGGAGGGTTGACTCAGTCGCTCCCCCTCTTACGAAAAATGCTGCAAGATCGATTTGCCGCGCCGCTCTGTGAATCGGCCCAAGCCGAAGAAACCCTGCTGGGGCTGCTTGATGTCGCGCATTCACTCGCCGCCAAAGGGGCATGAGCAACTGGCGGTCCTTGGGCGTGGGCGAGAGCGCCGCTACCAGCCCTGGTGCCGCTGGTAGGAGGCGTCCCAGCGCGAAAGGATGAGCTTTTGCCGCGTGTAGAACATCACCCCCTCGGTCCCTTGCACGTGCAGGTCCCCAAAGAACGAGCGGTTCCAGCCGGAGAACGCAAACACTGCCATGGGAGCGGGCACGCCGACGTTAACGCCGACCATACCGCACCGGATTTCGCGAGCAAATTGCCGGGCAGCTCCGCCGTGACTGGTGAAGATCACCGCGCCGTTGCCGTAGGGCGAGTGGTTGGCCCAGGCGATCGCCTCGACAAGGTTGCGTGGGTGCAGCATCGTCAGCACCGGGCCAAAGATCTCCTCTTTAGCCGCGGCTGAATCAGGACTCACGTCGGACAGTAATGTCGGACGAACAAAGAAACCCCTCTCCGGCAGCTCGTCCCGGCCGCCCTGAATGAGACGTGCTCCTTGCTGCACGCCTTGACGAATGTGGCTGGCGACGCGAGCTTGTGCGACCGAATCGATGACCGGCCCCATCTGCGCCGCTGGATCGGCAGACGTGTCAGCGACAACCAGTTTACCGATCGCTTCCGACAGCCGCTCTTCGACCCGCGCCGCAGCGTCGCCGACACCCAGGAGGAGCGACCCGGCCATGCAACGCTGTCCGGCACATCCATAAGCAGCCCCCATGATCGCCCGGATCGTCGAATCGGGCTCGGCATCGGGCATCACGACCATCACGTTTTTGGCTCCGCCCGCTGCTTGGACACGCTTGCCGTGCTGGCACGCAGTGGAATACACGTGCTGGGCCACGGGCGTCGAACCGACGAAACTGACAGCAGCCACCTGCGGATGCACGAGGAGCGCATTGACGGCCTCCCGCCCCCCATGAACCACGTTTAGAACTCCCGGCGGAACTTCCGCGGCCAGCGCGAGCTCCGCCAAACGCACAGCGGTCAGCGGCACCTTTTCGCTCGGCTTGAGGATAAAGGTATTGCCGCAGGCGATCGCCAGGGGGAACATCCAGAGCGGCACCATTGCCGGAAAGTTGAACGGCGTAACTCCGGCGCATACGCCGAGCGGTTCTCGGACGGTCACGCCGTCGAGATGGTCGGCTACCTGAGGCAGAGCCTCTCCCTTGGCCAAGTGCGCAATGCCACAGGCAAATTCGACGACTTCGATGCCGCGGCGCACATCGCCGTGGGCCTCGTCCAACGTCTTGCCGTTCTCGCGCGTGACGAGGGCCGCCAGCTCATCGAAGTGCGCCTCAAGCTGCGCCTTCAGCGCGAACAGCTTCGCGGCCCTGGCCGGGGCTGGAGTCTGCGACCAGGCTGGAAAGGCCTGAGCCGCTGCCTGCACTGCCCGCTCGACTTCCGCCGCACGGCCCAGCGGAACGCGGGCAATGACTTCTCCGCGGGATGGGTTGAAAACGGGCTGATATTCCGTCGCATTAGGCGACCACCACTGGTCACCCGCCAAGAGCGGCACCGGGGGAGCGTCAGCCAACTTCGGATTCATTCGTCGCTCCGCAATTTCACCAGATCGTTAGCGATGCGCGAAACAACTCGGTGAGCTCGGCTTCACCCACTGCACGCGGCGAAAGCTTCGTCACCCGATGCTGCGGCAGCGTTCCCTGAACCAGCGCGGGGATATCCGCCTCGGTATAGCCCACGGCAGCCAGCCCATTGGGCATTTTCAAGAGTCGCATGAAGTGAATCACGCGCTGCGCCAGGATTTCACCGGCATCCGCGGCAGCCGCATCCTTGGTATCGGCGCCGAGCGCTGCCGCCGCTCGCAGGTGCCTCTCCGGACATGCCACCGCCGTAAATCGCACCACAGCCGGCGTGTGCAGGATCACCGACATGCCATGCGGCACGAGCGGATGTTCGACGGCGTAGCCCGGCGGCCGGAAACTGCGGACCATGCCGGCAACCGGGTACGACATCCCGTGCGGCAGATGGACCCCCGCATTGCCGAAGCCGATTCCGGCCATCGCCGCCGCCAGGGACATTTGGCCGCGAGCTTCATTATCGCTCGTGTCGGCGACTGCTCGCAGCAGGAACTGTGCCACAATTTCCAGAGCCTTAATCGCCCATAAATCGCTGATCGGGTTGGTGCCCTGGTAGGCCGGCCGCAATATCGGCCGCTCTGGTCGTGGCCGGCGATCAAAGGGAATGGCCGTGTACGATTCCAGGGCGTGGCTCAGCACATCCAGTCCAGTCGCGGCGGCGACAGCGGGCGGCTGCGTGCGAGTGTTTTCCGGATCGACGATTCCTAAATGCGGTCGGAGGTGACGATGGGCGATGCCGGTTTTGGCCTTCCGCTCGACCAGATCAAAAATCGCCACCCCCGTAGTTTCGCTTCCCGTGCCGGCTGTCGTCGGCACGGCAATCAACGGCTTCAAAGGACCAGGGATCGGCCGGCCGCGACCAATCGGAGCGTTCACATAGTCCAGGAAATCGGCCGGGTAGGTCGAATACAAGTTTGCGGCTTTGGCCGTGTCGATTGTGCTCCCGCCGCCAACCGCCACAAACGAATCGAATTTCTCTCGGCTGGCGACGGCAATCGCCTCCTGGAAACTGCGGTCGGTCGGCTCCACTTCCACGGCGTCGAAGACCTCGAAATCGACGCGCGCCGCGCGCAGAGCCGTCAAAACGACCTGACCCACCGGCAGATCAACCAGCCGCGGATCGATCACCAGCAGCGTTCGCTTCAGACCCATGTCTTCGAGGTCCATGCCGATTTCGCGCGTCGCTCCTGCGCCAAAACGCAAGTTGGACATCGAAACCTGAAACGCCGTGTCGAATTCGCTCATTCGCTGGGCTTTGGTTACTGGTAGAAGTCGGTCGCTGGGAAAAGGCGCCGCTGAAACAAGCATCGGGTTTTCTATCGCGTGATGCAACCAGCAGTTGTTGCAATTCGGCCGGGCGACAATGACACTGAGGCCGAAATAGCACCGTCTGGATCATGCTCGACGTCAGCAGAGGCTCAACCGAATTGTGAATTGCCCTTTCAACATACGCCCGGTGTTCAACGGCTTGTGCGTCGGCGCGCTGCTTGTTGCAGTGACTGCATGTGCGCGTCAGTTAGGCGGCGCAGAACCGAACGCAATTGCGCAAACACTTGAGCCGCGATTTGTGCATCTCCGCAACGACGCCGTGCGTGAATGGTCGTCATTCCCCGCCGAAGCCGAAGCGGCACACTTGGAAGTTCGCTTCACCGCTAGCGCCAATCCGCGCGAATTCGCGCTCGGACTGCGCCAGCAAGACGTCAAGCAGCTTTGGCGCGTGCTCCTCAACGGCAAACCGCTGGGCGAATTGATCCGCGACGAGGCGAACCTCGTTTTCTATTTGCCCGTTGCCAAGGGCACCTTGCTTGCTGGCGAGAACACACTGCGCATCGAGTCGCCGGCTCGCGGCCCGCAAGCAGCCGACGACATTCGTGTCGGCCAGTTGCGGCTTGAGCCGCGACCTGTCAGTGAGGTCCTCGCTGAAGCAACGCTAGAAATCGAAGTGCTGGAAACCGAGTCCAAGCTGCCACTCCCCGCGCGGATTACGGTTGCCGACGCCAACGGATCGCGACACGCAATAGGCGCGACGAGCAATGATCGACTTGCCGTTCGGCCAGGCGTGATTTATACGGCCGACGGCAAGGCCCGCTGCGGCCTGCCTGCCGGGAAGTACACGATCTACGCCGGCCGCGGCTTTGAATACTCGCTCGCCCAGGTCGAAACGACGCTCGCCGCTGGCCAGACGGCCAAATACACGCTGGCGATTCGCCGTGAAGTTCCCACGCCGGGCTACGTCGCCTGCGACACTCACGTTCACACGCTCACGTACTCGGGGCACGGCGACGCGACAATCACCGAGCGGATGATCACCCTCGCAGGAGAGGGCATCGAACTGCCCATTGCGACCGACCACAACATGCATATCGACTACGAATCGCATGCCCAGCGCCTGGGCGTGCGGCAGTTCTTCACGCCCGTCGTCGGCAATGAGGTCACCACCGGCGTCGGCCACTTCAACATCTTCCCCATCCGGTCCGGCGCGCGAGTCCCCGACTACAAGCAGCGGGAGTGGCCGGCGATCTTCGACGAGATATTCGCCACGCCTGACGTGAAAATCGCCATCCTTAATCACGCCCGCGATCTACATAGCGGTACCCGACCGTTTGGACCGCGGCTCTTTAGCGCAGCCATCGGTGAAAACGTCGCGGGCTGGCCGATGCGATTCAACGGGATGGAGGTAATCAACTCGGGCGCCACTCAGACCGATCCACTACTATTGCTCAAGGACTGGATGGCCCTGCTCAATCGAGGCTACGAGGTGACACCCGTGGGCAGCAGCGATTCGCACGACGTGACCCGCTTTATCGTGGGCCAGGGACGCACCTACATTCGCTGCGATGACCGCGATGTGTCGCAGCTCGACGTCACCGCCGCTATCGACAATTTTTTGGCAGGTCGCGTGCTTGTGAGCTACGGCCTGTTGGTAGATGCCACCGTCGCAGGCAAGTACGGACCTGGCGACCTCGCCGCCCTTGCCGGTGATGATGTGCAGGTGACGTTGCGCGTCCTTGGTCCCCATTGGGTTGAGGCCGATCGAGTGCAGCTTTATGCCAACGGCCAACTAGTGCGCGAAGAGGCCATCGCATCCCAGCCCAGTGACCATCTGCCTCCCGGGATCAAGTGGCAAGGCACTTGGTCGCTGCCGCGGCCCAGGCACGATGTGCATCTGGTGGCGGTCGCGCTAGGACCGGGCGTGCCAGGGCCATATTGGACAACCGCCAAACCCTACCAGCCTACGTCGCCCGATTGGGAACCGCGGACTCTCGCCGCCAGCGGGGCCATCTGGCTCGACGGCGACGGTGACGGTCGCCGCTCAAGCGCCTCGGACTATGCCACGCGAACCTTCGCCGCTGCCGGCGGCGACATGACGAAGCTGGTTGCGGGACTGGCCTCGTTCGACGCGGCAACCGCGGCTCAGGCGGCACATCTCTGCAAACAATCGGGCCAGGCGCTGGAGTCCAGCGCAGTGGCCACGGCGCTGGGTTCCGCTGTGCCGCACGTCCAGGCCGGCTTTCGAGCGTATCTTAAGGCCGAGCGCGAGAGCGATCGGGCACAAGCCGAAGCCGGCAATCCCTAGCCAAACGCTGCTTCCGCCCCAGCTAATGCCCACGAGCCGCTAACGTTCCAGGCAGCTCAGCCGAACAATTCCAGCACCGGCTCTCCCTCGCAGGCGCGATGCGGGCGGTTCTGCTGGTCATACAACGTCGCGTCGGACGAGATGCCGAGCGCATGATAGACCGTGGCGATCAGATCCTCCGGCCGGACCGGGCGATCGGTGGGATAAGCCGCCGTCTTGTCGCTGGCACCATAAACTTGACCGCCGCGGATGCCACCGCCTGCGAGAACCACGGATTGGCACGCGCCCCAGTGATCGCGCCCGGCCGTGGCATTGATCTTGGGCGTGCGACCAAATTCTCCGAGCATGGCCACAAGCGTATCGTCCAGCCGCTGTCGGTCCGCAAGGTCTTCGAGCAGCGCTGAATAGCCCTGGTCCAGAGGAGGCAGGCAATAATTCTCCTTGAGCATTTGGTAACCGGTGATGCCGCCGAGCGACCCGGTTCCGCCGTGGTTGTCCCACACGTTGGCCACGTTCCCGTCCTTGCAGACGTAATACCAGACGAATGTGACCAGCCGCACGCCCGCTTCAATCAGCCGCCGAGCCAGCAGGAAGCACTCGCCGTATTCGTTGCGGCCGTACCGGTCGCGGAGTTTGTCGGGCTCTTTGCTCAAGTCGAAGGCGTCCTTGGCCGCGGAACTAGTCAACATGCGGAAGGCTTGCTCCCGAAACTGACCCAGCCCTTGCACACGATGGGCATGATCCTGGTTCAGCCGGTCGTGTTGTTCCAGCGTCTTTAGCAGGCCCACCCGCGACTGAAGACAATGCGCGTCCCAGCCTGCCGGCAGTTCGAGCCCGTGAGCGGCTCGCTCCTGTACCTCCGCCGGCGCTTGCAGTTCAAGCGGGTCGTACTGCGGGCCGAGGAACCCGGCGTAGGTGCCTGAATAGATCACGCCATCGTGCCCAATCGGCCGCGGAATCGTCGCGCTGGCAGGCAGGTCGCCCGGCTCATGGAAATAGGACACCGTGCTTCCCATGGTGGGGAAATCGCGGCGGTTTCGCTGATTGCGGGGAACGACGAGGGCGTTATTCACCTTGCCCGTCAACGTGTGATAGACGCCAACCTCATGCTGGTTGCTGGGATGCGTGAAAGAGCGGATGATCGCCATCTTGTCCGTTTTCTTGGCGATTTGCGGCAACTGATCGCAGATGTTGATGCCGGGAACGGCCGTACTGATCGGCGAGAATTGGCTGCGAATGCCGTCCGGCGCGTCGGGCTTGGGGTCGAACGTGTCGTGCTGCGGCGGTCCACCCCACAGATAAACCAGGATGCACGACTGGGCTGAGGCGCGAGCCGAGGCGCTGCGGCCAGTCCGCGACGATTCCCGGGCGGCGAGCAACTTCGGCAGCGTGAGCGTTCCCAGTGCGACCTGACCCAAGCGGATCATCGCATCTCGACGGTGCAGCATGGCAGGCGTCTCCGTCCAAGCCAGTGCGGATTGGTTGGAGCCATTTGAGCAAACTGGTCTCTGAGTTTCCAGCACTATTCAAACCGAGGGGCGCGGCCGCAAGAACTCATTGCCGGCCGATGCACCACAGGTGTTTGAACGTGCGTATGAAGATGTCCCCGTTGGAAATGGCCAGCGAGGAATTTGTGGACTGGCCACGACCGAGGGAGTTGGTGGCGAGCAATTCGTACCTGGGGCTGGCGGCGAAGACCAAAGTGGCGCCGTCGCGCATCAGGACGTACAGCCGACCGTTGGCGTGAACCATCGAGCCCCAGGTCGTGCCGGCGCCGGGACGCTGATCCACCTTCCACACTTCCTCGCCGGTTTTCAGCTCGTAGCAGTGCGGCACGCCGTTCTCTTCCACGATATAAGCGTGATCTCCGACGATCATGCCCGAACCGACGCGCTGCGTGTTGTTGGGATGGTGCCAGAGACGGTCGGCCGTGATGTCACCCGACCCACCCAGCTTGACGGCCATAGCCGAGCCACCGTAGCCCGACATGCCGACCGCGATGTTGTGCGCGGACGAATAGAGCGGCGAGGTATAGACGTAGCTGCTAAGCCCCTGGCAGCGCCATAGTTCCTTGCCGCTTTGGGGGTCAAAGCCATAGAGGAAGCCGGTCTTGTCCAAGGGAGCGCCCTTCACGTCCTTCGAAAGGCCGAGCAGAAGCTGGTCCTGGCCGCTAACCTTCGTCACCAGCGGCGTACTCCAGGAACCATAGGGCTGATCGGCCTCCCAGACGGTTTCACCCGTCGCCTTGTTCACGGCAAGCAGGAAGTTGCGTCCATTTTCGTTAGGTCCGCACCAAAGGATGGCCAGGTCCCGATACAAAACGGGGGACGAGCCGCTGCCGAACTGATGCTCCCACTTTCCCAGATCGGTCCGCTTCCAGAGCTGGTTGCCTGCGAGATCGAAGCAGTACATTCCGGCTGAGGCGAAGCTGACGACCACCCGCTGGCCGTCGGTCACGGGCGAGGCATTCGCGTACCAGTTGGGATTCCAGTTGCGCTCCATTTCTCCATAGGGGACGTCCCGCTGCCAGAGCAGCTTGCCGTCGGCGCGGGCCAGGCAGAGCAGGCTGCGGATTTCGCCGTCCTTGTTTGCCTGCGTGAGGAAGATTTTGTCGCGCCAAATCACCGGTGTGGAGTTGCCCTGTTGTTCCAGGGGAATTTTCCACTTGACGTTTTCGGTGTCACTCCAGTTGAGCAATATGCCCTCTTCGGTGCAGAATCCCTGGCCGGTGGGTCCACGCCACTGGGGCCAGTCTTCGGCTTTGACGGAAGACAAGCAAACGACAAGCAGGACCGCGGCGACGATGTTTCGTTTCACTGCAACTCTCTGGTGGGAACGATTTGGTGGGCAGTTGACAGTTTAACTGAGGAAAGAGTGGAGTATAGAAGTGAGTGGTGAGAAGGCCTAATCGATCCGCTCCGCCACCAGCGGACCCACGACCGGCGGCTCCTCATCAATCGCCAACGCCTGCTCGATCGCCGGCTGCACCCGCTCGAACTGCTCCCGCGAGCCGAATACCCGCACGATCGGCTGGCCCGCCTCGACCCGCTCGCCCGGCCGCACCAACATCTCCAGACCGACGCTGTGATCGATCTTGTCCGTCATCACTTTGCGTCCGCCCCCCAGCTCATTGATCGTCAGACCAAGCGCCTCGGTGTCGATTGCGCCAACGTAGCCGCCGCGTGATGCCGTGACCTCAATCCCGCTTGGCATCGGCGGCAGACGATCCAAATCCCCCCCTTGGGCCGCGACCATTTCCGCGAACTTGGCAAGCGCCCGGCCGGAGTGGATGTGGTCGTCGAAGAGTGCGTGAGTGGTGAGTGGTGAGTGGTGAGTAGTGAGTGCTTGCTCGCGCAGTTCAGTACTCAGTACTGAGTACTCAGTACCAAGTACCGACCGTTGGCCTATCACTTCTGTCTCTCCGTCTCTCCGTCTCTCCGTCCCTTCCTCCCCTGAACCCTGTACTCTGAACCTTGAACCCTCCACCACCTCCACCGCCAGCGCCCGCGTCAGCTCCCACAAATCGGCCGGCCCCTCCCCTTTCAAACAGGCGATCACCTCATGCACCTCGACCAGGTTCCCCGCCATCCGGCCCAGCGGTTGATTCATGTCCGTAAGCAAGGCGGACGTTTTCACACCCATTCGATTTCCCGTATCGACGAGCGACTGGGCCAGCCTGCGTGCATCGGCCAGCGACTTCATGAACGCCCCGCTGCCGAACTTCACGTCGAGCACCAAGGCGTCGAGCGACTCGGCCAGCTTCTTGCTCATGATGCTGGCCGTGATCAGCGGAATGCTGGGGACCGTCGCCGTCACGTCGCGCAGGGCATACAGCTTCCGATCGGCCGGCACGATTTCGGCGCTGGCCCCGGTGATCACGCAGCCGACGCGCTCCACCGTGGCCTGAATCTCGGCGAGCGATAGATCCGTGCGAAAGCCGGGAATCGCCTCAAGCTTGTCGAGCGTGCCCCCCGTCGCCCCCAGTCCGCGGCCCGAGATCATAGGTACCACCATGCCGCAGCAGGCCAACAGCGGGGCGAGCACGAGCGATGTCTTGTCCCCGATGCCCCCCGTGCTGTGCTTGTCAACGATTGGCCGGTCGCGCTGGTGCCACACGAGCCAGACGCCGCTTTGCAGCATGGCGTCGGTCAGGGCCGCCGTCTCATCGGTGGTCATCCCCTGCAGGAAGACCGCCATGGCGAAGGCCGCCATCTGATACTCGGGAATCGACCCATGCGTGAAACCGTGCACGAGATGCACAATCTCTTCGCGCGACAATTCGCGCCCATCGCGCTTTTTGGCGATCAAGACGGCAGGGTTCATGGAAATGGTCCGGGCACGCAAGACCGTGTGAACCGACAACCGGATTTGCGGTTATTTGACCATGCCACAGCGCATTGGACACTTTCTGACCTGGCTAGGCTGGTCATTGGCGGTCATTTCGCTGTTCCTGCCAGTCAGTCGGGCAGTGGAATTAGCCGGTGCCCCAATCGGAACACCGCTGGTCGGTTGGGAAGCCCTGAAGGTGGTCGCCGAGCAGCTATTCAATGTCTGGTTCTGGATGGTGATGATTTCCGATCCGCGGGCGCAGTGGCTGCCGGTCCTTGCTGTCGCGACGACCCTCCTTCTGGCACTGCCGCCAATCCTCTTGGCGGACGACAGGGCGGGCTGTTTTCAGATTCCGCTAGCGATCGTGCCGCTGCTGCTTGGCTTCTTGCCTTCCCATGTGCAGGCCAGCCTGTGCTGGGGCGTATGGGTTTGGTCGGCCGCCTTTATTTTGGTTGCCCTGGGTGGCTTGTGCCGTGGCCTCGCGGCTGCATCGGATCAGCCCGGTGCCTTTTAACCTTCTTTGTTTCCTTTGTTCCCTTCTGTTAGTAGTCCGGCGACGGCCGGCACGGCCTACCCACTCTGCATCGCGATGAGCACGATGGCCAGGATGAGGCCGATCACCCCCGTCACTGCGACATAGATCGCAATCGCCGTCGTGTTCGATTTGCCCGTCTTGCCGTTGTACGCATTGCCGCAGCGGGCGCACTTGACGTGCGTCAGCAGCGACGGCCCCAGCACGCCTCCCCACCATGTGAAGCCGATCTTGCTGGCGAACGTGTTGCCGCACGTTGGGCAAGGGGCATACTGCGTCGTCCCGGGCGGCGGCAGGAACTGGCCCGCCGGCATTTGCGACGGGGCATACGGATTTTGGTAACCACCAGGCTGTTGACTCTGGGGATAGGGATTGTCCGAGAACGGATTGGGGGAAGGCGTGGACATAGCTCTGGGCAGCTAAGGGTGGCGAGGCAGGTCGCCCGTAAGTTTGCCAAACGCGGCCCCGGCAAGCAATCGCAACTGCCGCGAACATTGTGCTCTGCCGCCGCGCAAGAAGTCCTTTGCATCCGGTACTCAGTACACAGTACCGACCTCTGATCTCTGACTTCCGATCGCCGACCTCCGTCGTCCCACCTCCAACGATCGGCAACTTCCGCCGACCGCCGCATCCTCACGGGATCCACACAAACTCCGGCGAATTCATAAGCGCCCAAACCACGTCCTCTGCCCGCTCGCGCCAGTCGGCGGTGAGCAGCGTCGTCGGCGGGTCCCCTTTCTCGACCTCCTTCTGCCGCGCGACGCGCAACTCGTTCGATTCGCTCGACAGATGGTTCGACCAGCTCACGCCGTCGCGCTTCGGCCAGCCGGGCCGCGGGCCAGCCGGCGAACCGGTCTTCCGCGTGTCGAACCCCTCGCCAACCAGCTCCATCAATCGCTCCCGCTCAGCGGCTGTCGGCTCGCGCGAGAGAACCTGCCGCATCACGCGG
>Ga0065705_10001880_pt1 | contig 21835 bp, 22 predicted proteins | sample SwibulcommuniRL2_FD_59092 | JGI IMG/M metagenome (GOLD analysis project Ga0065705, IMG submission 59092) | Bulk soil microbial communities from switchgrass field near Rose Lake, East Lansing, Michigan, USA - RL2 Bulk Soil v2 (version 2) | ecosystem: Environmental > Terrestrial > Soil >...
TGCTAAAATTGGCCCAGCAGTATCAGGCTGCATCCCGTCCGCGGGAAGGGATGATCCCACCTGTGCGATTTCAGCAATCGAGTATTGACCTCTCTTTTTGCCCGTCAGCGGACACCGGGCCATAAAGGAGTAGTCATGTCTCGTTCTCTACCTTCCCATCCCAATCTTGAACATCTTAAGAAACAAGCAAAGGATTTGCTGAACGCTTTAAAACAGCAGAATCCCTCCGCCAGGCTTGCCGACGCACAGTACGCCCTCGCACGCGAGTATGGCTTTGCGAGTTGGCCAAAACTCAAAGTGTACGTTGAATCACTGCCGCACCCTGCGACCCCCCGCGAAGTTCCACTAACGGAGGTGCCTGAGAAAGTGAATCCGTTCGTGGGTAAATGGACAGCCAATCTAGAGAAGTCGCGGCATCATCCGAGCAACCAGTTCCAAAACGCGACGCTGGAATTCGCCGTAGATGGCGATACAGTGACCATTGCTGATGTCGTTGTTGACGATTCCGGCCACGAGGAAACTCACAAAAACACCATTCTAGTTGATGGCAACGAACATGCAGCTGAGAATGAGAGTGGATATTCCATGGTAGCCAGATGGCGTGACCAGCACATCATCGAAACCATAGCGAAAAAGGATGGTCTGACTGTTGGTTGGGGAACGTATGAAGTTTCGGAGGATGGCAAGACCTTAACCATTACGGGCGATGAGCAGCTGATTGTGCTTGATCGTGTCTAAGCGGTGACGTTGGTAATACACTCCCCTCTGACCTCATCTACACGACATGAACAACCTTAGAACTATCTCTCAAATCATCGAACCGCAGATCGCCATTGAGGGTGCGGGCGTCAAATTACGCCGCTCGATTGCGCCCCGCGTGAGCAACGAATTCGACCCGTTCCTGCTCTTCGACCACTTTGCCTTCAACGATCCACTGGAAGGCCCTATCCGCGGTTTCCCCTACCACCCACACCGCGGCATCGAGACCGTTACCTACATGCTTGAAGGCTCCACGGCTCACCGTGACAGTCTTGGCAACCAGGGCGTCATTGGTCCCGGTGATGTGCAGTGGATGAGCTCCGGGCGCGGGATTTTGCACGAGGAAATGCCCCGTCGCGGCCCAAGCGGGAACATCTATGGCTTCCAGCTTTGGGTCAACCTGCCATCTCATCTCAAAATGTCTGCGCCGCGCTATCAGGAAGTGACGGCGGCTACCATCCCCAGCTATGAAAAGGATGGAGTCAGGATCCGCGTCGTCACCGGGACTGTGGACAACGTCACGGGTCCGGTGACTGATATTGCCGCTTCGCCTCTCTACATGGATGTGGAGCTTGGCCCCGGTCTCGAATGGGAGTTCCCCATCCCGGTCGGACACACCCTCATCACGTACGTCTTCGAAGGCGAGGGAGTATTTTCAGGTAAGACAGTTGATGCCGTGAAAATGGTCAAATTTGGCGATGGCGACTGTATCACCGTCAAGACCGAAAATAGTTCGGTGCGCTTTATGCTCATTGCAGGTGCGCCATTCAAGGAACCGATCGTCCCCTACGGTCCGTTCGTGATGAACACCATCGAAGAGATCCAACAGACGTTGCAGGAATTGCGCAACGGAACGTTTATCAAAGCGTAAATTCTTTTCCCTTAATTTTCAACCCTGCAAAGGCTTCGAAGCCTTCGCAAGGTTTTCGCTTATATTACGCCGATCTCTTGCAACGCTTTTATGGCAATGCCCACCCCAATGGCTGACACGAACAGCGCGCTCAGGACCGGCAGGAAACGGATAATCCTTCCCTGGGCCGGGAAACGATTGAAGAGTCGTCCCGCGTAAATAAACATCATGCCGATGGCAGTCAACGCACCTGCCAGCCCAAGACTAAATGCCAATACCAATATCAAACCAAAGCCAATCCGATTCAATGCAATCGCGCCGAGCAATACCACCAACGCGGATGGACAGGGCAATAGCCCGCCTGAAATGCCAAGCGCGAGCAAACTCCGCCAGGTGACAGGTTCCCCCTCTGCCCCAGGAGGCAGGTGCGAATGATTTGCATGAACATGGTCATGGTCGTGATGATGCTGGTGTTCATGGTTATGAGGGTGGGAATGTTCAAGATCATGCGAATGGAAGTGCTCCTGCGCAGAACCAGCGATAAACTTATGCTGATGACCGCGAACTTCTGCATGTTCATATTGTAGAACGGGAGAAGCTAACCCTCTTGATTTTGTAAGATCTGCCTTGAGCTTACCGAGCCAGGTTGCAGCTTCAGAAGATCTAAATCTGCTTACCACAAGATTGACACCAATCCCAACCACAAACAACCCGGACAGCAGACTTAGCCATGGGAACAACTTTTCCGGGACAATGAATTGAGCTGCAAAGAGCGTGATCAATCCAAGTGCAAACACACCAAGAGTATGTGTGATGGTGGTAGTTAATCCCAAATAGACCGCATGCTTCATTGTGCCCCGTGAACCAACCAGATACGCGCCGACAATCGTCTTGCCATGACCGGGCGTCATAGCGTGCATTGCACCCCAAACAAATGAGATAAAGAGGGCAAAAAGGATCGTGCGAAGAGTTAAATTCTCCAATGTGATCAGTTGAGTAAAGGCATCACTGCGGCTGCCAGCGAGGGAGGGAACCGCTGAAGCCGCATTCGCAGAATTATCTTGCTGAGGAGCAGCGGGGAGACCAATGCCGAGCGTGATCTGACGCTGATTCAACGGATTCGATAAAAGATCCTGGGGATACGAAGTGAGGCGCTTGCTGACACTTGTGGAGGAATAATCACCATTCAATTTAGCGCCGTCCGCTGTGACGACGATCTCGCGCCAGCCAATTCGCTCGCTATAGGAGTTGTCGGCAAATGAGAGGCTGGTCATTGGCCCGGCGATCGCTGCGCTGAACGCACAGGTCAGTCGAAGGGTGGGCAAGCCGCCTGCACCTGCAGGAAATTCGACAGAGGAAGAAGTCAGAGTTAAGCCTAAACGCTTGTTGTTGAGGAGCAGGCTCAGGTCCGGTTGGAGCGATGCACATTTCTTTGCATGATAGCCCGCGGCTTCTGAAGCATCTGCTACGCCGTTGCCATTCGCATCAAACGAAGTAATCTCCTGAAAGGCCGGTATTTCCGCCATGTCGAGCACAAAATCGACAGCAATCGCATCTCGGCTCACCTGCAGGCCGGCATAATGATTGATAGTGAAGTTACCCAAAGGGTGTGCAAAAGCGGCAGGGACGAAGACAAAGCAAATCAATACGGTGAGCGTCACAACAGCGATACGTCTAAACTTTTTCATAGGACCTCTTATTATGCAGGTACATTACACTTCTTATTGAAGTGTTTCCAGAGTTTTACGTGCCTCATCAGCATACAAAATCGAAAAATGTGGATTGATTGTCAGTGCTTGATCAAGATAATCACTTGCTTTTACTTTATCGCCAAGCTTGAGAGCGATCATCCCGGCATGAAATAATTTCAGGGCATCCCTGGTTCCAAGTCTCAATGACTCTTGCGAATATTTCTTTGCCTCCGTATAGTTACCCGTTTTATAAAGTGTCCATGCCAGCACATCAGCCCCATAGATGCTCGGACGATTGGCGTAGGCCTTGCGCGCCAGTGTCAAAGTCTCTTTTAAGTTTTGATCATGATCGGCGTCGAAGAGCGCGATCTCTAAATCGCTGTCGACGCCATTGGCTGCATAGAGGCGCTCCATCACACCGACGAGACTAAATTGTTGCTGCGCTTCCTGACTGCGGCCGGCCGCTTTGTAAACATCGCCCAATGCAATAACATATTCAGGCAGTGGGATCTTATTGGTGGCCTCGATGTAGAGCTTGATCGCCTGGTCATACTCGCCGCGCGCTGCCTGGACCCGGGCGAGACCGGCAATTGCATGGATATAACCTGGATACANAGNGAGGGCCTNCTCATATTGAGTCTCTGCCTCTGCAACTCGGCCGCTATTGAANTAAAGATTNCCCAACTGCACACGCGTCCAGTTCGTGTTCTCGGCGTTCGGCCCACCGGCCTGCACAGCCCGCTGCATTGCCTCGATCGCGCCATCCACATCACCGTGCAACTCACGGATGTACGAGGCACGCGAGTACGAGCTCAGGTCGGGGCGCATATCGACCATCGTCTGAAATGTCTCCAGTGCTGCATCGTATTGACCCAGTTCAATCTGGGCATCACCGATCACACCGTAGATCAGCGCAGTTCCAGGGCTGATGGCGCGTGCCTTTTCGCCCCAGGCAAGTGCCTCGCGGAATTGGTGGCGAGAAAGTGAGAGCGCCCCCATCTGAATCATCGCTGCGAAATCATCCGGCTGTAAATCCAGGGCCCGGCTCAGCGCTTCCTCAGTCTTGCCGTAATACGTGGGATCGCCCGTCTCGCGCACCTTTTGCAGATAGGCAAGGCCCAGTAGTACATACGCTCTCTCATCGTCAGGATTTTGCTTGAGCTTTGTTTGAAGTGTCTCCACTTGACTGTCGGTAGTGGAAGCGGCCTGGCTTTCGGTCACCATTGCATCATATCCGGCCGAGTGCTGGATCTGAGCCTGGCGCACGTGCGCCATATATACGTATTGCACCCCAAACAGAATCGCACCAACCACTGCGATACGGATCCCCAGATTTGTCAGCGGGCGCCGCCGCCATTGAAGATAAGTCATCGTCACTTGGTCCTTTATCTCACATTTGTGTCATTTGCCATTACCCTGACTCCTCTCCTGAAGAAAGGAGTCAGGGATACAACTGGAGTAGCTATCAAAGTCTTAAGGAAGTGGAGGCGTTGTTGTGCTTCCGACTTGATGGTGGGTATGCTCGTAACCCTGATGCGGCGTAGCGACGTAGGGGAATGAGCTGAGGAATGGCATATCATTTTCATTCACCCCATCGCCAACCTGATTGTTTGGGGAATTGTTTGGAGTCAGGGAGCCAAGCAGGCTGTTGACCACGCTGCCATAGCCGTCGGCAACTGCACGCAGCTCGATGTCGGTCACATCATCCTCGAGGCGACGCCCGTTCGGGAAGCCTGCCAGATCACCAGCAAGCACACCCATTGGGTTCCCTGCTCCCACGTCGGCAGTCGGAGCGATGCCCATGTTGAGCCGCAGGAGGTCTGCTTTCGTGTTGCCGGTAAAGTTGAGATTGACCCCAACAGGAGTCGAAGTCACATCAAGACCTGTTAGCAGTATCGCTACCAGATCGTTACGGCCGGTCGTCCGCGCGTCTGGAAGCGCAGGATAGAGGAAGTTCACCAACCCAGCCAGTTCAGGATCGGTGTAGCTGGACGCGAACTGAGAGTCCTTCGAGGGGGCTTGCGAGTTCCAGTAGTCTTTCTTTCCCAATGGGATGATCACTTCATTGACCAACGGGTTGCCCAGGCGCGAGACCTGTACCCACGAGTCTTTGTTACTGGATGTTCCGTCGCCGCCCAGAATACGGATCTTCTGACGGCTGGCGCTGGCATAGATGCCGATGATCATTCGACCGTTGGGCCCCTTGAGCTGACTGATCGGGATCTGCATCGCGATCGTGTGAGTATTGTAACCACCCACGCCATCTACACCAGGATCTGTACTTAATGGGATGACATGAGCAGCATTGAACGGTCGCAAGCCGCCCAGGTCGAAGATCGAACCAAGGTCGACGAAGAACGGATCATCGCGCTGGCCAGCGAAGACTTTGATATCATCTTTCACAGTGGCGACAGCAGCGTCTGCGAGCGCCCCGTAGTCCGGCGTGGAGCGGGGACCAATATTGACTGGCGTCGTCGATATATTCTTACCCAACACCTTGGCATCATCATCGCGGCCCTTCACGCGCGTGACGGTGTAGGTCTGGCGTACATTCCAGTTTGCGTAACCAGGCCCAGCCCCAATCTGGTTGGTGTTGTAGAGAAAGGTATTCCCGTTGACAATCGTGGTCTTGAAGCGGAATTGATAGGTAATATCGTCTTTGGCATCGCCCGTATTATCGACGTGGATCGCATAGAGCACGCTATCGTCGAAGGAGGCAAAGTTTGGTCCCCCGGCTGGCTCTTCGAGAGGGATATAGTTGGCAATGATCGTGACAGTGTCCGGCGCGTCGGGGCTGACAAAGGCGTAAAGGTCGGTATTGTCAGCCGTCGGGTCGGTGCTGATTAACGGCGCTTCGCGGTGGCTGGATGCCAAGGCTGCTGAGGGCGCCAGCCCAACCACGAGAGTGACGACCATCAGGCCCACCATCATTGAATTGAGAAACTTACGCATGGGATACTCCTTAAAAAATTTATCTTTAAAATCTGACACTTCTTCTAAATTTGGGAAAAGTCATTAAGATCTTAATCAATCGTATGACCTCCTTCCTCTGAGTTGGTATTGGATCTGCATCAGGTATACCTATTTATCCATACGCAGGCACATTTACTTTGCATTTATGCAAACGAAAAGAGTGTTGAGAAAATTTCTCAACACTCTTTTCGATGAATTAATCTATTTACAGATCGTTCGACACGACAATATCGCCAGTGGGTTGCGGGCTGCCCCCCTGCGGTTCGACTGAGATAGCCAATGCTTTGAATGAACCGATGGATTCATTCGATGTTACGATCACTACGCCTTGTCCATTTTCGTCAATAGACAATAAGCCAGCACTCACCGGTGCGCCTCCGTTGATCAGCCAAACCTGATAGGTTTTATTCGCCTCCAGTTTTGGCAAGCCGGAGACAATCAGAATGGCGGATTGTTCATTCGGATCGACAACCAATTGTCCGTGGGCACGCGGCTGGACGTTCGTGCCTCTGAGTGAAACAGTAATCACGTTGGAAGGCGGCGACTTCGGCAGATTCGCAATAATCTGTTCCAATGAACTGGACTGCGCTGCAAGCGTTTCATGAAGACCGGAGATCTCGTTTCGCAATTGGGAGATTTGAGTATTCAGAATAATCACCCAGACGATCGCCAATGTAGCAACTCCCAGGGTGAAGGTGCGGATGATATTCTCCCCGCGTACCCCAGGCAGGATTGGACGAGACGGCTGCCTGGGTGTGGAAGAGTAGACCCGCGCCTTTGCATCCGCATTAACGCGCGCCATGAGGGATTCTTTTACCTTACGCGGCGGCACAACCGGTAAAACTCCATAAGGCAATGCCGAGGCACCGGCGTGCAAATCCTTCATTTGCTCACGCACTTCGGGGTGCTCAGCCAGATAGGAATCAACCAGCTCACGCTCTTCATCAGTGAGCGCGTCAAGTGCATAAAAGGGAAGCAATTCTTCGATGCGTGGGTCCATGCTATCCTTCAAACTCATCTCGTTCAAATTCTCCGCGTAACTTCTGTAACGCCAAACGGGCGCGGGTATGGATGGTGCCAAGCGCCTCGCCGGTCGCTTCTGCAATCTCCTGCCGCGTCATCCCGTAAAAATAAGCCATCTCAATCACCTGCCTCTGCACCGCAGGTAAAGAAGCCAACGCCTTGCGGATCTGCCGATTTTTCAGAATCGATTGAGCCTGTTCCGCCACATCGGTATTGGGATCAGGGATCTCATCAAGAATCGGATCGCTGTCATCCGCACTGGAAATCGCCTGCGGGCGCACATTGCGCCGGCGATAGGCGTCAATGGCGAGGTTGCGTGCAATCCTGAAAAGCCAGCCGGTAAAGGAACCAAGCTGGGACTGGTAGGTCGGCGCGCTCTGCCATACCCGCCAAAAGGTTTCCTGCAGGACATCTTCGGCCAATCCCTGATCGCCGACCACTTTGACTGAGATGCCTAAAACGATGGAAGCGTAACGGTCGTAAAGTACCGCCAGCGCAGCACTATTGCCTCGGGCGACTTGTATCGCAAGGGTTTCATCAGGTGCGTCCATTAGATTGCCTTCACTATTGATACGCACGGAAACGTCGGTTGCATTTTTGTTGGAAGCCATTGATTGTAATAATTTTACCGCTTATCTCGTGAATTTCTAAAATTTTCGAACCAATATTTCCATCTAGATGTGCATGCTGCCTGGTAACATACCCTCGAAATTTACGTTAACTTACGAGATAATTGTAAAAGACGTAAATCTCATCTGCTTGTTTTCTGGGCAGAAATTTTGGTAATGGGCAAAGGAATTAAAAACATGACACAGGTTCTTTACGGTCCCCGCCTGGGCAAAGAAGGCAAAATACGATTGGGCTGTTCGGCTGCAATCTTCGATGAACAAAGACGAATTCTGCTGACGCGTCGCACGGATAACGGTCAATGGTGTTTGCCGGGCGGCCGGATGGAATCGGGCGAGTCCGCGGCAGAGGCGTGCGAACGGGAAGTTTTCGAGGAGACCGGCTTGAACGTCCGCGTGAAGCGTCTGGTTGGCGTGTACAGTCATCCAGATCAATTGGTCGTCTATCCGGATGGAAAAAAGGCTCATATTGTTGCATTGCATTTCGAAGCCGAAATCACCGGCGGCGAATTGGGCTTGAGTGACGAAACCACCGATTTTGGTTATTTCACTTTACCCGAGCTTGAGGGGCTGGAATTCCTTGGCAGGCATAAGGAGCGCATCCTTGATACGCTTAAAAATCGTCCAGAAGCGCTGATAAAATAGGAATTGTGGTTGCTGGAGGGGCTACTATAAGTCAGGCGTTATCCATCCTCCCCGGAGGAAATGCCAGTTCGTCTTTAAATTTAAAAAGTGAGGATCCAGCTGAATGTTTAGTGGTATTGAGTTGAATCAACTCTATTTATTTCTTATTCTGATCGGGGCGATCATCCTACTGTTCACAGAATGGATACGGCTGGACTTAACCGCCGTCCTGATTATTGTCCTGCTCAGTCTCACAGGCGTGCTGTCGCCGGAAGCTGCAGTTTCAGGGTTTAGCAGTGAACCTGCCATTTTGCTGGCAACCGTTTTTGTGCTCAATGGAGCTTTATTTCACACGGGTCTCTCGGAGCGATTAGGCAATTGGATCAAACAACTGGCAGGCAAAAGCGTGGAACGAGCCATCGGTGTAGTCATGCCATCCGTCGCTTTGTTATCGGCTTTTACTCATCACGTGACAATTACCGGGCTGATGCTACCCCCTATGCTCACGCTCTCCCGGGAAAGTGATATCCCGGCCTCTAAATTATTAATCCCTTTGTCTTTCGCCGCCTCCTTGGGTACAACGATCACAATTATCGGAGCGCCCGCATTCCTGATCGCTGATGGTTTGCTAAAGCAGGCCGGACAAAGTGGTTTGGGAATCTTTTCCATTGCGCCGATCGGATTGATGCTGTCTCTGACTGGCACGATCTTCTTTTTGCTGCTGGGACGTCTTTTACTGCCCGCGCATGAGGGCGACGAAAATTCAACGGATCACTTTCGCATGGAAGGCTATTACACAGAATTGGTTCTCCTGCCCGATTCGGCTTTGATCGGCAAAACCATTCGAGAAGTGGAAGAGCAGCAGCCAACTGATTTCAAGGTATCCGCATGGTATCGAAACGACCGTCCACGCAACCGTCCCTTTGGCAGTAAAAAGACACAAGAGGGAGATGTGCTTGTGATCCGCACCAATCCGGATAAGCTGGCAACGATCGGACAGGAACGCGGCATCGCGCTACGACCTTTGGAGAAATATAAAGAGACCTTGTTACCCTCCCAGGAAAATGAAAACACCAGGGAGGATTTATCATCACGCTTGGTCCAATCTGTTGTTGCGCCTCGTTCGGAACTCATTGGCAGGACGATCGGGAGGATCGATTTTATTCAGAACTATGGCGTCATAATCGTGGGAGTCTGGAGACGGAAAGGCTGGCTGCGAACGGAATTATCGCGTGTCAAACTGCGAGAAGGCGATGTGCTTGTCATGACGGGCGATCCTGAGTCTCTGAAGCGCATTTCAGAGAACCAGTCCTTTTTGATGCTCGTACCATTTCAAGGGGAACCAAAGCCTCTCCATAAAGCACGCCTGGCGGCGACAATTATGATCCTCTCCACAGCCGTGGCAGCGCTGAATATTATTCCGGTCGAGATCGCTTTGCTGACGGGTGCAGTGATTATGATCCTGAGTGGCTGTATTTCCACACAACAAGCCTATCAATCCATTGACACCCGGATTTACGTCTTTATTGCAGGCGCCATCCCGCTGGGGCTTGCCATGCAGGAAACGGGGACAGCCAATTTGCTGGCAGGCTGGCTGCAGGGCTTGGTATCTGGATGGGATATCCATTGGATTTTATTGGCCCTCTTTCTTGCGGCGGGACTGATTACACAGATCATGTCTGACGCTGCGACAACTGCTCTGTTTGCGCCCATTGCGATCGCGTTGGCCCAGGGATTAAATCTACGACCCGAGCCTTTTGTGGTCACGGTGGCGATGGCGGCCGTGACCTCCTTCTTTACGCCCATCGGTCATCATGGAAACCTATTGGTCTATGGCCCCGGTCATTATCAGTTTTCAGATTTTGTACGCGTGGGCGTTCCGCTTACGTTCATAGTAGCGATCATTGTTTCACTGATGGCTCCCATGCTTTGGCCGGGCTAGAACGCTTTGTTCTGCGAGGCGTTTATCCAATAAGTGGGTTTTAAAAAAACAGCCAAGGAGGCTTTCATTATGCTCAACAAGATTTCAGAGAAGTTCCACGCCTGGGCGAAAGGCTGGCGCGTGATTATTTTGTTGATTGCTGACGCGCTGATGATGGGTTATGTCATGCCGGTGGCAGGTGCGATTATGGCGTTGGCTGCCAACAACAGCGTGCTGCCGCTGGATTTGATGTTCTTCTATACGCCTGAAAAAGCTTTTGAGATGATCGAAAAGTATGGCGCCGCCGGACGGGCAATTTATATAAAAATTGAGCTGTCTGCCGACATCATCTATCCAATCATTTACACCTTGTTTTACGCGTTGCTGATCTCCTGGCTGTTCCAGCGTGGATTCAAACCGGACAGCCCAATGCAAAAGTGGAATGTGATGCCGATGGGAGCCTGGCTTTTTGATCTGCTCGAGAACGTGGGAACTGTTTCAATGGTTTCCATGTATCCATCCCAGCCGTCGATCCTGGCCTGGATTACCATGCTCTTTGGCACTCTGAAATGGGCATTTGCGTTGATCAGTATTGGGCTCGTGCTGGTCGGCTTGGTAAGAGCCGCCCTGAACGGATTTAGGAAACAAACGTAGTCGCCTTTCTATGAAAATCCCGTCCCTGAGAGGGATGTAATCAGGTCAGGATTTCCTTACAATCCAATACTGATCAACTTATTGAAGAATCAAGTACTCGCAACGGGAGTGGGTACTTGATTTATTTTTACAAAGTGCTGCAAGATCAACATCTGCATGGAAGAGGAGAGAATACGAATGGATCTTAAAAAGGGTTCGCGAATTGCAGTCATCGGCGCGGGCATCTCCGGGATCGCCGCCGCAAACACCCTCAAGAAAAATGGGTTCGTGCCGATCGTGTTTGAGAAACATGCAAAGATCGGCGGCGTGTGGGCGACGACCTATCCTGAAGTCCATTTGCAAAATATCTACACCCAATATCATCTCTCCGACTTTGACTGGTCATTTAAACCGGACCTGCATCCCACTGGCGAACAAATCATGAGATATCTCACTGAGGCTGTGGATCATCTCAAGCTTGACATTCGCCTGAATCACGAAATTCTTGAAATGAAAGAAGCAGGGGAAAGCTGGATCGTCCGTTATAAAAATGAGGCTGGGATTCACGAAGAAGCCTTTGAATATGTCATCCTCGCGGCCGGACAATACACTGACGGCAAAAACGTTCCACAATACCTTGACCAGGAACAATTCAAAGGGAAAATAATCACGGAACGTGATATTACTTCCCTAGAAATCTTTAATGGAAAGCGCGTTGTGATTGTTGGCTACGGCAAAAGCGCCTTAGATATGGCAACACTTGCCGCGGAACGAAGTGCGGAAGTACATCACGTTTTCCGAACACCGAGCTGGCTCATCCCGGAATGGATCCTCGGCGCGCATTTCACCTACGCGTTGTTCACTCGCTTCGGCAATATCATGATGACCAGTTGGGCTCAACCAACCGCGATGGAACGTTTTTTGCACAACAAACTGCCTTTTGTGATTTCGAGTTTTTGGAATTTCATCCAATCGATTGTTCTCTTCCAACTGGAGCGAAATGGTAAAGGAAAGGATGAGGCTGCACAGGAACGATTAAAGACCCTTATTCCCGAACATAAATTATTAATGGATTTCCGCTCCTCAGGCGCGCTGGGACCTGAGAATTATTATCCGCTTGTCGCGGAGGGAAAGATATTCCCCTATCATTCTGAAATTGATTGCTTTTCGCACGAGACGGTCCAGTTGAAAAACGGATCGGTGATCCCTTGCGGTGTGCTAGTTTTATCAACAGGATATCTCACGCCCACTTTCCCGTTCCTGCCTGAGAAATATCGATCAATCCTCGAAGCCGAAAAAGATGGACCGCAACTTTACAGGCATTTAATCCACCCACGCGTCCCGCGGCTTGCCTTTGCTGGTTTCAATCATGGATACATGCATATCCCCACGGTTGAGATCGGAACGCAATGGTTATGTGCCTATCTACGCGGGGATCTCGAACTTCCTTCTACAGGAGAAATGGAGCGAAGTATTGAAAACGTCAGTAACTGGAAACGAGAGAACATCAAATTCGAGAACGCGCGCTCGTGTGCAGTCAGCACTCGCTTCCAGCAATATATCGATATTTTGCTGATGGAATTGGAGGTATCACCTTATCGCAAACTTCCCAATCCCTTTGCCGAACTCTTCAGCCGCTATGAGACATCAGACTATAAAGGTGTCTACGAAGAATACGAACGCAAAAAAGCAAAACGGATGGCTCGGCTAAAGACTCTTCCGTTGGATACCTAGACCCTTTTCCACCAGACTCCTGTGCATTCAGGCAGGATGACAAGCCCATTCTTGTGAATCCGATCAGCCATTTCCGCGCCGAAGAAGAACCCGGCCAACTCGGCTGCTTCCTCCAGTGACTCGAACTGGTAGTCGGTACGGATCCATTTATTTTGAAAGCCAGTTTCATCGAGCCATGGATAATAATTTTTTAGATGTTCCAATTGAATGGGAGTTTCATTGCCCGTGCCCAAAGACTCAAAAAGGATGATTTGTCCATCTGGCTTAAGGATCCGCTTCATTTCGTTCATCCATTTTTCCATTTCATTGCGCCACGTTTCAGGATGCCAAACGACCAGATAAGCCACGCTCCAGCCCGAAACGACCAGGTCAATGGAATGATCATCCACAGGCAACTGCCGATGATCAGCGACATCCACCTGCCAATTCGACCGACCGCTCGCCATCAATCGCTCGCGGCAGACTCGCAGCATTTCAGCGGAGGCATCCAACGCGCGGATGGATTTGACGCGCGGCGCAAGCAACAGCGTCAAACGTCCGGTCCCGGCGCCCAGATCGAGAACATCCAAACCATTCACATTAATGATTTCATCGATCACACGCGGGATATTCCCCAGGTAGTCTTCGCGTGAGACCAGTGCTTCGTATCGGTCGCCTTCAGATTGGTAGATTTTTCTTTGCTGGTCAGACATGATTCTCCAAATGTTATTATTGTAGGGGCGACCCGACTGGTATGTTCAAATGACTCGGTCATCTTGAAGGGTCGCCCTTACATTTGATTAAGATAGATTATAAGATATCGGAGATGAGATGGACATCAATCCTGAAAAACAATTTGACTTCTGGCTCGGTGAATGGGAGGCAACCTGGGGTGAAGATGGAAAAGGAACAAATCATGTGGAACGAATCCTGGATAGTAAAGTGGTTCAGGAAAACTTTGTCGCACCTGATCTGCATGGCCTAAGTTTCTCTGTATATGACCCAGAACGGAAATTGTGGTGTCAGACTTGGGTGGATAACAATGGTACCTATCTTGATTTCACTGGCACCTTCGAAAACGGGAAAATGATTCTGTCGCGGGATGCCATCGTCCGTGGAGAGAAATGCAAGCAGAGAATGGTCTGGTACAACATCGAAGAAAGACAATTCGATTGGAACTGGGAACGATCCGACGATGGCGGAAATACGTGGCGAACCCTCTGGCAGATCCGTTATCAACGGCCGAGGAAGTAAAGGAACAGATCAGGGATCCTGAACGTCTAGCGCATGAGGATGCCTGATGCGACAAAAGATTCTTGCTCTGATCTTGTTTTCTGTAATCACGAGTTTGTGTGCCTGGTCGCCCTGGATCACACAGGACAGGGCCTCAAAGTTAGCGGAGGCTCAATTCAACAAGGCTTGGTACGCAGTGATAGATGGTTGTGGCACCTTTGGAAACGATTTGGGAGCAAAGGATTTTCAGAAAGTCCCGTTTGGTGTATATGTGGCAGTGGCTTATCAATGCAGCTTGGTGATTTCCGATGAGCCCGTTCTTCATACAAATATATACGTTTCTTTTGCGGGAATTGCTTTTGGGTATCCGAAACCCTAGTCACATCGAAGCAATAACAGTTCGTTTATAATTGGCAAATGTCAACACTTTCCTCTTCTGCACAAAAAATTCAAGACCAACTCAAATCCCTTGGATATGATTACACCGTGATCGAACACGCTGAATCCACGCGCACGGCGCAGGAAGCTGCTGACCGTGCGGGCTGTGAACTGGGTCAGATCGTGAAATCTTTGATCTTCCGGGGAAAGGATTCAGGAAAACCAATCCTGGTCCTGACCAGTGGTGCGAACCGTGTCGATGAGAAGCGCATCAGCGAGTACGCGGGCGAGACGATCGGCCGCGCGGATGCTGATTTTGTGCGCACTGTGACCGGCTTCGCGATCGGAGGCGTGCCTCCAATTGGTCACCTCCAAAAGCTGGAAACCTATTTCGATGAGGATTTCCTCCAATATGAATCCATTTGGGCCGCAGCCGGAACGCCAAATGCCATCTTCGAAGTAAAAACGTCTGATTTGCAAAAATTGACAGATGCAAAAATCGCAAGGGTCAAGTGAAGGATATCTATAATTACCAATTCCTGAATGAGAATCTTTCGAGCAGCGGGATGCCCACTGCCGAGCAAATGAAAGAAATTGCAGACGCGGGCGTGCGAGTAGTGATCAACCTCGCCCTCAGTACTTCGCAAGGAGCGTTACCCGAGGAAGACCATGTGGTTAAGTCGCTTGGGATGAAATACATCCATATTCCTGTGGAATGGAACAACCCGACGAAACAAAACCTTGATAATTTCTTTACCGCTATGGATGAACACAAGGAAGAAAAAGTGCTTGTCCACTGCCAAGCAAATTACCGGGCTAGTTCTTTCGTGATGTTGTATCGCGTTCTACGGCTTGACTGGAAAAAAGAAGATGCAATCCCAGTCATGGAAAAAATGTGGAATCCAGAAGATTTTCCTATCTGGCAAAAGTTCATTGATGAGAACTTAACGAATCATTCATAAAATTTTCTAAAAAAACCCGCAACGTTGACGAAAGGCTCATTTCAAATTAAGTCTGGGATGAGTTTATTGTTTATCCATTTGCATTCGGACTTCCTTTGTCGTAAAATCTTTATAGAGTGCCGCATAATTTGCTAACCAAAATCAAGGATTTAGCCTGCATTTCGCCCCAAACGTTTAGTAAATTGTGAAAAAGCGGCAATAGACCAACCGAAGGAGGCTGAATGGCTACCACTGTATCCAAACCCGAGGCCGCGTCCCGTCCGATGACCGAGGAAGCGGATTTTCTGCAAATCAAATCCATTGACCACGTCCATTTTTATGTAGGCAATGCCAAACATGCCATGTATTACTGGTGGAAGGCATTCGGTTTCAAGCCAGTGGCATATTCCGGGCTTGAGACTGGAAACCGCGCTTTTGCTTCGTATGTTCTCGAAGCGGGGCAGGCACGGTTTGTTGTTTCTGCTGCCTACTCACCGACCAGCGAAATCGCGTCCCATCACATGGTGCATGGCGATGGCGTAAAAGTCATTGCCCTGGAAGTGGACGATGTTGAAAAGGCATGGCAGGCAACTACCTCACGCGGCGGCAAATCCGCGTGGGCTCCGCGCGAAGAGAAGGATGATCACGGCATTTATCGCACTTCTGCAATTTACACCTATGGCGAAACACTGCACGTCTTTGTGGATCGCGATGATTACAAAGGCGTCTTTGCCCCAACTTACAAGCCGATCAATTACGAAGCGGACTCCACAGGTCTGGCAGCGATTGACCACATCGTTGGCAATGTGCAGCTCGGCAAGATGAATCAATGGGTCAACTTTTATCATCAGGTGATGGGCTTCCGTCAGCTCATGCATTTCGATGACAAAGATATCTCCACCGAATATTCCGCCCTCATGTCCAAGGTAATGCAGAATGGAAACGGGCGTGTCAAGTTCCCGATCAACGAACCCGCTGAGGGACTCCGTAAAAGTCAGATCGAAGAATACCTCGATTACTATCTCACGCCCGGCGCGCAGCATGTCGCCATCATTACTGGTAATATTCTCGAAACCGTGGATAAACTTCGCTCACGCGGCGTGGAGTTTCTGCGTGTGCCCGATACTTATTACGAAGTTCTCCCGGATCGCGTGGGCACCATCAAGGAAGATATGAAGGCTGTCCACGATCTCGGCATTCTCGTCGACCGCGACGACGAAGGCTATCTGCTCCAAATCTTCAGCAAGCCTATTCAGGACCGCCCCACCATGTTCATCGAAGTGATCCAGCGGCACGGCGCGCAGGGATTCGGCAAAGGCAACTTCAAAGCCCTGTTTGAATCCATTGAGATGGAGCAGGAACGAAGAGGGAATTTATAGGAGTTGCGTCATTGCGAGCCCCGCGGGTCGAGTAGCCCGTCGGGCGTATCGAGACTAAAGGGGCGAAGCAATCTCATCTCAATCGGATAATATCCTTCGATGAGATTTCTCTATGAAACAGGACGCTACGCGGCTCCGCTCGCAATGACATGAAATATAAATTATGAAATTCGCCACCGTCTCCACACTGCGCGCCTCGTCCCAGCCGGCGCTTGTGATCGAGGATCGAGTCCATACTCTGCCCTATCCCGACATGCAGGCAGTGATTGCTGCAGGTCCAGAAAAGGCCGCTAGCGGGGCCTCAAAGGAAGCTCTCTCCTTTGAGGACATCACCTTTCACTCGCCGATCCAGCCTGCCACCCTGCGCGATTTTTATGCCTTCGAAACCCACGTCAAGACGGCCAATCGCAACCGCGGGCAGGATGTGCCGGAGAACTGGTACAAATTCCCTGTCTTTTACTTTTCAAATCCCAATAATAACTTTGGCCATGAAGAGATGATTCCCTATCCGTCCTACACACAGGCACTGGATTATGAACTTGAGATCGCAGTTGTGATTGGTAAACGCGGAATGGACATCACGCCTGAAGAGGCGCCCAATCACATTTTTGGATACACCATTTTCAATGATTGGTCTGCGCGCGATCTGCAGGTGCAGGAAATGAAGGTGAATTTTGGTCCGGTCAAATCGAAGGACTTTGCCAGTTCGTTTGGACCGGTGATTGTCACGCAGGAAGAGCTTGCCGATAAAACAACGGGACGCCCCGCTGTCTATGACCTATCCATGCTGGCGCGCGTGAATGGCGTGGAGATGTCACGCGGCAACTTTAACGATATCTACTGGTCGTTTGGCGACATGATCGCGCGGGCGTCTCAGTCTGTAATGTTGAACCCGGGTGACGTGATTGGCTCGGGCACAGTCGGCACAGGTTGTCTTTATGAGCTAACCAAAAACCAGGGACCCTGGCTGAATCACGGCGATGTTGTGGAACTCGAGATCGAAAGGATTGGCGTATTAAGGAACACCCTTGCTTAGATCAACGTTTTAAATTGTGGGACAGTTTTCAGAATAGAGAGTTGAAAATGAAAAAACAAACGTTGTTCAGTATTTTCGGGATGGTCGCCCTGATCTCGGCCTGCTCACTTTCGGCAGGAATAGCCGTAACTCCGACAAAAGTAGATCAGGTGGGAACGATCGTCGCCACGACCATGCAGGCACTCACAGCTACCCCCAGCGAAAATGTCTCCACGCCCATTCCCAATCAAAACGGTGGGACACCGGTATCCTATGAAAATGTTTCCTTTGTCATTCCGAGCGGAATCGCAAGCAGCGCAAACACAGAGACGATGACATCCGTGGATACAAACAGCGGCGCGCCCTGGGAAATTGCGCCGACGCATTTGAGATTTACATTGACAGGGTACGCACTGCAAGGAAAATTTTTTGAACCACAAGTCTATGTTTACCCGGCAGATGAATATGCACAGGTCAATCCCGCCGCAAGTGAACAAATCGAACGACTCAAAAAAGCGATTTCAGGTTCGCCTCTCTTGAAGGAGACGTTGCCCAATGTGCCATTTTTCAATGCTGAACATATTATTGCTGCAAGTATTCAATTGATTAAATTCCAAAATGGCAGTGGCGTGCGTGAGCTTACGCAATATGATCAGTATCCTGCGCCGATCAATAATCACGAATTGTTTTATCACTTCGAAGGCCTCACGAGCGATAGCAAGTATTACCTGATTGCCATCCTGCCAATCACAGCCCCTGTCCTGGCAGAAGATGAAAAGCCTGAATCATCTGTTCCTGCAGGTGGTGTTCCCATTCCGTCTAGTACTGGTCCCACAGATGTGTATTATTTTTCGGTCACTCAAAAATTGAATTCCCTGCCACCTGACTCATTCACTCCCCCACTAAACTCGTTGGATGCACTGATTCAATCCATTCTTGTGAAAACCCCTTAAGGAGGTAACATGCCCTTTTATCATAAACTTGGACAACTCCCCCATAAACGACATACGCAGTTCCGTAAACCGGATGGAGGTCTGTATCGTGAAGAAGTGATGGGACTGGAAGGATTCTCATCGCTCGAATCCATTCTGTATCATAACTTCGTTCCGCCGCGTGTAAAACAGTTGGAAGATCTCGGCTCACGCCTGCCTGAAACGGTGGAATTCGGTCCCATCCGTCACCGCGCCTTTAGGACCACTGATGCCCCACTTGGAAGCGATCCTGTTTCTGCGCGCATTCCGCTCCTTGCCAATCGAGATGTGATCCTCGGCGTTTCGCGGGCCTCGCAAAACATGGACTATTTCTACCGTAACGCGCAGGCCTATGAGACCTGGTGGGTGCATGAAGGCAGTGGAACTCTCAAGTCACAATTTGGAAATCTGAAATTCCGCAAGGGCGATTACATCGTGATTCCCTTTGGGACAACCTGGCAAATGCATCTTGATAGTGAGGAAGCGCGCTTTTTTACCATCGAGAATCCATCTCAGATCGAACCGCCCAAACGCTATCGGAACGAATTTGGCCAGATGCTGGAACATGCGCCCTATTCCGAGCGCGACATTCGTCTCCCCGAAGAATTGGAGACTCACACCGAGCGCGGCGAGTTTGAAGTGCGCATCAAAGTGCGCGATCGGCTGAGCATGCACATCTTGGATTACCATCCCTTCGATGTTGTCGGCTGGGATGGGTATCTCTATCCGTGGATCTTCAACATCGAAGATTTCGAGCCGATCACTGGGCGAGTCCATCAGCCGCCTCCGGTCCATCAGACCTTTCAGGCACATAATTTCGTGGTTTGTTCATTCGTCCCGCGTCTGTTCGATTACCATCCTGAAAGCATTCCTGCGCCTTATAACCACTCTAATGTCAATTCAGATGAAATCATCTATTACGCGGAAGGTGATTTCATGTCACGCAAAGGGATTGATCGTTGTGACATCAGCATGCATCCTTATGGGCTGGCACATGGTCCGCAGCCCGGCATGACCGAAGCCTCCATTGGAAAGAAAGAAACCAAGGAACTCGCCGTGATGGTGGATACTTTCTATCCGCTGAATCTGACGAGCCAGGCGCTCGAGTATGAAAAGCCAGAATATATGTCCACTTGGCTGGAGGGAAGCGGAGAATAAGAAATACATCCCCAAAAATCAGGCGGGTGGATATACAATAGAAGAAAATCAAACGGCGAGCGAAATGGCTCGCCGTTTCGCGGAGACAAAATGAATCTTTCAACATCTCACATCAAAGAATCCAAGTTCAAGAAAATCGCACAAAAGATTATCTCGGAAATGAAACGCCTTGAGGTGCCAGGCGTGGCCATTGGAATCTGGCACGATGGAAAGGAGTATGCAGATGGCTTCGGAGTCACAAGCCTTGAACATCCGCTGCCCGTTACGGCTGACACTCTCTTTCAAACGGGATCGATCAGTAAGACATTTACAGGCACGATACTGATGCAACTAGCCGAGCAGGGAAAAGTCGACCTCGACGCGCCTGTCAAGAAATACATCAAAGATTTCAAATTACATGATAAAGATGTAACCGAAAAAGTGACTGTTCGAAATCTTCTTACTCATATGGGTGGATGGGTCGGCGATTATTTCAATGATTTTGGCAATGGGGACGAGGCGCTCGAGAAAATGGTGAAGGATATTTCAAAACTTCCGCAAGTCCAGCCGCTGGGGACGATCTGGTCGTACAACAATACAGGATTCAACGTCGCTTCCCGCATTATTGAAATCGTCACGAAGAAACCTTATGAGCAGGCTGCGCAGGAAATGTTATTCGATCCGATTGGGTTGAAGATGTCCTTCTTTTATCCAAGCGATCTTTTATTTACACACCGCTTTGTCGTTGGGCATCAAAAGGTGAAAAACAAAAAAGTGCAGGTGGCGCGGCCATGGGCGATTGGCAGAGCTGGCAACGGCGTCGGAGGAGTCGTCAGCACGGTTCGAGATCTGCTGAAGTATGCACGCTTCCATATGAGCAACGGAAAAAAGAACGTGATCACAGGCAGGAGTCTGAAAGCGATGTGGGTTCCACAAGTAGACACTGGACCGCGCGGATTGATGGGGATCACCTGGTTTATCCGCAAAGTGGGCAATCTGACCACATATTCCCACGGTGGCGCGACCAACGGGCAACAAGCCCTCTTTTGCTTCATTCCCGAAAAGGATTTCGCACTTGCCATTCTGACCAATAGTGACGATGGCAGAATCATTAACAATGGCATTTTCAGTTATGCGCTTGAACTCTACTTCAATGCTAAATCAAAATTGCCGAAACCTATTAAAACTCCTGCAAGCGAACTAAAAAAATATATTGGCAGATATAAGATCGGCACCGAATGTTTTGACCTCAAAGTGAAGGGTGAGCATCTCATCTATCATCATATCCCGCTGGGAGGTTTCCCTGCGCCCAATAGTCCTCCGGGTCCTGCCATGCCGCGGATGCGTTTTTCATTTTATGAAAATGACAAAGTAATTGGATTGGATGAACCTTATAAAGACACACTTGGAGACTTTATTCGAGATGAGCGAGGCCAACTTCAATATTTTCGCATCGGTGGGCGTGCCCACAAGAAAATCAAATAGACCTATAATTGGGATATGAACCGTCGATTGAAGATCAGTTTGCCCGCTTTCATTTTGGTTGCAGCCATTCTCGCTTGTAACACGCCTGTTGAACAAGTCCCTCCACCTGACGAGATCCAGACTGCGGCTGCGTTGACATTGCAGGTGATATTCACTACCTCGGCCACTTCCACTCGTGCGGTGACAAATACAGTCTCTCCTCTTGCTACACAAACATTGCTCACTGCGGGTTCACCGACGGTGACAATTACTCCTACCTACTCCGTGCCGATGCTGACGGTTCAGGAATCAACAAATTGTCGTACCGGCCCCGGGGAGGAGTATGACGTTGTCGTTACTTATTTGTCTGGGAAGAAACTGGAAATTGCAGGTCGTTATGACCCCGGGAATTTTTGGCTGGTGAAATCGAATGAGAGCCCAACAGGAACCTGTTGGTTATGGGGACAATATGTGGAACTGGTTGGCAGCTACTGGACTGTTGCC
>Ga0065705_10002025_pt1 | contig 21832 bp, 13 predicted proteins | sample SwibulcommuniRL2_FD_59092 | JGI IMG/M metagenome (GOLD analysis project Ga0065705, IMG submission 59092) | Bulk soil microbial communities from switchgrass field near Rose Lake, East Lansing, Michigan, USA - RL2 Bulk Soil v2 (version 2) | ecosystem: Environmental > Terrestrial > Soil >...
GACCTTCCAGTCGGGTGGATTGTCGTCGTTAAACGCGGTGCGGAACTCCTGGCGGAGATAGTCCTGAGCGTAGCCTGCCGTTCCGCGGGTCAAACCCGGGTAGGGAAGAATGCGCGGTGGCGTCCGGCGCGCCTGCTCTTCGGCCTCAGGCGTGATGAATCGCTCCTGCCGCATGCGCGCAAGCACGAGATGGCTGCGACGAAGCGCGCGGTCGTAATGCGACCAGGGCCACAATGCCGATGGCATCTGGATGAGTCCGGCGATGAACGCCGACTCCGAGAGCTTGAGCTCTGCGGCCGGCTTGCCGAACACGTTCTGGGACATCGCCTCGACACCATAGACGGCACCGCCGAGGTAGATGCGATTGAGGTAGAGCTCCAGAATCTGCGTCTTCGACAACCGCTGCTCGATCATCAGCGCGAGGATGGCTTCCTTGCCCTTTCGCGTGAAGTCGCGCGACCCCGTCAGAAACAGCGTTCGCGCCAGTTGCTGCGTCAGCGTGCTGCCGCCTTCTTCGAGGCGCCGGGCTTTGATGTCGCGGAAGATGGCGCGTCCGATCCCGATGGGGTCGAGGCCTGGATGTGTTTGAAACCGGTGATCCTCAATCGCCACGACGGCATCGCGCAGGTAGCCGGAGATCCGACTCATCGGCACGTCGCGCCGGTGCTCTTCGAGCGGGAACCACGCGCTTCCATCGGCGCCGTAGAACATCGTCTGGCCGATGCCGCGGGACAACCGGTTGACGGCCAGCCCATAGCTGAGGACCACGCCGAGCGCGAAGAGCACGAGGATGCTCGTCACGACGACGAGCGAGAGTACCGCGTAGCCCTTCAGCGTCCGCGGAAGTCGCAGGGACAGTGCCACCATCTTCATTGTGCACTGATCTCAGCTCGGCCGAACGGTGGCACAGGGCGTTAGCCCTGTCGCGGGGCGGCGGATTCAGGATTTCAGAGCTGGAGTCGCGACGTTGTCGGGCAGGTCGTCCACGCCTATTGTCCCGGCTTGGGTCAGGATCACCGCACGTTCGACGACGTGCTGCAGCTCGCGGACGTTGCCCGGCCACGGGAAACCCGCCAGCGCGCGGAGCGCATCGGCGTCATAGGCGACGATGGTCTTTCCGTGCTGGGCGGAGTATTTTCGAAGGAAGAACTCCGCGAGGAGCGGAATGTCGGCAGGCCGCTCCCGCAGGGCCGGCACGGGGAGCATCAGGGTGTTGATGCGGAAGTACAAGTCTTCGCGCAGACGCCCGTCCTTCAACGCATTTTCGACGTTGACATTGGTTGCCGAGATCAGCCGGAAATTCGTCTTCAGCACTTTCGTGCTGCCCACCGGCCGGAATTCGCGATCCTGGAGCACCCGCAACAGCTTCACCTGCAGGTTCGGCGACAGGTCGCCGATCTCGTCGAGCAGAAGCGTGCCGTTGTTGGCGAGCTCCATCAGCCCTTGCTTGTCGTTCACGGCGCCGGTAAACGCGCCGCGCTTGTGCCCGAACAACTCCGATTCAATCAGCTCGGTTGGAATAGCCGCGCAGTTGACCTTGATGAACGGACCCTTCGCGCGCTTGCTCGATTCGTGAATGGCGGTGGCGACGATCTCCTTGCCGCAGCCGTTCTCTCCGGTAATCAGCACGTTGGCATCCGTCGGCGCGACCGACTTGATCAGTTGATACAGCTGCCGCATGGGCTTGCTGCGGCCGATGATGCCGGCATAGGTCGTGCTCTCGTCGAGCTCCGCGCGCAGCCGCCGGTTTTCGGCGGTCAACGCGAGCTTCTCGGCAGCCTTGTGCAGCTGCGCCATCAGCACGTTTGCGTTGATCGGTTTCTCGATGAAGCTCAACGCGCCGTTCTCCATGGCTTCGACCGCGACGGAAATGCTGCCGTACCCGCTGACGACGATCACCTGCGATTCCGGGCTCAACGTCCGGAATTCACGCAGCAGGTCGAGCCCTTCGACATCGGGAAGCATCAGGTCCATGAGGATGATGTCGGGGCTCGACGCCGCGACTTCGGCCCGGGCCAGTTGCGCGGTCGAAGCGGTCTTCACCACGCATCCCTCCGGTTCGAGCAGCAGGCGCAGGAACTCGGCGCTGTCGGCCTGGTCTTCGACGATGAGCACGCGGATTGAGATCGCCATAGAAAGCCAAGCATATCATCGCGCCGCCCCGATTCCGGCCGCGCGGCCGGTCGCCCACGCCCACAAAAAGTTGTAGCCACCGATCGGTCCGAACGCATCGAGCATCTCGCCGCAGAGAAACAATCCCTTGTGTCGGCGGCTCTCCATGGTCCTGGGATCGATCTCGCCGAGGCCGACCCCGCCGCCCGTCACCTCGGCCTTCTTGTACCCTTCATGCCCCGACCACTCCAGCGGCGTCCGTACGAGCAGTTCGATCAACCCCAGCCGTTCGGCTCGAGTCAGTTGCGAACGCTGGCGATCGGCCTCGATCCCGGCTGCGAGGACGAGCGCCTCGGCGAGGCGGTGGGGAAGCGCGGCACCGACCGCCGCGAGGACGGTGCGCGAGGCCTTCGGCCGTAACGCCTCCTCCCAATCGCGGTCGCCCAGGGTCGACCATCTCACATCGATCGCGGCCGGTTCCCTTGCGTCCGAAAGCGAACGGACGGCCACATGAGACACATCGAGCACGGCAGGACCGCTGAAGCCCTCGTGTGTGAACAGGAATCCGCCGGTCGCTTCCGCGCTGCGACCGTTCGACCGCGCGGTGATGGTCACGCGCAGCGAGACGCCTGACAATTCCTTGAAAAGGAGCCCTTTGGATAGCAGCGGCGTCAGAGCGGCGTACGTCGGGTGAATCGCATGCCCAAGATGCCGCGCCATCTCGAGGCCGCGACCATCGCTGCCCGTTTGCGGAACCGACAGCCCGCCGGTCGCCAGGATGACGGCATCCGCCTCGAGCGGATCGCCGGCATGCCGCTCGACGATCCAACCGGCCCCGCGCGCGACGAGTCCGGTGACGAGCGTGTCGGTGAGGATCTGCACGCCTTTGCGTCGCGCGCAGGCGAGCAGCTTGTCCCGTACGTCGCGCGCGCGTTGCGACTGCGGGAACAGCTTGGCCGATTCGCGCTCTTCGACGAGCGGCAGTTGCAGTTCCTCTTCGAAGAACGCGATCTGCTCGCCTAACGGCCACGAGCGCACCATGTGCCGAAGCGTGTGCGGTGACGAGTCGGTGACGAACCGCGACTCGTCGACCTCGGCGGGCAGGATGTTGCAGCGGCCGCCGCCGCTGATCAGGATCTTGCGGCCTCCGTCTCTCGTGCGCTCGAGGAGCCGTGTGTCGGCGCCTTTGGATGCCGCGAAGATGGCGGCCATCGTGCCGGCCGCGCCGGCGCCCACTACGATGACGCTTTTGCCGTTCACGGTTTGCCGTTCGCCGTTCACCGTTCACCGTTTACCGTTTCTGGTCATCGTCACGGTCAACGGTAGACGGTTGACGGTCAACGTCGTCAGACTGACGGAACGTCAGGTTGAACCGGCCGTTGAGATCGAGCTCGGCGGGCGCGGTGAACGGCGTGATGCCGGTGACGCCGTGGTACCGCAGCCGCGCGGGGCCGCCGAAGACGAACGCGTCGCCCGATTCGAGCGGAATCGGGTCGACCGGCTCGCGCCGTTTGAGTCCGCCGAAGAGAAACCGCGCCGTGTCGCCGATCGACACGGACACGACGGGAATGCCCGCCGCGATCGACTGCGGACCTTCGTCTTTGTCCTGATGCAGGCCCATCCGGCCGCCGGCGTCGTAGTAGTTGATGAGACAGAGGTCCGGGTCGATGTGCATGCCGGCCGCGCCGGCAATTTCCTGCGCGAGCGCTCGCAGTTCGGCCGGCAGAGGCGGCGCCGGCAGCCCGTCGAAATCAGCCCGCGTCGGCTCGTAGCGATAGGTCTGCGGGTTCCAGTGGCGACCCAGACACAGCATCCTCACGTGCATGCGCCCGCCGCCCCGCACGATCGGTACGTAGGCGGGCACGGCGCCATCGAGAAGGATGCGACACCGATCGAGGACAGCACGCTGACGCTGAAGAGAGAGATAGTGCGGGAGGTGGAAAGCGCCGGGGGCAATCTCAGCAATCTCCATTGGTAGATGGGCAGATTGGTAGATTGACAGATTACGTCGTAGATTACGTCGCCGATTACGTCAATCTACCAATCCAATCTTCCAATCCGTAATCTACCAATCTTCCAATCTACCAATCTGCCAATTCTGCTGCGCGCCTAACCGACAGTGAATGGCGCCGTCGCTGACACAGTGCCCCATTCGATCCGCAGCACGGCGCCGTTGCCGGCTGCGTCGTCGATCGAGATCGTCACGTTTTCGACCGGTCCCTTCGTCTTGCCGGCTTTCATCGGCGTGCGGCCGATTTCCAGGCCCTTCTGGTACGGGATGCCCCATTGCCCGGGCTTCGACAGGCGTCCGAGGATCAGGGTCCAGTCACCTGCCGTTGGAACCGTGTTGATGGTGTAGCTGCCTGGGGCCAGGCTCATCGACCCGAATTTCAGCGGTTTGTCCGAGGTAATGATCGTCGCGACGTCCGCACCCGTGCGCCATTCGGTGCCGTAGGTCGCGACCTCTTTACCGATGGTGCGGCCCTTCAGGAAGGGCCTTCCGTACTCGATCGAGATCGCCGCACCGTCAATCGTCCAATCCGTGCGAACGTGCGGGCTGCCGCCGCTGCCCGTCTCGAGATTGGTGGTTTTCTGCGCGTGAACAAAAACGGAGGCTGCCAGGAAACAACCGACAGCAGTGTTCATGAAAATTCGTCGCACGACGTTCCTCCAATGAGAGTTGATTCGAAAGGTGTGGATCCACAAAATATACCCGGAATCGGTGCCGGTAACGCGGTCCTTCGGAGGCCTCCCATGAACACCCTAGTCCGTCAGATGTCCTTGAGGACGTCATGTCTGCTCATCGTGGCTGCATTGGCGGTCGTGACCGTGATGCACGTGCACGCACAACAACAACCAGCCGCACCGGCGCCGGCGGCAAAGCCCGCAGACCCGAAGGCGGAAGCGCGATTGACCGCGTTCAAGACCGAAGGCGCCGCCGGCGTCGACGATCTCCAGGACTTCACCCAGAAGATGGTGGATTCGGTGTTCAGCTTCGGCGAGCTCGGATTTCAGGAGGTCGAGACGTCGAAGTATCTGACGAACATCCTGCGCCAGCAGGGATTCGCGATCGAGGAAGGCATCTCGGGCATTCCGACGGCGTGGATGGCCACGTGGGGATCGGGCAAGCCCGTCATCTCGCTCGGGTCGGACATCGACGGCATTCCCACGGGATCGCAGAAGCCCGGGGTCGCGTACCACGATCCGTTTTTCGAGGGCGGGCCGGGGCACGGCGAAGGCCACAACTCGGGCATGCCGCTGAACATCACCGCGGCGATCGTGCTGAAGAAGATCATGCAGCGCGAAAAAATCCAGGGGACGATCAAACTGTGGCCGGGTGTGGCCGAAGAACTGCTCGGCACCAAGGCCTACTACGTGCGCGACGGGTACTTCAAGGACACCGACATCGTCATCTTCACGCATATCGGCAGCGACTGGGGCGTCAACTGGGGCGACGGCACCGGCAACGGCCTCGTGTCGGTCGAGTACACGTTCAAGGGCGAAAGCGCGCATTCGGCCGGGGCGCCGTGGCGCGGCCGCAGCGCGCTGGATGCGGCGATGCTGATGGACATTGGGTGGAACTATCGGCGTGAGCACCTGCGCATCCAGCAGCGCTCGCATTCGGTCATCACGTTCGGCGGCAACCAGCCGAACGTCGTGCCGCCGTCAGCGTCAATTTGGTACTACTTCCGCGAGACCGACTATCCAAACATCAAGCGCATGTGGGAAATCGGCGACGACATGGCCAAGGCCGCCACGCTGATGACCGATACGACTGTGACGTCGCGCGTGCTCGGGTCGGCGTGGCCTGGGCACATGAACAAGGTGGTCGCAGAAACGGCGTACGCGAACATCGTGAAGGTTGGCCAGCCGAAGTGGACCGAGGCCGATCAGATGCTGGCCAAAGCCGTGCAGAAGGAGCTCGGCGTCGAAGAAAAGGGATTGCCGACCGAGATCGAGAAACTGAACGGCCGTGTCGTGATTCCGGACGGCGAAAAGCGCGGCGGCGGATCGGACGATATCGGCGACATCTCATGGAACGTGCCGACGCTGACCTTGAGGTACCCCGCGAACATCGAAGCCGGGCCCGGCCACAACTGGGCCAACGCGATTGCCATGGCGACGCCGATCGCGCACAAGGGCGTCACGGCCGCCGCCAAAGTCCAGGTCATGACCGTACTGGATCTGCTGATGAAGCCCGAGCTGGTCGAGCAGGCCTGGGACTACTTCCGCAACGTGCAGACCAAAGACAAGAAGTACACTCCGCTGATTCGTCCCGAAGACAAACCGGCCATCTGGCTCAATCAGGAGACGATGGCGAAATATCGCGACGGGATGAAGAAGTACTATTACGATCCGACGAAGTACGCGACGTATCTCGAGCAGCTCGGCATCAAATACCCCACCGTGAAATAGGTGCGTCGGGTGCGAGACGTCCGAGACGTGCGAGACGTTCGAGAGGTGCGTTGGGTGCGGGCTTGCCGCGCCGAAGCGACGTGAGTTCGGCGCGAAGGCGGGGAGGTCGTTGACGTCCGTGTTGCACGATGAAGGATACAGGGTGGAAATACAGCGCCGCGTCGAGGCGCTCACGCCCGACTCGCGGGGGCAGTGGGGGAAGATGTCGGTCAGCCAGATGTTGTGGCACGTCAACGAAGCGATGGAGGGTGCGCTCGGGCTCGTCGCGGAGGCGCCAGAGAAGGTCCCTCTTCCGCGACCCCTGTTGAAGTTCATCGTGCTGAACCTGCCGTGGCCGAAGGGCGCGCGGACACGGCGCCGATGGGTTCCGCAGAAGGACCGCTACGATTTTGCCGACGAGCGCGATCGCTGCCTCAGTCTCGTCGATGCGCTCACCTCGAAGGCGCTTGGCGATCGCTGGCCCGACAGCCCGACCCTGGGACGTATGAGCGGCAAAGAGGTCAGCCGCCTGCACGCAAAGCATCTCAACCATCATCTGACGCAGTTCGGAGTGTGAATTCGAAAGACTCGTGAGTTCGTAGAGTTCGTAGAGTTCGTAGAGTTCGTGAGGTTCGTGAGGTTCGTGAGGTTCGTGGGTTCGTGGGTTCGTGGGTTCGTGGGTTCGTGGGTTCGTGGGTTCGTCAAGGTTCCGGGGTTCGTGGAGTAGTGCCCACGCGCCTGCGAACGTTACGCCGACGAACCCCACGAACCGACGAACCATCTACAATGTCCCGCCTTGGAGGAGCCATGAAACGTTCGCTAAGTGGAATCTCGATCCTGACGTTCGCAACGGCCGTCGTCGTCACTGCGCAGGCACCCGCGCCGCCGGCCGGGCAGCCGGCTCGCGGTCCCGCGACGCCACCGATGGTGCTGTCGACGCCGGCGTTCTCGGACGGTGGGGTCATCCCGAACCGTCACACCCAGGTCCAGCAGGCCGAGCGCGGCATCTCGCCGCAGCTCGTGTGGACCAACACGCCACCGGGCACGCAAAGCTTTGTCCTGCACATGCACGATCCGGAAGTGGCGCGCAATAAGACGACCGACGATCAGGTGCACTGGCTCGTGTGGAACATTCCCGGCACGGAGAAGGGCTTGCCCGAGGGCATGCCCGAAGGCGCGCAGTTGCCCAATGGCATCCGCCAGATCAGCGCAAGCGGCCTGGTGTACCGCGGCCCTGGTGCGCCCGCCAACGGCCCGATGCACCACTACACCTTCGAGGTGTATGCCCTGGACGCGAAAATCGATATGGCGCAGGGCGCCGACGCCTGGGAAACCCGGCGGAGTTTGTTCAAAGCCATGGAGGGCCACGTGCTGGGCAAGGCCGTCATGGTCGGGATGTTCAAGCGTCCTCAGTAACTTGACAGGGGCGTGGGGCGCCGGGAGGCGCCCTGCGCTTTCTCCTTGCCGATCGGCCTCCTGCCTCGAAGTGCCACGGTGATACACTCCGTCCCCGGCGCGACAATTTGCGACAACCCTTCCCCGGCCAGTGCCGTATAGTCGTTGTAATTCAACAGCTTAACCGGGGACTGGTGACGGCGGAGCAGGCTCGAGCGCCCATCACTAACTGTTTTTCGTCGGACATTCAGGAGGTCCTATGAGTGCGATCCCGGGGCTTCGGGTGGTCGTTCTGTCCCTCGTGGTATTTGCGTGCAGTAGTACGCTGGCCTTTGCGCAAGGCGTGGGTGCCATTGCCGGAACCGTCACCGATGCGTCCGGCGCGGTCCTACCCGGCGCAACCGTCACGTTGACCAGTGCTCAGGGCACGGTCGGCGGAAACCAGGAAACACTGACCGACGATCGAGGCGCGTTCCAATTTCTGCGACTCGTGCCGGGCAGCTACAGCGTCAAAGCGGTCCTGCAGGGATTCCGTCCGTTTACGCAGGCCGGTATCGTCGTCAATTCCGACCAGACCTCCCGCGCGGACGCCCGACTCGAGATCGGCACCATGGAAGAGGGCATCGTCGTCAGCGGCGAAGCACCGTTGCTCGACACGACGTCTGCGCTGAAGCAAACCGTCATCCCGCAAGAGGTGCTGGAAGCGCTGCCCAACCGCATGGACGTGTGGGCGATCACGCGCGTCATTCCGAGCATCACCGTGAGCAAGGTTGACGTCGGCGGATCGGAATCGTTCCTGCAGTCCGGCGTCACCGTGCGCGGCACCGACAATGAGGGCGGCTACTACATCGACGGCATGGACGTCTCGAGCCTCGACGGCGAAGGCGATGGCGCCACGATGTATCTCGATCCGTATGCCTTCGCGGAGAGCAACTTCCTGGCGGGTAACAACCCCGCGGAATCGCCGCGCGGCGGTCTCGTGTTCAACATGGTCACCAAGACCGGCACGAATCAAATTCACGGCGGCGGGATGTTCAGCGGCGCCAGCAAGGGTATGGGCTTCGACAACTTCAGCGACCAGTTGGAAGCCGATCTCCTGGCGACTGTGCCCCCTGCGGTGCTGGCGGCCAACCCGGAGCTCAAGCCGGGTGCCGACATCAACTACATCTGGGATACGGGCTTCTGGCTCGCCGGCCCGATCAAGCAGGACAAGCTGTGGTTCTCCACGACCTATCACTATCAGAAGCTGCTGCAGTACTTCCTGGGCAGCTACAACCCCGACGGCACGCAGACGCCCGACGACCACTACCTCTACACGACCAACAACAAGGTCGCCTGGCAAATCAACCAGACGAGCCAGATGTCGTACTACTTCACGCTCCAGCGCAAGGTGAACGGACATCGGATCGGCGGTAATTTCGCCGACTCAAAGGCGTCGAACAACAACAACAAGTACCCGACGGTGCACCAGGTGAAGTGGACGAACTCGCGGTCGTCGCGGCTTCTCCTGGATGCCGCAACCAGCCACTTCTTCGTCGACGATCGCTTTTCGCGGCAACCCGACGTGCAGATGGGCGACATCGCGCGTTTTGACCTGGCCACCAACTACGCCCTGCTCGCGCTCCCGACATATAGCAACAACCCGATGTATCGCGCCGTCTTGATTGGCAGCGTCAGCTACTTCACGACGACGCACGACATCAAGGCCGGCTACTCGATGAACTACGCGAAGCGGACCGGTAACGTCTATTCGACGGGTGACATGCGGGCCGTCTATCGCAACGGCGTTCCGGAGAGCGTCAACACGTACAACACGCCGGTGAGCTCGGTGACGCAGGATCGCGAGCAGGGACTCTACATCCAGGACAGGTGGCGGCCGACCCGCAAGCTGACGCTGAACCTCGGCCTGCGATACGAGACGAATTACGGCTGGATGCCGGAGACCTGTCAGCCGCAGACGGCGTTCATCGCCGCCCGGTGTTTCGACCCCATCGACGGGTCGCCGGACTGGAAGGCGGTCAACCCGCGGTTCTCGATGATCTATGACCTCCTCGGCGACGGATCGACGGCGTTGAAATTTGCCGCGAACCGTTACGTGGTGCCCGTCGGCGTCCAGGTTGTCGGCCGGGTGAATCCCGTGAGCGCCGTCAGCGACACTCGGCAGTGGCTGGCGTTCAGCCGCTGCGGTGAAGCGGCCACGCTGGGATGCGATCGCAACAACGACCTCACGCCACAGATCAACGAGCTGGGTCCTTCGAATGGCTACCCTATCGGCACCAGCAATCGGTACGAGCCGGGATATGACTGGCCGAATGCCAACGAGTACACGGTCGAGATTCAGCGGCAGCTTCCCGGCAACCTCGTGATTTCCGGCGGCTACACACGCCGTGAGAAACGCAATCAGCTCGGCGTGCACAACGTGGCCGTTCCCATGGACACGTACATCCCGCTGAACGTCGTCGAGGTGACCAGCGGGCAGGCGGTGACGGTCTACAACCAGAATCCAGCGCTGCGCGGCCGAGTCGACAATCTGTGGGACAACGATCCCGAAATGGACAGCACGTACAACGGCGGCGACATCACCCTGAACAAACGGCTGAGCAACAACTGGATGATGACCGGCGGTCTTAGTGTCGGCAAGAACATCGGGTATGTGGGTGTGGCGGACCTCAACAATCCGAACTCGAAACAGTACAGCCGTGGCATTCAGGGCGACGACGTGCCGGTGTCGTTCCGCATGTCGGGGTTGTATGAGCTGCCCTGGGCGCTCTCGCTCAGCGGGTCGTATCAGTATCAGAGCGGATTCCCGGAGTCGACGACCGTGTCGGTCGGCAGCAACACCGTCGCGCTCACGCAGACCACCCAGGCGGTCATCGTCAACGAGCGCGGCGACGTGCGGTATCCGTCGTTGAATCAGGTCGACTTCAGCCTGCGCAGGGCGTTCCGCATGGGCGGAAGCAGGGTGCTCCAGCCGCGGTTTGACATCTACAACGCGACCAACAACGCGACCATCCGGACGTGGGTCACCCAGATGGGGAATACCTATCACCGGCCGAGCGCGATTCAGCGCGGGACGCTCATCAAGCTCGGCTTCAACTACGACTTCTAATTGGTTAATTGGTCGACTTTTAGAGTCGGGACCGGCAGGCGCGAGAAGCATGTGACGGGGGACGACCGAGTGTGAGACAATTTACGACAAATACACCCGGGCGGCTACCGTATAGTTCTTGTTATCAATAGCTTATCGGCAAAGTCACGCCGCCTGCGGCGATGAGCTGCCGTAATGATGAGTTGCCGTAGTGTTGATCCGGCAGATAACGGCGTAAAACACGAAGGAGAGAGGTAAATGCGACGCGTCTCCTCCATCATTCTCGGCATCTTCGCCATCGTTTTCTTTACGGCCCTGCCCAACGCGCAGGCGCCCAGTCCAACGGCGGCCGCACCCCCGGCGGTGACGTTTGCCCGCGACATCCAGCCCATTCTCGAAAAGAACTGTGCGGCCTGCCACAGCGGCGACCTCAAGCTTGCCGAGCTCGATCTCAGCAATCGCGAGGCGGCGATGCGAGGCGGCGAGCACGGGGCGGTCATCGTGGCCGGCAACTCCGAGAAGAGCAAGCTGTATCGCATGGTGGCCGGGCTGGACCAGCCGGTCATGCCGATGCAGGGCGATGCGCTGAAGCCGACCGAAGTGGCGGCCATCAAGGCGTGGATCGACCAGGGCGCCACGTGGGACGCACCAGCGGTCAGCTTCGCCAAGGACATTCAGCCGATCATGGAGCGGTCGTGCTGGAACTGCCACGGCGAGTCGATGCAGCTGTCCAAGCTGGATCTTCGCACGCGTGAAGGCGCACTGCGCGGCGGCGCGCATGGCCCTGCGCTCGCGCCGGGCAAGGCCGACGAGAGCCGGCTCTATCGCGCCGTCGCGCACCTCGACGCGATCAAGATGCCGATGCAGGGCGACAAGCTGAAGCCGGAAGAGATCGCGGCGTTCAAGGCGTGGATCGATGCAGGCGCGCCATGGGATGTCGTGGCGACGCCAACCGCGAAGCCCGCGACGAGCGCGATTGCCGCGCTCGAGAACATGGAGCTGACGCCGGAGCAGCGCAACTACTGGGCGTTCAAGCTGCCGGTGCAGAAGACGCCGCCCATCGCCTCGAAAGCCGAGTTCTCACACCCGATCGATCGGTTCCTCGATGCGGCACGCGCTGAGAAGAAGCTCGTGGCGGCGCCGCGCGCCGACAAGCGCACGCTCATCCGCCGCGCGTACATCGACCTGATCGGCCTGCCGCCGTCGCCGGCGGATGTCGAAGCGTTCGTCGCGGATCGGTCCGACGACGCGTGGGACAAGTTGATCACGAAGCTGCTCGCGTCGCCGCAGTATGGCGAGCGTTGGGGCCGTCACTGGCTCGACGTCGCCCGCTATGCCGACTCGAACGGATTCGAGCAGGATTACGACCGGCCGAACGCGTGGCGGTATCGCGATTACGTCATCAATGCGTTCAACCAGGACAAGCCCTACAACCAGTTCCTGAAGGAACAGATCGCGGGCGACGAGCTCGACTACGTCACCCACGAAACGCTGATCGCCACTGGCTTCCTCCGCGCGGGGCCGCGCGTGCTGTTCCGCGAAAAAGACAACCCTGAACGACGCTGGGACTACGTTGACGATTTGATTGCCACGCTCGGCCGCGGCGTGATGGGGATGACCGTCAACTGCGCGCGTTGCCACAACCACAAGTTCGACCCGATCGCTCAGAAGGACTACTACTCGCTCGCAGCGGCGGTGAACGGGTGGGTCGAGACCGACTGGCCGCTGGTGGCCTCGCGCACCGAAGCCGAAGCGTACCTGAAGCAGAACAAGGACGTCGACGAGAAGATCGAGGCGCTCCGCGACAAGATCTCGGCGATCGAGAAGCCGTACCGCGACGAGCTGCGTGCGGCCTACATCAAGAAGGAATATCCGGAGAACGTGCAGCGCGCCGTGTTCAAGCCCGAAGCGGAACGCACGCCGGGAGAACAGCTGCTCGCCGCGCAGGTGCTGAGCGGTGGCGGTGGCGGCACAGACGCGGAAGTCGCGAAGAAGATGACCGCGGCTGAGCTCGCGCAGAAAAAGGAGCTCACGTCGCAGATTGCGGCCATCGAGAAGCAGCGGCCCAAGACGCCGCCGATGGCGGAGATCATTACCGACGGCGACTGGCGCTTCGCGCCGATGGGACGCGGGGACGAGACGATCGGGTGTCCGAAATGCCGGCTCCCACCACCCGACAGGCCCAACGGCACGTATCTCCAGGAAGGCCCCGGCAAGTATGAGCCGCCGCCCACGAATTTCCTGATCCGCGGCGATCCGGAAAGCAAGGGTTCGCTGATGAAGCCGGGCTTCCTCAGCGTGGCACTGCACGGCGAGCACCCGACCGAGATTCCGCGACCGGATGGCCGCACGTCGGGACGGCGCCTCGCGCTCGCGGAGTGGCTCGGATCGAACGACAACCCGCTGACCGCGCGCGTCATCGTCAACCGTGTGTGGCACCATCACTTCGGTCGCGGCATCGTGGCGACGCTCGACAACTTCGGCAAGATGGGCGAGCAGCCGACGCATCCGGAGCTGCTCGACTATCTGGCGGTCGAGTTCATGAAGCGCGGCTGGAGCATGAAGCAGCTCCATCGCTTCATGATGACGTCCGAGGCCTACCAGATGGCCTCCGTGTTCGACCAAGGCGCCAACGTGAAGGCCGACCCGGAAAACCGGCTGCTGTGGCGGTATCGTCCACAGCGGCTCGACGCCGAGACGATTCGCGATGCGATGCTCTCGGTCGCCGGCAACATCAACCTGACGATGGGCGGGCTGGCGTTCTTCCCGAACGTGCCGAAGGAGATTCTGGTGACCGAACAGACCAAGGGGCGGTGGGACAACCAGCCCGATGGTCCGGCCACCTGGCGCCGCAGCATCTACATCTACCAGCGGCGCTCGCTGCCGTTTCCGATGTTCGAAACGTTCGATCATCCGGACATGAACCTCACCGCCGGGGCCCGCAACGTGTCGACGGTGCCGACGCAGGCGTTGACGCTGCTCAACAACCCGTTCGTGCTCCGCGAGGCCGAACTGCTCGCGGAAAGGATCACGAGCGAGACGACCGACCCGGTGAAACAGATCGACCTCGGGTATCAGTACGCGCTCGGAAGACCCGCGACCGATCTGGAGAAGAAGCTGGCGCTCGAGAAGGTGAAGGCCGGCACCCTGGTTGATTTCACTCACGTTCTGTTGAACCTCAGCGAATTCCTTTACATGAGGTGACGCCGTGCACAACATGAAATATTTCTGGTCGCGTCGTGATTTTTTGTGGCGAGCCGGCGGCGGCCTCAGCGGTGTGGCGCTGGCGCACATGCTCAACTCGCAGGGGTTGCTCGCGGCAGAAATCGCCGGTGACGCCTGCTCGGCGAAGCCGCTGGGGGACAATCCGTATGCCGTGAAGCCCCCGCATTTCAAGCCTCGTGCGAAAGCGGTGATCTCGCTGTTCATGACCGGCGGTCCGAGCGCGGTCGACCTCTTCGACTTCAAGGAAGGCCTCGTCAAGTACGCGGGCCAGCCGATCGACGACAAGATCCACGGCGACGTCATCGTCCGGCAGGGCTATCCCGGCCCGCTGATGCCGAGCCCGTTCGAGTTCAAGCGTTACGGACAGAGCGGAAAGCTCGTGTCGGAGGTCTTTCCGAACCTCGGACAGCACGTCGACGACATCGCGTTCATTCACTCGGTGTTCGGACGCTCGAACGATCACGTGCAGGCGCACTACGAGATGCAGTCGGGCCAAATCCGGGTGGGATTCCCGAGCGCCGGCTCGTGGATCACATACGGCCTTGGTACCGAGAGCACCAGCCTGCCGGCGTTCGTCGTCATTGCCGACGGGAGGGGCGGACCGATCGGCGGTCCGACGAACTGGAGCGCGGGCTACATGCCGGCGGCGTTTCAGGGCACGCTCTTCCGTGCGAGCGGCGACCCGATCGTCGACCTGAAGCCGGTTGCGGGAATGACACCGGAGACCCAGCGCTCGCGGCTGGATCTGCTGTCGAAGCTCAACGAGCTCGACATGGAGAAGTTCCCGGGCGCCACGGATCTCTCGGCCCGGATCTCGTCCTACGAGCTGGCGTACCGCATGCAGGGGTGCGCACCCAAGGCGATCGACATCGGCAGCGAGTCGGAGCAAACCAAGAAGCTGTACGGCCTCGACGAGCCGATCACCGAGCCGTTCGGCAGGCAGTGCCTGCTCGCGCGGAGGCTCGTCGAACACGGCGTGCGTTTCGTTCAGTTGTTCCAGGGCGGCATGGGCAATCAGAACACCGATACCTGGGACGCGCATTCGAACATCCGCTCGAATCACGGTCAGCACGCCAAGGAATCGGATGTGCCGATTGCCGGGCTGCTCACCGACCTCAAGGCGCGGGGTCTGCTCGACGACACGCTGGTCATCTGGCACGGCGAGTTCGGGCGCATGCCGATTTCGCAGCGCGGCGTCGGCCGCGATCACAACCCCGGCGTCATGACGGTCTGGATGGCGGGCGCGGGCATCAAAGGCGGGCAGTCAATCGGCTCGAGCGACGAGTTCGGCTACAAGACCGGCGAGCAGCCGATCTCGTATCACGACCTGCACGCGACGATGCTGCACCTGCTCGGGCTGGATCACACGAAGCTCACGTATCTCTACAACGGCCGCAACATGCGGTTGACCGACGTCTACGGCACGTTGATTCCGCAGATCGTCAATGCCTAACGCACCATTGGTAGATTGATGGATTGATAGATTGGCAGATTGTTGGCAGATTGGCAGATTGGAGATCGGCAGATTAGAAATTGCCAGATCCAATCTGCTGATCTGAATCAGCCGATTTGAATCTGCCAATCGTCATTCTTCAATCTGCCAACACTCTCACAATCCACCAATCTGCGAATCTACCCATTCAGGTTTTATTTCGGTTGTTGTGTCTGCGTTCCCCGCGGTGGGCCCGGATTGTCCGGATCATCCGGCGGTTGTGTCTGTGTCCCGCGCGGAGGGTCTGGATTGTCGGGGTCCACATTGTTCACATCCTGAACCGCCAACGCGTAGCGGCGGCGCCGGCCTCCGCCTTCCTGCATGTCCTCTGGATATGGACCGCCGACCGGTACCGCTTTACCGGCGGCATCCAACTCCGCGTGCGTGGAATGGACGGGCCCGACACCGGTGATCTGCAGAATCACGTCGCCGCTGCCCGCGACATCGTAGTAGGCGAGCTTGGCAGGCAGGTACATCAGTCCGCCTTCGCGAACGGCCACCAATCGATCCTGTCTGAACACTTCGCCCTTGCCGACCCACCATGTGCCCTTGAGCACAGTGACAATTTGATCCTGGTCGTTATAGTGCGGACGGTTTTTCGCGTTCGGCCGGAGAGCCACGCGGCTGACAAACATGCCCGGTTGAGCGGGGTCCCCGTAGACCCTTGTCGTCCCCGCGGGGGTTTGCTCAATCTGTAAAAGGAGCCGCGAGGAATCGACGAGAGGACCAGCCTGCGGCTTCGGCTGCGGGGTCTGTGCAGACACGGCGATGGTCACGCTGGCCAGCCAGATCGCAACGGACACTTGGCGCTTCATGGTTTCACCTCGCTTGCGGAATGCCTGATTATCACACGTAATGCGACGGCGGGCATCACGGAATCCTTCCCTGGCGGAGCGCCAGAACCGGCACGAGTTTTTGCGTGGCTTTGCGCGTGTCCCCCTGAGAATCGACGAGCGAGAACGTACCCTGCACCAGGTCAAAGACCGCAACGTCGGCCACACTTCCCGGTTTGAGCGACCCCATTTCCTGTGGCTTGCCGATAGCCCGGGCAGGCGTGACCGTCGTCAGCTCGATGACCTTCTCGAGCGGCAGGCCCAGCAGAAGCAGCTTCGTCATTGTGGTCGGCAGGTCAAAGACGGGGCCGAGCGCGCTGTACGCATGGATGTCGCTGCTGATAGATGTCGGGGGGAAATTTTCCTTCAGCGCCGCTTCAGTGGCGGCAAAGGAGAAGCTGCCGCTTCCGTGGCCCACGTCGAACAGGATGCCGCGCGACGCCGCGCGCCGGATGTAGTCAGAGACGCGGCCGTCGGAACCGATGACGCCTCCTGTCCCGCCGCGACGAAATGCATGCGTCACGATGTCGCCCGAACGCGCAAGCTCGAGGATCTGATCCATGGGCGTGTGAGGGCTGCCGACGTGGATCATGATCGGCTTGCCTATCTGGTCGCCAACCGAGCGGGCCGCACGCACGGCGGCCACATCGTTCGGACCGGAATAGTTCTCGCTGCAGCGGACCTTGATGCCGACGATGACATCGGCGTGCTCTTTCGCCACTCGCAGCGCAGAAGGCACGTCGATCATCCGCGTGTCCACGAGCTCTCCCGGCTGGCCGATCAAGCCCACGCGCGAGATGTTCAGGAACGCCAGCACGCGAGTACGCGACTGCTCGATGACCAGCCGGCGGAACCCCTCGAAGCTGTCGGAGCCGGACGTGCCGGCGTCGACGGCGGTCGTGACGCCGCGCGCGATGCAGTACTGATCGAGGTTTACGCCCCAGTGCGAAATGCCGGCGAACCCGTGCGTGTGCAGGTCGACCAGTCCCGGCGTGATGAGCTGGCCAGCCAGTGGAACGGTGCGGTCGGCGTCGCGCGGGTCGATGTCGGGAGCGATCGCCGCGATGTTTCCGCCCGCAATCGCCACATCGGCGACCGCGTTGAATGACTGGGAGGGGTCGATCACCCGTGCCCCTTTCAGGAGCAGTTCGTACTTTTTCGCCGGCGTTTGAGCCAGTGCGTCCGGCCGCTGCCCGGCGAGGATCGGGATGAATCCCGCGCCGATGGCGCGAAAGACGTCGCGTCTCTTGATAATCATGGGCTCTCCGACGATGTCGGAAGCATACCGGAACTGTGAATCGCTGACGCTTTGTGCGCGTTTTCGCGGCCGCTTCCTGTTCTGAGCGTCGAACGGGCGGGTCACTTTACAAAAGTGGCCCGCCCTGATCCGGAAAGATGAATCAGGTTCCACTCGTCGGCCCCACCAAGTGACCCCTTCTCGGACATCCCGCACGGTTTAGCACCGTCTTGCGCGAGTTCAAAACCTTGGATCAAGTAGGCGCTATCCCATTGAAATTACACTGGATTACGGGCTCGGTCTCCCCTATATTCCCAGTACAGAAAAATAAATGCCGTTGGCCGCTGCGACGAATCGGCGCAGAGCGTGGTGCAGGATCTCTCTGTGCGCGAGCGTTGCCATATTCAATCCCACGAAGGAGTAGAGCGATGACAGGTACACGCTTCCCGCTGCGCGTAATCTCCACACTCGCGGTGCTTGGGATTCTCTTCGCGCCAGCCCACACGACCGCGCAGGTGGCGGTCGGCACGTTGCTCGGGAATGTCACCGACGAAAGCGGTGCCGCGATTCCCGGCGCGACGATCACCGCGACTGAAACGCGCACCAACATCAGTCGCACGACCACGTCGAATCAGGCGGGCGCATACACGTTCACGAACACGCCGCCAGGCATGTATCGCGTCGAGGGCGAGCTCATCGGCTTCAAGAAGTTCACGCGCGAGAACGTCGAGGTGAGCGTCAACACCACGATTCGTGTCGAAATCTCGCTGTCGGTCGGCACGCTCGAAGAATCGGTCATCGTCACCGGCGAGGCGCCGATGCTGCAGACCGACCGCACCGACACGGGGCGCATCATCGAGAGCGCGCAGATTACGCAGATGCCGCTCGGGTTCAACCGCAATTTCCAGGCGCTGCTGATTACCGTGCCGGGCGCGTCGCGTCCGTTCCGGCCGCATTCGGAGTTCTACAACTCGCAGGACAGCCTGTCGAGCAACATCAACGGTCAGGGACGTCAGTCGAACAACGTGCAGCTGGAAGGCGCGGACAACAGCGACAACGGCGGCAACCTGGCATTCATGATTCCTTCCGCCGAAGCGATCGAGACCGTCGCCGTCACGACCAGCAACTACGACGCGGAATTCGGACGCGCCGGCGGCGCGGTGACCAACGTTACCCTGAAGACCGGCACGAACCAGCTCCGCGGCTCGCTGTTCAGTTTCGGGAACACTGAAGCCACCCAGGCGCGCAACCCGTTTTCGCAGCTGGCTCTGGCGCAAGCGAAATACATGCAGGTCGGGTTCACGACGGGCGGCCCGATCCTGCGGAACAAGCTCTTCTTCTTCGGCGACTACGTGCGGACCAACGACGACAGCGGCCGGCTCACTCGCGGCCACGTGCCGGAAGCCGCCTTCAGGAACGGCGATTTCAGCTCGGCGCCGACGAGGATTTACGACCCGAACACAGGCGCCGCAGACGGCAGCGGGCGCACGCCGTTCGCGAACAATCAGATTCCCGCGAACCGCATCAGCCCGATCGCGCGCGAGCTCATCAGCCACATCCCGTTGCCGAACATTCCCGGCGCGGCGGTGGGGGCGACCAACTTCGAGCTGCCCTACGTCCGGGAGAAGAGGACGAATCAGGGCGACGTCAAGGTCACCTGGCAGGCTGCGGCCAACGACCTGGTAAACGTGCGCTACAGCAAGCAAAGCGCCAGCACGCTCGACCCGGCCACGTTCGGCCTTTACGGCGGTCTCAAGCCGTTCGCCGGCACAGGCACCAATCCGACCGAAAGCGTGGGGGTGACGTATAACCGCGTTTGGTCCGCGACCCTGGTTCAGGAAGTTCGCTTCGGCCGTACGCACCACCACAACCAGGCGATCGCCGAGGACTACGGGACCACGACCTCACAGGATCTTGGCATCAAAGGCATCAACCTGAACGCTTTCACGAGCGGCATCACGACGATCAACGTCGGCGGCTACAACGACTACCTGATCGGCTTCGAGACGTCGCTGCCGTGGGATCGTGAGGAGAGCACCACGACGTTCTCGACCACCGCGACCAAGATCTGGAGCAACCACACCGTGAAGATTGGTGGCGACCTTCGCATGAACCGCCACCTGCTGGATCAGGTGTCGCATCCGCGCGCGTCGTGGCAGTTCCGCGGCGGGCAGACGGCGCTCTCGACCGACAGCGCGGCGGTGAACGGCTACGCCAACTCGCTGGCGTCGTTCATGCTCGACCTGCCGTTCTTCGTCGAGCGCGGCCTGGTGAACGAGGAGCTTCACCGCGGCGGNACGCACAAGAGCGTCTATACCTACATCCACGACAAGTGGCAGATTCGGCCNGACATCACCGTTGATCTCGGTCTTCGTCATGAGGTCTANACACCGCTGGTCGGGTACACCGCGAAGGGCGGCCAGATGGCGTATGACTCCACGAACAACACGGTTCGCGTGGCCGGATATGGCGACGTGCCCGAGACCCTGGGCGTGAAGACCTACTGGAAGAACTTCAACCCGCGCACGGGTATTTCGTGGCGCATTGCCGAAGACAACGTGCTGCGCGCCGGCTACGGCGTCAGCGCGCTGCCCTGGCCGAGTTCCTACGGTCAGGACTATCCGGTCAGGCAGACTCAGCAGTTAACGGGCGTCAATGGCTTCGCGCCGGCCGGCGCGCTGGCGATCGGCATGCCGACACCGGCGTTCGTGGCCATTCCGGACAGCGGTATCCTCGACGCGACCGCGCTGCGCGGAGAAGCGCTGGGCGAAGTGCCGATCGATCGGTACGAGGGGCAGCTGCACTCGTGGAACGTCGCCTATCAGCGGGCACTTCGCGGCGGGTTCACGGCTGAGGTGGCCTACGTCGGCAATCGCGGCGCACACATCCTGCAGAGCATCGACCTCAACGCCGGCTACACGCTCGGCGCCGACGAAGCCGGACGGCCTCTGCGCGCCAAGTACGGACGCACGGCCGGGAGCACCACACCCATTCCGGTGAAGTCAGAATACAACTCGCTGCAGGTCAAGGTCGACCGCCGCATGCGAGGTGGCCTGCTCTTGACCAATTCGTACACGTTTGGGCGCGGATACAGCTACATCAATGGCGACGGTACTGGCGGGACGATCCCGACGCCGGCCGATATCGAGCGAAGCTGGCAGCGGACGAGCAACGATTCCAGGCACAGCTACGCGAACAGCTTCCTGTATTTGCTGCCCTTCGGTCCTGACGGCAAGTGGATGCGAGAGGGTGCCGCCGGCAAGATACTTGGCGACTGGCAGGTGACGGGCGTGTTCTCGCTGATCTCCGGTACGCCAATCGACTTCACCGCGAGCAACGCGACCTTGCGCGCACCGGGCAACAGCCAGACACCCGATGTGACCGGTACGCCGAAAGTACTGGGCGGCATCGGCCAGAACGATCCGTGGTTCGATACCACGGTCTTCTCGGCGCCCGCGCAGAATACGTGGGGCAACGTCGAGCGGCGCGGTCTCCTGACCGGTCCGGCGTATACCAACCTCGACGCGTCGATCGTGAAGATCATCCGCGTGGGCACCAAGCGCGCCGAAATTCGCGCGGACTTCTTCAACGCGCTGAACATCGCGCACTATGCGAATCCCAACGGCACGTTCGGCAACGCGAACTTCGGGCGCATCACCGACATCCTGGCCCAGACCGAGCGCACGATCCGGTTCGGCGGCAGGTTCCTGTTCTAATGCAGTAAAGAACAGGGAAAAACAGGGAAGTAGCACCTCAACGGGCGAGCCGGTTTCGGCTCGCCCGTTTCGCTGTCCAGGCGCCTTTTCTTCGTGCTCCGTTCATCGCTTTCGCGTACGATCCCCTCCGAGGAGGACTCGTGAAGGCTCGTCACCTTCGATGGGTTCGTTCGATCGTCTGCGTTGCGCTCTGCGTTCTGTCGATCGGGATCGTGGTTGCGGGGAAACCTGCTCCAGCGCCCGGGCAGGCGCCGGCGCGGGCGGTTCCCGCGAACGTCGTGGATTTCCAGCGCGAGATCCGTCCGATCCTGTCGGACAACTGTTTCGTGTGCCACGGCC
>Ga0065705_10104314_pt1 | contig 21799 bp, 16 predicted proteins | sample SwibulcommuniRL2_FD_59092 | JGI IMG/M metagenome (GOLD analysis project Ga0065705, IMG submission 59092) | Bulk soil microbial communities from switchgrass field near Rose Lake, East Lansing, Michigan, USA - RL2 Bulk Soil v2 (version 2) | ecosystem: Environmental > Terrestrial > Soil >...
GGGTGCTGCCGCCGCCGGTGCCGCGGCCACTGGCGCTGCAGCCGGGGGAGGCGGTGGCGTCGGCGCCGATTTGCCCGGAGGCGGAGGAGGCGTTCCCGGCGGATTTTTGCTGGCCACCTTCGGCTTTGACGGCGCGGGCGCACAACCAGTCAGAACACAGCCACCCAGAATCAGGCCAAGGCACATTCCGCCAATCAGCAACCGCCTTGAATCGATACGCTGGACCGCGCGCATGGTGAAATCCCCAGGAAAAGATGGCCAGCAAGTGCCCGCGTAGCCTCACCTTTTACCTTCCTGCTACGCGCGAGGCAAGTTTCGACAGGGGCACACTACACGCGCGGATACCGATCGTCCGTTGCAAACGTCGTCAATCACGACGATTTGTTGACATTGGGCTAAAGCCGCTCCAAGAATTAGGCATATGTTCGCGAGCCAATTGCTCATCAGGCAGCCATGCAGAAACTCTTGAGCATCATCGGATACACCTTGTTTTTCGGCGCGATCGCCAATTTCACCGTGTTTTGGGTGGTTGGAGCCTCGATTGGCGGCGACGCCATCAGCGGCAAGGTGCAAGGCGGCCACTACTACGTTTCAAGCCATGGCAGGCTCACGGAGGTTTCGCCGCGCATCTGGCATTACAGCCGCATTCATGCCGTGAGCGTCTGGATTACTCATCCGCTTGGCATTCTCGGAGGGTGCGGCCTGATGGCCCTGAGTGAGCGGTTGGGGGCCAAGAAACCGCAAAAGCGCAGACAGATATTTGAGGCGGCTGATTGACGCCTGCCCCTACAACTCGACACCAATCGCCGCGGCCCGCTTTTTCAGGCTGAACTCGAAGTAAGGGTAGGGCCGGTCCTTGTTTTTCGATTGAGCGTAGGTCATCGCGCTTAAGGCCATATCGCGGGGCAGCAGTTTCTGCTCGACCTTACTCACCACCAGGTCGATGAACTCGAATTCGACCGGCCGACGCGCCTTGAGACCAAACCGCAGTGTTTCCTTCAGCGTGGCCACCCCCCGCGGCTCGTCTTCCGAGCGAGCAAGGCCAGCGATCGACAGCGAGCCGAGTGCCAGAGCGAGCGAGCGAATCCAGGTGCGGCGGTTCATGGCGGCGGTCTCCATTACCCAGGTCGATATTGGGGCCAGAATGCGCGTGCTGTAGCAAACTTTGCCGAGTGGATCAATTGCAGCGGTCTTCGGAATCGCCAACAAATCGGGAGGCTGACGGCTCCCGCTCGCCAATACAGCAACGAGCGCTCGTCTTATGGGCGCTCTAAACCCAATCCCGGTTTGGCTTTAGCGCTTGCCGCATTTGAGCCGATAATCATGCGACGCGATCCATCGAAAGATTGACATTTGAGCTTCACGCTCGCTATATTACGCGAAGCAGAAAAGCTGGGTAACGTGCCGTGGCGATGGGCCGAACCAGGCGCTCATCGACCGTGCGTGTTGGCCTTGCGTTTCGCTCCCACCCTCGCGCCCCGCCCAACGATCGGTTACGAAGATCGCAGGAGCCCACCCATGACAATGATTGCCATTCCAGGCCAGCCCGGAAAAGACCTCTGCGATAAAGGGCTCGGCATCACCCGCCGCGATATTCTCCGCGTTGGCGGCTCGGCCATGTTGGGCCTTACTCTGCCGCAACTGTTCCGCCTGCAAAGCGCGCAGGCGAACAATGCCCAGATCGGTAGCGGGCCAGGTTGGGGGAAGGCCAAGAGCGTGATCATGGTTTATCTCCAGGGCGGTCCGAGTCACCTCGATCTGTGGGACCCGAAGGAGAATGTGCCGGACAACGTCCGCAGCGTCTTCAAGAAGATTCCGAGCAAAGCGGCGGGGATGGAGACGACCGAGCTATTGCCCAAGCTGGCGGCCGCGACTGACAAGTTCACGTTCATCCGCTCGATGAGCTACACGCCGGTCGGCCTCTTCAACCACACGGCCGCGATTTACCAGATTCACACCGGCTACACGGCCGACAAGGTCAGCCCGTCGGGCCAGCTCGAACCGCCGACGCCCAAGGACTTCCCCACGTTCGGCTCGAACATCGTCCGCCTGAAGCCGCCGGAAGTCCCGATGCTGCCGTTCGTGATGATGCCGCGGCCGCTCCAGGAGAGCAACGTGGTGAACAAGGCGGGCACTGCCGGCTTTTTGGGCCGGGCGTACGACCCGTACTACCTGTTCCCGCCGGGCGACGACATGGACATGGCCAAGATGGACCGCATCAAGGTCGATGACCTCACACTGCGGCCCGAGGTGAGCGAATCGCGGCTCGATCGCCGAGCCCGCCTCCGCGACCTGATCAACCAGGGGATGCCGGCCATCGACAAGGCGGTTGCCAAGTACGACCTCGACAAATACTACGACTCGGCTCTAAGCCTGATCATGTCGGGCCGTGCCCGCGAGGCATTCTCCCTCTCCAAGGAAAGCGACGCGATGCGCGAGCGCTACGGCCACAACACATTCGGCCAGTCGTGCCTCCTGGCCCGCCGCCTGGTCGAGGCGGGGACGCGCGTCGTCGAAGTGATCTGGCCCAAGGTCGCCAACAGCGACAACCACTCCTGGGACGTCCACACGGGTCTGACCGACCGCATGAAGAAGCAATCGGCCCCGATGCTCGACAGCGGCCTCTCGGCCCTGATCACCGATCTCGACGAGCGCGGCCTGTTGGACGAAACGCTGGTCGTCGCCCTAGGCGAATTCGGCCGCAGCCCGCAGCGCGGCGTATCGACCAGCGGCAACGGGAACAGCGACGACGGCCGCGATCACTGGCCGTATTGCTACACGGCCGTCATGGCCGGAGCCGGCGTCAAACGGGGCTTCGTCTATGGCAAGAGCGACGCCACCGGCTCAGCCCCGCTGGAGAACCCGACGCACCCGATCGAAGTCGTGGCGTCGATCTACCACGCGGTCGGCATCAGCCCGTCCACAATCGTCCATAACCACCTCAACCAGCCCCGCGAACTGGTGAAGGCAGAGCCGGTGACGAAGGTGTTTGCCTAAAGTAGGTCCCTCGGGCCCCGAGGGACTCGCCGCGTCAACCGCGCCGCCCCACAAGTTCTTAGCCGGGACCAAACTTGGTCCCGGTTTTTTGTTGCGTCCGTGGATTTCTTTTCTGACAGGTTCGCGCTCTTATGTGCCATTTCCAGTTGAGCGTGCTAGGTTGGCGCCCGCGCACGCTTGGCCCATTTCACCGACTTTGCTATACTCCCGCCATAAGTCCAATCGCCACCACGGCTTGCCGCGTGATCCGAGTAAAAGCGAAGCGCCGGCGGACCCAGATACAGCCGGGTGGCCGCTCCCCAATTTGCCCACTTCACGGAGGCCCGCATGGCTGCAACCAAACTTCCCGCCGGCATCAAGAACAACATCACCCAGTGCATCGGCAACACGCCGCTGGTCTTGTTTCGCAAGGTCTCGGAAGGGTGCGTAGCGACGATCGCTGGCAAGCTGGAAAACATGAACCCGCTGTGGAGCGTCAAGGACCGAATTGCCAAGTCGATGATCGACGCGGCCGAGCGGGACGGCAAGATCAAGCCCGGCACCGTGATCATCGAGCCCACCAGCGGCAACACGGGCATCGGCCTGGCATACGTCTGTGCGGCTCGCGGCTATAAGCTCCGCGTAACGATGCCCGAAAGCATGACGGTCGAGCGCCGCCGCCTTCTGAAGGCGCTGGGAGCCGACGTGATTCTGACGCCCGCGGCAGAAGGGATGCCCGGCGCGGTCCGGCGGGCCGAGGCAATCATCTCGGAAGACCCGGCCAAGTACTTCATGCCCCAGCAATTCAACAATCCAGCCAATCCCGAGGTGCACCGCAAGACGACCGCGGAGGAAATCTGGCGCGATACCGAGGGGAAGATCGATATTCTCGTCTCCGGCGTCGGCACAGGAGGCACGATCACCGGCGTCAGCGAGGTGATCAAGCAGCGCAAGCCGAGCTACAAGGCGATCGCAGTCGAGCCGGTCAATAGCCCGGTCATCACGCAAAAGCGGGCCGGCCAGGAGTTGAAACCAGGCCGGCACACAATCCAGGGGATCGGCGCCGGGTTCATCCCCGCCGTGCTCAACGTGAGCATCATCGACGAAGTCGTGCAGGTGAAAGACGAGGACGCGGCCGACACTGCACGCAAGCTCTCCACCCAGGAGGGCATCTTCTGCGGCATCAGCGGCGGCGCTGCGGCGTGGGCGGCGATTCAGGTGGCCAAAAAGCCCGACAACGCCGGCAAGCTGATCGTCGTCGTTCTGCCCGACCTGGGCGAGCGGTATCTCTCGACGCAGCTTTACCCGGAATAGTCACCAGCGATTGGAACGGGTCGGGAGGGCGAGGCTCCTGCCGAGCCGCGCGGCTCCGCGGGAGCGTCGCCCTCCCAAGATGTAGTCAGCCGCAAGATCGCAATTTCCGGCGGGCAATTCAGCCGGATCGCTTGCTTGCCTGAGATTCCGCGGCTGACGTGCATCACCGTTGGCGGCTCGTGGAACACGCCGCTGGCGTAGCGCCAGCCTTGCCAGCTCGGCGAAATGAGCGCGCCCAGAAGCGGCAAGCGAATCTGGCCGCCGTGGGTGTGGCCGGCAAGCATCAGATCGAAATCCTCGATCTGGGCAAGGTAGAGCTGGTCGGGTGAGTGGGAGAGCAGTATTCGAAACGAAGGGGCGAGCGTCTGGGGCCCACGAACTTGGGGAGCAAATCCAAACCACGGCAGCTCGTTTCCGGCAAGCAAGATCTTGGCGCCGTTGATGGCGAGCCATTCGGTTCGGCTGCCCAAATCGGTCAGCCCAGCGGCTGTCAGCGCCACGCGCAGCGCTTCGGCGTCGGGCAAATACCGCTCGTGGTTTCCGAGGATGAAGAATTTGCCGTGACGCGCCCGCAGCTTGCCAAGCGTCCTGGGAATCCAATCCAGGCAGCAGGTTGCCTCTAGAATGTCGCCAGTGATGCAGATCACGTCTGGTTCCAGTCCATTGGTGACCTCGACGACCTGTTCATAGAACGGCTCGGTCAAATTGCCGAGCATGTGCAGATCGGACAGATGAGCAATCGTCAGGCCGTCCAGCTCGATGGGAAGTCGTGGCAGCCGCAATGTCTTGCGATGGACATGGAGCTGGCAGATTTGATTGCCCGGAATCGCGGCGAGACACTTTGCCTGGCGACCGGCGATCGGCCACGCTCCGGTTCGCTCGACCACATCGATGATCTGGGTATCGTTCGACACCAGCGCAGCCGGCGCCCGCTCTGTCAACTTCGGCCAGAGCCACAGCGGAACTAGGAGTGCGGCAACGGGCCAGCAGAAAAGTGCATACACGGTCCACGGATCGGCCAGCGACCACTCGCCAATGAAGCGGCCGATCCAGACCGAGCGGACGATCCAGGCCAGTAGAACGATGGCGGCGGTCACCAAGAGCAGCCGCTCGAGCCACTTCATCAGTCGGGTGGGCAAGCCAATGGCGTGAAGCCGGTTAAATAGCCAGACCGCAAGTGAAAAATGGCCGAGAAATGCAGCAGCAGCAATCGCGAGATCTTCGAGCGCTGGCATGTGACCGAAGTTAGGGAAGAATCCCTACGCCTTGGCGCCGTTCGTCCAGTCGATGATCGTCTCGACCGTGTCGAGCAGTTGCCGCTCTTTGAACGGCTTGATGACGCACCCGCTAGGATGCAGCCCGGCCGCCCGGCACTTTACGAGCGTGTGGCCGGCATCCCAACCGAATTCCTGCGTCAAGATGAGCGGTATCCGATCGACCAGCGGCTTGAGGCGCATCATCAGCTCGTAGGCGCTCATATCGGGCAGCTTCACGCCGGCGATCACTACGTCGTAACGGCGATTGTTGGCGTTGTGCCTAAAGATCGCCTCGGCGTCGGCCCCCTGCTGGGCCGTTTGAACGTGGCACTCATGCTGTTCCAGCAGCTTGTGAGCGGAGTTCAGCACGGACGGTTCGGCATCGACCACGAGCACCCGTTTGCCCTTGAGCTTGTCGCGCTTGTCGCAGCTCGGCGGAATGTAGATATCGGCCGGCGGCAGCGAGCGGCCGACCTTCTGAATCACGTCGCGAATCGAGCTGGCGCTGTCCAGAATCTTCTTCAGCCGGGCCCGTGTCCCCTCGTCGAGATTCGCAGCCTGCTCGTCGATGAACGTCGCGTCAGCCACGATTTCATCGATGGGCAGGGCGACCTGGCTGTGAATTTGGGCCACGCTCTCCTGAGCCGCGTTCATCTGCTGCGCGACGAGCAATTGCAATGTATTGAGCGACATCGCGACATCGCGGCAAAACATGTTGAGGAACTGGAGGTCGCTGTCGGTAAAGGCGTGCGGCTGCGGGCTCTCGACGTTGAACGTGCCGATCACCTCGTTGTGCAGCTTCAGCGGCACGGTAAGCGAACTCTTGGCCCCCGTAACCCCCGTTAGATAGAGCGGGTCATTGGCCGTGTCCTCGCAGAGATAACTCTTGCCCGTGGCGGCAACGAAACCGGTCACGCCGTTGCCAGTCTCCTTGGCGTATAGCTCGCGACAGACCGCCTCTTCGTCCATTCCGACATCGAGCAGCGCCACCAGCTTCTTCGTCTTGCGGTCGAGCAGGCGAATCTCGACGACGTCATATTTCAAAATGTCCTGTGTGCAATGCAAGATGTTCGCCTTGAGCATGTCGATTCGCTGATCGACCGGCATGGCGAAAATTTCGTCCGGCTTCATGTCGGCCAGTTCCCGGCCGGCGTTTTGAATCGCCTCCAGCTTCTGCTGCTGGTGCGTTTCGACCGTCACGTCGCGGATCGTCACGACCAGGTGCCGCGATTTGTCCTCCGGATCGGTGATTGGCGCGGCGTGCATCTGATAGTGGCGGCCATCCACCATCTTGAGCAGTGAACTATTCGCCAGGCCGCTCTGGGCCGCCTTGAGCAGCGGGTAGCCATCGCAGCCCACCACATCGGGATTGCCCAAGGCCGCAAAAAACCGTTCACCGACAATGTTGCCTCGATTGCACCACTTGAGGAGCTGATGATTTGCCCAGAGGATCGAAAAATCGGAATCGAGCAGTGCGACCGCGTCGGGCATGCCCTCGAGGATCCGATCGTTCTCGAGCAGCCGCCGCAATCGCAACGCCGATTGAAAGTGCTCGGCGGTAACGAAAATAGCGTCGAACGGCTCGCGGGCCAGCGTCGCCAGGGCCCGGAGCGGATTGTGAACGACGACGACCTCTGCGGACTCGCGCAACGCTGGCGGCAGATCATTAATCCCCGTCGTGGGATTGCTCACGTACAGTAGTCTTGACTTCGCTGCCACAGCGCACTCCGAGTGCAAAAATCTACGCCCAAGAAAATTATAGACTCGCGCACCGCCCAAACAATCCAAAGTGGGGGTCGGTAGGCCTGGTTCGTACCCCGGACGGTCCTAATTGACGGGCTCAACCATGACGGAAAGCCCGTGGGAACTGCTATCCCCTACTATGTCGCTGTCAGACTCCCGCGTTTCGACAATATCGGTTGATCTTCTCGATCCACTCCAGTGCGCACAAATTCCCGCACGCCGTGCCGGATTCTCTTTGTACGCCGCGCGGCTAGTGCCGGTTCTATCGCCCTTACCCGCAGATTGAGGGCGTCAATCTTCCAGCACGTTCTCGCCCGTTCGCTTGAGCGGCTGTTTGCGCAGCTCGCTCATAGTTGAGCTGATGCCCCGGCAGTATTGTCGGATGGCTTCAGCGTAGTTTCCTGCTGCATCGGCGGCTAGCGCTTTGCGGCAACACTCGTCGAGCGGCTGCCAGTTGATCGTCCACTGGCCGTCGCGTGCGGCTTCGCGCAGCTCGTCGAGCGTCTTGGCCAACTTTTCGGCCAACTCATGGCTCGGCGGACAAGCGACGCTGGTGTACGGGCCGCGGCCGAGCATTCTGCCGTTGCCAACCTCCATTCCGCTCGGCAGGCCGCCGTAGCGCTGCACAAGGCCAATGAGACCGGCCACGGCGGCCCCGCCCAAGGCCACCGCGGCGGGAATCCACTGCAACATGGCCGCCATGATCAGTGCCGCGAGCAGGCACACCGCGGCGACGATCCAGACGGCTGGATGGACCGACTTGGCCGCCGGCGCTCCTCCGACCCGCAGCGGCTCGGCGGGCGTCACTCCGCTTGCCGCCTCCGGCCCAACCACCTTGGCGACAATGACCGTCGAGTTGTCAGGCCCGCCGCGGAGATTTGCCAAATCGACGAGCGCACGCACCGCCTCTTGCGGCGGCAAGCTCGCCATGATCGCGCCCAATTCCGCGTCCTCCACGCGGCCAGTCAGACCATCGCTGCAAATCAGGTACACATCGCCCGGGAAAATTGGATGCGGCCCTTCCAGGTCGATTTGCACGGCCGAGTTCGGTCCCAGCGACCGCGTGATCACATTCTTGGGAATGACCGAGCTGATGTCGGCTCCCTCCGGCAATTGACCGCTGGCCTTCAGCTCCCACTGCAAACTGTGATCGAACGTCAATTGATGCAACATGTGGCCGCGGAGACGATAGATGCGGCTGTCGCCTACGTGGGCGGCGAGGGCTCCTTGCGGCATGAGCACCAGTGTGCTCGCCGTCGTGCCCATGTTGTGAAAATCAGGACTGGCGGTGCCCCGGCGATGAATCTCGGCGTTGGTTTCGAGGATCGCCCGCTTGATCGCCTCGGGCGCGGAGAGTTCGCGGTACTTGTGATAAAGGTGCGGGATGCCGTCGGCGGCCAATTTGCTGGCAAGCTCGCCGGCGGCATGGGCCCCCATGCCGTCGGCCACGAGCAGCAGATGGCCTCGCTCGCGATACAGGTCGGGTGAATCGGCGATGACCTGAGCCAGCGAATCCTGATTCGTCGTGCGGCGCATGCCGACGTCGCTCAGGTTGGCTACTTGCAGGCCCGTCGCAAAGCTCACCGTTGCCGCCTTTCGTTGGGGTCGAAATCCGACGTGAGTGCTAGCGCCCGATTCGCCCAGGCTCCCCATTCTACCGACGGCCTGCCCACGGAGTAAGGCGAAAACATCGGACAAATACGCCGCAAATTGTTGCGCCAATTCAGGTTAGTTCGATCTCACCAGCATGCATGCACCGCGCGGCACGCGCGCGACTGGACCGGATGCAATCGTGGAATCATCTGGCATAGGGGCCAGCGAATTCCTATACTCCGCGCCCTTTTATTCCGATCCCGGGCTCTTTGTGCGCACCAATTCCCCGCTCACGTCTCGTCAGTCGCGATGGGCCCTCGCCCTTGCGCTCGTGGCTCTATTTAGCGCCACGGGCTGCGTGCGCCGCCGGCTGACCGTTCGCACCCAGCCGCCAGGGGCGCAGGTCTTCGTTGACGACCAGGAGATCGGCACAACTCCCTGCTCGTCGTCGTTCGTCTATTACGGCACGCGGAAGGTCACGCTGATCAAGGATGGCTATCGGACGGAAACGCTCTACCAGAAGATGAATCCGCCCTGGTATCAGATTCCGCCCCTCGACTTCGTAACCGACAATCTGCTTATCCGCGAGTTGCGCGACGAGCGGATCGTCGATGTGCAGATGGTCCCACAGGAGATCGTGCCGCAAGCCCGCCTGCTCGAGCGGGCCAGCGCACTGCGCAATGGCGCGCTAACCGGCCAGATCACGCTGCCCCCCGGCGCGACCAGTCCGCCGCCGCAGTTCAGCCTGCCCGGCGAAGGTCTCCCGGGCGGCGAGCCGATTCCGAGCTACTCATTGCCAGCGCCGGCCGAAGGGGTCGAGCGTTTGCCGCCGCCTTGAGCCGGCCTCCTACGGCTTCACTTCTGCCGCCTCCAGCGTCACGTTGTTCTGTTTGGCGCTAGTGCCTTGGTGCCGTACCACCTCGAACAAGAGGTCCGATTTCTTCGCCGGCGGCACCTGAGTCGTGAATTGCACAGTCTGATAGTCGTGCAGCTTGGGCGTGAGCTGACTGCGGAACACGACGTGCCCCGGAAACGCGCGGCGAACCTCGACCTCGATCGGCTTGGCCGTATAGTTGCGAATCCGCTGCGTGAACACTTCATGGTCGTCCCAACCGACAACTGTCCCCAGATCCTCCTTGATCACGACGCCGTCGGCAACGCGCCGCAGCTCCCGTGAACCGGTCGCGAGCAGCCAGATGTTGTCGCGCAACGAGCGCAGCTTGATCAGCTCGAAAATCACTTCCGGATCAGGGCCCAGATTGAGCTCGATCTTGTCGCCGATCGGGATGTATTTGATCGTCTGCTGCGTCAAGAACGAAAGTCCGTCCCGCCCGTTGTTGCGAAAGACTCGGACGACGCCGTCGGGTAGGGGCGACGTGCCCAGCTTGGACTTTTCGTCATTGGTCATCAAATACATGCGTACGAGCTGATCGCCATATTCGGCCGGCCGATAGCGATACTGGATCTTCAGCGGAACCTCGCCCGCCTCCAGCGACCGCAATCGCTTTGACCAGCCGTTGGGAATCGTCTCGGTCCCCTCAATGGTGAAAATGAAGTACTCGCTCAGGCCCTCCTTGATGATCTCTTTCGGAGCCGGCGCAGAAGCGCCCGCGGTCGCCGACGGAGCCCCCAGCATGATCGCCCCTTCCGCCGACTTGAGCCGCAAGTCGCGAAAGCGATCGGCCGCGAGCTGCTTCACGTCGCTGATTGGGATGTTGGCGAGCTGGGCGATCTTCTCGACCAGGTTGATCGTGCCCACGACCAGACGGACCTGCGCGTCTTCGTACTCCTCACCGGAGTTGTTATAGACCCGCACGAAGCCTTCCAGGCGAACGTTCTCTTCCGCGGCGTTGGAAATGGCGACGTAGTCGGCACTCCAGGTGATCCCGCTCGTGAAGTAGGTGATCTGAATCACCGCTTCGCCGTCGATCTCGCTCTGCACGTTCCAATAGAGCATCTGCGGCTTGGCGTGCGGGAAGGTTGTGTCGAGCACGTCGAGCTTGTCGGCCTGCGTGAGGAACTTGAGCTGCACGCTCGATGGATCAATCAGGGTATTGGCCCAGCTAAACTGGAGCGGGTTGGCTCCTTTCTTGAAGGTGACCTTCCGCGTCTCGCGAACGAGCGTCAGGTCCTCGCTGTTGTAGATCGTGAGCTGGACCGTATCGCGGCCGGGAACCGTCGAGAGATCGATGTTCTCGCCGCGCGTAAGCTGCGATGCGAAAACCAGGCCCAGCAAACAAATGACCAATGACAAATGACGAGTGACCACTTTCACGGTTTCACCTCCCCCGTCTGGAGCGTCACGTTGTTCTGCTTGACGCTCGTCCCTTGCTTGTGGACTACTTCGAATAACAAGTCGGCCCGCTTGCCCGCGGCCAACCGCGTCAGAAACTCGACCGTCTGATAGTCGTGCAGCTTCGGCTCGAGGTTGCTCCGAAAGACCACGTGCCCCGGGAACGTGCGGCGGACTTCCACCTCGATGTCCTTGCCCGAGTAGTTGCGAATCCGCTGCGTAAACACTTCGTGATCGTCCCAGCCGGCGATCGACGCGTTCTCCTGCTTGATGACCATGTCGCCGCCGACCTTGCGGAACTCGCTGGTGCCGTGAACTTGCAGCATCAGCTCGTCGCGGAAGCTGCGGAGCTTGATCAGCTCGAAGATGACCTCCGGATCGGGACCGAGATTGAGTTCGATTTTGTCGCCGATCGGCACGTACTTGATTGCCTGCTGCGTCAGATACGATAGGCCCTCCTTGCCGCTGGCGCGGAACACGCGAACGACGCCGTCGGGCAGCGGCGAACCGCCCAGCTTCGACTTTTCATCGTTGGTGAGCAGGTACATCCGCACCAACTGGTCGCCATATTCAGCCGGTCGATAGCGATACTGAATCCTGAAGGGAACAGCTTTACCCTCCAGCGAGCGCAGACGCTTTGACCAGCCGGCGGGAACCGTCTCCGTTCCTTCGATGGTGAAAATGAAGTACTCGCTGAGTCCTTCCTTCACGATTTCCTTCGCCTTTTGGGCGTCCAGATCGCCGGCCTTGCCTCCCATGCCCCCGGCCTTCTCCATGAAGCGGCGGGTCGCGTCCTTTTTGAACTCCTCGAGCTTATCGGACTGCATTTTGGCCACATCGGTGATGGGAACCTGCGCGAGCTGAGCGATCTTCTCGACCAGGTTGATCGTCCCGACGACCAGCCGCACCTGCGCGTTTTCGTATTCCTCGCCGCTGTTGTTATAGACGCGGACAAATCCCTCCAGGCCCATCGCCTTCTCGTCGGCATCGGCGATCGCGATATAATCGGCAGTCCACGTGATGCCGCTGGTGAAATAACTGATCTCAATCGTCGCGGCGCCGTCGATCTCGCTCTGCACGTTCCAATACAACATTTGCGGCTTGGCGTGCGGGAACGTCGTGTCGAGCAGGTCGAGCTTATCGGCCTGGTTCAGAAAGCGGAGCTGGACGCTCGTCGGATCGATCAGCGTGTTGGCCCAGCTGAATTGCAGCGGGTTCAATCCCTTTTTGAACGTGACCGCCCGAGTTTCGCGAACGAGTGTGATGTCCTCGCTGTTGTAAATCGTAAGCTGGACCGTGTCGCGCGACGGCACGGTCGAGAGATCGATGTTGTCGGCCCGAACAGTTCGACCTTCCAACGCTACGAACAATGCGAGCAACGAGAAGATTGCAAATCGGCGCATATTCTGTCTCATATCCACTTAATGACAAATGACCAATGACAAGTGACCAATGACGATCTACCACTCGTTCTTGATCAGGACGTGCAGTTTGTGGGTGATCTTTTCGGCCTTGCCGTCCTTGGCGCGGGCGGGCAAGTTGGCGTGGAACGTGAGCTGCTCGAACGTGCTCCGCTCCTTGTCGGGGCCCCCTTGGAAGGTCGTTTCCTTCCCCAACTCCCACTCGACGTCGCGGCCCGAGTCGCCGCGGACTTCGTTCCGCACGTGTCGCAGATTCTCGACCACGTCGAGCGTCACCGCCTGGTCCTTAAAGTTCTCGATCTCGTATTTGACGATCACTTCCTGGTGGAAGAGGTTGCCGCTCACGTGCTTGCGTTCGTTCTTCTCGAGCGTGCGTTTGACGACGATGTCCTGGGCCACACCCAGGTAAAGCTTCATTTCGTCGTCGATCGGTGTGAATCGGCCCCAATCTTCGCCGAGAAAGGCCGTCCCCCCTTCGCCGCCGCCGTCGATGAAAATCCGGGCCTTGCCGTAGGGCAGCGGATGAGCCCCGAGCTGGTTCGCCTTGTCGTTTTTCAGCACATAGTGCATCGGCACGCGCAGCTTCTGCTGCGGCTGATCGAGCCAGCCGTATTCCGCCACATTGCAAGTGTAGGTCTTCTTGATCGGCACCTTCTCGAACTTCTGTACCAGCATTTCCTTGGTCTCGTTCAGGCCGATCGGCTTGAGAAATGTCTTGCCGTAGCCGGCGAACAGGTTCGTGCTGCCGAATTCCTCGTTGGCGAAGTTTTGCAGTCGCATATATTCCGACAGCACCAGCGTCTTCTCGTCCTTGGACGCGACGGCCCGGTAATTGAAGCTCTTGGTCAGATTCCCCAGCAAATAGCTAATTCGCACGCGAGCCGACCCACTGTCGCTCGATCCAACGGACCAGATGAGCGCGGCTTCGTTCGGCGGGTAGCTGACCGACAGGACCTTCACGTCGAGCGGCTTGTCGCCCACCGGCGCGACGACGCGGAACACGATCGTGTTGGGATCGATCTGCGTGTTGGCCCAGGAAAAATCGACCTGGTTCTCCCCCTTCACCAGCGGCACGATCCGCTCTTCCTCAACGAGCGTCGCGGTGGCGTTATCGAGCTGAATCTCGACCCGCTCGCGAACAGGCAGCGTGATCAACTTCACGCGGGCTTGTGCCTGCGAAGGACAAAGCAAATTCGGCCCAAACGTCGCGGCAGCGACCGCGGCGGCCAATAGTAACCTCTTGGGTGCAAACCACTTGCGCATACGATCACTCCAGATAGAACGGCTGTGCCGAAAGAATCGTTGCGGCGAGAATCCGCCTGCTGGTGGTTTAGACGAGGCACAAGCAGCGGCGGATTTGGGGATTCTGGTGCCGGATATAGCGGCCGCACCATGCTGCAGATCGGAGATATGGCCCGTGTCCTTGAGGTTGCCCGCCCAGTTGTTTACACAGACATCTTGAGAATGCCCCATGTATGAGCACCGCTCCGAGCCGCTCCTTAGTCAGTGGGCCTTTTACGGTCGCCTGGCCCGCAGTTTCGGCGTGGCGCTGGCGATCGTGTCGTTCTCGCTCGGCATGGGAACTGCCGGATATCATTTCACCGCCGGTCTGCCGTGGATCGACGCGCTCCTGAACGCGGCCATGATTCTGACGGGCATGGGGCCCGTCGATCCGATCAAGACAACGGCGGGCAAGCTCTTCGCGACGTTTTACGCCCTCTATAGCGGCATTGCCTTCCTGACGATGATGGCCGTGCTTGCGTCGCCGATCGTGCATCGGTTCATGCACAAGTTCCACCTGGAGGACGAAGGCGAGCGATAGCTTGCCCAACGGACCAGTGGCGACGACAATACGAGCCACATTTTGCATCTCTCCCAACTCCCTCGTGGATCACTCCCATGCGATTGACGTTCTGGCTTGCAGTTGGATTCGCACTTCTCGTCGCCAGCGGATTACGGGCCGCCGATGACAATCCCGCCTACACGAGCGCCAAGGATGCTGGCCCTGATTTTGCTGTCCAGGGCGAATATGTCGGCACGGCCGGCGATCACACGTGGGGCGCTCAAGTGATCGCGCTCGGTGACGGAAAATTCGATCTGGTCGGCTATCAGGGCGGCCTGCCAGGCGAAGGATGGAAGCGGGGAGATGAAATGCGCAAAGCCACGGGAGATTCCAAGGATGGCGTCGCGACGCTGAAGGGAGATCACTTCACCGTGACGATCAAAGACAGCGTCGCCACCGTCACTGGTGAAGGGGGCGACAAACTCGGCGAACTGAAGAAAGTCGAGCGCAAGAGTCCGACGCTCGGCGCCAAACCGCCGGCTGGCGCCAAGGTTCTGTTCGATGGCACGACGGCCGAGAATTTCGAAAATGGCAAGATCATCGAGCAGAACCTGCTCGGTGCGACCGGCTGCAAAAGCAAGCTGCCGGTGGCCGACCACTCTTTGCACATTGAGTTTCGCACGCCGTTCATGCCCAAGTCGCGCGGTCAGGGCCGCGGCAACAGCGGCGTACACGTGCAAGGACGGTACGAAGTGCAGGTGCTCGACAGCTTTGGCCTGGAAGGCAAGAACAACGAGTGTGGGGGCATCTACGTCATTTCCGAGCCGGCGGTGAACATGTGCCTGCCGCCGCTCGCCTGGCAGACCTACGACATCGACTTCAAAGCGGCCAAGTACGATGCCGACGGTAAGAAGACCGAGAATGCCCGGATGACCGTCAAGCACAATGGCGTGCTGATCCACGACAATGTCGATCTTAAAGACGGCAATCCCGGCGCCGACAAGGAAGGCCCCGGCAAGAACGCCCTGTACTTGCAAAACCACGGCAATCCGGTCGCGTTCCGGAATATCTGGGTGGTGGAGAAGTAGTAGGCACACTCCGTGTGCCGTCGGCCAAAAAATTGATCCCCCATTGCCGTTAATCGCTGGGGCCGTTGAGTACAAGGCTCAGGCAGGTCACGCCCCCTTCGGCCTTGGCAAATTCAGAAACCTCCACGGGCAGCGGCTCAAAGCCGAGCCCGTGGAGCAGGTCGGCCGTTTGCATATGGGCTTTTGGCAGAATGATGCGCTGGCCGATGGGCAGGGTATTGGCCGCCCAGGGTTCGCTTGCGGGAATCGCGACAAGTTCCTGGCCGGCAAGATCAGCCGCATCGATCCAGCCCGGATTCACCAGCAGCCGGCCGTCGGGCAAGGCTGTGCACGCCGTTTTCAGGTGCAGACAGTAATGCACGGGAATTGTGGTCAATTGGTAGCCGAGTGGTTGGACCAAACACGCCAGCGTTTCGATCCCCGCGACATTGGTTCGCGATGACAGGCCGACGAGCAGCCTTCGCCCAATCCGCAGGACATCTCCCCCTTCGATCGTGGCAGGTAGCTCGATGCGCCGCACTTCGCGATGGTCACGCAGGACAGACTCAATCGTAAGCGGCTCGCGGCGGCGTGCCTGCGTCCCCATCGAGCAGAGGATGGCACACTCGTCGAGAATGACGGCCGTATCTTCCAAAAAAACGCCATCCGGCTCGTCGTCGTTTACATCCAACAAGTGCACTTGCGCCCCGCAAGCCGCGAGTAACCGGCAATAAGCGGCGTGCTGAGCTTGAGCCAGCCTGAAATCGACCGGCTCGCGGGCAACGTGCGTGCGCTGGCCCGTCGCAAGCTGCCCAGATGGTGGATGAACGAGGGCGAGCATCGGCGAGGACGACCCCCTATTTCAGCTTGCGAAATCCCAGTCGCCGTTTGAGGATCGGCAGGTTCTCGGCCGAAACGACGAACAATTCCTCGGGGAATTTACGGTCTGCCAGCATGGCTATGAAGATGGAGCCTTCGCTGTGCTCGTTGGCCCCCAAGCCCGCCAGATATTGCAGCCGGAGATTTCGGTCGCGGTTGATTTGGGCATCGGCAAGCCAGCCTTTCAGATCGTCCGCCTGGGCGGCGTAGGTCGCGAGCAGGTCCAGGGCTGAACCGAAGCCCACGCCATCGAGCGAGTAGGCAACGAGCGTATGATCGAGCCGGTCGAGGCGCTCTTGCAGCCTGGCGATTTCGATCCGCGTCGGCTCACTCTGGCCGAGCAATACGACGTCGTAACCCTGGCCATCGATGTCGTTGCTCCACACCGTAGCCGCCGGAAACACGCGCAGAAACGTCGCGACTTCGCTCTTCACGGCCGCGGCATTGCTCTCGTACAGCGGCACCCACTGCGTAATCACGCCGCCCGGCTTGAGCCGCTTTTTGCACAGGTTGAAATACTCCTCGGTGTAGAGGGTCGCGGCGCCTTTGACCCACGGGTTGATCGGGTCAGAGGTGATAATGTCGAATTTCTCGTCCGTGGTCAGGATGTAGTGCCGAGCGTCGTCATAGACGATCCGGACCAGCCCCTTGGCCAGCGTTCTGTCGCCGACGACATCGTGATTCTCGTGGCCAAAGTGCCGGGCGACGACGCGTGGAATCAGCGGCTCAATTTCGCAGATGGTAATCCGCTCGACGCTGGGATAGGCGACGAATGAGCCGGCCGTAACGCCCGCCCCGCAACCGACCACGAGCACCGACTTGGGCTCGGGATGAATCAGAGCGGGCAAATGGCCGAGCATCCGCTGGAGGCGCATGTCCTGCGGCTCGCTGGACGCTTCGATCTTGCCACTGACATGAAAGTTGCGCACACCGCTCGTAAGCTCGGTTACGGCGACCGACGCATTCATCCCTTCCCCAACATAGACGAACTGCGCCTTGCCGGTTTCCAGTGCGGTGTTTCGTCCGTAGGCGACCAGGTCGCGGCATACGGGTGGAAGCGACCAGACGAGGAAGGCGGAGAGAAGCACACCCCCGAAGACACACAATCCACGTACCCTGGCTCGCGTCGATTTCGGCTCGGCGGACGCCTCGCCCTCCCGAGTGTCACCCTCTCGCGGCCATAGTGCCGGCACGAGGACGAGGAGGGCCGCGGCGGTGGAGACCATAATCAGCAACCGCTGGCTGTCTTGCGTGCCGACCTGGCCAATGAGCACGATGCTGAAAGCCAGCGCGCCAATGATGGCCCCGATCGTATTGGCTGCATAAACGCTGCCTACGAGGCGGCCGGCGTCTTGCCCGGGTCCTGCCACCGAAGCGAGCGCCAGCGGGAAGCTGGCCCCCCACAACACGGCCGCAGGAAGAATCGCCCAAGCGCACCGGACGAGGTCGAGCTGCAAGGAATCCCAAGGATTGCGCGCCAAGAGCGGATCGATGGGCCAATACGGCAGCGAGCGGGCTAGCAGCCACGCGGTCCAAGCGATCGCCGCCGCAAGAGAGAGCTGGCAAAATCCCAGCGCCAGCCGCGGATTGAATTTTGTCTGGCTGATGAAGGCGCCGGCGCTGGAGCCAATCCCCATGCCGACGAGGAACACCGCCAGAATGATCGAAAACGCATACACCGTGCCGCCCAAGAGCAGAGACAACAGGCGAGTCCAAACCACCTCCGCGCCAAGCGCTGCGCAACCGGAAAGGGCGATCGTAGCGTAAACGGTCCAAGTGCCTCGTCGAAGTGCTGATTCCTGTAGAGTACGCCCTGCGTCTAGCTCGAGTGCCGCCGCGTACGAACTCCGCCCTGCGAGAGCCAAGGCCGCAACCGCCACCGCTAAGTTAATCGCAGCGGCCACATACGTCGCAACCACCATGTCGTAAACTCGCAACAAGTAGAAACCCGCGAGCAAGCACCCCAGCACAGCCCCGGCGATGTTTCCGCCATAGAAAAAGCCGAGCCAAGAGATCCCCCGCGGCGTCGCTTCCACCCACCGCGCCACCGCGGGCAGCGTCCCGCCCATGAGCAACGTCGGTGGTAACAGGCAAACCGCCGCGATCACGGCTCGCATGGCGATCGCTGACGGGCCGTGGCCGCCAATCGCCGCATAAAGCTGACCGATCGCTGGCATTCCCAGTAGAACGGCGATGCCGATCGCCCCGATTCCAAGCTCGAGCAGGGCATAAACCCGCAGCGGATGCCTGAGCGGCGAGATGAAACGGGGCAGCAGCAAGCTCCCCAGGCACATGCCCCCCATGAACGTTCCCAGTAGCACACCCAGCGACACGGCCGACGAACCGATCACCAGAGCCAGGAGCTGAAACCAGACAATCTCGTAAATCAAGGCCGCACACCCGCTGCCGACGAACAAGATCACGAGCCAGGGAAGTATGCGGTCGGCGGGCAAGTCGGAAGGTTGGGAGCTGATTCGTGCAGTCATGGAGGATTGAACCCGCGGCAGCGGCTGTTGGACCAATACACCTGTCGCATCGGCCCGGCCGTTTGACCGCGAGCCGCGGCGCATTCAGAATGTGGCCCTGCGATACGTGGTTTACGGAGCGATTAGTTGATGACCATTGCCAAATGTATCAGGCGATTGGCGTGGCTGCTGGCGGCGGCGCTAGTTAGCGGCAACCAGGCGACGGCCGGCGAATTGCCTGCCCGGCCGAATATCGTCGTCATCTTGGCCGATGACCTCGGCTATGGCGATTTGGGCTGCTACGGCCATCCGACGATCCGCACGCCGCACCTCGACCAGATGGCCCGCGAAGGGATGCGGTTTACGCAGTTTTATTCTGCAGCCGAAGTCTGTACGCCCAGCAGGGCCGCCCTGCTCACGGGCCGCCTTCCGCCGCGGTCGGGCATGTGCAGCGGCAAGCGGCGGGTGGCATTCCCCGACACCAAGGGTGGGTTACCCGCGAGCGAACTAACGATTGCTGAATTGCTTAAGACGAAGGGCTATGCCACCGCGTGCTTTGGCAAGTGGCACTTGGGACACTTGCCGGCCTACTCGCCGCTCAAACACGGTTTCGATGAGTATTTTGGCCTGCCGTACTCGAACGACATGGATCGAGTGGCCACGTCGCCGATGGGACGAGCGGCGTTTCTTGATCCAAAAATCGACTATTGGAACGTGCCGCTGCTTGAGAATAACAGAATTGTGGAGCGGCCGGCCGACCAGCATACGCTGACTCGCCGCTACACCGACGAGGCGATTCGCTTCATTCGTGCGCACAAGCAAGGTCCGTTCTTTGTCTATTTGCCACATACGATGCCGCACGTGCCGCTCTTTGTATCGGACCAGTTCGCTGGAAAAAGTCCGCGCAAGCTCTATGGCGACGTGGTCGAGGAACTCGATACCAATGTCGGGCGGCTCTTGCAAACGCTGCGCGACGAGAAGCTCGCTGAGCGGACGCTGGTCGTATTTACCAGCGACAATGGGCCGTGGCTGACTCAGGGGGAACAGGGAGGGTCGGCCGGCCTGCTCAAGGACGGCAAAGGGAGCACGTGGGAAGGAGGGATGCGCGAGCCGGCGCTGTTCTGGCTCCCGGGCTGGATACCGGCTGGGTCGGTGTCACGAGAATTGGCCAGCACACTCGATATTTTGCCGACCGCGCTTGCCCTAGCCGGCGTCGATCTGCCCCAGGATCGTCCTTTCGATGGCTACGATATTTCGACCGCACTGGCCGGCGGCCAAAGCCCGCGCCACGAGATGTTCTACTATCGCGGCTACGACCTGATGGCTGCCCGATTGGGGCCTTGGAAGGCCCATTTTCAGACGCAGACGGGCTATGGCCAGGCGACGGCCCAGACGCACGATCCGCCGCTGCTCTTCAACTTGGAGGTCGATCCGAGCGAGCGATTCAATGTCGCCGCGGCCAACCCGGCTGTAGTGAAAGAGATCGAGGCGCTCGTCGCCAAACACCGCGCCGGCCTTCAGGCTGCCCCGTCGCAACTGGAGTGAGGAATAATTCTGAGACACTTGAGTAATCGGCGGATCCCACTTTAAGAAGCCCTGATCATCCGCAGATTGCGCAGATGAATTTGAAAAACAGCGTGTGTTCCTTGCCCAAATCCCTACCGGTTTTTGATCATGCACTCTCGTATTTTCCGTGTCGTGGCGCTACTGTTCACACTCTGTCTTGCTGCCCAATCGCCCGCCGCCGACCGGCCCAAGCTGATTGTCATCGTGAGCGTCGATCAGATGTGCCAAGACTATCTGATCCGCTTTCGCGACAATCTTAACCCCGAAGGGGCCTTCCGACGCGTCTTTGAGCACGGCTCACAATTCACCCAGTGCCATCACCGGCACGCGTTCACGGTGACCGCTCCGGGCCATTCAGTACAGCTCACGGGCGCCTATCCGGCCACTAACGGCATCGTCGGCAACAACTGGTTTGATCGGTTCTCGGGCAAGGACGTTTACTGCGTGGCTGACTCGAGCGTGCAAGTACTCGGCACGACGAGCAACAAGCCGATGTCGCCCAAGAATCTGCTCGTCGAGACGGTGGGGGACGTGCTCAAGCTGCAAACGGCTGGCCAGAGCAAGGTCTTCGGCGTGGCGATTAAGGACAGAGCATCGATTCTGATGACGGGGCACAAGGCCGACTGTGCGTATTGGCTGGAGGATAACGTCTGGGTCACCTCGACGTATTACCGCTCAGACTTGCCGGGCTATCTGCGCGTGCTCAATGAAGGCAAAGCAATCGAGCGGTTCCACGGTTTGAAGTGGGAGCTGCTTTTGCCGCTGGCCAAATATCACAATTCCGGGCCCGACAAGAACGACTGGGAGAACCCGCCCAAAGGCTGGACGAGCGCGCTCCCGCATCAGGTTGCCGCCAAGGGTGAGCTGTCCACCTTCGATTTCGGCGAACATGTGCTCTTTTCGCCGTTTGGAAACGATCTGACGCTGGAAGCGGCCCGCGCGATCGTCGAGGGCGAGCAACTAGGCCGCGACGATTTTCCCGATCTCCTTTGCATCAACTTCTCGTCGAACGATTACGTCGGCCATGCCTTCGGACCACATAGCCTGGAAGTCGAGGACATCACCTATCGCACGGATTTGCAACTAGGGGAGTTCCTGCGCTGGTTGGATGCGACGGTGGGCCAGGGAAACTGGACTTTCGGCCTGACCGCAGACCACGGCGTCGCGCCAATCGTCGAGTATGCGAAACAATTCAACTTGCCTGCGGTGCGCAATCCGCTGGGAAGCCTATCGGCCGTCAAGGACAAGCTGGAGGCCCGCTTACGACAGCAGTTGCACGTGCCGACTGGCGATAAGCCGATCGTCCAGAAGGTCGAGGACAACCAGGTTTATCTCCAGCACGATCACCCAGTGTTTGTCAAAGAGGATTTCGAGGACAAGTTTCGCCTGGCCCAACGGATCGTCCGCGACTGGCTGCTGGACCAGCCGCTCGTCGTGGCCGCC
>Ga0065705_10000005_pt1 | contig 21791 bp, 25 predicted proteins | sample SwibulcommuniRL2_FD_59092 | JGI IMG/M metagenome (GOLD analysis project Ga0065705, IMG submission 59092) | Bulk soil microbial communities from switchgrass field near Rose Lake, East Lansing, Michigan, USA - RL2 Bulk Soil v2 (version 2) | ecosystem: Environmental > Terrestrial > Soil >...
AAAAAATCAAGAAGGGATTTTGATTATAATAACCCTACACGAAAATGTTCAGTTTGCTACACTCTATCAGGATGGCACTGTTATACATGTGACGGAGATTTTTGTGACCTTCATTTTCATGATGAAANACACAAAAAATTGTGCAGTTTATGATTAATAGAATATTCATTTTGCCTTTTAGATTTTAGAAATTTGATACAGGATAATTAAATGAGTAACTTCTTACAGGATAANTAAATGAGTAACAACAAAGCAGGTTTTTATTTATAGNGTGCGGGGGGTGGGATTTGAACCCACGAATCCCTAAGGAACAGGGATCTAGGNATGTGAATGTTATCCATTCTAAGCATCGCACTCGCTTTGCGCGAGACCTGCGCCGTTGACCTAGCTTGGCAACCCCCGCATCGAATTTTGAAAGTTATGCGGCCAAATTTATCTATTATTTAGAATATATTGGTGTTTAGTTATCATGAATCAGAATATGCCTTTATTCGGTACTAATGGAATTAGAGGTATTTTTGGAAAAGATCTTTCTCTGGATTTCTTAGTAGATGTTTCTAAGTCATTGGGAGCTTATTATAAGGAGGGTTCAATTTTAGTTGGAAGGGATGGTCGAAATTCAAATAATATCATGTTTAATATTATTACCGCAGTTTTAAATTCAAGTGGACTAGATACAGGTGATGCAGGTCTCCTACCAACACCTTGTCTTCAGTATGCAACAAAAAAAAATCAATATGAAGGCGGCATTATGATCACTGCCTCTCACAATCCTCCAGAATACAATGGAGTAAAACCCATCGCAAAAGATGGAGTTGAGTTATCAAGAGAAGATGAGACAGTGGTTGAAGAGATTTTTAGAAATAAATCGTTTATTAACTCAAACAAAATAGGACGAAACTTCAAAGTAGAGTCTATAATTGACAGCTATATTGGTGATGTTCTAAAATTAGTAGATGTAGACAGAATCAAGCAACATAAATTTAAAATAACAATGGATTTAGGAAACGGAATTCAAGCGCTAGTTGCTCCAGAACTGACCAAGAGGCTTGGATGTACGGTAATAACGCTTAATGGAACTGTAGATGGTAATTTCCCAGGAAGAGGATCAGAGCCAACGCCGACAAACCTTAATTTATTAAGTTCTGTTGCAAGAGAAACGAAATCCGACCTTGGCGCTGCGTACGATGGAGATGGAGATAGATCCATATTTTGCGATGAACAAGGAATCATTCATTGGGGCGACAAAACAGGGACCTTATTAGCAAGGTACCTGATCACTGAGAAACATCACAAAGCGAAAATAGTTTGCCCGATAAATACTACGAATGTCCTGACAAAAATTGCACAAGACAACGATTCACAGGTTATTCATACAAAAGTTGGCAGCGTCGAAGTTTCCCGCGAAATGGTTAAGCAAAATGCCTTTATTGGAATGGAGGAAAATGGAGGTTTCATGTACGGAATATTGAATCAGGTAAGAGATGGCGCAATGACAACTGCTCTGATGCTCGATTTACTGGCCTCAGGGGAAAAGCCGCTATCAGAGTTGTTGTCATCCCTGCCATTAGTTTACCAATACAAGTCTAAATTTCATTGTTATGATATTAGATTAATTAAAAAATTGATGAATAAGGTAAAGAATCATGGCAGTCCGATGAAAATTGAAACGCTTGACGGTGTCAAGGTTTGGTTTGATGAAGAAAGTTGGTTAATGCTACGGCCAAGTGGCACTGAGCCTTTGATTAGAATTTATGGGGAATCTACAGACGAATTGTTAATCAATTCCAAAGTCAATGAATACACACGGCTTGTTACAGAGATACTAAATGAGAAATAATATTTTGCTCGGCAACATTTTTAATACGCCTCTGCTTGTATTCAGTAGATTAAAGATGATCCCAATGGGTGATGGAATATTACATGAGTAAACCTTTTTATGTAAAATTTGAAACTCCAAAAGATCTTGTAAATGCAGTCTATGAGGCTGTTAGGGTAGCCAAACAAAGCGGAAGCGTTAGAAAAGGGACCAATGAAACTACAAAGGCTATAGAAAGGGGAATTGGGAAATTGGTGGTAATAGCAGAAGACGTACAACCACCAGAAGTTGTTGCACATATTCCTATTATTTGCGATGAGAGAAATACTCCGTATATTTTTGTACCAAGTAAGCAACAATTAGGAGAATCGATCGGGATTGAAGTTGGTTCTGCTGCGGCAACAATAATTGATGCAGGAGAAGGTCAACACATAGTAGACCAGATAATTGCTACACTATCCAACATTAAAGATAAGAAGGAGTGATTTCACTATTGAGTAAAGCTGCAGAAGTAAAGGTAACCCCAGCAGAGGTTATACAGATAGTAGGAAGGACGGGTATAGCTGGAGAGGTAATCCAAGTTAGAGTAAAGGTTCTAGAAGGAAAGGATAAAGGTCGAATTCTTACAAGAAATGTTAAAGGCTCCATTAGAATGAAAGATATTCTGATGTTGAGAGAAACTGAAAGAGAGGCCAGAAAGATAAAATAGTGAAGTCGGTTGAGCAAAGCAGCTGGTTCTCTACGTAATTGTTTCTTTTGTGGAAAACACATTCCTGCAGATGAAGGACTAATGTTAATAAAAAATGATGGATCTATTCAATGGACATGTTCCGCAAAATGCAAGAAAAACGTGAGGTTAAAACGAGATCCCCGAAAATTCAAATGGACACGAAAGTATGTTAAAGGCGGAATCAAGGTCAAAAAATAAGGATAAAAGATGTCCAATCTAGAACAGACTCTCATAGTCGTGAAACCTGATGGCTTTAACAAAGGCCTTGTTGGAAAAATTATTTCTAGATTTGAGGAAAAAGGCTTTCAAATACTTGATCTTAAATTATTTCAATTTAATGTAGAGACAGCAAGAAGATTCTATGAAGCGCATGAAGACAAGCATTTTTTTGATGAATTGGTTTCATTTATCTGTTCAGGTAAAACAGTTGGATGTATTTTAGAAGGAAATAATGCAATTTCAACAGTAAGATTGATGGTTGGAAACACAAAATCAACAGAAGCTCTACCTGGAACTATTAGAGGAGATTTTGGAATCGGATTCACAGATAACATAATACACGCGTCTGACTCCGCTGAAAGCTTCATAAAAGAGTCTAAAATCATTTTTAACTAAGTGAAACTTCGNCAACCAGTTGTAGTNGTATTGGGTCATGTAGACTCTGGTAAAACCTCCTTACTTGATAGGATTCGCGGAACAGCAGTTCAATCCAGNGAGGTAGGAGGAATAACTCAACATATTGGTGCAAGTTATTTCCCAATAGAAACAATTAAAGAAATTACAGGAAAATTATTTGATAAACTATCAAAGTCAGAGAATCCCGTTCCCGGCCTCCTTGTGATAGACACTCCGGGTCATGAGGTCTTTGCAAATCTTCGTATAAGGGGAGGCTCTGCTGCAGATATTGCAATCGTTGTGGTTGATGTAAATAAAGGACTTGAAGCCCAGACAATCGAAAGCTTGGATATATTGAAAAATAGAAAAGTCCCCTTTGTCATTGCTCTGAACAAGATAGATCAAATATCTGGTTGGAAAAAAAACAACTCTATACTAATCGCAGAACAATTGAAAATTCAAGACCCAATAATTCTGTCATACTTGGATGAAAAAGTCTACAACGTTGTAGGTGCTCTTTCTCGAATNGGATTTAGTTCCGAGGCATTTTGGCGNGTAAAAGATTTTACAAAGGAACTTGCAATTGTACCGGTAAGTGCGNTAACAGGAACCGGTGTACCCGAGCTATTGGCAGTTCTTGTGGGATTAACTCAACAATACATGTCCAAAAGACTGGAACGACATGAAACTGAAACAAAGGGTATCGTTCTTGAGGTTAATGATGAAGTAGGATTAGGACCGTCGGCAAATATTATTCTTCTTGATGGGACACTAAAACACGGCGATAGAATTGTTGTTGGTAAAAGGGACAGCGTTACCAGTACTAAAATCAAGGCGTTATTACTCCCTAAACCATTGGATGAAATGAGAGATCCAAGGGATAAATTTAGACATGTGGATACGGTTATTGCTGCTGCAGGACTAAAAATAACCTCTCCTGATCTTGAAGGTGTACTTGCAGGAAGTCCACTTTACGTAGTCAATAATCCCGAGGATGAAGTGAGATTAAAATTAAATATAGAAACTGAGATAAAGTCAGCAATAATACAAACAGAATCAAACGGGATAATTTTAAGATGCGATACCATTGGGTCAATTGAGGCTATTACCGAACTTTTGAAAAAGGAAAACATACCAGTCAGATCTGCTGATTTAGGGAATATTACACGTCGAGACATACTTTCTGCCTCTGCGGTCAGAGAGAAAGATCGTTATCTTGGCGTGGTCCTTGGATTCAATGTAAAGGTTCTGGAAGAGGCGGAGAAGGAAGCATACGAAAGAAGGATAAAAATTTTTAACGAAAAAATAATTTATAATTTGGTGAGAAATTACTCAGAATGGGTAACATATGAGAGAGTTCATGAAGATTCAATTATATTTAATGAAATACCCCCAATCTGCAAATTTCAATTCTTAAAGGGTTACGTTTTTAGAAGGAATAATCCTGCTGTGTTTGGTGCTGAAATTTTGATTGGTAAATTGAGGCAAAAAATTTCTGTAATGAACGAAAAGGGTAAGAAAATAGGTGTGATCCATCAGATACAAAATGAAGGCAAAAATCTAGAAGTTGCCGACAAAGGAACGCAGGTTGCACTTTCGATTAAAGGACCGACAGTTGGCAGACAAATAAATGAAGGCGATATATTTTACACTGACCTCAATAGTAAGGAAGCAAGATTCTTACTGGAAAGATTTTCAAATAGGCTCAATGAAGAAGAACAGGAAGTTTTTAATTTTATTCTGTCTAAAAAACGTGAAATAGATGCCGCATTCGGATATCTATGATACAAGAAATCTAAATTGAATTAATTCAGGAATTTCAATAGGTCTGCGTTTTTGATTATTTCCATTATTGGTACTTTTCCAGTAAACCTTCTAGTCCCTTTTCACCAACGGCCCCTACAGCTTTTTCAACTAGTTTTCCATTCATAAAAACAATGAATGTAGGAATTGCATAGACNTCAAATCTCATTGCGACCCCTTGGTTATCATCAACATTTAGTCTACCAAAAACAACTTTTTCTTCATACTTCTTTGCAAGCTTGTCAAAGATTGGAAGCATGAATTGACATGGTCCACACCATGTTGCCCAAAAATCTACAAGAACCGGTTTATTTCCGCCAATAACTTCATCAAAGTTTTTTTCTGACAATTCAACTAGCGTAGGTTTATTGGAATTTGAACTCATAGTTACAACTTATCACCGGAATTGATATTTAAATCTTGTAATTATAATTTTTGAAAAGTAAAAAAGGTTTCTTCAATTGAATTGTCTCCATCTTTTTTTTCGACTAGTTTTGTAATTGTCTTGTTAGTATTGCATTGTTTTTATTTGCACGTTACAGATCGAGTATGAATTTAACCTTGTATTGATTACCTTGTTGTAGAATTTCCATCTCNTGGTAGGTGANACCCTTTATTTCGATCTTGTAACCATGTTTTNTAATGTCTATTGTTTCAGCCATACCCGATCCTGTTAATTGAAATTTTGAATCCAATTTAGAGATCTTTAACTCGAAATTTGAAATTACCTGATTATCTATCGTGATAAGTAGATGGACTCTTTCCAACCAATTAAATAATAATTCGTAATAATCCACTCCTTCTATCCGAAAATCAACCTTACTCGTCCCTTGGATATCTTTGATTTCAAACATTACATTAACTGTCCCTTTGGCCGCGTAGGAAAAGGCCTCTTCCATGCTTTCACCGTAGGCCTCGATATAAGCGTCTGTAACGTGTTCTAGATATCTAAAACCTCCGGACAATAGTCATTGTCTTAGTCCCACTTTATTATAACTAATCGCAAAATCTAAATGATGACACACGATCCTCAAGATTGTGAAGTTAGACCTTCCACGAGGAATGAAGGATTTGCAATATGAGGAATTAAAAAATATTTCCTTCATCAGAGATAAATTTGTAGAAACTTCAGAAATCTTTGATTTTAATCAAATGGAACCATCAACATTGGAGTTATTATCTACTCTTGAAGCAAAAAGTGGGCCGTCAATAATTGAAGAAACATACAGTTTTACCGACAAGGGAGGTAGGGACATTGCCTTACGGTTTGATCTAACTATCGGACTATCTAGATTTGTTTCTACGCGTAGAGATCTCAAACTNCCATTAAAATTATCATCATTTGGAGGTGTTTGGCGATATGACGAACCACAATTGGGCAGATATAGATATTTTCATCAATGGGATATTGAGATATTTGGCTCTGCAGATGTGGATGCTGATGCAGAAGTTATAGAGTTTGTTTCATTATTTTTAAGGAAACTGGGAATCGATTTTGTTATAGCTATAAATCACAGGTCAATATTAGAAGAATATCTAGCAAAATTTCTTGGTNTTACAGACAATTTGGTTGTGAGTGAAATGCTGAGGGCCATTGACAAGTTATCCAAAAAAAGTTCAAAGCAAATTATCAATGAATATAAGGAAAAACTGGATCCCAATAGTTTGGAGAAATTTATTCAATTTGTCTCTTTTAATGGCCCACCTGAAAGAATATTGGATATTGATAAGGTTAGAGAATTTCATTCATCAAACACTCTCATAAACTTATTTGATTCGCTAAAATCAAGAAATGTAAAAAACATAATGGTAGACTTTAGGATTGTACGCGGCCTTGATTATTATTCGGGCATAGTATTTGAAGCAAAAGAACCATCGTCACAGATAGGATCATTGGTGGGGGGTGGGAGATATGATAAGCTGACAGAAGCATTTGGCAGAAAGGATTTGTATGCAACAGGTGCTGCAGGAGGGGTAGAGAGGATACTAACAGCTATTAAAGATAAATCAACAAAAGTATCACAAAGGCANCTAATTTATGTTGCATATGGTTCCAAACAAGAAAAAAAATTTGCTTTAGAAGTGGTTTCAATTTTAAGGAATCTCGGATATTCTGCTGATTATGATATAAACAGCAGGACCATAAACAAACAGTTTCACGAGGCTTCTATAAAGAATGCGTTGGCAATCATAATTGTAAGCCAAGATGAATTCAAAAAAGGNATTGTTACCATTAAAACAGGGGCTAAGGAACAAAAGCAAAGCATTAGTGAAATTGGAAAATATCTAGACCAAATAATTTAGACGGGTGATTCGTTTGTTTATTATTAATTATTGGCCTTTTTCGATCTTTATCATCCTGACGTTCTTCATCTTTATCATACCATTTTCCTTTTTATCATAGACAATTCTTACAACTAAATCGGGTGGCTCATAGCTAACATAAAGGTCATTTTTTTCAAGCATTTGAATGTCATGTCCTAACATTATCTGCGACTCCTCTACCCCATTTTCTATCAATCTTTTTTTTGCAGCTACTGCAATGCCATCATCTGAAGTATTAGTTGTCAATAGTACCTTCCCAGTAAATTTTAGGCTCATCGGGTACGGAAAAATAGCATCTCACAATTAAACTGTGTCTTCAAAATTAGGCTTTGCGCCTATTTTAATCTCGATGAAAAAAGAATAATATATTTATTACTAGATACAGACGTCAACCTAAAGGATAAAGGTCGAGGTTGCAATAATTATTTGACAGACCACTTTTCACATGATGTGCTAATTATTGGCACTGGCTTGGCGGGATTGCGCGCTGCTCTCTCATGTGCAATGAGAAATGAGAAACTGGATATTGCAGTAATTTCAAAGGTCCAAGCTATGCGTTCACACTCCGTCTCCGCCGAAGGCGGAACTGCNGCAGTATTGTTTTCTGATGAGGGAGACAATATCGAATCCCACATCTACGATACTATCAGAGGTAGTGATTTCCTATGCGATCAGGATGTTGCTGAAAAATTAGCTCTTGAAATACCCAACGAAATCTATCAGTTAGATAGGTGGGGAATGCCATGGTCCAGAAGGGAGGATGGTAGAATTGACCAGAGGAAATTTGGAGGATACTCTTTCCCAAGGGCGACATATGCTCAAGATAAAGTGGGCTTTTACGAAATGCAAACACTGTATGATACCTGTCTTAAATATGGTAACATCCATTTTTATAATGAATGGTTTTGCACATCAATCCTAGATGANGGAAAAAATAACTTTGCTGGTGTTACTGCAATAGAGATAAAAAATGGAAACTTTAATGTTTTCAAATCTAATTCTGGTATTATCGCCACCGGCGGAGCTGGCAGGCTTTATAGTTTTTCAACTTATGCATACTCTTCGACACCGGATGGATTGGATATGGCGTACAGATCTGGTCTGGCTTTAAAGGACATGGAGTTTGTTCAATTCCACCCTACAGGAATTCTTCCATCAGGTATTCTGATAACAGAAGGTGCCAGAGGAGAAGGAGGCTATCTGATTAATAACCTTGGAGAGAGATTCATGAAAAATTATGCCCCAGAAAAATTGGAACTGGCTCCCCGTGATGTAGTTTCCAGATCTATGATAAAAGAAATTGAAGAGGGCAGAGGCTTTAAACACGAAACGGGAGTCGAGTGTCTTAAATTAGATCTGACACACTTGGGAGAAGAACGCATAAAAGACAGGTTAGCCGGAATCAGAGAGATAGGTATCAAATTCTCAGGTGTCGATATAATAAGTGAGCCAATAGAAATTAGACCAGTATGTCATTACATGATGGGTGGAATACATACTGATATCNATGGCCAAACTGAGATGAATGGGTTATGGTCAGCGGGTGAGGCGGCATGTAATAGTCTTCATGGAGCAAATCGACTTGGAGCAAACTCTACTTCGGAATGTTTAGTCTGGGGAAGTATAACAGGAAGATTGGCAGCTGATTATGCCAACAAGAAAAAAGACATGACCATTTCCATTGCAGATAACAAGGTAATGTCAGAAGAAAAGAGAATTTTTGATGGGATTTTCAGAGGAAGGGGTCAGGTAAATCCCTACGAGATTAGAAAGGAGTTTTCAGATTTGATGGACGTGAAGGCATATATTTTTAGGAATGAAAATCAACTGATAGAAGGGCTAAAAAAAGTTAGAGAACTCAGGAAATTATCGTGGAAACATGTAGATGATAGCGCAAAAGAATATAACACAAATTTCATAAATGTAATGGAGATAGATTCATTATTGAGAGTAGGAGAAGTAATAATTGTTGGTGCTTTGAACAGGCGGGAATCAAGAGGAGCGCATTTCAGGACTGACTATCCTCATAGAGACGATCTTAATTTCTTGAAGCACACATTGGCATTCTTTAAGGGTGATGATGAACCTCACTTATCATGGCATCCTGTAACGCTAACCAGATACGTACCAGCAGAGAGAAAATACTGATGAAAGAGCTAGAACAGTCAAGTCGCAATAATTTGGAGGGATTAAAGGGATGGCTTAATCCGTCAAGATATGGATGGGAGCGTGTCTCTTACTGGTTCCAGAGATTAACTGGAGTTTTTCTTCTTATATATTTCATCGGTCATGTGTATGAAACCAGTACAATAGTTAATGGTCAGAATGCATGGGAATCATTTTTAGAACTAACTCAAACAGTTTGGGGACATCTATTCTTAATTTTGGTAATAGGAGCATGTACATTTCATTCCGCAAATGGCATTCGTTTAATTTTTACTCATTCAGGTATCGGATTGGGAACACCCGGTAGACCTGACTATCCCTATAGTCCTTCATCTTTNAATTACAGACAGAAATCTGGNATATGGATTGCATTGATATTGTCAGCTGCCGCAATGTATTACGGNTTCAACATCTTGTTCGGAGANTAATCATGGAAAGTCATAGNATACTAAAAGAAAGTCAGATAATGAAGATTCATTACNTTACAGGTATCGCTGCAATATTTGTTGTTGCTGTTCATATATTGATGAGGCTTATAGTTCCGTTTGAATTGAGTCTTGAATATGATTATATCATTTCAAATTACAAGAATATTTTTTATGTTCTAATTCTAGAGTCAATCCTAGTATTGGTCTCTGTTCATGGATTCAATGGAATANGGATAATATTGCTGGAATTAAGACAGAATAAAGCCTGGGAGAATATGATTACAGTTGTCACTATTTCTGCAATGATTGCTCTCATCGCTTATGGTACTAGAACAATAATATTGGCAAATGGATTGTGATCTTTGGTATTGAATAACACTGAGAGTATAAATGAAGACAAAATAGTATTAAAGGTATATAGAGAAAACAGAGGACAGAAATCTAGGGCCCATTACGACAGGTTTGAAGTTCCATATAAAAGATGGACAACCGTATTGGACGCTCTATTGTATGTAAAGAGTTACATTGATCCAAGCGTAGCCATAAGATATTCATGCAGAATGGCATCGTGCGGTTCGTGTGGAATGAAAATAAATGGCATTCCCAGATTGGCCTGTTATACGAAAATCTCTGAATTGGAAACATCAACAATTGAATGCGAACCTTTGTCAAACTTTCCTATAATAAGAGATCTGGTTACTGACTTCTCCCTTTTCTTTAATCATCACAAAGCTATTCAGCCTTACGTACAAAGCAATGAGGGCGTTGAAACTGATACTGAAAAAAAGACATTTTCATTTTACCAATCACCAGAAGATGTCGACAAATATCTTCAATTTTCTTACTGTATAAAGTGCGGATTGTGTAATTCGGCCTGTCCTACTGTTGGTACGGATTTGAGATTCCCAGGTCCTCAGGCGCTGGCGCAATTATACAGATATTTTGCTGACACCAGAGATGAATCAAAGAACAGATTGGATATTGTCGATGATAGACACGGTATATGGAGATGTCATTTTGCAGGCTCCTGTAGCAAAGTATGTCCAAAAGGAGTGGATCCAGCCTTAGGAATACAGCTATTAAGATCCTACATGCTTGGCATATCTAAAGATAATAAAGAACCGGCGAAAAAAATTGAAATAAACACTGACAAAGAAAATAATAGCAATTAGCTGATAAATTTAGAATCCAATTGACCTATTTCGAAGGCAGTTTGCTTTCATTTACCTGCTTGTTTATGGCGTCAGCCATAAAGTGATTGCTTACATTTACCTTCATTTCTGTGACACCTTGAATCTTGTAAACATTATCTCTAATATCTTGGGCAATTTTAAAACCAAATATTGCAGGACAAAATGGACTTGTCAGGTGTAGATCAATCTTTACTTTTCCTTCTACGATATCTACTTTATCTATTAGTTCGAGTTCCATAATGGAAACTCCGATTTCGGGATCTACAATCTTGGTGAGTTCATCAAATATTGATTTTCGTAATTGTTGAATCTCCTGACTCATATATTGAATTTATTTTTATACTATATAACTATTGATCTCATCATCTCAGACCATATATCACTAGGATATCAAAATTTTCAGTATTATAAATATCAATAAATAAGTCTATCAGTAGTTTGTTTTCATCATGTATAGATCAAGACACAAGCAAGATCTTGATAGACGTGCATTGAATTTCCTTTCATCAGTCGACATAGATGATAAAATTCTATATTATGATATCATATGTACTAAAGCCCATGTGATAATGCTGTATGAGATTCGTTTATTGACTAGGGATGAACTCGCAAGTATTGTAAATGAATTAGATCGTGTCTTACGTCACCCAGAGAAACTGGTGAAAGAAGGATTTGAAGATATTCATGAGGCATTAGAAGGACATCTAATTAGGAAAATAGGGGTTGATGTTGGAGGTAAAGTTCAAACTGGTAGATCAAGAAATGATCAGGTAGTAACAGATATCAGAATTAAAGCAAGAGATGATCTGATTGCAATTTTATTTCATCTGATTAATTTGGTTAGATCACTTATACAAAAGGCGGAAGAGAACTTAAATTCAGTTATGCCCCTTTACACCCATCTTCAAGAAGCTCAGCTGGGAAATTTTGCACACTATTTATTATCATACTGTTCAGCTCTATTACGAGATCTCAGTAGATTAATTTCATTGTATGATAGAGTTAACGAATCGCCGTTAGGTTCTGGTCCGATTGGAGGATCAACTCTTCCCCTCAGTAGAAAGAGGACTGCAGAATTATTGGGATTTAAAAAAATAATATCTAATACAATTGATGCGACTTCATCAAGAGATTTCATGATTGAGTTTATGTCAGACATAACGTCCATAATGATAACGCAAAGTAGAATTGCACAAGACATCATAATTTGGTCGTCACAAGAATTCTCATTTGTAGAAATAAGCGACAAACATGCTTCTAGTTCCAGCGCCATGCCACAGAAAAAAAATCCAGATCCACTTGAATTGATAAGATCAAAAACAGCAATTGTAATAGGAAATCTTACAAGCGTTATGACAATTCTCAAATCATTACCATCAGGGTATACTAGAGATTTGCAAGATACTAAAATTCCCTTTTGGAACTCAATCGATATTACAAAATCCTCATTAGAGATAATGAGAGACATTATTGACTCCTTAGCAATAAAGAAGGACAAGATGGTCAANGCATCAAACATCAGTTACTCAATATCACTTGATATTGCTGAAGCGCTAGTTATGAAAGAAAGGTTACCTTTCAGGACTGCTCATAGACTGGTAGGATCATTGGTTAATATCGCGTCTAAAAAAAAGATTTCACTAAAGTCATTGGATGTTACTGATATTAAGGAAATTCTTCAAGAAATGAAAATAAGCATAGAAGCCGATAAGCTAATTCGCATAATAACGGAGACTGATTCACAAAGATCAATATCCTTTCGTCGATCTCTAGGATCTCCAAATCCCAGGGAACAACTCAAATCAATAAGAAAATATCGAATACTATTGAGGAAATATGCTAATGATTTGCAAAAAATGAAACGTGAACTTGCAAGTACAAAAGAAACCATAACAAAGACTGTCAGTCACATAGTCAAATCCAAATCTAGACCTAAATACCTGTAGTTTGGAATAATCTACAGTTTTATGAATTACCTATTAATTGGTTAACAAAGCATACCTTTTTTTTGTATCTAATGTTTGGGTTAGTCCAATAGAAAAAAATGAAATTGGGAAAAAATTGAATTTAACATCAGGCGGTTTCTAGGTGTAAAGTCTATAGATTTTATTTGTTTGTCGTTAAATGGACCAACTGCATTATCTTACCAAATATAATTTAAATAGAAAATCTCTTTCGCTCAGTCAAGTAAACTGACAAGAAGTGATTTTTGAACATGAAGTCTATTTTCTGCCTCATCCCAGACAACTGATTTATTTCCATCTATCACATCTGATGTTACTTCCTCTCCTCTTTTTGCAGGCAAACAGTGCATGAATATTGCGTCATCTTTTGAAGAAGCCATCAGTTTACCATTTACCTGATACTTTGGAATGAAAACAGATCTTCTTTTATCATCTTCGTTTTCTTTTCCAATAGANACAAACGTATCTGTGACTACAATGTCCGCATTATTCACGGCGTCGAATGGTTCACGTACTATTGCAAAATCAGTTTCTCTTAATTTTGATTCATGTGTTACTATCTTCAGTATTTCTTGTGAAGGCTCGTAGCCCCTCGGAATAGCAGCTTTGATATTTATTCCCATTTTTGCAGAGCCGATGAGAAGGTCATTACACACATTATTGCCATCACCAACCCAAGCCAGTGTTAATCCTTTAAAGCTCTTCTTATACTCTAATATTGTCATTAGATCAGCCAAAACCTGGCATGGATGATATAAATCAGATAATCCATTAATTACAGGAATTTTACAATTTTGTGCTAACTTTACTATAGAGTCGTGAGAATAAACTCTTGCTACCAAGCAGTCTACGTATAAAGAGATGGTTTTGGCGGTATCTTGCATAGATTCACCTCTAGATAACTGTAGATCATTAGCATTCAGATAAATTGTATTACCACCCAACTGGAACATCGCAGTTTCAAAACTCAACCGTGTCCTAGTGGANGGCTTTTCAAACATCAAGGCAAGTGTTTTACCATCTAGAGCGTGNTTGTTACTATTTCCAACCTTATTCCTCTTAAATTCAATTGCCCGTGTAATCAAATTGAGGATTTCGTCTTCGCTTAAATCCTCAATACTAGTCAGATATTTTTTACTTAATGAGATCATTTATATCTTCATCAGTTAAATAGACAACTTCTTCCTTTTCTTTTTCAGTTCCCTTTTTACTTTTATCTTTTTTAGTTTTAATATCCTTGTTTGAGGGAGATTTACCATCAATGATAGCATCCCCATTCTTCATATCACTCGAAAATTTGTTGAAAAATGATCGTTTTTTTGATTTTGTTTCACTCCTTTCCTCATTATTTTCTTCATTCGTGCTCCTCTGCTCATCATACAATTGGTCAGGAACCAACCGTCTTTCATTATCTAGGTCTTTTCTCTCTAATTCTACTGTTGAGGACGTTGATATTGATTCATTGTTTGTTTTAAATTTATCAACACCCTTGCTTGTACTTTCAGGTTTAATATTAGCTAGCGAATCAACGTTTGGAATCTCAGTCACGGAGTTCACTAATGTAGTATCAGAAAGCGATGTTTCTTTACTTTTCAAGTCTTCGCTTACTTTTATCATATACTCTATCTTTGAAAATTGAATCAAGAAATTTATTATGATCGAATTCAGCCAAGTCTCCATACCCTTGACCTACACCTAGATATAAAATAGGTTTGTGAGTCAAATAAGCAATTGAAATAGCCGCACCACCTTTAGAGTCAGCATCGCTTTTTGTCAATATTGAGCCATCAAAATTTGTGTATTGGAAAAATTCTCGGGCTTGGTTAACTGTATCGTTTCCCGCCAAAGAATCTCCAACAAATATTTTCATATCAGGTTTTATTACTCTTATTATCTTGCTAACTTCTTCCATTAGATTCTTTGAAGTTTGCATTCTACCTGCAGTATCAATTAAAACGGCATCTATGTAATTCTTTTTTGCGTGCTCTAATGCGTCTCTCGAAACGGCTGATGGATCTGCTCCATACCTTTGTGAGATTACTTTGACATTAAGATTGTTACCATGATGTGAAATCTGTTCAATAGCTCCAGCTCTATGCGTGTCTGCGGCGGCTAAAACAACCGAAATTCCATGATCCCTTAGCAATTTGCAAAATTTGGCAATCGTGGTCGTTTTTCCAGTGCCATTGATACCAAGGAAGATAATAGAATATGGACCAGCTTTTGATCTTTTCTTTTCCAAAATAGATTGAATAATATTTGTCTTGTTAATGGTCGATGAAAATAATTCGTATAAAAATGAATATAATTTTGTAGTGATTACTGCGTCAGTATTTTCGGTCCTTTCTAGCTTCACACTCAATATTTCTGTTTTTATTTTTGATGTCATTTCATCAACAATTTCATGAGCTACATCATTTTCCATGAGACTAATCTGTAATTCTTCCAAAATAGAGTCAATCTCTTTTTTAGAAATTGATTTTTGACTAAGGTTTTTTGCAGTCTCAGAAAATATTTTTCTTAATCTTTCAAACAAAAGGAGTGCAATCCTACCTTCTATGAATTTGGAGTTTGAGATTTTTGCATTTCGACATTTATTTCATTTTGCAGTTGATTCATACGTACTGCTATCTGCTCTTTTTGTGATTGTAATTGTTGCAATGCAAGCTCAAATTCCTTGATTTTTGATTCTACATAATTTTTCGTGTTTTCTTTAGACTTTTCAATAGTAACACCAGATCCTACATTAACAAACAGATTCCTTACTTGTGGAACTGTGACCTTGAGATAAATTCCGATCCCTATTGGAACAAGAGAATCTTCATGATTAGTTGTGGATAATTCTTGGATTGCTTCTGAAGCCAGATGGGCCTCTGTAATAAGTCTAGTTACCGTTGATTCCCTTCCTAAAATATCATTCAGATATGCTTCTAGGATCTTTGATTGTTGAAGCATCTCACTGATTTTTTGTTCAGTCGAAATTTGGTCTTTGGAATTTCCGCTAGGGGTCATCTTACTGTATTTTGTGAATAAAAAACGGGCATATAACTTTGACTAAAAAATGGTCCTCTTTACGATGTGGCACTGGTTATGTACATTCTAATTTAATTAATTATCATTTAGGTCTTCGCCTTCTTTGAAATGATATAAAACCCATGAGCAGAAATCAATAAGGCGGCCAGAGACATCTTTGTGGCAAAGACCAAATTCCAAGGTGTTTGTGGATTTGGATATGCTATATTAATAGTATCCAAATTTATGCTTCCATCCAACGCGTTAAGCGTCATTAGAGAACTCCATACGACAAAATTGTAAACAAATTCGTATAACGAAATTACAAGTATTGCCAGAACGATTAATTGCAGCATAGAACGAAGAGCGGGAGAAACTTCTTTTACTTTGTCGCCACCTAATTTGGTAACGCAGTACCATGAAATCACTGAAACAATCATTAGGTAGGTAATCAGTTTTGAGAATCCTTTAAATGGAAATTCTGTTTTTACTAGAATTTCACCTATTACAATTTTTCCCGTAGAAGAATACTCAATAATGCTTTGATATAGTGCATAAAATGTAATCGCAGTCATCGAAATAGCAGAGATGTAGAATACGATAAGGTATACAGTTCTGGCACTTGTTCCTTTTTCAATTGAATAGTACATTATGCTTATTGTATTATCTGACACAGGTTATCAAATATAAAATTATACTTGGAAATCAAATTAATTATGAAATTGACTCAACTAAATGTAACTATTTCTATCGAAGGTAAATATATTATGTCTATTTTATGACAGAAGATGACAACATGACTACACGACACTAGATACATATTCAGTTCAAGTGTCTGATCTCGTAAATGCGTGTCATAATATGCACTCATGAAGCGGATATAGATGGCATGTATTCTGCATCGGTTGCCTTGATGAGGTTTCCCGGATCTAAAGTTTCATTTTATAATTATGGACTAGATAATTTTAAAAAAATGTTTGATTACTTAAAAAAATGAATCCAAGACAAAGCACGGACTTGCTATTATTTCGGACCTTGGCATTAATGATGATAATCTATCTGATTTATGCGTAGAATCAATACAATACCTGAAAAAGAGACACTGGTCAGTAATATGGGTTGACCATCATCCATGGCGTAGAAAATCATTGATGTCAATTAGAAAGCTGGTTAAATTGTTTCATGATGCATCAGGAAAAAAATGTGCAACAGAACTAATGTATGAAAAATTCATGTACAAGAATAAAAATGCAGAGCAGTTAAAGTCGATAGCACATAGCTCAGACTTTATGATCAATGTCAAGAACCATGATTCCAGACTCTCGGAATTAATCCATTTTTATAAAAGTAGTGCAAATTCCAAACAAAATCTGGAATCCCTAGTTCAAAAAGCTTCCAAGGGAATATTGTGGGATTCAGATATGCAAAAGGATTATACAAAATTCATAAAGATTTGCGATTTTCAAAAAAAAGAATCGTTGAAGACGCTAACAATAAAGAAAATTTTGTCATTAAACGTCGCCTTTGCTGTTACATATCCTTACGTTCAAACAAGTCTATTTTCTCATGAACTTTTTTCTAACACGAAGATTGACCTGGCTATGCTCTTTAATCGACGTGGAAAAGTTAGCATCAGAAGAAATACGGACAGAATATCATGTAATAAAATAGCATCTTACCTTGTTGAAGGCGGGGGTCATGATTTTGCTTCAGGGGGAAAGTTGCAAAGCAATCCTAGAGATATTAAGGCCTGCATAAAAGAGATGGAAGAGGCGATAATAAGGACATTGACCTGAATTTTGAATTTAAGAACTAAATTACCCAAGCTTAATCTGCTTTGAATNCAAACCCATTAGATATCACAGATAAACAAATAAATTTCAATCTAGACAATGATAACTGTGGAAAGCGAAAAAACCGTCGGTAATGTAATTTATGAATGTATGAGATGTGGGACACCGGTTTCTAACGAAGAACTTTCTAAGTTACCAGAAATAAAGTGCATTTGTGGATTTCGAGTATTCCGAAAGGCAAGGCAACCAATAGTAAAACAATTAAAGGCAATTTAATGGCAAATCAGAATATTATAGTTTTCTGATCTGTCAACGCTTAATTGTTAGAATCTAGATAGTAATATCATGAAGATTGTGTGTCCCGATTGTAAGAAGCCTGCCGAGCTTTCTGATGATTTCAGCTTTGTAAAATGTGAATCTTGTAAGTTTGAAATGACGTATGGGGAATATGTAAAGTATATTGCATATAGGGATGTAAGATACAGGGATATCTTGAGTGATTATAAAAAGTAAATTTCCTAATTTGTCAATTCAAAATATAGAAAACAAAGTCTTGCTAATTTGAAGGATTCCAATTTTCAATAATCTAGATATATCCAGCGTGTCAGTTTGAAAATTTCTTCTGGCGTTCTGGTCTGAGCCACTTGAAATTTTTAGTATATTTTGAATAATGTCATTTCAGATGCCGACACATTCAGTTTCTACACGCCAACAAGTTTCTAGATTTCGATCTGAATATATCATTGGTCCATACGAAACCGAGAGCCATTGCAACATCCTGCTTCATTTCAAGATTTTATTTTTTTATCATGGTTGAAACTATAGATAATACGTCCCTGTCCTTTATTTGATATTCACCTGGTAATCTTAAACCGTTTCTAACATCGACAGCATAAACAATACCTTTTGATAACTCGGTATGTATGTCATTTGCAAGATCCTGTACAGTGGAACCATTTTTCATGAGAAAGGCATCAGGAAGTACGTTACCTTTTCTATCAGACAATTTGTTTGGGTCTGATACCGGATAAACGACGTTCATATTTAATAACTTGAAAACAGCAATATTTAATGCAAATTGTACTCCAGTTCTAAGATATTCACCCAAGACATCCTTCCTTATAAAATTAAGTGCCCACTTTTGTTTCTCATTTAGCACAGTATTCTCATAAATATCGAATATTTCATCTCCAGGGGAATATTTTATCAGCCCCCTGTTCTGTGCCCTCCTAAGAGTTAGCTCAGCATCAGCACTTGAAGGAATTACAAACATATGTTTATTGTGTTCACGAAGTCTCTTGAAATTTTCTGCAGCAGGATGAAGATCTATTTTATTTGCAACTATTAGCGAAGGTTTCGATATCTCCCTCAACGTAGAAACAAATCTTCTACTCTCGTCAGAATCGAGTTCATGTATGTTCTTATCAGCAAGATTATTTTCAGTGATAGATTTTTTTACATGCCATTCCTTGACGCCTATACCTCCAAATATTTCAGTAACCGCACGCGCCGTGTCTACTCCTGAATTGGTCATCCTTGAAATTTTTTCTCGATTTCCTTCAAATAATTTCAAGTACCATAAAACCAGTTCCTCTTCTATATCTGATACATCTGCAATTGGATCCCCCGCACCGGCTTCTGTTATTTTTCCAGACGCATCAATGCTTCCAGAAGCATCTACTATATGGAGCAAAACATCAGACTGTGCGGCAACAGATAAGAACTGGTTACCAAGACCCTTACCCTCCCATGCGCCTTTAATCAGACCGGGAAGGTCTATCAATTCAACAGGAATAAATCGCCATCCCTCTTTACAAAGTGAATTCCTTGGATTGTCCACTACCCCGAATTCTTTATGAACGCATAAGGTAATCACATGAGCATTTCCATGAATTGGTTTTTTTGTTGTAAATGGGTAATTTGCAATTTCTTCATTTCCTAATGTAGCAGAGTTAAAGAAAGTAGTTTTACCAGTGTTTGTTTTACCTATTAAACCAATTCTTATCACACATCTATTAATTTTGCTTGATTATTTATATCTAGCAAATAAGCACTATCAAAAATAAGAGAATTAAGAATAAACTTGAAAAATATAGTAATTCTAGATTTGAGGTCGGTAATCTTATACATAAAGTTCTATATGAACTACCTAGAAATTTCTTTAGTGATTAACTTACGTTCTATTCCATCTCAAGGCTTTAATAATTATATTTTGAATCTTTAATATCAGCAAAAATGCATTTAGAATCGGAGGCTCAAATAAAGAACGTTTTGGTTATAGGCCTTGGGCAACTTGGCTTGCCTGTTGCAAAGTATGTAAAAGAAAGCGGATTCGAAACCTTTGGATATGATAACAATCCGCTAAGAGTAGAAAATGCAGAAAAAAATTATGGAATTAAAGGTATTGAACGGTTTGATGATATTGATGTTTTTATCTTGTGTGTATCTACCCACGATCCAAATGACGAATATACCCCGTATGTGGATGGCCTTTTTTCACTAGCGCAAAAAATCTCAAGAGAAGCGAAAAATGGTGCGCTTGTTTCCATAGAAAGTACAGTGCCAAAAGGGACTTCAAAAAAGATATTTGAAATATTAAACCACAGACTTCACGTTGCACACGCTCCTCATAGGTGGTATGCTCTCGAGGAAGACTTGCATGGAGTCAACCAACTTAGGGTAATCGGTGGGGTGAGCGATTGCTGTCTTAAAAAAGCTCTGCAATTCTACGATAGTGGTAACGAAGTTCTAGAGCTAACTGACAACATTACTAGTAATAAAATCTACGATACCNCNAAAACTAACAGTCTTGGTATCCCAATGCACCCTGTATCTGAAATAGAGATTGCTGAGTTGACAAAAATAATAGAAAATGCTGATAGATATATGCAGATAGCATTTTCTGAGGATCTCTATCTGTACTGTCAGACAAATAACGTTAGCTTTGGAGAGTTAAGAGAAGCCTTGAACACTAAATGGAATGTAAATATACTAGAACCCCGTGATGGTGTGGGGGGACATTGTTTACCCAAAGACACAAAGATGTTTTTGCAATCGTCAAAATCAATAAAAAGCAAGATATTGATGGCAGCAATGGAAGTTGATCAAAATTACAGAAGATTTAGAGAGATGAGAAGTTACAGATTGGTTCCGCCAGCCATTAACAGTTCATAAATAGGGAAATTATCTTAATCTGGTTGTATGCAATCTAAATCAATCTTAGTATTTGGAGCACATCCAGATGACCTGGAAATCGGTATGGGAGGCACCATAGCTAAACTCTCTTCTGTGGGTTATGAGGTTCAGCCAGTTATAGCTACGTTACCAAATTTTGTGAAATCTGATACCAAGGAAGGAAGAAAGTCCGAATCCATGTTATCAGCTAAAGTAATGGGATGTAAATCTCCAATATTCCTTGACTTATCTCCGGAGGAAATGGTATTTGGGAGAAAATTGGTTAATTTGATAGATTCATTGATTACTAATAACAAACCAGATTCCATTTTCACACAATGGCATGGAGATTCTCATCAGGATCATCAAATTTTAACAAAAAGTGTAATTTCAGCGTGTAGAGATCAAAATAACATATTGATGTATGAAACAACGATACCAGGAGGCATCACTGAAAATTCTTTCAGACCCCAATTGTTCGTAAATATTACTGAAACGATTGAAATAAAGAAAAATGCTCTAGAATGTTTCCAATCTCAGTTTGTTCGTTGTGGTGATATTTGGATCCCTGCGATTCTTGGAAGATGTTCTTATAGAGGATATCAAATTAATTCCAAATACGCCGAAGCCTTCGAAGTGATCAAAATTATAAAATGGTGANATGTACTAGTAATAAATCCCATTTTTTGATCAGATTCAGATACTACNTTCAAACTAAATCAATTTGGAATCCAGTGANCTTTCAACATATGACATCATTCTTTGCCCA
>Ga0065705_10001902_pt1 | contig 21652 bp, 38 predicted proteins | sample SwibulcommuniRL2_FD_59092 | JGI IMG/M metagenome (GOLD analysis project Ga0065705, IMG submission 59092) | Bulk soil microbial communities from switchgrass field near Rose Lake, East Lansing, Michigan, USA - RL2 Bulk Soil v2 (version 2) | ecosystem: Environmental > Terrestrial > Soil >...
CCCCAGAGACGCCCCCACCCCCGTTTTTCCAGGGGCGCGGCGCCTTGGGGGCGCGGAACGGCATTGCGTTTGAAACGCAATGCAGGGGAGTCGAGGTTACGGCCAACCGACTCCCACCATATAGGTACCCTCCTTTCTCAAACTGCTTTGCCGATGGAGTCGACGATTCTTCTTAGGCATTCTATACAAGGCTTGACCGGGGTTTGTTCTGTTTCCAGAGCAATCGCTACATGGTCAGCACTTTGATACGCCCAGATATGAGACCAGACTTTCTTCCCACACCAGGATTGAGCTGTTCTTTCTGGAAGACTGCCGAATTTAATAACGCATGCTTCTTCTTCCATCACCCCACTCCGTTTCTCGGCCCTGTCTTCATCACCGCTACTGCCAGGATGCACTTCAGTAGCGGATGCTCCATCGTAAATTCTAGACACTTCGTGATGTCATCGAAGAAGTGCACTTCTTCTTTCGGCTCCACTACAACCACCATCCAAGGTCTCACTCTCATTGTATCCCCCATTGTTTATTCCCTACTTCTCCAGACCCCTTTCGAAAGTCTGAGGTTATGTTCGCGAGCGATACGAGCCACAACAGCTTTCGCAATACTGTAGTGGCGAAATTGACATTCGAAGATTTGACCTCCGATGAGTACAGTTACCAGGGCAGGTAAATCCCTTTCCTCGGCAACGTTCCCCGCGACAAGCCTTACTTCCATCTTTCGATTACTCATGCCCATCATGGAGTGTCGACTCCAGCATCGGGTTTTCCGATGGGACACAATCCGCATTCCTGGAGGTCTGTTTTCTCGTCGCAATCGCACGCTCCACAGTGTCCTATCGGAATGCATCCAGCATCGACGGGCGAAGAGTCTTCTTCGCATGCTCCCATGACGAGAGCGATTAGGATGAGGATTCTCACGGTACTGCCCTCGCAATTTTATCTTTTAGTTTAGATAGGAAGGAGTTTTTCCTTCCTAGATTTACATACTCCAGAGCTTCTATGAGGTTCGTTAGAAAGAGCCTTTCTCTCGTATTTAGAAAAAGGTTCGGCTCGATTTCTACCTTCGTGTTCTGCGCTATCTTCACCATTGCCCGTCTTAGTCCGTTAGACATCGGGAAGCTCCTCCAGCGCTTTAATCATCTGGTAAGCGTCCCATCGAGTGAACGGTTCTGGCCATACTCCGTTCTTCTCCAGAAAGTGACCTTTCCTCTTGGCTGATTCGACGATGATGTTCTTCTGCTCGTCGGTAGCAGGTTCGTTCATGAATTCGAAACCCTCAACTGGAAACTTTTCGTGTTCCATAATCCCTCCTACAAAAAAGGGAGAGTCTTTCGACCCTCCCTGTTATCGATTGCGTTTGAAACGCAATGTTCGCTTAGTTAGGCGCGGTAGCTCCCTCTACAACCTGCCCATCCTTCACCGCGAACACTCCACGGATGCGATTCGTCAATCCAGGCTTGACGCCGAGTGCGAATTCGAGGCCTTCCTTCACACCATTGAGGCGAGTCTTCTCACCATCTTTGGCGCTCTTGAGTCTCTCCTTCACCGCATCGAGAGCTTTCTCGATTTGGCTCTTGCTGGCGCGAACCACTTCCGCAGCTGGAGGCGTGGGATTCGTCGGCTGATTCCCGTCCGCACCCTTCTTCTGCTCTTCATCGTACTTCGCCATGTCCGCGTTTGGATTCTCGGCGTGATACATGGAGCGATTGAAGAGCTTCAGCTGTTCGTCATGGGTGAAGCGAAGCCAGCGGCGAAGAGTGTCCGTGGTGCAGACCTTCGTGCGCTTATCGTCGTCTCGATACGCGCATTCGGCTTGCCACTGCCGCATGATATCGGCATGCAGAGTAGCTCCCTTGTGCTCCCCCTTTTCTCCTTCGCCCACGATGGCTAGCAGGTTGTTAATGTATCCCGTGTTCTTCCCGAGTCGTTTGGCAATCTCGGAACCGGTCACTCCGTATTCGCTCTTGAGAAGCTTGCATCTCATTGCGGTATCGTAGGGAGTCAAGTTTTCGCGGGCAACGTTTTCCACGAAGTTGGTGAAGTATCGATTCACCTCTTGCTCTTCCTTCTTCTCCCCTTCTGCGAGCTTCACCACACCTTTGATGGTTTTCCATCCCAGGAGATGAGCGGCGGCAACGCGGCGGAAACCGGCCTTGAGAAAGTAGTCGCCATCTTCCAACGGTTCCACAACGATGGGCTGAAGCATTCCCTCCCTCTTGATAGTCTCGGCAAATTCAGCGATGGACTTTTCGTCCATGCCTTGGGTGCGCGCGTTGAAATTCGCATCGACGATGATTTTGCTCAACGGAATATCCANCGCACCNGCNGCNGGNACGGCGAATTGGACGGTGTCAGTTTTCTTGCTCTTCTTAGCCATTGTCTTNTTCCCTCTTCATTGCGTTTGAAACGCAATCCCCGTATGGGACTGCTCTTAGGTGATACTACATGTATGAATGAGTGTCAAGCGATTAAGGTAGGTCAATCTCCGAGATTAGGAATGTCGCGGTCGTTAGATGGTACAAACCTGAAAGCATCGATTAGCGATTTCAAGGCGGAAATCATTTCCTCTTTGGCTGCAGATTCCGAATCGCTATTACCGCTTGCGACGAAAGTGTTTTTGCGACCGTCAACCGCCATGATGCTCCAGGCGAATCTGTCCCCGAATCTATCTCCGAAGAACTTCAGCGTTATCATGTTCAATCCTTTTCGATTAGCTTCCTACGTTGCGCTCCGTCAGGGTTTCTGAATTCCGGTAATGCCTTGTAGTAGCACTCCATGCAAACTCTTCCGACGTACAACAGGCGGTAGGCTCCGGTCGAATGCGAGGCTTTCTTGCAGGCTGATTCGCCATGGTCACAATTTAGATTTTCGCAATTACACATTTCTGTCAAATCCCTTGCTCCATCTGTTGTAGGATTTTCCTAAGCTCAATAATCATCTTTGCAAGTTGTTTCTTATCCACTTGCACGGTTTGCCTATAGTCATCTTCTGATAGAGTGATTTCGGCAAACTCCGAAGTATACGACGCTGATACGGTTGTTCCGTAAGCGTCGATAATGTGCTTCTGTCTCATGTGTCCTCCCTATGGACTCCACGGAATGTAGAAGCACCTAATCGCTTAGTACCGGACAAACCGGATAGCATAGGACCTACTACACTCCACGCAATCCACGCTAGCCCCATGGGTTGATAGCCATCTCGCTAGCCGCGGTTCGGTTCACGCTGTCATGTGAGTAGCGGACGCTCTCACGTGATAGACCGGGGGACGCTTAGTGCGGATGCGATGCTACTCGCCTCATACGCAGACAGGTCACACCCCGAGCCTCGGAAACCGTTTCTCTTCAATTTTCAGAGAACCAAAAGCGCTCTCCCCATAGAGACGCTTCAGGCACTGTCTTTATTCTTATCATCATTGCGTTTGAAAAGCAATTATTTTATGAACAATTTTGTACATTTACGCTTGACTCCGAAAACTTACATGTGATATTCTATATTCAATGTATGCAGTTAAGGGTGACTGTATACTGGATTTCTGCAACCTGTAACTGAAGGAATTGACAATGGCAAAAGCTAAGACTCGCGCATCGAATGGTTCTTCTAAGAAGAGTGAGGGAGATTACTCCGTTCCAGAGGGATTCAACATCTCGGTAGGGAGGGAGAGAGGCGATGGTTGGGCGAAGAAAAAGAAGGGGAATGAAGTGCTTGGCCGCTTGCTTGGTCGACACACGTATGAGAATCGCGGCAAGGAGAGAGCTTATTATCAGGTCAAACTGCTGAAGCCTTGCAGTGCCGAGATTGCCAATCCTGATTTCAACGATGAAGACCCGGAGGGGATGGAAGAGCAGAACATTCCAGAATTCACCGAAGCAACGCTCCCCGAAGGTTCCATCCTGAACATCGACGAATCTGTGAAGCTGGCCGACCTCAAGTCTCGCTGCGGCGATGGCGGGGTTTATGATGTTTGGTTCGTCTATGGAAACAAGATTGACATCGGTAACGGCCAGACCATGTGGGAGGTCATTGGCCCTAGGCTCCGCATGGTGGAGAAGCCTTCCGAGATTCCGTTTTGATTGCTTGATTAGTTGCTAGGTGTCGTCGCGTTTATGGGCTAGGTGCTTCATGGAGCGATTAGCTTTGCAGCGCCGCTGGCCAAAGCGAAGTGAAGCATTCGAACGGTGACCAGTAGGAGGGGAGTACCAGGGCGCTCTTTCCCCCGACGACCGTCGCCAGCCCCTCATTGCGTTTGAAACGCAATGGCACTCATGGAGGTAATCAGGCAATGGGTAGACTGCCGAAGATTCGAGTTAGCTATTTCAATGATGCTCAATTCTTGCTCCGACTCATCCAAGCCATCGAGAGGGACCCAAACCGACCCAAGGAATGGAAGCAGAAAGCGATACCTCTTCTGCAGGAGTTGAGCACGCTATTTCTAAACGCTCCTTCGAATGGGAAGAAGGTGGCTTAATGTCATTCGGTGAATGGAGCGAAGAAGATGAAGAAGAGAACGAAGACTTCTACGAAGACGACGAAGACGACGAAGAAGACGACGAAGAAGACGACGAAGAAGACGACGAAGAAGACGACGAAGAAGACGACGAAGAAGACGACGAAGAAGACGACTCCTAAAGCCCCTCGCGGTTTCAAACCCCTTCGTAGAAGTGCAGGCGATGCACACCAAGACATTCAGGCCCGACTCCATGCAACGAATGAAGCTCTTGGCGGTATGGGACGTGTTTCTGTTCATCGCTATGGCGATGACACGATTGATGGAGAGCTTTCTATCCATGTTCCGCGAGGGAAGTCTGTGGAGGATTTGCTCCGGGAAGTAAAGAGCGCATTCGGTACGCTTCCGAGTGAAGGGCTTTGGCTTCAGCTAGGACAGAGATACGTCATTAAAGAAGATGATGAGGTTTACCGTCGCTACAAGGGTATGAACGAAATCTCAATGTACTATACGAAGGTCTACGGCAAGGGGACGGTATCCCGAGTAGAGTCGGCATTCGGTTCGGCTCGAACCAAGATGACAAAGGGAGCTGAGAAGAAGCTCCGTCGTAAAGCAGAGAGCGTGTTTGTTCGCCTGCATTGGAATCCGAGCAATGCAAAGCCACGACGATGAGCCTCTCCATGACGTGGTTGATAATGCGGTGATATTGATGTCACTGCTTATCACTCGATTCGTCATGAAGAAATCAGGTCACGTATTCCCGCCGAGAATCCGCAAGAGACTGCTTATCAGAATCAACGAGCTTATTAAGCAGTACAAAAACCCATCGAGAGGAATCGAATATGATGACTCAGAACAAAACCCATAAAGGTGTTATCCCTCACGAGTGTAATCCTCCGATGGCTATACCGCCTGGAACGGAGATTCACTGCACAACCAAGGCATACTATTCTTTCCTTTTGACACATGTGGTGGTCCCCTCATGGATGCGTCTCGATAGAGTATTCTCGGGAAATTTCGAGGGGAGTGTTATCGAAGGTCCAATCAGCGTCGGAAGTGGAATGAGTCAGTGGCGAGTAGATGTGCCCGCTGCGATGCCTGGTATTGACTTAGCAATCTCGGCCACCAACGTCGAAAATGAAGTGAGAGACTTTTCCTATATGACGTGGATGGGTCGAACGACTCGAGAGAGCGAATCATGAAGAAGCGCATCCGTAAAAAGATTCAGCGTCGATTTGAAGACCTAGACCATACGCTAGACCAGTGCTTTGCATGTGGTCGTCAACGCTATTGGCTGCTCATCGAGCATCTTCGAGGCGAGATTCAATATCTGAGAAGACGCTATCCACTCATCTATTTCAGAACGTTCGGTCTGGACCTAGACATTGGCCATTTCATGGCCGGTCGTAGAGATTAGGGGATTGCGTTTCAAACGCAATGACCATGCTCATCGTTAGAATCCATCAGCTCGTTGTTTACTTCGATGGCATTCGTATCGAGTGCGCCATCGATGCACCTGGCACTCGCGTTAGCACTGTCAAGATAGAGCTTAACCGAGGCAAGGAAACAGAGCAGCATCGGCAGCACAGTAGGCGGCAAAGGGCTAGGCGAAGAGCCAAAGCCATTGCGTTTCAAACGCAATGATATCAGTCATCACAAAGCCTCGCGTTTTTCGCCGTTATCTAGTCTACGACCTAGAATGGATACCTGGCAAATTCGACCCTAACGGACACATGCACGTCCGTTTGTGCGGCGTATACGATGGCGACACGTACCGATGCTATACCTCTCTAGAGTCGTTTCTCGATAACGAGCTGACTCACAAGAATCGCGGCAAGTGGTTCTATGCGCATGCTGGAGGTCTCGCCGATTTTCAATTCGTGCTAGAGACCATCATCAAACACAAAAATAGCGGCTACAAGGTGAAGGCTTCGACCTCGGGAAGCTCTCTCATCATCGTTCATGTCACCCGAGGAAAAAACTCCTGGCACTTCATCGATAGTCTGTGGCTGTTGAAAGACTCGCTCGCGAAGATTGCCAAATTCGTTGGATTGGAAAAAGGCCATCAACAATTCGACCCTCAAGAGGGGGACGACGAAGAGACGCTGAAGCGTAAAGCTGAAGACCTTCAGGAATGGTTTCGCTCCTGCCCTCTTCACGAGCTTCGATTCTATAATGAGATGGATTGCATCATTCTTTGGAAAGCAATCCAGATGTTCGAAGATACGCTCTATCAGCTTGGTGGCCAGATGAAGATGACACAGGCATCGTGTGCGATGGAGCTATTCCGCCGTCGATTTCTGAAGCGAGACATTCAGACTTCGGCATGGGTCAACTCAATTGCTCGCGATAGCTACTTCGCTTCGCGAGTAGAAGTGCTCGCCCGTCACTGCGATGATGCTTGGTATTACGACGTGAATAGCTCATTCCCCTACGCGATGACTTTTCCGATTCCGGGGGATTTGATTGGCACTTCTTCGACAATGCCAGACCACGGTATTTATCTTTCCGATGTCGATGTCGAAATCCCTGATTGCTACCTCCCTTGTATTCCGACTCGACTAGCCGGAAGGTTGTTCTTTCCGACCGGTCGATGGCGAGGATGGTTGACGAACATTGACACCACGTTGCTCCAGGAGCAAGGCGGTAGAATTCTCCGACACTACGAGTCTCTGTCGTTCGAGCCGAGACTCGATTGTCGAGACTATGCTCAAACACTCTACGACCTCAGAGCGAAGTCTACAGGCTTCATGGTAGTAGCCTGCAAATTCCTTCTTAACTCACTCTATGGAAAATTCGCCGAGTGTGAATACAAGAGCGCTCTAGAGCTGAACCCATTCTCACCGAAAGGACCTGAAGATGGCTGGACGATGCTTTTCCCCGGCGCGTTTTTGGTGGAACGTAAAGTGCCTATCCCTCACATGCACGTGCCGATTAGCTCGCATATTACTGCGATTGCACGACGCACACTCTATCACTATATGTCTTTCTCCCCAGAGCTTCATTACTGTGACACAGACGGATTTTCGTCCACTGTACCACTACAATCCACCGATGGAAAATTGGGTTTCATTAAACTTGAAAAGGTAATGAAGAGCGGGCGGTTCGTAACTCAAAAGACCTACGACATGGAAACTGTAGACGGCAAACACGTCGTCAAGGCGAAGGGTTTTCGCCGAATGTCTCACGAGGAATTTAAGCGGGCATCTGCTTATGTCGATGCCATCGAGGATGGCTCCATCGAGACTATGACGGTAGAAGAGAAGCAGAAGCTCATCGAATCAACTGAAATCGAATACACCCGAATGGCTCGAACAAAAGAGCTATGGCGTAACAGAAAAACAAAGCCCGAAGAAAGGAAGATGAAGAAGCGACTTCGAACCGATACTCTTCCCAAGAGATGTTTTTACCCTGATGGGCAATCCCGCCCATGGACGATTGATGAGCTAAAGGAGATATTCCCCGATGGCTGAGAAGAAAGACAAAATTGATTCGTTCTTTGACATTCTAGATGAAGGAGCGAAGAAACTGGAAGGCACACTCAAGCATGCCCATCATCCTGAAAAGGACTATGACGCTATCGATGCGGAGGTCATTGCGTTTGAAACGCAATCGCAATCCTCACGCGTTCGGCAGATGGCGACGGAGCTTTCTGAAATTGCGAGAGCTGGGCTTTCTGATTCAGAATCTAATCGAGAATGGGCTAGAGACCTCAAGGCGGCGGTTGCCGACCTTCATCGTGTAGCAGCGATGATGGAGGGGACTCCGAAGAACAAGCTTCTCCCTCGCGTCGGAGAAAAAATCAAGTGACCCAAAATCCAACCCACATCGTTTACGAGCTGAAGCTCCGCGAAGACGGAACCGCCATTGTCAATCTCTCCAATGCACACAAAGCTTGGTTGAAATACCTTGCTGTCAACAGCGGTGAGATTGTCATTAACTGGGAACATGCCGAGGCCCAACGAGTTACTCCGGTAGCGATGAGGCGGGAAACTATCAAGGAGCACATGGCTCATCTGAACCGCATGGGCCTGACTACCGAGATGCCTCTCGTTACTTCTCAGCGTTGCCTGGTTAGGCTAACGGACATGGGAAGAAACATCGTCACGCAAATCATGGGAGAGATTCCGTGACGCTTCGAGAGGCATTGATTCTCATCTTTATGCTACTCACCTTCATCGCTCTCATCGCGACAACTCACTATTTCGACAGAAAGGAAAAGTAATCATGGCTCTAGGCGATGCTAAAGTTAAGGAATTTGCAACCAAACTCATCGAGAGACTTGGCGCCTATCAAACCGCCCAAATGGAGGTAGCCAATAATTCAGCTACTGGCGAAAGTCGAGACCTCAAGAATCAGAGACTCGCTTGTGCCATGGCTCTGAAGATGGTGCAAAAGGCTATCAAAGATGTGGCGGAAATCGAATGAGTGTCTCACCCGAGGCTCATGAAAGAGTCGTGATGGCGTACCAGAAAGCTCTTCAAGAGCTGGTACAAGCTCGGCACACTATCGACCTACTCTCGAAGGGTCCGTTAGAAACGACGTGCACGATTTCCAGCGCTCCATCGATGGAGCCGAAGATGGTAATCGGTGCTGTACAATGTCCGAAGTGTGGCCAGATGATGCTGGTAGAAAAGGAGTGAATCATGGCAAAGATGCAATTCAATATTCCAGAGGTTCGCGAGAGAGCGCCCAATGATGTCTGGATGGGCTTTGATTCCCGCGAGGGAATCTTCAATTTGTCACTAACTGAAAGACATCAGAGCGGCTTAGTAATGCCCAATGAGCATGTGATGGTTACTTCTCGTGCTCAGCTTCCTTTTCGCGGTGAGAGACTTTGCGTGTGGTCTCGCTGCGCTGAGCTATTCATCATTCACCGCGTCCAAGTTGGCGTGCAATTCACGATGGCGAATCCTAATCCGATTCCGGCCAGTCCATTCGCTACTCGAATGGATAGGCTCGTTGAAATCGAGAAAGCATTTGAACGCGATGGCTATGTTGTCATCGAGGTAAACAAGTCAGGTGCCGAGCTGATGGGTCTACCGTTTTCGTTACCAGTTGCGTTTCCCGGAGTAGACATCACGATGCAGGTTGAAAACATCTCGGCAGACCCTTCCCGCTTTCTCGCGGGCTTTCTCGGCAAGGGAATCATTCAATGAGTGACCTAGAAGACCATATCGCAACTGCGGTTGCACTCATGAAGAAGCTCCGTCGATGCGGCCAAGTCAACGTCGTTCAAAGCAAGACCGGAGCTTTTCACAATGCCTTCGTATGCACTCGTGTAGAGAATCATTCTGGAGGCCATACGTTCGAAGAAGTCACCAAGACCATCCCATTTAGCTAGGAGTTATTTTGTGTCTAAAGAATGGACCCTCTATATCGATGAAGATGGCGACCCTCATCTCATCATGAAGGACAACGGTCGAGACCGCATGGCCACTAAAGAGGAATGCGAGCGAGCCATTGGCATTCTCAATGAAGAGGGTCAGAACATCATCAGGCTTCACTGTCGAACCGAAGCATGTGCCGGGAAGGGAGGGTGGATAGAGAGAACCAGACTTGACGCGAGTAAGAATGTCTACTTTTGCGAGGGTGGCTGCGGTCGCCCGATGGAGAGATAAGCAATGACGTTAAACGAGCTACGCGATTTGGCCCTCAAGATTGCCACTGAAAAAGGATTCGAAGACGCAACTATCGGCGAAGATATCGCGCTGATTCACAGCGAGGCGAGTGAGGCCTTAGAGGACCATCGCGATGGTAGGCAACCTACAGAAATTTACTTCGAGGAAATCAACCCGCCTTGCTCCTGGAGCAACGCGGTGCCTGATAAGCCGTGCGGTATCCCCATCGAGATGGCCGATATCATCATTCGCGTTCTACACTTTTGCGGCAAGCACCACATTGATATCGATGCCGCTTTCCGCATCAAACTGGCTTATAACAAATCCCGTCCTTTTCGTCATGGAGGTAAGGCCCTATGAGAGTCAATGTATATAGTCAAGAGCTGACATCTGAAGTGGTTCATGTTGAGAAGCAAAGCAACACGGGGGTGGTCTACCACGCTGCTCAGCTCATCTTGCACTCATCTTCTATGCTCCATCATCCACCGATGGACGATGATAGAAGCGCTATCACATTTTGGCTACCGAAGTCGCAATCTCGTCGAGAAGAAATGGCTAGGGCCTTCGAAGAGATTGCCAAGGTGTTTCGAAATGCTCCCAAAGGGTCTGGTCTCGACTAGCGGTGAGTGTCTTCACATCCCGCTTGCTAGCCAGGCAACGCGGAATGTGCGGTCAATGCGCGAGCCGCAAACCTAGGCCCGGCCTAAAGACATGCGACGAGTGCATCCGCGCAAACAACGAGAGACGTAGTAATCCTAGACTAGAAGATTCCGATTCGTGGTGTATGCAATGCTTGACCGGGGGAGACCTTCATAGAAGGGATTGCCCATTGCGTTTCAAACGCAATTGCAAATGAAAGGCGGTGACAATGGCTGGCAGGCCCGAAGGGTGGAGAAAACCCGACGCTAGACGGTATAGCGTTACATTCCGAGTGCACATGTCGGAAAAGAAAGCTCTGAAGAAACTTGCAAGGAGAAAGCAGATGACTGAAAGCGAATGCTTCCGATGGATGCTCTACAAAACATTTCCGCCCTTGAAGTGGGGGAGTTGATATGGACATCTCTAGACGTTCTATCCTGAAGGGCTTTGGCGCAATGGGCTTGACCGCTCTTTTTCGTCCGAAGCTGAATCCGTCTCTTCTCGTCGAGATTGGAGAAGACGACATCTTGGAAGAGTATTATGCAAACCCGTCTGCAGTGGATATGGTGATATCGCCTCAGATGCCATTTAGACCGGAGCGAATCGTGGTCCCAATGGCGGTAGCTCCCAAATGGATTGTAGAAGACATTCACATCGGCCATCAAACTCAGCTAGACAATCTAGATAATCTTGGAATACCGAGCAGAGTTTTTGCAGCCGATAATGTCAGTCCAGATTTAGTAATGGACACCATAATGCCGGGCATGGAATTCAGGATGAGGGTTCGCCGAAGCGGCTTGGTCAAAGTGGGATGCGAGCCGGAAATCTTTCAAGCCGTCATCATCGGTCGAGCAGAGGGTAGACGCGGGATGATGCTCCCTATCAGCTCCGACCCATATCCTATCATCGGATGACATGACTCCATCTTCATTGCGTTTCAAACGCAATCGCTCCCCTCCACCCATTGCGTTTCAAACGCAATGGGTTTTTCGTTTCCATGACCTATCTTCACAACTGTATTCACAATTTCATATCAGCCGCGTTACAATTGTCTTTCATGGGGATGGCTATTCGTCCATTCCTGTTTCTGACAACTGGGGATTGCGTTTGAAACGCAATCGCATTCCCGCTGAAAGCAAAGGTAAAGACGATGGCTATTCAAGTTTCCCGCGCGTCTCTTCACAAGGCCCAAAGCCGTCTCGAATCGCTTCAGGGCACTCTCAAGCGTGTTCGCAAAGAAGCAGAACACACCATGGAGAAAGTGCTCCGCACGGCCGAGACTGGAGGCATGGCCTTTGGTCTCGGTGTTCTCAATGGCAAGAGCGGACCTACCGAGATTTTCGGCATGCCCGTCGAGCTGGTGCTCGGTGCAGGCCTCAACTTGGCCGGCTATCTCGGGGCCGCGGGAAAGCATTCGGACCACCTGAACAACCTCGGTGATGGCGCGCTTGCCGCGTACCTCACCGTTCTCGGTGTTCAAGTTGGCGCCGAATGGAAGAAGAAAGAGGGCGGGGCCCTTCCGGCCGCAACCAAGGGTGCTCGTCTCACCCCTGAAGAAATCGCCCAGCTCGCTCAAGCTGGCGCCTAATCATCTCGCTAATCTGGTGACGACTAGGGAGCTAGTCGAACCGCTCGGGAAACGTCGAGAGCGATGGAATCCCCGAGGACCGTGACTGTCAATCTCCAACCGAGGTAACCAATCCTCAGAAACGGTCTCTCAATGAAGAATCTGCAAACGTTCATCATTTTCGGCGTTCTCCCTCAACTCTCGCAGGACAATCAGCTCTGCAACGCTTCCTATGAAATCATGGGAGCGGAAGAGCTGATTTACGGCGGGGGTGACGACCTCGACGATGTGCTCGGCGCCTACGAGCTAGTCGGTCGACGCGTTGCGGCTCGTCGCGGTGCGGCTCCCCCGGCAAGGATGGCCGCTCCGATGGCTGCAGCTGCAGCCGCGAAGATGGCTGGTGCTGGCGTGGTGGTTCGCGAGCACGGTCCGACGAAGGCTCGTCGCCAGTACCTTCCGCTCGGCGCGACGTCGGTGGCATCGGCTGCATCGGCCACCATCACCGCTCGTCCGCAGTCCATCGCGTTCAAACCGGAGCGTTTGGTGGTTCCCGCCACCATCGCGCCGGATTTCACCATCGATTCGATTCTCGTCGGTGTGACGCCTCAAGGTGTTCAGACCGGAACCGCTCCAGCGGAATCGTTCGTGGCGAACGCTGTGGGTTGCGAGCTGGATTGCGATACCGTCCAGACCTCGCAAGACTTCGTGGTCGTGACGACGAACATCAGCGGCGCAACGCGAACTTTCCGCGGCACCGTGTTCGGTCGTAGCGCGAGCTAGGCACTCAGAGGGACGCTCGGTTATCGTCACCCGCCGAGAAGTTCCTCCGCTCCGCGAATTGCTCCCTTGATTCGCGGGGTGTCTCAAGGGGCATTGCGTTTCAAACGCAATGACCTTTGAGACGCCAGATGGAAAACGGACAAGTAGATATCAACACGATACTTGGAATCGCGATTGCCTATCTCGTCCATGAATTCGTCCGTTGGCTCGCGAAGCGGAGGTTCTGGAAGAAAGTAACCGAACGAGCGAAGCGATACCTTGAAGACCCGAACGTGCCAATCACCGACCCCAAACAAGCGGCCGAGCGCGCTCTTGCAGACCAGCAAGAGCCTAGCGTTTTGAAGGTTGCCGACTCAATCAAGAAAGGCGAATGACCGATGGATTATGGAGTGATTATCGATAAGGTCGCCATCCCAGCTCTCTTGACGGTTGGCGCCTGGCTATGGTCTCGCGTCACGAAGAAGAAAGAAGAGAAAAGCGAGACTCGCTCTCTCATCGATGACATCGTCGAGAATCTCATCTATGAGCTACTCGACGTCTATCCTCTCAATGTCAACGTCGAGACCTACCTCAAAAACTCGCGAGGCTACATCGACAAATACATCTGGACCGTGGCAAAGAAGCGGGGCATTCCTCGAAACAAAACGACTGAAAGACTCGCCAACCTTGCCATCGAGAGAGGTACCAAGCTACTTGCGAAGGAGATTAACAACCTCCGAACGATTCGCTCTCGAATCAAGGTGATGACTCCTGAAGAAATCGCGCAAGCGATGAAGTCGGGGATGACAACTCCATGACTTCCCTCCAATTCAATATCCAGCTTCCCAAAACCACTGGGAAATGGCGATTCACTCCATTGCTCATCGCGCTGGAGTGTCTGACACGCATCAATCAATGGCAATTCCGCCGAGGCATTGTCCCTCCTCTGATGTCGGCGGGGGTCCGTTATCAAGAGGAACCTCCAGGCCGCGAAGATTGGGATGATGCGGTTACGGTTGCTAATCGAGGATGGGGGGATTGCGAAGACCTAGCCGCGTACCTTTGCGCCGAACTTCGCGAGCTTCACGGCATTGCCGCCGAATGTGTCATCAAATTTCGCCACATCTCCCCGGAGGAAATCAGGGCAAAGAACTACCCTGTTACTCCGAGAGATGGCATTTTCCTCGTTCACTGCATGGTGCGAGCGCCCAATGGACGCATCATCGACCCATCGAAGCTATTGGGCATGAAAGGGGAGTATTACTAACCATGATGTGGATTTTCGCCGCGGCATTGATGATTATCTATCCTCTAGCCGGGGGAATTCTTCGTAGGAGAGAGACGACTCCCCGCCCAACCATCTCAGCGGGTGAAGACCCCGCGCTCCATCTCAAGGCTCTTCGCCACGTTCTCATCTCGGGAAACAGACCGAAGCGATGGCTCGTCGATGAAGCGGTACGCGAAGCGTTTGAGATGGGAGATTGGAAAACGGTATCCGCCTTGTCCATTGCGTTTCAAACGCAATCGCCTTCTGCTCAAGCTCCTAGCGATGAACCTGCTAGCGACGAGCTATCCGACGACCCTCCAGAGGATGCCAGCAAGCCGCGCGCGAGCGCTTCTCCCATCGAGGGAGTCCCCGATGATGAGTGGCTAGACTTCATGTCGAGGTTAAAAACTCAGGAGCCAACCTTCAAAAGCGAGCGTGCGGTAGGAGCGTTCTATCACAACGTTGATAGACTCGCTCAACTGAACATCGACCCTGCAACGCTAGCCGACTTTACTTCGCAGCAAGTCGCCATCGCAAAGGACATCGCCGAATATCGAAAGACCGAGCGCAAGCTCATCGATGATTTTGGAGGGGACCTCATTCAGATTAACGGTCAAACTCATCCCATCACGATGAGTGGCATCCTCGGAGTCATCAAATCGGCGGGACCGAAGAACGCTCGCTCGTGGTTCAAAAACCCGAGTGACCGAGAAGCTCATCCACACACCACGGAAACATTCCTGAGAACGAATGGAGTGTTTTGATGAAGCTCCCCAGACCTCCCTCGGTGAATCACACCAAGTTCTCTACGCTACGACTCAAGCTAAAAGCGCATGTCGTACGTCATCCATCGCTCAAGCAACTCCCCGCCAAGAAAGGTTCCCGCCCATGACGACTGTCCCTCCAGCTTTTCGCAACTGCTGCCGCGCTGAAATCATCTGCGATGATTCGGGACAGGAGTGCGCTCTCTCACTGTCCTGTCAGGTTCGCAATCGTCGGACCGGCCAGATTATCAATCTCCAGAAAAGCATCGACCTCCGACCTCTCACCGAATACATCCGAGACCAGCTCATCGCCTATCATGGCGACCAAATCGCAGGCCTCGGCGATTTTCTTTCCAAAGCCGCAGATGCAGCCAAGCGTGTTGCAGCATCCAAGGGGATTCAAGACCTCTACAAGAAAGTAAAGGCGGTTGCTACTCCAGTCGCCAAAGCGGCTATCAAGGAGCTTCCCGGCGGTGAAGCCACCATGGCACTCGCCACCAAGACCTATGACCAAGTCATGAAGGCTCGGGGCGGTGACATCAAAGCGCTTGCCGACCTGAAGAAGGTGGCGACCAAAGCGCTCTCGGGCAATCCGCTCGCCGCTCAAATCATGAGTACCGCCAAAAAGCTCTCTACCGCTCAAGATGTCAAAGAGGGAAAAGACCCGGCCGACATCGCTCATCGAACCGCTCGCATCGAAGCAGTGCTCAATCCTCTACTCCCCTCTCAGGTTCGCGACCATCGAACCGTGACATCGGGAAGCACCGACTATCTCATCGGCCTGGAATACATCATTGGTCGAAGGGCCCGCAAGGCCAAAAGACCCACGCCTCGCGGGGGCATGGCTGCTAAGGCCCTCAAGGCCAAACCGTTTCACAAGCGGTTGACTCCTGCCGCGAAGAGGATTGTAGCCCCTCCACCTGCTATCGCAAATCCGATGATGGCAAAGCTCGCTCCCCATAAGGTGGCTGAAGAGATTCGCGAGACCGAAGAGGAAATCATCGATGAGATGATTGATGAGGGCTATGGCGAAGAAGAAATCGTCGAAGAGATTTCAGGTTGGCGTGAGTGGCTGTATAGCAGGCCATTCCGCTCGCCAGCACAAGCCGCGTTGCAGGGTGACATCGGAGCGGGAATGCGAATGCGGTATCTCTACAACAATGGCTTGAACGCAATTCTCTCGAAGGCTCGCTAGTCATTGCGTTTGAAACGCAATGAGAAAGGACAGGGTGATATGAAGATGTGGTGGATGGTTATCCCAGGCCTCGCAGGAATCATTGCGATGCTATCGGGAAAGAAGAGCGGAGGGGGTGAGGGAGCGAAGAGTGGAGGTCCGACGTACACGGTTTCCGACTGGACCCCTCTTATTTCTTCGATGGCAAAGGAAGCGAGGATTCCGGCCGTATTCTGTCTGTCGTGGATAAAGCACGAGAGCGGAGGGAATCCGTGTTCGTTCGGTAGCGCTTCATCGAAAGGGCCTGATGGCCATCCTCGCGAACAAGGAATCGCCCAGCTCTACAACCCTGATGACTTCGAGAAATTCGATATCAAGAGCGGAGCACTTCGCGTTTACTGTGTACCAGGTACGCAGCAATGTAGTAGGCGATTGACCGATTCTGAAATGAAAGAGCATGCGCTCGCGAATATGAAGCTCATCCTTCGATGTCGTGAAGTCGCTGGCCAGGCATCGGCAAAGAATGGACTGCACTGGAAGGGAAAGGACATCTACAAGCTCGTCAAGCTCGTCCATGGCCTGCCTGGTCTGGTCAAATCGGGGATGGCGCTCGTCGTCAAGAGCCTTGGTAGACCTCCCAAGGACTGGCAGGAATTCAAGGTAGCCGTCGACAAAACCAAGATGGATGATGGAACGGAGAAGTATCGCTCTCTGTTTCCGAAGCTGTTCGCCAACGCCGAGAAAGTAGCGGCGGACCTTCCAGACGATGTGAAAGTAGTGAGCTGATGGAGGGCCGAGAGCTAACAGTCCGCGTAGAAGAAGAGATGCCTACTCGCTATAAGGTCGCCATCGGTGGAGGTGCACTACTCGCGATATGGTTTCTGTTCTTCCGAGGTGGTAAGGGAGCTGGCAGCGGACCCGGCGCACGAAGGACTGATTCCGAACCGCTTCGCTTCCGCATGCTAACGACTGGCCGACTACTTCTCGTTGCCGACGGTTCTGCGTTCACTGTCGAGGATGCTATCAAGCGAATCAAAGAAGGTGGTAGGTCCGACGTGATTCTCGTTGTGCCGGGTGATGTCCTTCAAGGGAGCGTAGTAGCAACCTTGAACGCTTTCATGTCCTCTGGAATCGAGGTGATTCGTGGATAGAGAACGAGCGATGGCTCTACTATCGGGCGGTGAGCGAGCGCTTGAAGTCTATAGCGGCGCCACTAAAGCATGGCAGGGCATGAAGACGGGAAAGACTGCCAGTCAGCTGATGAGGGAAGGAGCGCTCTCCATCATCGGTGGAGAAGACCCTCTAGGCGCCAATTTCAAACGCGCTCAAGAGGGAAGAGCCAAAGCGGGTGAGAAAGCGATTATCGCGATTCTCAGTGGCATCATGGGAGTGATTTTCATTCCTCCATTTCTGAAGAAAGGACAGTAGCGATGAAGACACCAGCAAAGGCATGTAGCGAGTGTGGCGGTGAGCGTAGGGTAGCGCAGCAATCCGTGACGGAGAAAAAGAATCCGAAGACGGGACTCAAAGAGAAGGTTCTCGGCGAAGAGGAATGGTTCTGTAAATCGTGTAGAGCGCCATGGCCGATGGAGAATGACAGGGGTGACAAAGAAAAAGTCACTGATGAGCTACCGAAGCTCTTGGACGGTCCTCCACCTCATCTCAAGTAGTCATTGCGTTTCAAACGCAATCGAAAAGGGTGACACCTTATGAACAGCGCTGAAAAAATCGTCAAGAGCTTTCTCGGTCAAGAGGGAGTGAGTAAGAGTATCGAACGATATGAGTTGAGACATGCCGCTAAGGGTAGAGCTGGCAACGTCGTCGAGACATTCGATATCACCGAAGCTCTCACCGCACCAGAGCTAGAGAACCTCGCGACAATCATCATCGCAAGAGCCCAGCTCGATGCGGACGGTATTGGACCGTCGATTCAGCGGTACACGTTGAACAGTTATATAGCGGGTGAGGATAGTCCTTCCGGCCGTATCAACTTTCGACTGCGCGGAGCTTCCGACATCGACTTGGATGGCGACGATGAAGCGGGGGAGGAACCTGCAAATCAGCGAGGTCTGCTTACTCAGCTGATGAGACACAACGAGCAAAACAACCGCACGCTGATGAACAGCATGGGAGCGATGCTTACCAGCATGGCCAGGAGGATGGAATCCTCGGACCGAATGGTTGAAAAGCTCATGGAAGATAGGTTTCGCTCGTTCGAGATTATCGAAGAAGCGTATAGCCGCAAGCACGAGCGTGAGCTGGAGATGGAGCAAGTCAAAGCAAAAGACCAGCGTATCGCGTTTGGTATGCAGAAGGTGTCAATGCTGATTCCGGTCATTCTCGACCGTCTCGCAGGCGCCAAGAATCCTCCGAGCAATGACCCGACGGTGATGATGCTCAGTGAGCTTATCGAAAGCATGTCGGGCCCTCAGTTGGAAGCGATTCGACGTTCACTCTCGACAGAGCAGCAAATCGTTTTCATCGCCATGCTCAAAAAGTTTCAGGAGCGCAAGGCTCTACCGAACGGGGAATCGGGAACCAATGGCACTCCCCAGAAAGAGAACTGACATGCAGAAACAGCAAGGTGTGCAGCAGCAACAGACTGGTTTGCTCCGAGACAACGGTGTCAAAGCGCAAGCGTTCATCGATTCCGATGGCGTTACTCCGGTCTACTTCCGGCAACGCGGTTTCGCTGGCGGTACCGCCATCGTCCGCAATGGTGCGGGCGATTATACGCTCACGCTATCCGAGCCTCTCGATGTCGGTGCGAACCCTGACCGAATGATTCAGCTCACGGTTGCAGGCGGCGCGCTTCACGGCGGTTCGGTCGAAGTCGCTTCGGCCACAACGCTTCGCATTCGCACCTATACGGTGACTGCGGCGCCAACCGTTGCCGCGGCCGACCTCGACTTCTACATCACAGTCGGGGAAATCGGACCGAACTAGTGAGACAAATGCGGGTGAAGAGCATAGCATCCGTGGTGGACTGCTCGTCTCACTCGTTCTCTTTCCTCGTCGAAAGCGACGAGCTTGCACCGAGTCATTGCGTTTGAAACGCAATGGTTCGTTGGAGGCCCTAGAAGGTATGAACAAGCACAGACAAGGCATCGTAACAATCCTGATTGGGGCTGCAGACCCTAACCCTAATCTCGTTCCCGCCAAAGTCGTTCGCGAACAAGCGAAGATTGCGGCGCAGGGTCCTCTCAACACGAAGAAAAAATTCTTCGGCTATGGTCGGCTTGTTCCGCAAGCTGACATCGCACCTGAAGACCAAGTCTTGACCAAAAACTCGGATAGCCAGCCCGACATGGAAGCCTGGCTAGAAAAGCTAGCGGGCGACCCTCAGATGATTTGGGCTGGCTACTTCGACAATGCAAGTGGGAAGCTCGTGGGAGATTCCATCGGAGAAGCGATAATCGTGACTCCTGAGAAAGAACCTCCGAAGAAAAAGAGCAATGTAGGTCTCATCGCTGGAGGCGTGGCGCTCGGCGTGGGAATGATTTTCGCCGCGAGAAAGAGGTAGACCATGCCTAGGGATGAAGCGATTTGGTTTCCCGACAACTTCGATGAAGAAGCGGACGATGCTAGGGCTAGGAATGTTTCGCCTGCGAGACGACTCAAGGTCGATACCAATTGGGCTGAGCTATGCCGAGGCAAGACCATCGGCAAGGCGGTAAACTTTAAGTTTGACATCGGCCAAGTAGGAGTAGGAGGAAATCAAGCCGTCAACTCTTCAGCGTTCGACATCTTGGAATTGAGAGGGCAAGACGACCAAGCAACTCAATTCTGCGTGACGCTCTCCCCTCCAGAAATCTTCGATGGCGCCGCCATCACAGCGAATCCGCAAACCCTTCAAGGCTCCTACGACAATATCGGCATTGTCGACATCATTCCTCCGGGGCTTGTCGGAGGGAGAGTTACCAACGTTCGCAATAATAACGAGTTTGCGAACATCACTGCCATCGTTGAGTGGGGAGCTGGAGGCGTTCAGCATCGCGTCGAAGCAGACTTTCTGAACGGCTTGTGTCTGAATCTGGTTGGCTCTTACGTGCGCATCAGGGCTTTTGCGGAAGGAAATCTCATCAGCCCCGGGTTTGACAGTGCACAGTTTAAGGTCGGAGCTACCATCGGACCCGGTTTCGCAAAGCCGAACACGGCACAGCGCACGATTTTGATGTCTTCATCAGCCGCCATCAATGTCGAAAGCTCTGTGTATAGCGTGCCGAGATACGCGAAGTCGGTCCATCTTTGCGGAGCAAACGCGGTACACGATACCTACGTGGGCGCGATTCGTTTCTATCGAGGTCCCAACGTCGCGGTGAATAACTTGTTCGTCGCCGACTATGTCTTCGCCGGAAACACTCCGGGTCCGATTCCGATTCCGAACGGTGCTTGGTATTTCACGTTCGTACCAGGCATCGCGAACAACCTGTCAAACATGGCAGTGTTTCAGCTCGCTATCTAGCGCACGTTTCCAGTTTCTAAACCGGGCCATTGCGCTTCAAACGCAATGGCCATTTTTATAGGAGGATTGAGATGGGCATGCAACCTGAGTTTGGTTTGATTCAAGTCGTGTCGGTTGACCCAAGAGCGGGGGCTGGAGTGCCAGGGCTGCCGTTTCAGTTGTTGTACCGCAGTGACAACGGCACTCTGTATATAAAAACAGGGGCGGGGAATACCGCTTGGACATTGATAGGGCCTGGTGCTTCTGTCGGTAGCGGAGGTTTAGGGGGTGTACTACCGGTTGCTTCATCGATGGAGTTTGGTTTCGGTCCTGAAGGAGATGTCACGTTCGATGGAGCGGCAAACGTGCTGGGAATGGCTCCGGTCGCGAACGTCTATACGTTGACGAGAGACATCAGACCCAGGAGCATGATTGTAAATAACGGAGTGACCGTCGTTGGAGCGGGATACGCCATTATCGGTAGTGGGACTCTAACCAATAATGGAACCATTCATAACGGTGGTTCGAATGCTACTTCGGCTACCGCTGGAGTGCCGGGGGTAGCGGGGAATGGGGCTGCAGGTGGACGATTCTCCGCTGGAGCTGCAGGTGGAAACAACGGTGGAGGAACCAACGGAGGAAACAGCGCTTCTACAGCTCCGCAGATTGCCCTGACCGATGGAGTTGCCAACGGGGGAACAGCTCCGAACGGTGCGGGGTCTACCAGAGCAACTAGACATCGAGGCGGGGGAGCTGGAGCTGGAAACGTATTGAACGGTGGAAACGGTGGGACCACGACGCAGCAGGCTGCTGCAGCTGGCGGTGACATTCTGGACATGGCTAGAGCAATCGGTAGGACCGGAACTAACTGGACATTTGGAGGTGGAGGTGGCGGAGGTTCTGGAGGATTTGGCGGTACCAATGATAGAGGATGTGGCGGCGGAGGTGGCGGCGGTTTGATGGTGATGTTCCC
>Ga0065705_10001870_pt1 | contig 21602 bp, 16 predicted proteins | sample SwibulcommuniRL2_FD_59092 | JGI IMG/M metagenome (GOLD analysis project Ga0065705, IMG submission 59092) | Bulk soil microbial communities from switchgrass field near Rose Lake, East Lansing, Michigan, USA - RL2 Bulk Soil v2 (version 2) | ecosystem: Environmental > Terrestrial > Soil >...
TTGATGCTACTATTGACGGGAATCTGTAAGGCTGGATAGCCGTAACTAAACGGAATCAGTTTTCGTCTTGAGTTGAAGCGTGCAGTCCAGACGAAGAGTTAATTCTGTCCGAAAAGGATTTCTCATCCATAACCAAATCCACAAAATGTGGACGCGAAAGGAGTGTTCGATGAAGTTTGATAAGTCGAAAGCTCTGAAACAAAAAAGTCATGACTTGATCCCAGGTGGGTCTCACACGTATGCCAAAGGCGATGATCAATATCCTGAGATGGCTCCCGGTTTTCTTGAATGTGGGAAAGGCTGCCATGTGTGGGATTTGGATGGGAATGAATTTATCGAATATGGCATGGGGTTGAGGTCAGTTACGTTGGGGCATGCGTATGAGCCTGTCGTGGAAGCGGCATATCGAGCAATGCGCAACGGTATTAACTTCACCCGTCCCTCCTCGATTGAAGTCGAATGCGCGGAGATGTTACTGAGTCTTGTTGAGGGTGCCGACATGGCAAAGTTCGCCAAGAACGGTTCCGATGTGACGACGGCAGCGGTAAAGCTTGCCCGCGCCTATACGGGGCGTGATGTAGTCGTGATTTGTGAGGATCACCCCTTTTATTCCGTCGATGATTGGTTTATGGGGACGACCGATATGTCTGCCGGAATTCCGCAGGCGATCAAGGATCTGACTCTCAAATTTCATTACAATAATTTGGAAAGCCTGAATGCTCTGTTTGAAAAATATCCCAATCAAATCGCCTGCGTATTCATGGAAGTGGAACGGATGGAGGCCCCGAAAGACAACTTCCTTGAAAAAGTAAAAGAGCTTTGTCATAGGAATGGCGCTCTATTGATTTTTGATGAGATCATAACAGGGTTCCGCTGGCATTTGGGAGGCGGGCAGAAGTATCATAATATCGTCCCGGACCTATCCACATTTGGGAAGGCATTGGGTAATGGTTTCTCGATCTCCGCCTTGGTTGGTAAAAGGGAATTTATGGAATTGGGTGGTCTGCGTCATAATAAGGAAAAGGTCTTCTTACTTTCAACGACGTTTGGCGCAGAAACACATTCCCTTGCTGCAGCCATTGCCACGATGAAGGTCTATCAAAGGGAACCCGTAATCGAGCACTTATATCGGCAGGGTGAACGTCTGATCAATGGGATTGACCAATCCGTCCAGGAACATAGACTGGAAGGATATTTTGGTACGCTTGGAAAAGCATGCAATTTGGTATTTTATACGCGTGATGAAAAAAGGGAACCATCTCAGCCGATGCGGACCCTATTCTTACAGGAAATTATTAAGCATGGTGTTATTGCACCGTCGCTGGTAGTGAGTTATTCGCATACGGATGCCGATGTCGATCGAACACTTGATGCTTTCAATGAAGCGCTATTCATATATCGAAAGGCTTTGGATGAAGGTGTCGACAAATATCTGATTGGGAAGTCCGTGAAGCCTGCTGTGCGGAAATATAACTAGGCCGAGGAGATTTGCTATGAAAGTCGTGCTATTTTGTGGTGGATTGGGAACGCGTTTGGGCGAATATACCGAGACTGTGCCCAAGCCAATGGTGGAAATCGGCTATCGCCCGTTGATGTGGCATCTAATGCGGTACTATGCCCACTACGGACACAAGGATTTCATTCTATGTCTGGGATATAAAGGGGATTACATTAAAAAGTACTTTCTTGACTACAATGAATGCCTGTCAAATGATTTCGTTTACGAAAGAGGTGGCAAGGACATCCATTTATACAATCATGACATTGAGGATTGGAAAATTACGTTCGTAGATACTGGCGTGAACGCAAACATTGGACAGCGCCTGATGGCAGTCAGAGAGCATTTGGATGGGGAAGCAGAATTCATGGCGAATTACTCTGATGGGCTCTCTGATTTGGATCTGGATGCCTATCTCGATCATTTCCACCAAAGGAACACGGTAGCAAGTTTCCTTTGTGTTCGTCCTTCCCAATCATTCCACCTCGTGAATTTTGACGATAGTGGAGACGTTCGCGCGCTGCTGCCGGTTTGGAAATCCGATGTATGGATTAATGGTGGCTTCTTTGTTTTCAAAAAGGATGTCTTCAATTATATGAAAGAAGGCGAGGAGCTTGTTCAGGAACCATTCTATCGAATGATTGCTGAACATCAAGTGATTGGTTACAAGAATCCAGGTTTTTGGGCGTGCATCGATACACTGAAGGAAAAGAAGATGTTCGACGACATGTATGCGATAGGGAAGACGCCCTGGATGGTTTGGAACCATTCCTTGAATCATCATGAACCGAATCGTAGCTATCGGATGCAGATTGGCTGATCATTGCTTCACTTTGGGTGTTGCCTTGGGTGTGTATGCAAAATCGAACAGGACGAAATCTTCGGAATTTGCATACCGATGGTAGTCATTCATCGAGATGTTTTGATCAAAACGCTAAGTTGTACAAAGAGCAAGATGTTTGGAGATCCTGGATAAATGTTTCGTAGATCATTATTGGGGCTCTTACGGCTATCGCTTTTGACCTCTTTCTTTTTAATCGGCGGCTGCAGTCCGAGTTCAACTCTTCCCACAGCAGAGCCTACACTGACACCGGTAAATACAGAAAGTGCTCCAACTGCCACTGCAACATCTGTCGAAGGGGAAGACAAGCAGACGCATCCATTATTCGTGAACCCTGATAATGGTCGCTACTTTACCGATGGCGTAAAAATTGATGGCAGGTATAGGTCGGTCTACCTTGCGGGTGCGCATACGTGGTGTGACTTTATGGACTGTGGGAGCACCAATCCGCCACCTGCTTTTGATTACAATAAATTTCTTGATTTTCTACAAGCAAATAACCTCAACTTTTTTCGCTTATGGCGCGCAGAAAATGCGCGTGGCGGGGAAGCAGATCCCGATTTTTGGTTTGATCCAATGCCATATGAACGCTCCAGTGAATGCTGTGCTTTCGACGGTGGAAACAAGTTTGATCTGGAAACATTTAACCAGGCATTTTTTGATCGGATGCGCGAACGGGTTGTGAAAGCCGCTGATCGAGGTATCTATGTCTCGATCATGTTGTTCGATGGTTGGAGCGTGGAAAGCAAAAGTGGCAGCCATGATCCCTGGGCAGGTCATCCTTACAAACTCGAGAATAATATCAATAACGTAAATGGAGATGTTAATGGGAATGGGCAAGGAGAAGATACGCATATTTTAACGAATACTCCCGTCACCGATCTGCAGGAAGCCTACATCCGCAAGGTTGTTGATAGCGTCAATGATCTTGATAACGTTCTCTATGAGATCAGCAATGAAAGTGCCGGTAACTCGCAGGATTGGCAATTTCACCTAATTCGCTTTATCAAGGATTACGAGGCGACAATGCCGAAACAGCATCCTGTGGGAATGACAGTGGAATACCCGGGCGGCGACAATGCCGATCTGTTTGCAAGTCAAGCAGATTGGATCTCACCTAATGGTAACCTCGATGACCGTCCGGTTGCAGATGGTTCGAAAGTGATTCTGGCAGATACGGATCATCTTTGCGGTCTTTGCGGGAATCTGCAGTTTGTCTGGAGAAGTTTCAGTCGTGGCGAAAATCCTCTCTTTATGGATCCATATGATGGTTCTTTCACAGGTCGCGGAGCTCCAAACGATTATGATCCAAACAATGCCAACGATGTTAGTCTGCTGCTGAACATCGGATATACACGTAAGTATGCCAATCGCATGAATCTCACAATGATGACGCCGCTGCCGGAACTGTGTTCAACAACTTATTGCCTGGCAAATCCAATTTCGGAAGGCGCTGAGTATCTGATTTACGTTCCATCTGGTGTCCAGGCAGGAAATATACTGAATGAGCTTGGGATAAACAGACGGCCAAGGATCTACCTGCCGGAAGACGGCAAGATCGCGGTTGATCTAACCGGTTCCCCTGTGGAACTCAAAGTGGAATGGTTTGATGCAGGCGACGGCACGTATCAGGATGGAGGCACAATACAGGGTGGAAGTGTGCAAACTTTTACATCTCCCGTCTGGGGTGATGCTGTATTGTACATTTATGATTCGCGCAATCCTTGAACGATGTGATGGAAGATCATATTGGCTGTGCTTCGAGTTTTAGAGCCACAGTGATGACATCCATATGTTGAAGCTACAAATACCACAAACTAACCAGGAAAAACTCAAAGTATTGTTCCTCGGCGCCCATAGTGACGATATTGAGATCGGTTGTGGGGGCACGGTCCTCCGGTTGATCAACGAATATCCTCAACTGGAAGTGACCTGGGTTGTGTTTAGCGCACCTGGCGAAAGAGGTCGGGAAGCCCGAAACAGCGCCGAAGACTTCCTGATAAATGCTCAGAATAAACGCATACTGGTGTATGAATTCAAGGATGGATACTTTCCTCACAGTGGTGCGCAGATCAAGGATGTTTTCGAACAGTTAAAGAATGAGCTGGCGCCAGACGTCATCTTTACCCATTACCGGCATGATCTCCACCAGGATCATCGCGTACTTTGTGAGCTGACATGGAATACCTGGCGCGACCACTTTATTCTGGAATACGAGATTCCAAAATATGACGGTGACCTCGGCTCACCGAATTTTTTCGTGAATCTGAACAGGGACCTATGCGACCGAAAAACGGAGGCGTTGGTACGCTTTTTTCAAACCCAGAATAACAAGCACTGGTTTACCCCTGAGACCTTCTTGGCTATCCTGCGCATCCGTGGCGTGGAATGCAAGTCTCCAGGCGGATACGCGGAAGCGTATTACAGCCGTAAGGCTTCATTTTGATGAACGCGCCGACACGGCTGCAATCGAGAGTTTCAACCAGTTGGAAGTAACGCGATTTCTACATCACCGCCCCACATGGATACCTTCGTACAAGACCTGTTTACCGACCAAGTTACTCGCTCTGCTAATTCCATAGCACTCATGTACGGCGCAGAACAAATGACCTATGAGGCATTGGATTATCGAGCTAATCAATTTGCCAATCACCTGAAGATGATCAATGTCAACCCCGAAACACTGGTTGGAATTTGCGTTGATCGATCACTGATGATGGTAATCGCAATTCTTGGCCTTCTGAAGGCTGGTTGTGCCTATGTTCCCCTTGATCCTTCCTATCCTCAGGAGCGTTTAGCATTTATCCTGGATGACGCAAATGTTGAGATTGTGATTACCGAAAGCAGATTTCTTGGCATGTTTTCTGAAACCCACGTCAATACACTTTGCCTCGACCGCGATTCGGAAGAGCTTCAGAAGCAGTCCGGTCAACAGGTCGACTCACCAATATCTCCCAAGAGTCTGGCTTATGTGATCTATACCTCGGGTTCTACTGGCAAGCCCAAGGGAGTCATGATCTCACATTCCAGCCTCGCCAGCTTTGTTCAAATAGCTGGTCTGGCACTGGATGTGAATCATGAGGATGTATACCTTCAAACGGCATCCATTGCGTATGCCCTGTCAGTAAGACAACTGTTGATCCCTCTTGTCAACGGATCAACGCTGGTTATTGCTTCTTCGGCAGAGATGCATGACCCATTGCTGTTGTTCGAGCTCATCCGAAAAAGGAAAATCACCCTAATGGATGTGGTGCCAACCTTTTGGCGTTCCTGTATTAAGCGCCTTTCCGATCTGCCGGTGGAAGAACTGAAATCCCTTATGGATAACTCGCTTCGACGAATTGTCTCTATAGGTGAACCGCTACTTTCTGATCTTCCATACGAATGGATGACGCGATTTGGGCAGAAAGAAAAACTGGTCAATATTTTTGGGCAGACTGAAACAACCGGTGTGGTGGCTACCTATACCATTCCGGAAGAGGTCCCGAACCGTCCGGACAGAGTTCCGATCGGTCAAAGCATACCTGACACAAGACTTTACATTCTTGACTCGAATCTGGAGCCGGTCGAAGGTGGTGAACAGGGCGAGCTATGCGTCAGCAATCCATGTCTCGCAAGCGGCTACTTAAATCATCCTGAATTGACGGCGGAAAAATTCATCCCCAATCCATTCCATGATGGCTTCAATGAGCGCCTGTATCGTACCGGTGACCTGGCGCGAATAAGGAGCGATGGCAATATCGAGTTTTTGGGGCGGGGCGATCATCAGGTGAAGATTCGCGGTCAGCGGCTGGAAATAGGCGAAGTTGAAGCTGTCCTTCGTGAACATGCTTTGGTAAAAGAGTGTGTAGTTGCTGCGAACGGGGATGCTCCAGACGAGAAATACCTGACTGCGTATGTTATTCCAGTGTCACATAAAACGATAAGAGTCTCTGAATTGAAGGATTTTGTCCGTACCCGGCTTCCCGATTACATGATTCCCACGGTAATTGTGTTTCTTGAGGCATTCCCGCTCACTCCTAATGGAAAACTGGATCGCCTTGCTTTACCCGATGCGATGGCTATGCAACGAGGTCAGGATTTCACTCTCAATACGTTTGTAAAACCATATAACCATATAGAGCAAACGATCGCACTTATTTGGCGGGATCTGTTGAAATTGGAACGTGTGGGAATTCAGGAAGATTATTTTGACCTGGGTGGACACTCCCTGATGGCTGTGCAAATGTTTGCGCGTATCGAGCGTGACCTTGGCGTACGCCTTCCTTACACCACTCTCTTTCATTCAACAACAATCGCGCAGATTGCACAGGTTGTAATGGACGCGAACGAAGAAGTGACTCAATGGTCAATCGTCGTGCCCATTCAAACTTGTGGTAATAAACCGCCTTTCTTTGGCGTGCACGGTCATGAAGGAGGTGTCTTGTTCTGGCGTGACCTGGTTGCGCAACTACCTAAGGATCAACCTTTTTACGGCCTCCAAGCACAAGGCGTAGATGGCATTCAACATCCTCTAACGAAAATCCCCGATATGGCAGCATTATACATCCGGGAAATGCGAAAGATTCAACCCTCTGGACCTTACTATCTTGGTGGTTACTCCTTGGGCGGAGAGATTGCCTTTGAAATGGCTCAGCAACTTCAAGCCTCGGGTGAGCAGGTGCTCTTGCTAGTCATGTTCGATACTAGAAATCCACAGCGTCCTATTCGGCCAATGGTCAGAATCGACGAAGGAAGCATGGCTCCTACGCTCGGTTGTCTTAATCCGTCTGGCCGTTATGGAGGATTGAAACAGAAGATTAAGGGCCATTACCTGCGCTGGTCAGTGTTGAATTCTCGAAACAAATATGGCTACATTTTCAATCAGATTACAGCACGAATTAAACATTTCGGGACCAATGTTCTCGTAAAAATCATTCGAGCATTCGGACTGCGATTACCTGATTTTCTTCTGCTGCGGTATTTGAGAGAAAGTCATAGTGAAGCACTGATTAATTATGTACCTGCAATCTATCCGGGAAAAGTAACTCTTTTTCGCGCCCTCGAAACTTTGCCTGCGAATCCCGATGAGTCCCCAACAGGATGGAAACCGCTCACCGCGGGTGGTTTGGAAGTTTATCACTTTGACGCATCTCATGAGATTTTGGACCCCAAATACGTTAAGGATGTCGCCTCACGATTGAATGAGTGCCTGCAAAAAGCACGGAAAACCAGTTCACTAGAACACGCCAATCGTGGCGAAAGAAACACTACTCTTTTAATGTGTAATGATTAATTCGTATGCATATTCTTTTTCTCACTCAAATCCTGCCCTATCCTCCTACATCCGGTCCCAAGGTAAAGACCTGGAATGTTTTGAGATATCTATGGCAACAGGGGCATAAGATTACACTCGTATCCTTTGTCCGGGCCGAAGAGCTGCCGTATATTGAAGAAGTGCAGCGGGTGTGTACCACAGTCCATGCGGTACCCCTTCTACGATCGCGTCTGCAGGATATTGGCTTCTTCTTGCGTTCTCTGGTGAGCAGGCGTCCCTTTTTAGTGGAACGCGATGACTTTTCCGAGATGCGTTCGATCGTGAATCAGCTGGTGAAATCAGAACAAGTGGATGTGATCCATGCCGATCAGCTGACAATGGCCCAATTTGCATTTCCGTTGAATCTGGCGGGGAATGCTAAACCGGCCTTGGTTTTTGATGCCCACAATGCAGTTTGGACGATCACCGAGCGAATGAAGGAAAAGGCGCTGTTTTTTTGGAAGCCGCCTTTGTGGTTAGAGACGCGACAGATCAAGCGATACGAAGGGATGATTGTTTCTCGATATGACGCAACTCTTGCCGTTGCCGAACCAGATCGCCTCGCCCTTATAGAAGCTGTTCATGAATATAGTGGGAACCACCACAACGAGGCTCCTTCCATTTCTGTCATTCCCATTGCTGTCGACACCCATCAAATCCAACCTGTCGCCCGGGAACCGGAATCGCTTAATATCCTGACCATGGGCACTCTTTACTATCCTCCAAACGTAGATGGTATCCGCTGGTTTGTGCAGGAGGTATTTCCCCTCATTCGCAAGACGATGCCGAAAGTCACACTGACAATTGTTGGCAAGAGTCCGCCTCACGATTTTCTTCGACTGGCTGAGGATCCTCAGAGCGGGGTAATCGTTACCGGCTTCGTCGACGAATTGGATCCGTATTTTGCCAAGTCTGCATTAATGGTCATCCCCGTTCGAGCAGGCGGAGGGATGCGCGTGCGCATTCTCGAAGCGTTTGCGCGGGCCATGCCGGTCGTAACGACAACCGTTGGTCTCGAGGGGATTCAGGCGCAGCCAGGTCGTGATGTTCTCGTTTCAGATACGCCAGCCGACTTTGCCTGCTCGGTTCTTGAACTATTTGAGGATAAGATCCTGCAGGATGAATTGGCTGCCAATGGGCGGCAGCTCGTTGAAAAGAGATACGACTGGCAGGTTGTCCTGAGTGATCTTGGCGGCACATATGAGCGTTTGGCACGAGCTTCGAAATGAGAATCGCCTATATCGTTCCGTATGTCCCAAATCAGATTAGGACACGTTCTTACAACCTGATCTCAAGTCTGGCAGAGTTGGGACATGACGTGGACGTTTTCACCTTGGGATCAGGTGAGGCGGACTTGTACGATGCCGAAGCGTTAAAGGCGAAGTGTCACCAAGTATATTACCGGCATCAACCCCTCTGGCGGTCTTTGATGAATTCAGGGCTGGCTATGCCTTCCAGGGAGCCCCTCCAATCTGTTTATAGCTGGCATCCAGGACTGGCAACTCAGTTGAGAAGTCTGCTGCATGAAAATGGAACTCATTCTGCTTATGATGTGGTTCACGTGGAGCACTTGAGAGGTTCAAGGTATGGGTTGTTCGTTAAATCGATTTTCCCTTCCATGCCAGTGGTTTGGGATAGCGTGGATTGCATTAGTTATTTGTTCAAACAGGCGGCGGGTCAGAGCCGCGGTCTATTTGGTAAATTAGTAACACGATTCGAATTGGAGCGCACCAGGCAGGCAGAGGGTTCGTTACTAGGTCGTTTTGACCATGTGTTGGTGACATCTGAAACGGACAAAACGGCCTTGTTCCAGACAGCTATGGATGGGGAAAAAAAGGCGCCCATTACTGTCATTCCGAACGGGGTGGATCAGAAATACTTTCATATCAACCCGGACCTGGAGCGGGATGCCGAGACACTGGTTTTTTCCGGTAAGTTGAGCTATCACGCGAACATTTCCATGGTTATGTCCCTGTATAACGAGATCATGCCCCGGCTATGGGAGAAACGTCCGACTGTCCGCCTCATGGTGGTCGGGAAGGACCCACCGGGAGAAATTCGAAAGCTGGCCGACTCCACACGCGTCTTTGTGACGGGAACGGTGGAGGATCTGCGTCCCTTCCTGTGGAAGGCGACTGCGGCTTTGGTTCCCCTGGTTTATGGTGCTGGCATCCAAAATAAAATTCTGGAGGCAATGGCAACGGGGACACCGGTACTTACCAATTCCAAGGTGCTTTCTTCCCTCTCCATTACTCCCGGGAAAGAACTTCTGATTGCGGATACTCCTGAGGATTTCGCGGCCAGCGCCTTGAAATTGATCGAAAATCCAGATTTGTGCAGCATGATTGGGGAGGCAGGGCTTCAGTATGTCAAAAAATACCACGACTGGAGCAAGAGTGCCCGGCGGATGGTGGACATTTACAGTACACTAGACAGATCCTTAGAAAGTAACCTTTAGGAGACCTCGACGTCATGGTAAAAGTTGCCCAAGGCAGTTGCCCTGGGGAGGCTTTGTTTCCTACTGGAAAACATGCCAGGAAAGCTGTATGCTTTGCCCAAGGATCATTTTTTCGATTGTCTAACCTATGAATATTAATGCTTATCTAAAACCATTGATTAAGTGGTGGCGATTGTTGGCGGTCGCCATTGCGATCGCGATTATTGCCAGTTCGCTTTCGGTGTTCCTCCAGCAGGATGTGTATATATCGCGGACCACCCTAATGATTGGTCAGACGATCAATAATCTCAACCCTGATTCAGGGCAGATTTTCATTGCCTCGCAACTCGCTTCAATTTATGCAGATATTGCAAGCCGAGAACCCATACAGGTCAAGACCATGGAAGCGCTCGGCATCACCTGGCTACCTGCCTATCAGGCAAGGGTGATTCCTAATACCCAGCTCATCGAAATCGCAGTAACAGATACAAATCCACAGCGTGCGCAGGTTATTGCGAATGAGCTTGCCAACCAGTTAAAACTTCAAAGCCCGACATCGGGCAGCACGGAAACAGGACAAAGACAGGAGTTTATCAAGCAGCAGCTCTCCAGTCTGCAGGTACAGATTCAGGAAACGCAAAGCAAAATTGAAGAGCTGCAAAAAAGCCTGATCGGGCTAAACAGCGCCAGCCAGATCGCCAACACGCAAAAACAGATCGATGAACTCAATCAAAAACTAAATGATATGCGTACCAGTTATGCCGATCTGCTTTCCAATTCTCAGGAGGGCGCTCTGAATATTTTGTCGGTCGTGGAGCCTGCCAACCTGCCTACTCGTTCCGTTGGTACGAATAAATTGCTGATTATTGCTCTGGCCGCAATGGTTGGGTTCACTCTGTCTGCAGGCGCTGCGTACTTGATCGAATATGTTGACCGAACGATCAAAACAACGAACGATGTGGAGAGGGTACTTAATTATCCAGTCATCGGCTACCTTTCGGAGATTGCGCATGACGGCAAGGAGGGTGGGAAAACAACATTTGTTCTTGAAAATCCCAACTCCACACTTGCTGAAAGTTTCCGTCTGCTAAGATCCAACCTTGACTTCTTTGGTGTTGACAGCCCTTCAAAAACGATTTTGGTCACAAGCCCGAGTCAAGGGAATGGGAAGACAACGATTGCCATCAACCTGGCATTATCGATGGCTCAGAGCGATCAAAAGGCCTTGCTCGTTGATGCTGATCTACGCCGCCCCGCCATCCATACTGGATTAGGTATGTCTTTAAAACCCGGGCTTTCAGAAGTCATCCGGGGCGAGAAGACTCCGCAGAATGTGATCAAGATTTGGAAGAAAAAAAAGCTTGATGTCATTACTGCAGGCGGGCGACTGCCCAATGTGACTGAAATTGTAGGCTCCAAGCAAATCGGGTCGATTCTGAGTGAGTTGAAAGAGGTATTTGAGATCATCATCGTCGATGCGCCGCCGCTCGTCATTTCTGATGCCTATAACCTCGCATCCAAAGTGGACGGGGTGGTAATCATTATGGTCCCCGGTCAGACTCGCGAGGAACAAGCCAGGGTCATGAAAGAGCAACTGGAGCGCGCTGGTGCGAAGGTAATCGGAGTTGTTTTCAACAGAATGTCGCTCAAACAGGCGAGCAGCCAGGGAGATTATCAATATTTGTCCATGTACTCGCCGAAATATTATGATGACTATATCTCGCATTCGGATGAAGAGGTACCTGTCAATGATGGAAGCTCCAAGAGTTTGCTGGACTTCTTCGAGCATGGCGATATGCCGCCCGAAATTGCCTACACGGTGGAAAAAGCTGTTACTGCGATCAAGACTCAGCCGCGTAGTTTGGTCGGGAAGCTTAGAAAGAATTCAAAAGAGAACTAAGCAACAGAGGAAACTTCGGAATATAATGCGTGCTCGTGCTAATATCATGAGCACGCATTTTCTTGTTAAAATGCATGGGACCACCAAATTCGAATTGAATCGGAGAGGCAACGAATGAAAATCCTGCTTTTTGGAGCAAGTGGACAACTCGGTACAGAACTCAGGCATGCGCTGTCGCAATGGTACGAAGTCTCAGCCTATGATATCCATAACCTGAATCTTGAGAATACGCAGGTTGTACGCGAAACGATGAGTGCCGAGAAACCCGGCGTGATTGTCAACGCCTCGGCTTATACGGCTGTCGATCTGGCTGAAAAGGAGTCTGAAAAGGCGTTCACCATTAACCGTGATATCCCCGCACTGATTGCCGAGGAGGCCGCAAAGCTGGACGCGTTTCTGATTCATTACTCCACAGATTATGTTTTTGATGGAATGAAGGCGCGTCCTTATTTGGAGGGAGATACGCCAAATCCGCTGGGAACCTATGGAAAAAGCAAGCTTTCCGGAGAAGCAGCAATACGATCAGGTGCGGCGAAGTACCTGATACTGCGGACCAGTTGGGTCTATAGCATGAATCGCAACAGTTTCGTTACCAAGGTGTTGGAGTGGGCGCGCAAACAGGAAGTGATGAGCGTTGTGAGCGATCAGGTGAGCAATCCCACCTGGGCGCGGACACTGGCAGATGTTACCGCTCAACTCCTGGCAAAAGGCGTAGACTGTCTAACCGAACACAGTGGACTTTATCACGTTGCTGGCGTTGGACATGCCAGCCGTTTGGAGTGGGCAAGGAAGATTGTTGAGCTCGACCCAAATAAACAGGAGCAAAAGGTCAGGGAAATCGTTCCGGCTCTGACTTCTGATTTTCCCACGCCTGCACAACGACCATTATTCTCCGCCCTCGATTGCAGCCTCTTCCAATCCACCTTCGATATTACACTTACTCGATGGGAGGATGCTTTACAGCGCGCAATGACTGAATAAAACCAGTATTGCACACTACTGCTTGTCCCACACTGCCGTCCCGTGAGGACGGCGTGCTACGCTTTACCGCAGGATTGCTTCGCTGATCTCAGGCATGTGGAACATGCGGAATTAAACTTTTCGATTGTTCCTGCAAACTGAAATTCAGATTTTTTGTTTAGATACGCCAGAGGCGTGCGGCAGTCTGTAAAACAAGGCATCCCCACCGGATGCCTTGTTTCGTCCAGATCTCTGGCAGGTTATACTACAGGGTGCGGCAAAGCCCGACATCAACCCGATCAGAAAGGCTCACCCATTAAAGAAACATGCGAATCATAAAAAACAACTTTATTTCCATACTCCTTACGATTGTGGTGTTTGGCATGGTTGCATTCCTAACATTGCCTTCACTCAATAAAGTTGAACTGCCTGATCTGAATATGTCTGCGATGGGATCGGAAACTGTAAAGGCGCGGGTACAGGAAATCATCGAAGATGGCGAAATCGATCTGGGCGGGACGGTGCAGCGCTATCAGGTTGCGCGAGTCGCGCTTCTGGAAGGGAAGTATCAGGGCATCACCATGGAAATGGATTATGGCAAACGCCAGGTTCTCTCCAACAACATATACCTGAAGACCGATGACAATATACCAGTGACCGTTGGATCGCTGGGACTGATCGCCGCGGTTCCGCTGACGACCGCGATTGCGATCCTCTTTGTTCTCAGGGCAGATTCGCTCGGAAAATGGCGGCAGGTCCTGGGTCCTGAGGGCACCGGAGGGTCGCATAGTCATTAGACTCCTCTTGCCACTCCCTAAATTCGCATTGAATAATTACCAAATCAAACTGATTTTCGATCACGAAATTAGGGAAGGTATGGGACGCAACTTTTTCCCTTGTCTAGCGTATAGTAAGTACAAGGAGCGCGAGTGAACGACGAACTTACCTGGGTCCTCCAGGCTCAGCAAGGCAATGACGAGGCGTTTACAAAGCTCGTCGAAGAACATCAAACGCACGTCTACAACCTGTGTTTTCGCATGTTGGGCGAACCCGAGTCTGCTGAAGATGCCGCGCAGGAGTCTTTTCTGCGTGCCTACCAAAACCTGCATCGCTACGATCAAAGCCGCCCGTTTGCAACGTGGCTGCTTTCCATCGCTGCTCATTACTGTATCGACCGTCTCCGCCGCCGTAAGCTTTCGATCTTTTCGATGGATGAAGAGAACGACGATGGCACCACCTACGAAATTGCGGACCCCGCCTCGCCCGACCCCGAAGCGGAATCCGTCAAACGTGAGGATCGCGACCGCCTTCATATTCTCCTGAAAGACCTCGACGAAACGGATCGTGCTGCTGTGATCCTGCGCTATTGGTATGACTGCTCGGAAGTGGAAATCGCGGAGTCGTTAAAGTTGACTGTTAGCGCGGTCAAGAGCCGATTGCACCGCTCGCGGCGCGCACTGGCAGGCATGTGGCAGGAAAACAAACCTCGCCCTCGCACCGAAAGGAGGCCCCATGAATCACCAGCCTTTTGAAGATTGGCTGTTGAACGACAAGCCTATCTCACAAGAACAAAAGCGTGATCTTGACCTGCATGTGCGCAGCTGTGCCTACTGTGCCGCACTTGCAGAAACCGGGATCGCATTGAAGTCCGTAAAGAAGGCTTCCCCTCAGGCAGGTTTTACAACCCGGTTCCAGGTGCGGCTCGCCGAGCGCAAGCTTGTCGAGCAAAGAAAGAGACTCTGGGGAGCTGTACTATTCACCCTCGGAGGGTTGGCATTGCTTATGTGGATATTTTCGCCATATTTGCTGGCGTTCTTCTCTGCGCCCGCCACATCCATTGCTGCGCTGGTGCAGTGGGGGGTGTTTGCCGTGACAACCATCGACGCGCTTGCACAGGCGGGCTCTGTATTTTTGCGGATCATTCCCGATTTTCTCTCACCGTTCGCATGGATGGTGATCATCTCGGCAATCGCGGGGATTGCCTTGCTATGGTCGGTTTCAATCTGGCGGTTCGTTCGAGTTCCGCGAGGAGTATGACATGAAAGTAACTATAAAATATCTTTTTCTCCTGGTCATCCTGGCACTGTTGGTGATTCCAACAAGCCCGGCGTATGCCCAGGGAACTCGCACGGATGGCGGGCGCGTCATCTTTGGGAGTAACTTCACTGTGGAGAAGGATGACATTTTCAATGGCGACCTGGTTGTGTTCGGGGGCAATGTCACATTGGAAGAAGACGCAAAACTGAACGGGAATCTCGTTGTTTTTGGAGGGACGATCTCCAGCGATGGCAATGTGACCGGTGATGTGGTGATTATCGGTGGCCAGGTTAAGCTGGAAGAAAATGCGATTGTCAGCGGTGATCTGGTCACTATTGGCGGGCAGGTGGATCGGGCGGAGGGTGCGGTCGTTAAAGGCGAAGTTGTAAACAATGTTGCGCCCAATATCGAGCTGCCGAATGGACGCATCCCACCCGAAATCACCGTGCCGGATGTGCCCACGCCGCGCCTTGATGTCAATTTCAACCCCTTTGTGCACTTTTTCCAGGTGTTTTTCTGGGCGATCGTGATCGCGGGGTTTGCGATGCTGCTCACGCTCTTCTGGCAGGCGCCCATCGAACGGGCAGGAAACACAATCGTCACGCAGCCTCTCATGAGCGGCGCGATTGGATTGGTTGCCGTTTTGGTTGGGATCATCTTTGCTCTGACGATCCTGCCACCATTCATCGTTGCCTTTGCATGGTTGTTCGGCATCGTTGCCATGGGACGTGAAGTAGGGGAACGCTTCGCAACCGCCATCAATCAACGCTGGACACCGGTCCTAACCATCGGTGCAGGTACCTTCCTTTTGATGGTCGTTGGCGGCGCAATTGGCTCGATTCCGTGCCTGGGAGGCATCGTGCTCTTCCTGCTCGGTCTGCTGGGCGTTGGTGGTGCCATTTCCACCTGGTTCAACCTGAAACCGGCTCTGCGGTCAAATGTCACCGTTTACACCCCACCGACAGACCCTGGCGAGGTACCGCCTGCGTCCTAGCCCCAAATCTCCAAATGATATAATTAATCCGCCCCGAAGCAACACCGGGGCGGATTAATTTTGGAGGATGTATGGCTTTAAAACAGATCCCCGTTCCGAACACAATCGTTCACAACGCCCCGCCGCCGCTAGTCGAAGTCTACGGGACGCATCGAGAAATGGGATGTCAGATCGGCGAGGCGCAGCGCGAGCAGGTGAAACACAGCATAGAGAACGCCCATCTCCTCATTGAGCAATCGTATTTGACTCTCGAACTGACCTGGGAAGGGGCAACCATACAATCCCGCAAATATTTACCCTTTGCTGAGGAACGTTACCCGCAATACGTCGATGAAATGCGCGGCGTTGCCCAGGGTGCCAACGTCACATTCGACGATGTGATGACGCTGAACGTCATGGAAGCGGTGACCACAGATGCCCTCCATCTCACGCGCTGCACCAGTTTTGCCGTTAACGAAGAACGTACAGCCGACGGGCATGTTCTCGCCGGACATAACGAGGACTGGATTCCCGAAGATGAAAACGATGTATACGTAGTTTCGGCGAAACCAAAAGACGAGCCCCCCTTCCTTGCGATGACCTATGGCGGGCTCCTGCCAAACGTAGGATTCAACGCCTATGGCATTGCCCAGCTCATTGACTCGGTGTATCCCAATGATTCGCGCATTGGCATCCCGCGCCTTGTGGTTTCGCGCGCCGTCTTGGCTTCGAGGCGTCTATCGGGTGCCATCGGTCGAACCATGATCTCGCATCGTGCGGCGGGCTACAACCATTTGATTGTCCACGATAGCGGAGAGATCTATTCGGTGGAGGTCTCCTCGCGCAAGTTTGATATCCTGCATGGCACCGACGGCTATATGGTACACACTAATCATTATCTGAGTCGCACGATGAAGGAGATCGAGAACGAACCGGAGGAGTTGATTTCTTCTCGCGTGCGGTATTTCCGTGCCAACCGGTTGCTGAGACAAAACTCTGCGCACAACATCAAATCTCTGCAAGCGATCCAGAAGGATCATGTAAATCTTCCGAATTCGATATGCAATCACAACATCGACGGGATCGACCCGCTTGACCGCGAGAACACGATCTCAGCCATGGTCATTGACCTGAGCGCGCGCGAGATGCACATTGCCTGGGGCAACCCCTGCCAGAATGCATATCATACATATCATTTGAATGCATAGAAGATCACCATGAAAAAATCCGCCACAACGGCGGATTTTTTGTGCCCCCATGGGGATTCGAACCCCAGTTTGGGCCTTGAGAGGGCCCCGTCCTGGGCCTCTAGACGATGGGGGCATCTAGAAGCGGCGAGATTGTCCCGCACGCCGCATTCCCTTTTTAGGAAGCGTGCGGGATTGTATCATCCTGGCAGGCAATCGTCAATTGAAAGTGTGCGCCAGAGTCTATTTTGGGGTGAGCAGATAAATATCACCGCCCTCGCTGGAATACAACAACTGGAAATCGGCGCGTTCTGCCAATTGCTGCGGGCTCAGAACGTAGGGCTTGTACGACAACGCCTTGATCCATATCACGTATCCGTTCCCATCCTCTCCGGGCCAGGCAGGGAATTGTTGGAGCACTTCCTGTGCATCCACTCTCTTCTCTTTGACATCGCCAAAAGGCATCTTGGATATGGGGTAACGGGTCAGAAACCATGCAGCGGCTTCATAGTTGCTATACACTTTCTGGTCCTGGACAGAGGCTTGCTCGGTGAAATATTGCGGTATCCCCGAATTACGCAGTATGGGGATGTTGAACATATTGAACTCACTGATATCTCCCAGGGAAAAAGCCTTTTTCATGTACTTCTGAATGTTATAAACCGGGAACGACATCCAGATCAGAAAAATAATGATCGAGGCGATCTGTAGTTTTCCGGAATTCAGAGTACGCAAATAATGCGGCGTCAGTTCCCGGATCGTCAAGAAAATCAATGCCAGCAGAGCAGGCAAAATGATGATATGGATGCGATCCATATAGGGGAATCGCACTTCATAGTAGCTCACGTTGAATACGAGCACGCAGAGATACAGGATGAAGAAAATCAGGCTCGGCAGAAAGTGCGCATCGACGAGGGAATTTGTCCAAAGCCTCCAATCGCTGAGACGGTTACCCGTACTGAGAATCAATACGATAATTGCACTAATAACCCAGAGAGGAATCAAATTTGTCAGTGTTGCCGGAACAAACCAGTGCTCGGCTTTTTCGATCGTGACTTGCAGATTTCCCAAATAAACGGGAGGCATTCTGTCGCCGAAAAGTATTCCGGTGGGCAGGTAGTTGTGGAAGAAGACCCATGCCAGGATGGGAAGGCTGGTCAGCACGGTGAAGGACCCGGCAAGCAGCATACCCTTGCCTGGATTCTTTCGAAACAGCCAAAGAAGCAGAACTGCTCCTGTAAAAATCAATGCCAGTCCGGCATATCTCTGAAAAGGAGAGACGGCTGTGATCAATCCCATCAAAAGAATATTCTGGGTAGTTCCCGTTTCCAGAACCTCTGTCGCCAGGATCAGGAAAACCAGGGTAATCGCGAGAAAGAGCAAATCGGAAAGAATATTGGACGCCATAATAATGAGCGAAAGGGATGTCGCAAAAATGGCGCTGCCGAAATATGCAAATAATGGCTGCGTCGGTAAGATTCTATTAAAGAAAAATCCCGCCAACCAGATCACCAATCCAAATGTCAGAATGTTTAGATATTGCGCTGCTATAAACACGTCCATGCCGGTGAGCAAGCTCGCGCCGGCGATAATGATCGAATAGAGTGGTGGAAATTGAGTCAACGGAACTTGCAGGTAATCGTAAAATCCCCTGCCTTTCGTCAGACTCTCCGCTGTGGAAAGATATCTTGCCCCATCCGTGGATATGCCCGGGCCAAACTTATGCGTGACAAGAAATACCAGCGTCATACCTGCCAGAGCCAGCAACGATAAATAGATCGCAAGGCGCCTTTGTGCCCGAATGAATCTCATCGAATATTCCTTAGCAGGAATTTTATCATTGCGTCAGGTAGACAAGGATCTCCTTGGGTCCGTGGACGCCGATGGTCAGAGTCATTTCGATGTCAGCTGTCCGTGAAGGACCCGTGATAAACGCCGCGGCGCGCGTATCCTTCACNAGGGGCATTGCATCCGGCAGCGATGGCACAATATCGGNTATTTGCAACACAGCNATGTGGATCTCCGGAAGCAGGGATGCATGCAGGGGGCTNCCAGCTCCATCNGCTTCCAAAACGGACCCGGTATCTGCCAGCCCACAACGAGCCCTGGTCACCCCGACCAGAATATTCGGGTCAGGCTCATACGTGAATGCAACAGCTGCCTCTCGCAAAAGGGACTCGTCCAGGGTGTTTGGCTCGAGATGGATTTTGTTGATGCCACGTAATTTCAAGAATTCAACAATTTCTGCAGTAGCGTTTGTTGTCTCGTGAACCTGTCCGCCGAGTGCGGTCAGCTCGTGAGTAAATTGCGCGAGGAGATCCATTTCACTCGGCGGAATTGGAGTGCCTTCAACTACCTCTTTTTGCTTCTCAAATCGCCTAGTGTTCGCTGTTCTTCTGCTAAACCTCTCCCGAAATGTCTTCCCTTCAAAGCGCGGAAAATCCTTGCTGTAACCCCAGCCCGTGACCGCAGGTAGACGGATCCAGGGCGAGAACGGGGCGAGGAGAAAACTTCCCAGGGCGGCGAACCTCTGTGAAGCGGCGAACAGGCGCGGACTGCGCGCGATCCGTCCATAAATTCGCAGAACGAAACTGGCTGCCGGAGACAATCCTGCTCCCTCTTGTCGCTTCCCGTCTTTGTGCTCACTTTTCCCTGCCCTGACTCGCGTCAACATTTTTGGCAGATCAATGTCCACAGGGCAGGCATCCTTGCATGCTCCGCACAGGGAGGATGCCTGGGCGAGATGTATAAAGTTCTCCCCGAGCAAGCCAGGCGATATGACCGATCCAATGGGACCCGAATAAGGCGCAATGGAGTTATCCCTGCCGATGTAGCCATGCCCCCCGATTTCGCGAAAAACCGGACAGGCATTCAGACAGGCGCCGCAGCGAATGCAGTAGAGCGATTCCTTGAGCGGTGAGTTGCGCAGGCGCGTGCGTCCATTGTCTAGGATGATGAGATGACGTGTCTGGTCGGGGAGTGGCTTGTGAAGCAGTTGAGTGTAGACGCTTAGTTTTTGACCGGTGGCAGAACGCGGCAACAGAGAGAGCATTAATGCGAGATCGTCTAGGCTGGGAACCATGCGCTCCATGCCCATCATCGCGATGTGGACGGGCGGCAGCGTGGCAACCATGCGCGCGTTGCCTTCATTGCTCACGACACAAATTCCGCCCGTTTCTGCAATTCCAAAATTTACTCCGCTGACTCCGACATCTGCCGTTAGGAAAACTTCACGCAGCACGCTTCGAGCCGTGTTCGTGAGAGTAGGGATGTCTTCCGTATAGGGAATGCCAAGTTTTTCCTGAAAAAGTCTAGCAACATCGTTGCGCCGCAGATGCACAGCGGGCGTGATGATGTGGGCGGGTTTCTCTTTGCGGAGCTGCACAATGTATTCGCCTAGATCCGTTTCCACGACACGTATCCCCTCGGCTTCCAGCGCGTGGTTGAGATTGATCTCTTCCGTCACCATGCTCTTGGATTTAGCGATCAAACGTGCTGACGTTTGACGTGCGATCTTCAACGTGATTTGAATGGCTTCTGCCGCACCCTTTGCACAATGAACGAGGACTCCATTCTCCTCGTTCCTCTGAATAAATTGATCGATGTATTCATCCAGATGCTCGATCACGTCGGCACGAATAGCGTGGGCGCGCTTGCGTCTCTCCCGCCAATCGGGAATCGATTCGAAGGCGAGGGCGCGTACGCGCATGCGACGCTCGGAATTGTTGTCCAGCGCCACCTGAAGTGTTTCATTGGAAATGGAGGCGCGTATGCGCTCGCGGAATTGGGCTGCAGTCATCGTGGATCAGGCAAGCTTTGTGCCAATGTAAAGTCCACGACCATCGACTCCTTCCGGATCGTGAGTGACATGGAATCCTGCTTTTTTGAACGCATCCAGGTATTCTTCATGGGTGAACAGACCGAATTCATGGTTTTCGCTGATATGCTGGATTCCTGTAGCTGTGCCAACCAGATACTCGAAGTCCAATAGGGAAATCCTACCGCGTTTCCTGCTGATACTCATGCGGACGATTTTGACATCCGGTTTATCTACGCGGATCGTAACAACGCGCCCTACGGTCCATTGTTCCGGCATAAACCAGGGTTCTATGAATAAAACCCCACCAGGCAGCAGATGATGGCTCATACTCTTGATTGCCTTTTGAAGTTCCGCCTTTGTTTTCATATAACCGATCGCACTGAAGAGGCAGGTAACGACATCGAATTGCTGATGCAGATCAAAGCTTCTCATGTCGGCTTGCGTGAAGCGGATATCCGGATGCTTTTTACGAGCAACCTTGAGCATATCAATGTTTAGATCGATTCCCGTAATTTCGTAATAATTGCTCAGGAAGCCTGCGTGCGTTCCCGTCCCGCAGGCGACGTCAAGCAGAGTGTTCCCAGTGGTGAATTTGCGCTTCTGAATGAGTCTGTGCAGCTTGTCTGTCTCTGCGGCATAATCCTTGCCCATGC
>Ga0065705_10104315_pt1 | contig 21477 bp, 14 predicted proteins | sample SwibulcommuniRL2_FD_59092 | JGI IMG/M metagenome (GOLD analysis project Ga0065705, IMG submission 59092) | Bulk soil microbial communities from switchgrass field near Rose Lake, East Lansing, Michigan, USA - RL2 Bulk Soil v2 (version 2) | ecosystem: Environmental > Terrestrial > Soil >...
AGTGAAACCACAGGACTCATCCTAATGTGACATTGTCAAGCTAGGAAGCGTAACAAAAAGGTTTCTGTGCATCCCTGTCCAGAGCACCTCTGAGTGCAAGACAAACCTGGCCAAGACATCCTTGCCATCAGTGGGGACTGAAGACGACCGGCTGTGCTCGGGTCCCAGAGGGGGTTTTGACAAGTCGTCCGCGCCTCGGCATGCTGTGTTGTATTACATATTGTAGTGATTACTTGTTTCAGAGGAAAATGGGTTCATGTCCCCTTTTGGTGATAGTCGAAAGAGAAACACCAGATGCAGCGCATACACGCCACGTCGGGGAGGATATGTCCTCCCCTCACGCATGCAAATGTCGGCCCGGACAGTGCAGTCATGGCCTGTCACCCCACGCTGCGTGGCAGGCGTCCCCCTCAGGACGCTCGCCTCATGCCCCGCCTCCGACGGCACATACGGCTATGCGGCCGCGGCTGCTGCGTGGATCAGTGCCGGAGCACGCTGGTCTGGCGCCTGGGCCTGGCCCTCGCGGGGGGCCCGCACGAAGCGGCGGCTCAGGAGATCCAGGCGCGCGCGGCCAAACATTTGGCGTTTCAACATTTTCAAGCGATTGATGTGCCCTTCCACGGGCCCCGTGCTCCAGGGCAGGGTGACTCCTGCTTTGACCGCGGCATAGTCCTCGTACAACCCTGTGGCAAAGCGTTGTATGGCCTCCACCGTACTGGTAGAGGCGCGCTGTAGCCAGGGATCAAGGGACGCGGGCTGCCGCTGGCGCACGAGCTGCGTAAACTCCTGGGCGAGATCAATGGCTTCAGTGACCTTCGCATGCTGCTCCCGTAATTGTGCGAGTTGTTGCGCCTCAGCCTCGGTGCGCTTCGTCTCGCGCCGCAGCACCAGCCAGGCCGCTCGGCGGGGCGTCAAGGGCTGGCAGAGGGGCTCAGCCACGCTTGGCAGGGCCTGCCGCGGGCGGCGTTGCCCCGGGGAGAGACCCTGGGCCTGCCGCAACCGGCGGGCATAGGCAGCGACCACCCCATAGCCGCCCGCATAGCCCCGCTGGCGGAGGTCGCGAAACAGCCGCATGGCGGTATAGCACCCCGCATTCCAGCGCTCGAGGAGATACGGCTTATAAGGATTGAGGACACTGTCCCCGCGGTCGCTACGCCGTTGGCGCCCCGCAAAAGTGGCGGTCCGGAGATCGCGCTGCACCGTGCGCAGACTCAGCCCGACCTGCTGCGCAATCGCCGGGGCCGTCCAGCCCTGGCGGTGCAAGGCCCAGACCTGCGTATGCAGCGCCTGCCGGCGGGCCTGGCGTTGCCCCGCGCGCTGCTGGGCGGGGGTGGGCGTCTCTACGGGTGGTGGCACGGGCACCGCGACCGCCCCATCGGACAGCAGGACCGGCTGCTGGCGCATCAGGGCATTGACAGTCTCCAGGGCCTTTTCATGGGTCATAAACACATGGTCGAGCGCTTCCTGGAGATTCTGCAGCAGGTGGAAACGGTCCGCGACCTGGGTGGCCGCGGGGGCCCCGTGCTGTGTGCCCTCGGCATAGGCGGTGGACCGATCACGTGCGATCACCTCCACGCCGGGGTGCTCCCGCAGCCACTGCGCCACGGTCTCGGCGGTGCGATCTGGGAGCAGCGCCACGGGCTGGCGGCGCTCGAGGTCGACCAAGATCGTGCCATAGGTCTGGCGTTTGCGCAGCGCCCAGTCATCGACCCCCAGGACTCTGGGCGTAGGCAAGACGGGCAGCGGCTGCCGGCGCAGGCCGCGCAGCAGGGTGTTCCGGCTCACCCCTACGTCCCACGCGTGGCCGAGGTGCACCCCAGCCGTCCCGCCGAGCGCCACGCCGAGGGCCACGAGGCGCTGAGCGAGCCGCAGCGTGCGCCGCGCCCAGGGGGCGGCCACCGTGGGCAGCCGTTCGGTGAAGATACGCCGCCTACAGCGGGGATTCTGACAAAACCACTTGCGGACACGCAGCTGGAGGCACACCCGATACTGCGCCCAGGGCAGGTCCGCCAGGGTGCGCCCGTAGTCACTATGGATGCGCCGTGCTGGGGTGGCGCACAGCGGACAGGGTGCGCGGGTCTGCGTCGACTGCACGCGCAGGGTGATCTGCGCCGTGGTGTCGTCGACGTCACATGCCTCAAGGCGCAGGAGCGTGGCATCAGGTAACAAGCGGGTCAGGACGGTGGTGGCCGGTGTTGAGACGAAAGCTGGCTCCTTCTTCCATGGATGCGGTCTCTGGGGCAACGGCGCGTCCGTGTCCCCACAGCATCAGGGTAGTTACGCAGGGTTATGAAGATATATAAGGGAGAACCCCGCCGAATGCCAAGCTATTCCAGAGTGGCATATCACCAAAAGTGGGCAAGAACCCAGTAAGCCAGAAAAGCTACAAGAATTCACGGTGCACGTGGCGACACAGAGCGGGCGCGCGAAAGGTCTACCACACCGCCATCCGCCGCGCGTTCAGCCCGGCGCGCCCAGGCGGGAGCGTCCCTGCAGGCGTCCATGGCTGCCCCCGAGGCGTGGCACCGCTCAGGCACCCCAGCGCGATCAGAGACAACCCGGTGGGCGTCTCCGTGAGGAGAAACGACCCCATCGCCTCCCCATTCCTCATGAGGCGAGGCCTACCCACCTCTCCTCTTTTCGCCTCCTGGCCATGGCCTCTCCACACCGGATACTCGTTGAAACCTATTGATATAACAGTACATTTGAGGAACGGTAGAGAGGCATACAGTAGGTGTAACAAAAAGGTTGCTGTGCATCCCTGTCCAGAGCCCCTATGAGTGCAAGACACGAAGGGAAGAGAGGGGGCCCTGTCCTCCACGAGGGGAAGCCGATGCACACAACTGCCATCAATGCCCTAGCAAGATGCGCTCCCATGCACCTTCGAAGCCGTGCTTGATAGCAACCTTTTTGTTACGCTTCAGACCACCACCGCCGCGCCGAAAGGGGCACCCCAACGCTAGCGCCCTTCCGTCCAGCTTTCCGAAAAGGCCAAGGCGCAGGTGCTAAACGGACGACCCTCGCGCTCGCGCGGCCACGCGTGGCCACTCGCTTGCCTGCCGTTTATCGTCAGCCGCGTCCCAAGAGCTGGCATGAGAATGGTGCACACGCCGTAGCGTCGCTCCGGCGGGTCATGGGGCTGGGTATGCACCAGCAGTGGCGCACCGATGTTATACCAGGTGAGCGCGAGGTGATCCGGGCCGGCTTGGAGGTGTTCGGTCCAGTAGTCCCGCGTGTCGCCGCGCTTCGAGAACACCGCATCAATGACGGGAATGGCGAGGTCCGCCGTTTCCGTATTGAGCATGCCTTGCACCGTCGATTGCAACCAGCGGGTCAGGGCAATATTGTCGGCATAGATGCGCAGTTGCCCCTCCGTGAGCTCGCTCTTGAGATAGAGCACGTGCCCGGGGCCCCCTGGCGAAAAGGTGATGCGCCAGAAGCTCGCCTCGGTCGTATTGGGGCCGCCGTCCATCGCGCTGAGGCGAATAAACGGGTTCTCGCCGGTTAAAATGACCGCATTGGGATCCACGGTGGGCATGACCAGCTCCTTCTCAGTCTCGTACCCATAGAGCCAATGAGAGACTACGATCATAGCACAGAGATGAAGAAGAGTCGGCAGGTCATGAGGATCTCTTGGTGGTGGTGTTCTAAAAGTGGAGATAGGCTTCTTGCGTAAGTCCACAAGCTTCTGTTTTCGGCTTTGATCACCGCGTCGGCCACTTTCGGCTACTCAGAAAGACAGAGTGAGTCCCAAAACCCCTATTTACTCAGGCCCTTAGAACGACGAGTGCGAAGCGCCTGGCTACGCTGCAGCCGCCGCAACCGAAGTTACCGCCGTGAGGGCAGGGGATGACAACTTCCCCGGCACAGGTCTCTCTCCGCAGGCTCGTAAATACCTGACGGCGCGGCGGGCGGCGCGGAAATCGCATACAACGGTCTAGGGGTAGCACAGCCATACCTCCTCCCTCGACACGCCACACAAATCCTGCGACAATGGAGCGACGGCCATTGAGGAGACACTGGATGATCCCACGCGCACAACGCACCAGGCTGGCTTTCGTCGCGTGTGTGCCTGGTCAACCGCCTATGGACACGCAGGCTGGACAACCCCCGAGAGGAGAGACGCAACCATGGCTGACACCATTCGTACCGGCATCGTCGGCGCGACCGTGACGCAGGGCGGCAGCGGCTGGGGCGCCAACGCGCACGTCCCGGCGCTCCACCTCCTGCCGGACTACACCCTGCAGGCGGTCTGTACGGCCCACGAGGACACCGCCCAGGCCTCGAAGGCCAAGTTCGACGCCGTCTACGCGTTCCACGACATCAACGCGATGGTGCACCACCCCGAGATCGATCTCGTCACCGTGTGCGTACGGGTGCCTAGCCATAAGGAGCTGGTCATGGCCGGCCTGCGCGCCAACAAGGCCGTGTTCTGCGAGTGGCCCCTCGGCGCCACCCTGGCAGAAGCCCAGGAGATGGCGACCTTTGCGAAGGCACACGGACTCAAGACCATGGTCGGCTTGCAGGCGCGCAGCGACCCGACGCTGATATACGCCCGCGACCTGATCCACGAGGGCTACATCGGTGACGTCCTGACGGCGAACCTGCGGGTGATCAGCCAGCAGGCGCTGGAGCGCGGCGCGGGCCGCATCTGGCAGGGCGACCGCACGAACGGCGCCAACACGCTCACGATTGCCGGGGGCCACGCCATCGATGGCCTCTGCTATGTCCTGGGCGAGTTCGAGGCGCTCGCCGCGCGGCTGGCGACGCGTATCACGGTGTGGAAGAGCACCGAGACGGGCCAAGACGTGCCCGTCGACGCGCCCGACACCATCAGCGTCGCCGGCGTCCTGCAGTCGGGCGCCGAGGTGTCGGTTCACGTCGCGGCGATCCCCTTCCACCCCAGCGGGACACGCCTGGAGATCTACGGCCGCGACGGGACGATGGTGATCGCGGCCCCGGGCGGCTTCAACATTGGCCCGAACGTGTTATACGCGGCCCAAGGGAACGCCCCGTTGGCCGAGATGCCAATCCCGGCCCCGTACACGCTTGTCCCCGAGGGCACGCCACCCGGCCCGCCGCGCAATGTTGCGCAGGCCTACAGGCGCGCGGCCCAGGCCTTCGCGGCGGGGACGGGATTCGAGGTGGACTTCGACCTCGCGGTGACGCGCCACAAACTGATCGATGCGATCGAGCGCTCGGCCGCTGAGGCGCGTGTCGTGACGCTGTAGGCCGGGAGGAGGGTGTGGCAGAGCGGTGGATGTTGCTCCTGTCTGTGCGGAAGCAACAGCGAGCATCCTCCGCAGTTCTTGAGAGGCAGCGGGGAGAGCTCGCTGTGCGCGATCAACCACGATGCCACACCTTCCGGACGAGCACCCAAGCAGAGGATCGTGCAATCATTCCACCGCACGCCGGAGCGTGATCACGGAGGTGCGGCGTGCACGACCTGTTTTCCTACACCGCAACCGCGTACTCCAAAGGAGCTCCCCGATGGCGATCATCGATTCCCAGGTCCACGTCTATGAAGCAAACACACCGCAACGGCCCTGGCACACGGTGCCGAATTGGCCCGAGCACGTCACGGGTGACGAGATGGTGGCAGCAATGGATAAAGTCGGCGTCGACGGCGCCATCTTTATCTCTGCGTTTTCCATGTACCAGTACGACGCCAGTTATGCGTTAGAGGTACAACGGGCGCATCCCGGCAGGTTCGCCCTCATCAAGCCGGTGAACCCGGATGATCCGGCGGTGGCCGAGGTCATCGCCGACTGGAAGCACACGCCGGGCACGGTTGGCATCCGCATCATGATGACGAAGGAGGCGGGACGCGCCCCAAACGACCCAGGCCTCGACCGCATCCTGCGCGCCGCCGTGCGGTACGACTTTCCGGTCAACATGCTGTGCTGGGGCAACGTGGACGCGGGCCGGGCATTGATCGACCGTCACCCCGACACACGCTTCATCCTCGACCATCTGGCCTTGGTGCAGCCCCGCACGCCCCCCGCCCCGCCGCAGCCCTGGGCGGACCTGCCCAAGGTGCTGGAGCTCGCCACGCGCCCCAACGCGGTGATCAAGGTCAGCGGCGCCTGCACGCTTTCCCGGGAACCGTATCCCTTCTCGGACATCTGGGATCCGCTCGCCCGCGTGTTCGATGCCTGGGGGTTCGACCGCTGCCTGTGGGGCACCGACTGGACCCGCGCCTTCGCGGCCGTCAACTATGAACAGGCTGTCGAGCCGTTCCGCCAGACCGACCGTCTGAGCGACAGTGAACGGGCGATGCTGATGGGCGGCGCGTGCGCCAAGGCCTATGGTTGGTCACCCACGAAAGGCTAGCGTATGCGCCGCACCAGCAACGCACGGGCGTCACACCGTGCCAACCATCGCTGTGACGCGTCGTCGCGGCAAACGGCACGCCGAGCCAGCACCATCGGCGCGGTACCGCGATACGCCCCATCGCGCCGTCGCCACACCGCCGTGTGACCGCCTGTGAGGAGCAGTGGAAGAAGCGCCGGGATACACCGGTGCTGCGGCATGCTGTTTTTGTGGCGATTGAGGAGGAGAGACACAATGGCTGAGACCCCAGCCCACACAGAAGCGCTCACGAAGGGTGCGGGAAGCAGGATCCAGGGACAGACAGGGGCGATGGACCAGCCGGTCACGGTGCTGGAGTCCCGCGATGTCATTGGCGCAGATGTCTATGGTGTCGATCTCTCGCAGCCGTTATCCCCGGCCGCCTTTGCCACCCTGGAAACTGCGTTGCACACCCGGGCGGTGCTCTGCGTGCGGCAGCAGCGTCTCACGCCACCGCAGTTCCTCGCCTTTGCCCGCCGCTTTGGCGCGGTCGAGCGCATCTTCCTGACGCATTATGCCCATCCGCAGTATCCAGAGATACTGCTCGTGTCCAACATCCAGGACAATGGCCGCCCTATCGGCCATGCCGACGCGGGACGCGTCTGGCACACCGACATGTCCTATACCGCCCGCCCGCCCCGCATCACGCTGCTCTATGCGCTCGAAGTCCCCATGGAAAACGGGGTCACGTTGGGCGCGACGCAGTTTGCCAGCACCGCGGCGGCGTATGCGAGCTTGCCGGCGACACGGCAAACCCGGCTGGAGGGATTGCGGGCGGTCCACCGGGTAGCCGGGCGCCGGGCCCGCACGGGCACCGGCCAGCAGGACCAGGCGCTCCGCACGCAGCAGCCGGACGTAGTGCATCCGGTGGTCCGCACGCATCCCTACACTGGCCAGAAATGTCTCTATGTCACGGAGGGCGAATGTGCGGCGATCGAAGGCATGGCGACGGAGGAGGCGCTGGCGCTGATTGCGGAACTGGCCGCCTGGGTGCGCCAGCCCCAGTTTCGCCATGTACATACCTGGCAGCCCCACGACGTCCTCCTGTGGGATAACTGTAGCGTCCAGCACCTGGCCACGTTTGACTACCAGTGGCCCCAGCATCGGCGGCTCATGCACCGCATTACCGTGGGAGGATCTGTCCCGTTTTAAGCCCCACAACCACCCCGGGCACGATCGGCGTCTGCATGTAAGCCCAGTGAGAACGAGCGTGTCACCAGCGGAAAAACGATGCTTTAACAGATTAAATTTCAACGCCTTGTAGATCAAAAGTGCGAGGGATAACCTCTAAAGGCCATGTGGGTACCTTCAGCGTCTCCCTTGCGCCATTAACCCTCGGATACTGTTGGCCAACCGCCTTTAAAGTTCTAGGAGTACTTTTTCTCGGGGAAGTTTACTCAGCTTTTTTGCCTTCAAAGAAGGCATGTTGGGCACACCAATTTCGGTACTTGGGGGTTGGCCAACAGTATCCCCTCGTATCTGGCATATCTCTTTGCACCCTAAGATTTGTTATTGCAAGGCGTTAGATGTTTGTGCCATAAGTCGTGCCACAATCAATGTGCCAGCAACTCGTCTTCGGGATGGATTGTGGCACACGAAAACTCGTCATTGTGAGTGACACCGGGGTTTTGTGAAAGAAGTCATTGTTTTATGGTCGAGTAGAATCCTACTTTGCCGCCTATGACAGCGTCGTTCTCACTGGGCCAACACGCACCGGGCGCAGCTCGCGCAGGCCGACACAGCATGGAAAAAGTGTTGACGCTCACTCGACATCAGTATAGGATGCGGCCTATTCATGCTTGTCCGACAGCCGGACTCCTGAGATACACGTACCACACCAGCCGAGCCTGCCCGAGCCGACCCGCAGCACCGAGAGCTGACCGCACACGCTCACAGACGGATAGTGGATGAGGTCACATGATGAGAGACAGTTGCCCCATCCTGTGGGAGACCAACGTAGCAAGGAGGGAGACGGATGGAAACACCGCAGGCTCATCCCCGTGTTCTGCCGGGTGTGCGTCGTCGGGATGTGCTCAAGGCTGGGCTCGCGGCGGGCGTCACCCTGTCCACCTGGCCCCTGCATCACCCCCCTACCCTCTGGGGTGCGGAAGCCGGACAGCCCAAGCGCGGCGGCATCCTGCGCGTGCGTGGCATTGATCCCCCGCATTTTGACCCGCATCTCACTCTCAACTTCAAGACGCATACCACACTCAGCTTCGCCTACAGCACGCTGGTGCGGTATAAAGTCGGTGCGGACGTACGGCCGGGCACCTTCATAGTAGAGCCGCACCTTGCCGAACGCTGGGAGCAGCCCGATGACACAACCTACATCTTTCATTTGCGCCAGGGAGTGAAATGGCACAACAAACCGCCCCTCAACGGCCGCGAGCTGGTGGCCGAGGACGTGAAGTTCACCTATGACCGCTTTCTGACGGAACCGGGGAATCCCCTGCGTTTTATGCTGGAGGCGGTCGACCGCGTTGAGGTCGTGGACCGCTATACGGTGAAGTTCGTCCTGAAAGAGCCCTTCGTCTGGCTGGTCAATGTGCTGGCAAACCCTCACGGCACCTGGATCATCGCCCCCGAAGTGGTACAGCACTTCGGGGACCTGAAGAAACCCGAGAGCGTCATCGGGACTGGCCCCTTCCTGCTGGAGCGCTACGAGCCGAATGTGAAGACGGTGTTCAAACGCCATCCTGACTACTTCCTCAAGGATCAGCCGTATGTCGATGGCGTGGAATGGTTGGTCCTCGATGATCCCTCGACCGGCCTGGCGATGTACCGCACTGGGCAAATCGACTGTGGCCCAGGGGGGGGCGCGTGGAGTGTACGCCAACAGGATCTGGACTCCCTCAAGAAGAGCCATCCCAACCTGGTGTACCAGGACTTCCTGTCGAATGTGACCGGGTCGGTGGTTTACCTGCGCACTGATATGCCGCCCTTTAATGATGTGCGTGTGCGGCGTGCCATCTCCATGGCGATCGATCGGCAGGGGATCATTGAGGCGGTGTACATGCGGGGCGAACCGACGCCGGCCATTGCCCGTGGCGCCACGGAGTGGTCCTTGCCTATCGATCAGCTCGGTGAGGGAGCACGATACTATCAGTACGACCCCAAGGAAGCCAGGCGTCTGCTGGCGGAAGCCGGCTTTGTGAAGGGTTTTAAGGCGCCGATTTTTACCACCAACGGCTACGGTCCTGACCTGCTGGATGCCGTGCAGTTGGTGCAGGGCTATCTCAAAGACGTCGGCATCGAGGTGGAGATGAAGCTCCAGGAGTATGGCGCGTATATTGGGACCACATTCCTGGGCAAGTTTGAGGGCATGGCCATGGGACCTGTGAGCATCACCTGGGAACCGGATAGCGTGCTCTACGGCATGTATGCCCCCGACCAGCCGCGCAACAGCGGCCATGTCAATGACCCCAAGCTCACGGCCATGCTCAAGGAACAACGGCGGACAAAGGACCTGGAAGCGCGTAGGAAGCTCATTTTCGACATTCAACGGTATGTAGCAACGCAGCAGTACTATGTGTACACCAACGCCATCATGATCACCGGCACCTGGCAACCGTATGTGAAGAACTATGCGCCCAATCCCACCTTTGACTTTGGCGGTCGCGCTGCGGCGCTGTGGTTGGATCGGTAGACCTACTGTATCTCTCAACGTCATTTCTTTGGTGGCAAGCAGTTGTGGCTATTATAGGGGCCAAATCGAGCAACACGCTGGGTTCTGTCGCAAAGTTCGATTTTTGGGGCAAAATGCAAAAATTGGGTATCAGAAATTCAATGACTTACAGACTGCCAAACTCTCGAAAAAGCAACTTTGCGACAGAACCTCGGATTGTCGCGTCCACGGTCGCGGAAAGCCCTGAGCAAGATCCGTCCCAGGTGCCAGCGCTGTGGTCCCACGTCGACTGGGCAATCGATCGCTTCATTGGAGAGGGCATGGACGACCAAGCACCCGTCTACGCGGCTGTCATGGTCCACTCCCCGAGAGCCAGTGTGATCATCCCGCCCCGCACGGATGCGGTGGTGAGCGACCAAGCGGCGACCGTACCCACGCAACGCGATCACCATCTTTTGGCCATCGAGAGGGCGGGTCGGTTGGCATGGAAACGCACGTCGGGTTACGACGCTCAGAGTCACGCGGAGCATGCCTTTGTCCGATGCAAGCCGAGCTTCGGCGGCCGATTGCGGGCGAAGCGAGAGGCGTCCCAGGAACGGGAAACCTCGCTGGCTTGCGCGTTGCTCAATCGGATGCGAGACCTGGGTTGTCCTGAGTCCTACGCGGTGAGCTGAAAGCGGAGTGCAAGGGACAGTTCGGTGTCTGCTCGATTCATGCAACAAAGCCGGGTCGAAGCGCGCTCCATCTGGCGAGGTGACGTAGTATGAAGCTTGTTTTCCATCCATCGATCTGGCTGAAGCTGGCGATTTTCATCGGTGTGTTGGCGCTCCTCACTTCCGGCGTGCTGATCTGGACGGCGTATATGTTTGCACGCGACATACTGATTGACCAGATTCATGCGCGTCTCACTGTGACCACGTCTAATCGGCAAGCCATGCTGCTGGCCTATATCCACCAGCAGCACGCGTTGGTAAGACTGGTGGCCAGTCCGGTGCGGCTCCGCCGACTCCTCGAAGAGTATGCGGACGACAAGATCGCGGGCGCGGCATTCCGCGCTGGCGCCACACCCATCCTGGCAGACGCCCAGAAGAGTGCCGGGGATTTTCTGGCCATTGGTATCGCTGATCTCACCGGCAAGGTGATCGCGGCGACCGAGGAGACGTACCTGGGCAAAGACGTTTCGGCAGAGCCAAGCTTTGTGTACGGTCAACACATGGCCTACTTGGGCCTTCCCCAACTGACCCGGGGCCGGTACCAGGCTTTTCTCAGCGGGCCAGCGACTGGGCCTGATAGCCAACTGCTGGGCGTGATTATGGTGGTACTCGACCTCAGCCTCATGGAGCAACTTTTGGCGGATACCACAGGCCTGGGACAGACGGGTGAAATTCTGGTCGGGACGCGTCTGGGCGATACAGTCCGCCACCTGTTGCCGCCACGCAACGACCCGGAGATCATCGAGGTGCCCCTGGCCAGTACGCCAGCAATGGCTGAAGCCCTCCGAGGCCACAAGGGCTTCATGCACACCACAGACTATCGTGGTGTGGAGGTGCTGGTGGCTTACCAGCCGGTGAGATACCAGGGCTGGGGCATAAGCGCCAAGATCGATGTGGCAGAAGCCTATGCCCCGGTCGAACGCTTGCGCCTCGCCCTCTTGGCGCTGGAGGCGGCCATTCTGCTCGTCGATCTGGTAGCGCTGTATGTGCTGGCTCGGCGGTTTACCCGACCCATCATGGCCCTGGCCAAGACTGCAGCCGCCGTGGCGGCGGGTGATCTTGAGGCGCGCGTGACCGTCACCTCGAGCGACGAGATTGGCAGGCTGGGTACCACCTTCAACCATATGACCGAGGAACTGGCAGCGTCCTACGCCACGCTTGAGCACAAGGTCGTCGAGCGGACCCGCGAGTTGGTGCAGGCCAATGCAGAACTGGCAAAAGAGATCGCCGAGCGCAAGCGGGCGGAGGAGCAGTTGGTACAGGCCCACGCGCAAGAGGTGGAGATCGGCTTTAAGATCCAGCAGATGCTCCTGTTCGAGCAACCGCCGCGGGATCTTCCTGGGGCGCGCGTAGCGGCACTCACCATTCCCTCACAGACGATCGATGGGGACTTCTGCGACTTTTTCAAGCACAGCGACCGTTGCCTCGACGTCATCGTCGGAGACGTCATGGGCAAGGGGATTCCCGCGGCGCTGATGGGAGCCGCCACCAAGAGCCACTTCCTCCAGGCTCTCTGCCGCTTGATTGCCCTCTCGCCTCCTGGAAAGCTCCCGGAACCGAAAGAGATCGTCACGCTGGCCCACGCCGAAGTAGTCCGGCAGCTCATCAACCTCGAAAGTTTTGTGACTGTCTGCTATGCCCGATTTGATTTGGAAAGGCGCCAGGTTGATCTGGTCGATTGCGGACACACCACCACGGTGCACTATCAGCATAGCACGAGGGCCTGTGCCCTGGTGCAAGGAGAAAATATGCCCCTGGGGGTCAGCGAGTGGGAAATCTTCGAGCAGATCACTGTTCCCTTCCAGCCCGGAGACGTGTTGCTCTTTTATTCGGACGGACTGACCGAAGCCAGGAATGGTACGGGCGAGTTGTTTGGCGTGGAGCGTCTGGCCGGATGTGTGCAGACCCATAGCCAACTCGAACCGGAGGAGTTGATCGACCAGATCCGCCTGGCAGTGGTGGCATTTTCCAACTCGGAGCGGTTCGGCGATGATCTGACCTGTGTGGCCGTCAAGCTTGAAGAGCCGGAGCTACCCCACGCCCAAGTGGAGATAGAGATTGCGAGCGATCTCCCGGAGCTGAGACGCGCACGTGCGTTTGTACGGGAAGTGTGCCAGAATCTGCCCGGTGCACCGCTGGACGAGGACAGCACCAGCCAGCTCGAACTCGCCATCGCTGAAGCCACCAGCAACATCATGCGCCATGCCTATCGCGGCCGCACCGATCAACAGATTCAAATTGGAGCGGAGGTCTTCGCCGACCGCATCGTCTTCCGGCTGCATCATCTCGGGGAATCCTTTGATCCCGGTACCGTCGAGGCACCAGCCTTTGATGGCTCACGGGAGGGCGGCTTTGGTGTGTACATCATCGCCCAGTCGGTCGATGAGGTGCGCTACTTGCGCGATGAGCAGGGGCGAAACTGCATTTATCTAGTCAAGCACCGACACACAACCTGAAGGAAGTATCCATATGGAATTGGTCGTTGAGAAGATGGATGACGTGACGGTAGTGATCCTGCCAGGAGAGGAGCTGGATGCCAGCAACACCAAGGAATTCAAAAGCGATATGGCGCCGCTGCTGCAGGCACAGGCCAAGGTGGTCTTCGACCTGAGTCAACTGCGCTTTGTCGATAGCTCCGGGCTAGGCTCGTTCCTGTCGTGCCTCAGGCAATTGAACGCCACGGGCGGGGACTTGAAGCTGTGCGGGATGTCGCAGCGGGTCCGGGCGCTCTTCGAGCTCGTCCGCATGCACCGGATATTCGATATCTACACAACGAGAGACGAGGCCGTCCGCGCGTTCCAACCAGAGCGCGGGCCACAGGAGTAGATAGAAGACAGTGCGCATAGAGCGTAGAGATGGCAGATGTTTGAGAGTACGCCTACGGTAGTCTGTAGCGCTCAGGGAGGGAGGAGGCATAATGGCATCGAACGACACCACGCCAAGCATGTCGAAGGCCCATGGGACCCCAACCGTCACGGCCCAGGGGGAGGGGCCGAAGCTGTCCAGACCGTTCTTGCTACGGCCGGAGGACTCCTGTGCCTGTGTCATTTTCGGTGCCAGCGGCGACCTGACGAGCCGCAAGCTGATTCCCGCGCTCTATAACCTGGCGTGCCAGGATCTGCTGCCGCCCGGCTTCGCCGTGATCGGCTGCGCGAATACTCCGATGCACGACGAGAGCTTTCGTGAGCACATGTGCCAGCGCGTCAAGCCCTCGCCAGAAGTGCTGGTCTTTCGGCAGAGACTCTGGGACGAGTTTGTGCCTGCGCTGCATTACATCACGGCCGACTTCGAGGATCCTGCTGGCTATCAACAGCTCGGCCAACGGTTGAGCGAGATGGACCGGGAGCATGGCACGAACAGCAACCGCCTCTTTTACCTCGCGACCTCACCCAGCTTCTACGCCACGATCGCCAAAAATCTTGCCCAGCATGGTCTGGTCAGCCGTCGCAGTGGCGCTGCGGGCTGGACGCGCATCATTATCGAGAAGCCGTTCGGACATGACCTGGAGAGCGCACGGCGCCTCGACGAGGTGATCCACACGGTCTTTGACGAGGCGCAGGTCTATCGCATCGACCACTACCTTGGGAAAGAGACGGTGCAGAATCTCCTGGCGTTCCGGTTTGCCAACGCGATCATCGAGCCCATCTGGAATCGCCACTATGTCGATCACGTGCAGATTACTGCCGCCGAGATGTTGGGCGTAGAGCACCGGGGCAAATACTATGAGGAGGCGGGTTGCCTGCGCGATATGTTCCAGAACCATCTGTTCCAGCTCATGGCGTTGGTCGCAATGGAACCGCCAGTACGCCACTATGGGCAGTCGGTGCGCGACCGGAAAGCCGACGTGCTGCGCGCCGTGCTGCCGATCAGCGCGAAGGACCTGGCGGAGGTGGCAGTGCGCGGCCAGTACGGGCCGGGGGAAATGCAGGGGAAACCGGTGCCTGGCTATCGCCAGGAACCGGACGTGGCGCCCAATTCCAGCACGGAGACCTTCGCGGTGCTGAAATTGCTGATCGATAACTGGCGCTGGGCCAATGTGCCATTCTACCTGCGCTCCGGCAAGCGGCTGCCCCAGAAGATGACGCTGATCGCCATCGAGTTTAAACGTGTGCCGCATCTGTTCTTCTCCGAGACGCCGCAGGACCAGATCGAGCCGAACGTGTTGACCATCCGGATTCAGCCCAACGAAGGCATTTCGCTGCAGCTGGGCGCGAAGATGCCAGGGCCGGAGATGTACCTCCGCCAAATGCAGATGAACTTCTCCTACAGTGACGCGTTCGGTGAGTTCCCGGCTACCGCTTACGAAACGCTTCTGCTCGATGCGATGCAGGGCGACCCGACGTTGTTTAACCGCAGCGATGCGGTCGAGCTTTCCTGGCAGATCCTGGAGCCAGTGCTGGAGGCCTGGCAGGCCACGCGTGCCGGCACAGCCTTCCCCAACTATGCGGCCGGCACCTGGGGACCTGCCCGCGCCGATACCCTGCTCGCCCGTGACGGGCGAGCCTGGAAAAATGCCACGACCCTGCCACGGTTTTATGTGACAGAGGCAGATGCGTAAGACGCTGACCCCGCTCATCTCCACCGGAGGGCGAGGCTTATCCATCGGTGCTACAGAGAAGAAGGCGATGACCACATGGCAGATTTAGGCAGCAGGCATGTAGCGAACACCGCCTCGGCACTTCAGGACGCTATCCTTCAACATGTGAGATACTCGCTGGGAAAAGGCTGGCAGAACCTCTCTGGACGCGATCTGTTCATGGCCACGGCCTTGGCGGCTCGGGACCGGTTAGTAGACGGGATGTTAGAAACAGAGGAACGGTACCAGAAGGAAGATGCCAAGCGCCTGTATTATCTTTCCATCGAGTTTCTCATGGGGCGGTCCCTGGAAAATAATCTGTGCAACCTCGGTATCCTGGAGCGCTGCCAGGAGGCGCTGCGACAGATCGGCGTGGATTGGACAGAGGTGGAGGAGAGCGAAAGTGATGCGGCATTGGGGAACGGCGGGCTGGGTCGCCTAGCCGCCTGTTTCTTGGACTCTCTGGCCACCCTGGACCTGCCGGGATACGGGTACGGCATCAACTACGAATACGGTCTGTTCAAACAGGAAATCGATGATGGCTATCAGAAGGAGAAACCCGATAACTGGCTGACAGAGGGGACTCCCTGGCAAATTGAGCGTGTCGACGAAGCCTGCGTCGTGCCCGTGTATGGTCGGATCGAGCATGAGCTGGACCGACATGGCCATTACAATCCGATGTGGATGGATTGGAAAGTCTTGATCGGTGTTCCGCACGACATGCCCATTGTCGGCTACGGATGTCGGACGGTGAATTTCTTGCGGCTCTATTCCGCCCGCGCCTCTCGGGAGTTTGACATGCACATATTCAATGCGGGCGACTACCTGCGAGCCGTGGAACAAAAGATGGCATCGGAAACTATTTCCAAGGTCCTGTATCCTTCCGATGCGGTTGAGGCCGGCCTGGAGCTGCGTCTGGTGCAGGAGTATTTCCTGGTGGCCTGCGCCATCCGGGACATTGTCAGGAGATACCTGAAGAACCATGCTGGCTTTGCGGAGTTCTCCTCCAAGGTCGCTATCCAACTCAATGACACCCACCCGACCCTGGCAGTGGCAGAATTAATGCGGATGCTGATTGATGAAAATGACCTCTCCTGGGAACAGGCCTGGGAGATCACCCAAGCGACCCTCGGCTACACCAATCACACCTTGCTGCCTGAGGCGCTGGAACGGTGGTCGGTTGCCCTGTTCGAGTACGTCCTGCCGCGGCATCTGCAAATCATCTATGAGATCAACCGCCGTTTCCTGGAGCAGGTTGCCGCGGTCTGGCCGGAAGATCACGAGCGCTTGCGACGCATGTCGATTATCGAAGAAAGAGCTGACAAACAAGTGCGGATGGCGCACCTGGCGATTATCGGCAGCCATGCGGTCAACGGGGTGGCGGCCCTGCACTCCGAGCTAATCAAGACTGCCCTGGTGCCTGATTTTTATCAGCTCTGGCCGCAAAAATTCACGAACAAGACCAATGGCGTCACGCAGCGCCGGTGGCTGCTGAAGGCCAACCCCCTCCTGGCACATGTGCTCACCAGGAGTATCGGTGACGGCTGGATCACGGACCTGGAGCAACTCAGGAGGCTGGAAACCTACGCAGAGGATGCGGAATTTCAACAGGAGTTCATTCAGATCAAGCGCGCCAACAAGGAAAGGCTGGCCAGAGTGATCCGGGAAACCACCAGGGTGAGAGTCGACCCGGATTCCCTTTTTGATATTCAGGCCAAACGGATTCATGAATACAAACGACAATTACTCAAGGTCATGCACATCATGCATGAGTATCTATGCCTGATCGAAGACCATATACCGCCCAGCGTACCCCGGACCTACATTTTTGCCGGCAAGGCAGCGCCCGGCTATTGGGCGGCCAAACAGATTATTAAACTGATCAGCAGCGTTGGCGGGGTTGTGAACAACGACCCGCGGGTGCAGGGGCAGATCAAGGTGGTGTTCATTCCTGACTACCGGGTTTCCTTGGCGGAAAAAATCATTCCTGCTGCTGACTTGAGCGAACAAATCTCCACCGCCGGCACGGAGGCTTCGGGAACCGGCAACATGAAATTTGCCATGAACGGCGCTTTGACCATTGGCACCCTGGATGGCGCCAACATCGAGATCATGGAGGAAGTGGGCCAGGAGAATATTTTTATTTTTGGCTTGAGAGCCGAAGAAATCCAAGAGATGCGGCACCGGGGTTCGTATCTTCCCCGCGACCATTACCATCGCAGCCCCGCTCTCAAACGGGTCATGGAGGCATTTGTCTCGCCTCTCTTCTGTCCCCAGGAGCCAGGTCTGTTCAACTGGATTCATCGGGCTCTTTTAGACCGTGACGAGTACTTTCACCTGGCAGACCTGCCATCCTATATTGCGGCCCAGGAAAAAGCTGGTGCAGATTTCAAAAGCCTGGCAGTGTGGGCCCGTAAGGCGATCCTGAACGTGGCTCGGATAGGGAAATTCTCCAGTGATCGTACCATCTTGGAATATGCAAGGGACATCTGGAAGATAGAATGCTGAGCCAGTCGCTCAATTTATCGCATATATGGACCCACCCCGGTTTGCAAGGACAAGTTCGGGTGACAGCTCGCAGGATCACGACTGCACGCATATATACGGCCTGTTCAATGGAGGACACGTGTGCCTCCCGGCCTTGATGGACTCCGCGCTCCCCCTCCTCAACAGTTTGACGACCTTTGATGGTCTCTGCGATAACCAGGGTCTGGGAGAGCCGGTCGTACCTGTCTTGCCATCCCTACGTTACTGCCCACGCAATCGTCTGGTGGGAGCCAATATCTGTGATATCTCTCTCCTGTGCCTGCAGGCTACACATTCCGCCGGCGTTAGGCGGCGGGACGATAGCGGTCCCCCTTCGCTAATAACGCCCAGACGACCCGGGCCGTCTTGTTCGCTTGGGCCACGCTGGCACAGTGTTTCCCGCGCCGGGCCTTGACCCCTTGGAGCCAGCGACTCCGGGGATCCGTCTTGCGATCGACGACCCGTAGCACCGCACGGGCTCCATGGATGAGGAGGGTGCGGAGGTAGCGATTCCCGCGCTTTGTCATCCCCAGCAGCGTCGTCTTCCCCCCCGTCGAATGTTGCCGGGGGACGAGACCCAGCCAGGCGGCGAACTGGCGGCCATTCTTGAAGTCGGTCGCCTCACCCACGGCTGCCACCAGTGCGGTGGCGGTCAGAGGGCCAATCCCGGCCAGTTGCGCCAGCCTCTGACAGGCCTCGTCGGCTGCGAAGAGCCGCTCGATGTGCTGGTCAGTCGCCCCGATGCGCTGATCCAAGGCCCGGAGTTCCTCAGCGAGCGCCTGTAACCACTCGCGTGCCGTGGCGGTCAACCCGTTCTCGGCGTCTTCGAGAATGTAGGGCACTTTGTGCCGCACCTGAGACGCACGCTGGGGGATCACAATCCCATATTCCGCCAACAGGCCACGGATTTGATTGAGCAACGCCGTCCGGGCTTTAATTTGCCGCTCGCGGATGCGGTGGAGCGCTTGCATATCCTGTTGGGGCACCGACTTGATAGGGACGCTGCGCATCCGAGGACGCTCGACCGCTTCGCAAATACCCGCTGCATCGTTCGGATCATTCTTCTGGCTCTGCAGTCGGGTAGCAGGGTTCCATTGCTGTAACCCCGCCCCCTAAGAACGGCTCGGATGAGTTTCCCCATAAGCCGCTCAAGCCTTTCAAACGCCCTTTTCAGGACGCGGCTTGACCACTGTTAACCCCTGGCTATGGACTTGTCGGTGGCAGTTAGGATGAAGAAGCACCCGGTTGTCCGCCCCTTCGCTGCCGCCGTGAGATCGCCACACAATATGATGGTTATGCCATCCCGTCAAAGTGGTGATCTTCTGATGACACACGGCACAGAGACCGTCTTGCGCTTTCCACAGATGCAGCAGCTGCCGCCGTCCCCATAAGTTGGCTTCCATCTTCACCCCCAGTCGGTGTTCGAAGTATTCTTCCCAGCTCGGGTCGTAGGGATTGGCATCTGCTTTGAGCTTGGTATAGCGCTTGATCGGCATCTTGGCCGCTTTGAACAGGTAGGAGGCCATGCGTTCTCCTTTTGGCCCCACGACGTCCCCATGAAAGACCCAATGCCGGTTACCCATCGCGCGGAAGTACTTCCGCTTGACCCAGCCTGGGGGCTTGTGAGGGTGCCGCCGTTTCGCCCAGCGCCAGAGCGCTTCGAAGATCGCCGAGTCGACTTTGTCGAAAGTCCGTTTGCTCGCGCTATGCCGGTGATATTGCGCCCAACCCCGGATCACCGGGTTGAGGCGCAATATCAGGTGGCCAGCCGTGGCCTGCTTGTTAGACTTTATAATGTCTCGGATTTTCTCCAGGAAAGCTTTCACGTTTTTCTTGGCGGGTTGGGCCAAGTACGTGCCGCTGTATTTCCGGATATGCTGTCCGAGAAAGTCGAACCCCTCGTCGATATGTGTGATGTGGGTCTTCTCGGGCGAGAGCGTGAGACCACGTTCGCTCAGAAATGCTTCCACCAGCGGTTTGACCTCGTGTTCCAGCAGCTCTTTGCTGCTGCCGGTGATAATGAAGTCATCTGCCCATCGCACCATATTGACCATGCCGTTGCTAGCTTTGGTTCGACGGAAACGCCTCTGGAGGCACTGTTGGAGTCCATCTAGCGTCAGATTCATCAGGACGGGTGAAATTATGCCGCCTTGAGGCGTCCCGGCCTCGGTGGGATGCCACACATGTTTCTCGATGAAGCCTGCCCGTAGCCATTGTCTGAGGATCCGGTGATCCATCGGAACGTGGGCCAAGAGCCAGTCATGCGAGATTTCATCGAAGCACGATTGAATATCGCCCTCTAAAATCCACGGCGCCGAGTTTTTGCGGCTCAGGACAATCCGGCACTGTTCCAGCGCATCCGCCGTACAGCGTGCGGACCGAAACCCATAGGAGTGCCGATCCGCGGTGGTTTCTGCAATGGGGTCTAGTGCCAGCAAATAGAGGGCCTGCATGGCCCGATCCCGCATAGAAGGAATCGAGAGCGGACGAAGTTTAGAGCTGTGAGGTTTCGGTATTCGCACCCGCCGAAGAGGCAATGGGTGATAGCCTCGCTGACGCAGACGGCCAATCGCCGCCATTTTCTTCGTCGGGCTGTCCCAGATGTCGCCATCGACACCTGGGGTCTGTTTGCCTGGGTTTTCAGTCACCCGTTTGACGGCTAAGGCTTTGCCGCTCAACGAGTGGGTCAGCACATGCTGTAAGGCGTTCACCTTACCCCACCTGCCTTCCTGGACTGCCTTCACGATACGTGCTTGCAGCCGACGCACAATCCGGTGAACGTTGCGCCAGTCGATGGCGTGCCAGTTCAGTGTCTCGTGGGAGACCGCACCAGCCGGTGTTGCCACTGCTGTCATCTGCCTTGTCTCCTTAGTCGGTTTCTCAAACTCTCTCGTGACGAAAGACCAGAGGGAAGTCTGCCCGCTTTCGCGTGGAGTGATGTTGCTCGTGCTCAACTCCTATTCGCCCCATTACAGGACGACGTTCGCGTTCTCCCTCCTCCTGTACCCGCCGTCCCATGGGCTCGCCTTACGGTCTGCCTTCCGCGGGGGAAGAACGACGGGTTTACCGTGTTCCGCTTCTGTGCCTGAGTGGGGTAGGTCCGCCCTTTCCGCCGGCAGTGCATGTGGCCATGAGAAGAGACGTACGACCTCTTCTTCCGGACTGCGTACCTTTTGGTCCAAGCCTCTCAGCGCCTTTGGCTTGTCGTCAATTACGACGTTTATCAGGCGTTCACATATGTTGACCCTGCCACTCGACCCTCGCTCCGGCCCACATTGGCGCTCGCAGGCGCGTCGTCTCCTCACGGTTTCGACGCTCGTCTGTCGACGACGGCTACGTTGTCCCAAGCGCTTCACACCGCTGCACTACCCCAGCCGCATGGCCTGGTAGGGTACTACTGATGGCACAGTAGGTTTCGTCCTATCCGCTTTGGATAGTGAAACAGTCACAGAAGCGACTTTCACGTCGCACCGTACGGCTTGACGAATTGCGGTGCCATGAGCTTCACCTCGTGGCCATACGCACGGAAGCGTCGAGCCCAGTAATGGGCGCCGCCACACGCTTCCATCCCGATGAGCACTGGGGGCAGCTTCGCCATAAAGGGCATCAGGTCATGCCGGGATAAGCGTTGACGAAACACGATCTTTCCCGTGTTATCCATCCCTATTGCGTGAAACACACGTTTT
>Ga0065705_10001886_pt1 | contig 21432 bp, 19 predicted proteins | sample SwibulcommuniRL2_FD_59092 | JGI IMG/M metagenome (GOLD analysis project Ga0065705, IMG submission 59092) | Bulk soil microbial communities from switchgrass field near Rose Lake, East Lansing, Michigan, USA - RL2 Bulk Soil v2 (version 2) | ecosystem: Environmental > Terrestrial > Soil >...
TAAACAGAGCAGCGGGCTAACACAGCCCCGCTGCGCGGGATCTTCGACGTGCACCCGATCCCTGGCAAATCGGCGTTATCTCGTCCCGCCCGCCAGCGGGCGTGTACCCCGACGGGGCATAACGCACACCGTTGGCTGGCACTTGGTACAATAGGAGGAGTATTTAAAGGTATTCTCGATGATCCCAGATGTTCAGTTAAGCAAACGTGAAAAGGAAGTGGTCAAGCTTGTTCTGCACGGTAAAAGCAATAAGCAGACTGCCTCGCTGCTTGGTATATCTGTTCGCACAGTTGAATTTCATTTGAAAAATGTTTATGCTAAATTTCAAGTGAGTTCCAGAATTGAACTGATTTTGAAACTAGGGCGTGCCACAGGTGCCACGAGAATCGATGAACTGGGGTACTCCACAGTTGATAGGCAGAGGGAAAACACCGACAATGGAGGCGGCTTCAATTCGCAAATGGATTGGCCTACATTTAGTCATGCCGTCTCTATAATCGGTAAGGAGTTAATAATGAAAGCTATACTGAAAATTCCGAGCGCTTTTCTGCCATTGGCAATGTCGTTTGGCGCCTTCGCCACGGTGCTTATTTATGTCGCGATATTCGGAGCTGCCCGCCAGGCTGATGAAGGGACTGCAGCCCATATCTGGCAAATACTGATGGCGGGACAAATACCCATCATCGTTTTCTTCGCCATAAAATGGCTGCCGCGGACTCCNAAGCAGGCACTGCTCGTATTGGTGCTGCAAGGTGGCGCGGCACTTACGGCACTTGCTCCGGTTTACCTTCTCAAGTTTTAGATCACAAGCTGACTTCTACACATAGACGCGAAGTGCGCTAACAGCGGCATTTGTCGATAAGCTGGAGGATTGTCGGCCAATGTCGAAATACTAAAGCTCGGCGTTTTGGATAGAGCCAGCCAACACAGCCCCTTTCGGAGAGGCTGCGCGGCGTGCACCCGCCAAAAGGCGTACCCTACGTTCGAACCAGTTCCGTCAGAGCGGCGTTATCCCGTCCCATCTGGTTGTCGACGACTGTAGGGAGTGCCGAGATACACCAGTGCCCCGAAACGGCATAACGCACACCATCAGGTGCGCAAGATAGAGAATATGATAAAACCAACTTTAGAAATACGCTTAAAGCAGAGAGAGCAACCAAAACACCGTACTCCTGTTATGTACGAAAAGTGGCATGATTTGATGTTTCTGCATTGGGAATATGATCCTCAAACTATTCAGCGCAGCTTGCCAAATGGACTTTATGTAGATACATTCGAAGATAAAGCTTATCTGGGTGTAATTCCCTTTTTTATGCGAGATGTACACCCTCGCTTATTCCCCTCGATCCCTGGATTATCAGACTTCCAAGAGTTAAATGTTAGAACTTATGTATACGATAGCGACGGTACTCCCGGAGTATGGTTTTACTCTTTAGATGCTAATCAATATTTAGCTGTGAAGGCCGCCCGCCTACTCTTTAATTTGCCTTATTTTTATGCAAACATGACAGCTGAAGTTAATCCTGATAATAAGGAAATATCTTATTCTTCTTATCGATATGGAACGGATTCTAATCTTAGAACCTGTTTTAGCTATCGTCCAATCTCCGATACTTCTTTCGCTGGGCCCGGCACGCTAGAGTTTTTCTTGATCGAAAGATATGTTTTATTTGCATACTCAAAAAACAGGCTTTATTCAGGCAGAGTGTGGCATAGTCCCTATCCACTAACAGAGGTGGATGTACGTAATGTAGATGAGAATGTACTTTGTCTTGATGGATTCTCAAAACTATCGAGGACCCCTGATCACAAGATAATGTCGCCTGGTGTTGAAGTTGATATTTTCGGAGTAGAGGAATTGAATCCAGGAAATATAGTCGGTCGGCGCACCTAACACAGCCCCGCTGCGCGTCTCAAGCCAGCTCCGTCAAATCGACGTTATCTCCTCCCGCCTGGTGCCGATACACACCAGGGGTGTGTATCCCGAAGGGGCATACCCACACCCGCTGGGCGCTGCGCAGGGGTGCTTCGCAAATGCAAGCGATTAGCCCAACTTGTGCTGCACTAATCAGCGTAGTAGGTAAGTGTGTGCCTGGATTTGCCGATTCTGAAAGTACTTCGATGGAACCTACTTTGAAGATAGTTGATGATGACATCCATGCTTATACGTCCGATGCGGATGAGCTAAGCATTATTGCGTTTCGAAATAATTTCGAGATCATCTATGAGCCTTCACAAAGATTATCAATCCATGAGATAGGAGGACGTTTCAAGTATCATTGCATCGTAAATGGTTCGTTTTTTGAATGGTCCGGAGAACATGCAGGCTGGCTTTCCATCTCAGGAAACAATCTCATGCCATTGAAACGTGATCCTCAACTCACCCATATTGCCGCTCTCGATACCACAACCGGCAAAATGGTCTTCAAATCGGCGGAATTATGGGAGCCATCCATGAGCGACAAGGCAACCATGGAATTCCAAACGGGACCTCTGGTGATTCAGGCAAATGTGCTTGATATGCCATCCATTCGCAAGTCGATCAATGGACTGCGTTCACACCGGCGGACACTGCTTGCCTATACCAAAGAAGATAGGATGAAGTTTTTTATTACAGTCAGAAAGCCTGAACGTCTGGACAAAGTAGGAGAATATCTGCTGAAGTTATCAATTTTTGAGCGGAAAACGCTCTCGGTGATCAATCTTGATGGAGGCCCTTCCGTGGCTCTGTATTTCCAGGCTCTTCCTGAAATGAATCACAATGCAGACGCCGTCTTACCAATTCTATTGGCTCTGAGATAATCAAGACAGCAGATTTGGTTGTAGAGCGTTTATGCAAAATATACAGAAGTGTCTACGTGAAGTAAAGGTTTTGGCTAACATAGCCCCGCCGCGCGGGACTGCCGTCTGTGGGGCGGCGTTCGCGACGTGCGCTTGCCAAAAAAGGAGTACACTACATTCGAGCCAGTTCCGTCAAAGTGGCATTCTCTCGTCCCGCCCGGTGGTTGACGACCATAGGGAGTGTCCCCCGAATGGGCATACCCACACGTTAGCACGCCTTCCAGGAGCGAAATTCTATGAAAACAAACGTCCTATTCGTTGTCATCATCGCTATCCTGCTTACTTCCTGTACTCCAGCGATGCCTACCCAGGAAATTGAAGTTACCAAAGGTGTTCCCACCGAAGTATCTTTTACCGAGGTGGCAATAACACAGGAGCTTGTTGTCACGAAGGAACCGACTGCAACGGAAACGCCAACAAAAGTGCCAACGAAAGCGCCCAGTTGTGCGACCCTTCTGACTCCTCCCGATGGCACAGAGATCCCAGCCATCGGTAAGGTTACTTTTTCATGGAACCCGGTGAACGAAGCAACATTTTATGTTCTGGATATTATGCTGCCCTCAGGTCAAAGTGTCCCTCTTGAAACGAAGCTAACTTTTCGTGAACAATATATGGAAGCATTTTCGGCGGGTGGTGAATATCAGTGGAGAGTAATTGCCCAGGACAGAAAACGAAATGAGATTTGCAGTAGTGAACTCGCTACATTTAACAAGCCCGCTTATCAACAACCAAGGCCTGCCGGGGATGATGACCGCAAAAAAAATTAGGGAGCACAGTAACGATGGTGGACTGAGGATTGACCCTGCTTGGTGGCGATGGAGAGGGTGTTTGGAAATCATTTGAACATTAAGAGCGGGCTGACAAAGCGTCCCGGCCGATCTCCGGGATAATGCACCCTGGCTGGGAGCGCTGGGGCTGGCTTTGTTGCTATTGTCTTCCGCGCTATATTCGGTTGCTTTGCATTCGCCAGGCACGGACGAGGAACCGGGCTTGAGGGACAGCGCCTCCTTTCCTAGGGACGCTGGTAGAACATAAAGGGCAAATAGAGATGCTGCAGTATGTTGAGGCAAATGAGAAAGACCTGGAAAGTCTGTTGGAATTGTACAACCAGTATATTGAAAATACATCTGTCCTCTTTGATTACAGCCGGATATCCCTCGCCGAGTTTTCAACCCGTGTCTATATCAAACACCACACGTACAAGACATTCCTTATCAAGCAGGACAATGAATTCTGTGGATTTTGCTTTCTCACCCAGTTTCGAAAAAAAAGAGCTTACGAGAAGACTGCTGAAGTAGGCATATATCTAAGGCCGGAATTCACGCGAAAAGGTTTGGGGCAGGAAATCGTTCAGTACCTCGAGGCAATTGCCAGGAAACAGCAGATCGAGGTGATTATTGCATCGATTTCCGGAGAAAATGTTGCAAGTACGTCACTCTTCAGGAAACTGGGATATGAACAATGTGCTCGTTACAAAAAGGTCGCTGAAAAGTTCGGAAGGAAATTGGATCTTGTCGACTTTCAAAAGATCTTATGAGCAGGGCGTGTCAATCGTCACCTAACACGAGCTCCGTAGGGACTCACGACCCGAACGGGACGCCGGAAGGCAGTTTTCGTGGTTCGGAGCTGGTTCCGTCAAAGCGGTGTCCTCTTATCTCGTCCACCTGGTTGTCGAGGCCGTATGGAGTGCCGAGACACACAAGCAGTTCACACCAGCCGCTAGGGTTATGAAGCAGACCTATTACAAAGCCGACTGAGAGCAACCATGTTTCGAAACATCATCTGGGATGTAGGTGGTACCCTTTTTGACACTTATCCTGCAATTGCCAGGGCATTTCAGGTTGCCTTGAACGATTTGGGAAAAGATGCCTCATTGGATTGGATAGAAGGCCTGGCTAAGATATCCCTTAGCCATTGTGTGATCACCTTGGCCCACCAATATCAATTGCACGAAGAAGACATTGGGCAAGCCTTCGAGGAGCATTACGATCATACCCCGCTGACGGAACAACCCCCATTTCCCGGGGTGATTACCGTCTGTGAATATATCTGCAGCCTGGGTGGAATCAACGTGATCGTAACGCATCGTGAACGCGAGGGCACAAATGAATTACTGGCTGCCAATAAAATGACACATTATTTTACGGGTTGTCTCGCCCGGGATGATGGCTATCCCAAGAAACCTCACCCTGCCGCATTTGAAGCTATGCTCAAGATACACAACTTGCGGCAGGAAGAAACCATGGCGGTTGGAGACCGGGAAATCGATGTTCTGGCTGGACGAGCTGCTGGAATATTCACATGCCTGTTTGGTCTTAAAGCTGATAGTGCCCCCGCTGATTTGACAGTCAGCAGCTTTGCTGATTTGAACCGTTATCTTGTGTCAGGCAGCAACGAACTCCACTGAACAAACGCCTATTGTATTGTGCCAAACACAGCCCCCTGCACGGGATCTTCAACCTGCGCGCACGATGTCTTCGACGTGCAGCGTTTGTTCGAATCCTTCTCTTTATAGCTCGTGATGGAGATGAAGCATGACAAAACATCAAATTTCGGACCCGCTGGATGAGTTACATAATAAAGAGGCTTATATTCGGAGCGACGCGATCAAGAAGATCATTAAGGGGAAAATCAATGATGAACGTATTATCCAGGCTTTTGAACAATGTGGCCGGATGCCGAATTATCGCGCCAGTAATCCTGTCAGGGTTTTAATAGGCCTGATTGAAAGTTTAGGTGGTAGATTCCTGTTCCTGGAGAGATGAGCTTTGATAAAAGCACATTTACGTGTTGCTCGCCCTACCGATAACATCCCGGAGATCGTCAGATTCTACCGGGACGGGCTCGGTTTTGATGTGATCGCTTCCTTCGAAGATCATCAGGGATTCGATGGAGTCATGCTCGGTCACGCCGGTCTTTCATACCATCTCGAATTTACGCATCATCGCGGCCATAGCGCTGGTAAAGCACCGACAGAAGAGAATCTGCTGGTCCTCTATCTTCCGGATAAGAGCGAATGGCAGCAGGCGGTGGATCGCATGATAGCGCAGGGGTACGAGCCTGTGAAATCGTACAATCCATACTGGGATGTGCGCGGCAAAACCTTCGAGGACGCCGATGCTTATAGAGTTGTCTTGCAGGGTGCTAGCTGGCCATAGCGGGCCTGAACACCGGCAACCGGGGACCGAGTATGGAGGGAAACAAAAACAGGTAAACAAGTCATGCATTGTTTACCTGTTTGCTTTACCTTGCAACTCTTCCTTCGAAGCTTCTACAGCCGTTCCAGTTCCCCTACCAGTTTATCGATCACGTCGAAGCCGCCCTGCCAGAACTTCGCCGAGCGGATGTCTATACCCGCATCGCCCAGGATTTTTGCCGGGGCTTCCGAACCGCCTGCAGACAGGATCTTGAGATACTTCGGCTTGAACGCATCGCCTTCCGCCCGGAACTGCTGGTAGAGCGAGAAGACCAGCAACTGCCCGAATGCATAGGCGTACACATAGAACGGTGTGTGATAAATATGCGGAATGGATACCCATTCCCATTTGAATTCGTCGCTCAGTTCCACTGAGTCGCCGAACTGTTCCTTCAGGTTTTCGAGATATGCCGCAGAGAGATCGTCAATGGAGGCGTTCTTCTGGATCATTGCGTGCGCATCCCGCTCGAAGATCGCAAAATAGATCTGGCGCAGGATCGTTGCAAAGGCGTCGTCCATTTGCTTGAACAGGATGTCGCGGCGTACTGATTCATCCGGCTCTTCGGCAAGCAGTTTCTCGGTCAGCATCATTTCGCCGAACGTGGAGGCGGTCTCAGCCAGTGGCAGCGATGAGTGAAATGTAAACGTACTGTGATGCGAGGCGAGCATGGCATGAATGGCATGTCCCAATTCGTGCGCCAGCGTTGCCACGTCGCGCGCCCGACCGGTGAAGTTCATCAGCACGTAAGGAGTATCCTCGGGGTTGATCGAAGCGCAGAACGCGCCGCCCTGCTTGCCCTTGCGGACCTCGCTATCCAGGTGGTCCTGATCGAAGACGCGCTGCGCCAGTTCACCAACCTTCGGTTCGAAGCCGCTGAACGACTCCAGCACCATTTTTGCAGCGGTATCGAACTCAAACGCCTTGTCTGACTTCGCCAACGGCGCATAAATATCGTAGCGGCGGAGCTTCCCCGAAGGGAGGCCAAGCTGCCTGGCTTTTAGCTTGAAATAGCGCTGGAAAATCCCGGCATTCTTCTTCGTCACATCGAGCAAAACGTTCACGGCTTCATCTGGAATGTCATTGGCAACATTGCGCACAGACATGGGACTGCCGAACTTGCGCATGCCGATGTTTTCATTGTGCCAGTCCCGGGCGAGAGTCTGATACATCTGTCCCAGGATCGGTCCATCCTCTCCGAAGACCCGGTAAAGCTCCTGATAGGCGCGGGCGCGCAGCTCAGGGTCGGGCCCCTGGATATACGGCTGCAGTTGGGCGCGAGTCAATTCCTTGACTTCGCCATCCACTTCCAGTTTAAAGACATACCGGTTCGTGATCGAATCATAGAGATTGATGAGGGCGCTTGCCCCGGTCACATCCTTGAGATTGATGACCTTCTCTTCAGGCTCGCTTAATGTATAGGGCTTCATATGGCGGAGCTCTTCGAGATAATAGCGATAATCCCCCGCCGAGCTCATCAGGCGCTCCGCATTTTGATCGTCCAGTTCCTTCCACCACAGGCTGAAAAACAAAGTGCGGTTCTGCATCGTTGCGGCGAACTGCTGGACGCGCGCCATATACGTCTGCGCGATCTGGTCCTGAGTATCGGCGGCGAACGATAGGGCTGCGAATACATAGATCCTGTTGATAATGCGCCTCATCGATTCGGAGGCGCGCACAAATTCAAGGAACTGGTCCGCATGCAGGTCAGGCTGCAGCTTGCCGCGGATGCCTTCGAACGACAGAACCTGCTCCTCCACGTTGTCGAATGCAGCTTGCAAGTCCGGGCTGGCAAAGCTGGGGAAAAGCTCTCCAAGATCCCATTTTTTGACTGAATACGTATTTACTGAGTAAGCCATATTTCAGGTTCTCCTTTCGATTTTTTTACCACAAAGACAAATGGATTCGTAGCGGCAAAAGATGTATTTGCAGGTGTATTTTTGCAGACAGTGACGAATCCGGTTTTACAGGCTGGAGCGGATGTGGACGATATCGCCGTCCTTGACGAGATACTCCTTGCCCTCGAGTCTCAACCTGCCTTTGGACTTCGCCTCATTCATCCCGCCCAGGCTGACGAGCTCGTCATAAGCCACCACCTCCGCCCGGACGAATCCACGCTGCAGGTCGGTGTGGATCTCCCCAGCGGATTCCTGTGCAGTCGCGCCGCGCTTCGTCTCCCAGGCGCGAACCTCATCCTCGCCGACCGTGAAGAACGACTGGACCTGCAGCAAATCATACGAAAGGCGGATCATCTTGTTCAGGCTGAGCTCCTCGATGCCGTATTCCTGCATGAATGTCGTCGCATCCTCCGGCGAAAGCTGGGCAATCTCCATTTCGAGCTTGCCTTGCAACGCCACCGAAGGTGTCTCGAACTCCCAGACCGGTGCGGCTTGACCTTCACCCATATTGAAGACGATCAACACCGGTTTGCGGGTCAGCAGCCCAAAACTCGCCAGGATTTTGCCTTCTTCGGCGGATACTTCCGCTTTTCGCAGAGGCGTATTTTCGGAAAGCACATCGCGCAGGCGCTGGAAGAGAGCAGTCTGGCGTTCGTTGTCCACTTTATCGGTGCCACCTTTTTTGCGTTCCTCGGTCAGGCGCTCGAGCTTGCGTTCGACCGCGATCAGGTCATTCAACAGCAATTCACTGAGCATGATATCTGCATCACGCGCCGGGTCCACGGTCCCCATGGGATTCAGGACACTGTCATCCTCGAAGCCGCGTGTCACGAGGATAAAACCATCCATTTGGGTGAGCTGGTTCAGTAGTTGACCCGAGATGCCGCTTTTGGCGGAACCCGTTTCCAGCCCGGCGATGTCCGCATACGTGACCTTGGCATAGATCGTCTTTTTTGGCTTGAACATCTCCGAGAGGCGCGTGACGCGCGGGTCGGGGACGTCCACAACCGAGGTATGGACTTCGAAACGGCCGGCGGAGGCGGTTGTCGGCGCGTTGCCGCGCGTCAAGGCGTTGAAGATGGTGGTCTTGCCTGATTGGGGTAATCCGATGATTCCTAATTTCATAGTATCCTTGTTTGTAGTGCGGGATGGCATCTTGCACTACGTGTTTTGAGTGGTATACTTTGGGCGCCCCGCTTATGCGGGATCTTCGACAAACAAGCCGGAGTGGCGGAATAGGCAGACGCGCACGACTCAAAATCGTGTTCCCTTTGGGAATGAGGGTTCGATTCCCTCCTTCGGCACTCGCATCGCTCGCATTATACTCTGTCGAGTGCCTTTGCTAAACATCCTCTTGAAAAAAGAGGATGTTTTTTAGTTCCGAAAATACGCACATAATTTCTACACATGCCTATCACAAGTCCATAACACCCTGCGAATAAGATATCCACAGGTTGGAGGTGTTCCAGCCAAATCTAACAAGGAGATATATAGATGAAGAATAAAATGTCAATTGTGATCGCGGGGTTATTGCTTGCCCTGCTGGTCGTCGGCGTGATCGGTGCGAGTGGTGCGTTTGCACAGGGCACGACAACCACGCCCGTGCCCGGGTTTGATCCCGGTAATGGACGTGGTCACGGAGATGGGCGCGGTCCGCGGCTCGGTGACCCCGAACTGGCAGCTGCAGCAAAAGCCCTCGACATGACCATCGATGAACTCAGCACCGCGCTACAGGGCGGCAAGACCCTCGAGCAGCTCGCCGAAGGGGCAGGTGTGGACATTGCCGATGTGCAGGCAGCTATCCAGGCTGCGCACGCGACAGAAATGCGCGATCGCATCCAGCAGGCGCTTGACGATGGAACCATCACACAGGAGAACGCGGACTGGCTCCTGGAGGGCCTCGATAAGGGCTTCATCGGTGTGCCCGGCGCGTTCGGCTTCGGCGGTCACCACGGTGGTCCCGCGCCACAGGCTCAACCCACCGTTCAACCCACTCAGGAAAGTACTCAATAGTATAAGAAAAAAAGACAGGCAAGATGGAAATCCATCTTGCCTGTCTGGTGTATTACAGAGTGCCGCACGCCTCTGACCCCTCTAAACCAAAAATTTGATTTTCAGCCTGCAAGAGCAATCGGAAAGTTAGTAACGCATGTTCCACGTGCGTGAGACAAGCGGTAGGTAATTTATGGCACGATAAAAATTCCATCAACTTCAGCACCATCACCGTTATCGGGTGGAGATGCGGGAGAAATAATGCGGAAGTATTCATACGTACCGGGCGGCACGACCCCATCCAACTCCAGGGCAATGCCAGTGGAGTTGTACATAAATGATGCATCCACTACAAGGTTATCAGTTTCATCACTCACACCAATAGTGTTCATGTTCATGCTCGCGTTGGTGTCTGGAGTGTCACTATCAAGTCCCCAATTGAGTATTGGATACCAATTCCTGCCGTCGCTAACCTCGAGGATGACACAATCCATCCAGATACCAGGGTTGGTTGGATTCGCGGGATCCGGGCTTGCTTGCGGCCATTCATAATAGATCATATCCCAACCGGGATGTCCACCTACAACTAAAGCCGAACTCAATTGGATGGTCAAAACACTATTTGCTTGAACAATATATATATTACTATCTGGAACTATTCCAATTTGAGGCGGAGTTATGCCAGGAATAATAAGCGTATCGGTATCGGTTGCGGCGTTGTTGCCCGGGGCTGTTTCCGTTATGCCCACCGGCGGGTTGATTACAGCGGCGCTGGTGAGGGGTCCATTGGGAGAGGAAATCACCGTGCCGGATGCAACATAGGTTACCGATGACCCAGCGGGAATATCGACGAGATGGTCGATGTTCCCAGTGCCATTTGCGGGACAAGCGGCACCCGCGGATGCAAAACAACTCCAGGAAATATTGCTGAGATTCGCTGAAAAATTAGCTGTCACCTTTGCACCGATCACACCCGATGGTCCAACCGGATTCGAGGCGACAATCGTGTATTGGACGGCGCGACCCGCATCATAATCGGTGGCACCGTCTGTGATCGTGATACCCAGGTCGGCTTGAGGCAGCGGGGTATTGGTTGGTGATGGAGTGGATGTTGGCGTATGGGTAGGCGTAAATGTTGGCGTGATGGTGGGCGTGTTGGTCCGTGTCGCCGTATTGTTTGGTGTTGAAGTTCTGGTCGCCGTGGGTTTCTTCGTGGGCGTGGCGGTCGCTTTAGGCGCGGATGTCGCTGAAGATGCGGGGTTGGCAGTGTTTGTGGAAGTCGCAAGGAATACTATGGATGTCGCGGTCGCGGTGGGTCTGTGCGCAGTAGGGCTGGGATTCAAGCCACGCGTCGCTGTCGGAGGCGGAACGGGTGTGGCGGTGGCAGGGATGCGGGTGGGAACGGATGCGCCCGGAGTCAGGAATACATTCAGCCAGACCGGCTGGGTAAGCACTGAGGAATCAATCGCTTCCACGATTGTATCCGGGCGGTTTGCCAGAAAGTCGCCATTCAGATCGATTCTCGATCCCATATCGGCATTCAGCTTCCAGTTGGGGGCAAGAACGATCGCCCATTGTCCGGCAAGAATCACACACAGGAGCCCGAACAGCAGGATGACCAAAACGATGATCCAGTCACGCCGTTCGCGCTCGCTAACTCTCATTTTGAACGTCCGTTGACCGGCAATTGTACAAAGACGGTTGTGCCGGGATTCCTTGTTTCATCGAAGCCGGGACTTTCCAGCCAGATCTGCCCATGATGAGCATTGACGATGCCGCGCGCAATCGCGAGTCCCAGACCAGGTCCACCCCCTTTGAATTTGGTCTTGCCCGAGGAATGCAGAAGCACCTCCCCGGTCTGATAGAACTTCTCGAACACAAGCTGCTGGTTTTGCGGATCGATCCCGATCCCGGTATCCTTGACCGTGATCTCCACCATTGCCTTTGGGACCTGCCGATCGAGAACACGTGCCTCGACGGTTATACAGCCTCCATCGGGCGTGTACTTGATGGCATTGATAATGATGTGATAGAAGAGCTTGTAAAGCAGATCCTTATCCCCGACAATGACCGGTAGATTCAGGTTTTCGGTAGTGAACGTCAGGTTCCGTCCCACGAATGCAGCGTGAAGGGATTCTCGGACCTTTTCAATAACCTCGTGCAATTCCACTTCCACAGGCAGGATCTCAAGCAGGTTGCTGTCGATACGTGAGACATCCAGCATGCTGTCAATGACCTCGACCATGCGGCCGGTGCCTTCGAGAATTCCCTCTGCATATTTGGCGAACTCATTGCGCTGCTGCGCCTTGAACTCCACCATTTGAGCATAGCCCTGGACAAGAGTAAGTGGCGTGCGCAGTTCATGCGCAGCAATCTGGATGAAACGCATCTTGGCGCGATCCATTTGTTCGAGGATCTTGTTCGTTTTTTCCAGTTCGAGTGTACGCTGCTGCAGATGATCGGTCATCTCATCAAAACTACTGGCAAGCATGCCGATCTCATCCCGGCTTTTGATCTCTGTGCGCTTCGTCAGGTCACCACCTGCGATGGCGCGCGAGGTGCGGACCAGTTTGAGCAGCGGCCCGATGATCAGTCGGGACACAAAATAGCCGATCGCGATCACGGCGACCATAGCTACCGCATAGATGAGCACATAATTCCGGCGACTTATATTTCCAGGCTCGGCGACAAACTCAGCCGAAAGTGCCACCGCAAAAACAGCCAGTTGGTCATCAGCAACCTTGAGCGTCCCATAGGCCAGGCTGTAGGGGCGGTTATCTATGTCGATATTCTTGCCTTCCACAACTGTTTGATTCGCCAGGATCGATCGATATTGTTCGACCGGAATGGATATGGTTGTCTGGTAGAGGGCATCCTGTGCTGCAAAGGTCGATGCAATGGCATGTCCGCTTCCGTCATATAAAATAACATCGGCAAGTGAGGTGTTTTTTAGATCGGGCATGATCACATTTAATGAAGTGCCCACCGCAATCGCGCCAATCACCTGTTCATCGAACATAACCGGGATGGCTGTGAAATAATAATAACGTCCATCCACCGGATCGATCGCCAGGGTGCGTTTGGGAAGACCATCTGGATTATTTTCCTTCAAAAGATCATCCACGATGGATAATGTGGAAATTTGGCGCGGCCGCGTGACATCCAACATGGAACCATTGGATTGTCTTATGGCATGCACGAATTCGTGTCCCATCGAGTCGAATACCAGCACGCTTTCGATCTTCGATCTGGCAGCTGCCGGCAAAGCCAGGCGCGAGATATCCACATGGTTCCCCGTGTTGACTGCTTCGCCAAGCCCACGTGTGTAGGAAATCAAAAGTGCTGCATCGATATGATCTTGTTCCTGCTTCGCCATCGTGTCCGAAACGACGCGTCCCGCCTCGACCAACTGGTTTTTAAGCCGCTCCGCCAGGGTACTGGAAACCAGGCGCGTAACTACAAAGGCACCCGTTGCCGCGACAATGAGAGTGAGTAGTAGATAGGGAAGGATGACCTTGAAGCGAATGCTCACATGATGCCTTTCCCCGATTTCGGAGATGGTAGTTCAATTATAAAGAATACCCTGGAAAAAACATCGGAAATTTCAGGATTGATAGCGATTTATAACACTTCTTGCTTTACTGTAAAGCCCCGGAAACACTAAAAACCCCGCGAAACGCAGGATTTTTCTGGGCGCAACCCTGGTGGGTGCTTCGCGAAGGGTCTCGATAGCATCCCCATCGGGGAAAGCCCTGACCCTGGCGCGGAAAGCGCCATGCTCTACCTTGTGGGATGCTACGAAATTCCATAGGATCTCGAGGAAACAAAAGAATCCCGCCTGTAGCGGGACTCTTTTGTGGGCGCTAAGGGACTCGAACCCCTGACCCCTTCCGTGTAAAGGAAGTGCTCTAACCAACTGAGCTAAGCGCCCATACGAACTATTCTTTTATCAGGCATCCGTGACGGAGCGCTCTAACCCACAGCGTGCTACGCGACCAACTGAGCTACTATAGTACCGCGAAGCGGTAAGCGCCCGCGCCGCCCATTATACATCATGTTACACTTAGGATATTAAATCTGGAGGAACCTACATGCGTGTTGTACGATACGAGGCACTGGAGGGCAAGTCCAAGCCCAAATATGGCTGGATTCTCGACGATAAAGTCGGCGAGATCGGCGGGAACATTTTTGGGCGCTATCAACGCAGGGAGGCTGAAACACCCCTGGCAGATGTCAAGCTGCTCGCCCCTACTGAGCCCAGCAAAATCGTATGTGTTGGACGCAATTACGTGGAACATGCCAAGGAATTAGGGAATGAGGTGCCCAGAGTACCCCTGATCTTTCTGAAGCCGCCATCTTCGATCATCCCTAACGGCGGGACCATTCTCCTGCCGCCGCAGTCGGCCCAGGTGGAGCACGAGGCGGAACTTGTGGTGGTCATCGGAAAGCCTGGGCGCAACATCACGGCAGAGCGGGCGAAGAAATTTATCTTCGGATACACCATTGGCAACGATGTCACCGCCCGGGACTTGCAGAAGAGCGACGGACAGTGGACGCGCGCCAAGGGCTTCGATACGTTCTGCTCATTCGGTCCATGGATCGACACGGAGTTCGATCCGGCCGACGCGGTCGTGACCTGCCGGGTCAACGGCCAGATGCGCCAGATGGCATCCACGCGCGATATGGTGTTCAACGTGGGAACCCTGATCGCCTTCATCTCCTCGGTGATGACCCTGGAGCCCGGCGACCTGATCTTTACCGGCACACCTGCAGGTGTGGGTGAATTGAAGAATGGTGATGAAGTGGTTGTAGAGATCGAAGGACTCGGGGCTTTGAAAAACCCGGTACAGGCTGAAAGCAGATAGGATTAACGTGGTGCGCCGCAGGTGACGGCGGCTTAAGCTATAGACTAATCCCCCAAACGAAACGATTGACGTTCCTCTCCTTCCCTGTAGGGTCTCAAGGCGAACGCGGACCAGGTCTCATTGACCGAGATCAGGTTAATCCATTTCAACTCCAGGGCTTGCAAACTCTCCCAGCCTTTATCGCGGGTCAGATCTGTTTGGATCTTTGATGTTCCCTTGGGAAACGAGATCCACAAAATGGAAGTTGGGTTTAATGCCTTTGCAGCTTTGGGAGCGAGTACCTTTAGTTCCGCTTTGGTCCTGACGAAGATCTGCACCCAATCGAACTTTCCATTCAGCTTTTGGGAAATTTCCTGATCGTGTTCAAGTTCCTGAAAATAATCCCCGGGGGAGTTAATGATCGCGGCGCGCAGGCCGGGCGCTAATTTCATCTTTTTTGCGAGAGAACCTTCAGCCATTTTAGAGATTCCTCTGTCCCTTTTTTGCCTTTAAATGCCAGACATCCATTTCACCTTTGCCTTTCACCGGAATCAGCCCGATGTGTTCACATTCAAAATCGTCCTTGACCAGTTCGTAGGTGGCGCGGGTGATCTGGATTTTACCTCTGGAACCATGGCTTTCCATGCGACTGGCGATGTTAACCGTATCGCCCCACAAAGCATAGAAATATTTTTTGCGCCCGATCACACCGCCGAGAAGTGATCCGGAGTTCAAACCGATCCGAATTTCAATGGGATACTGGCCACCGAGCAGATCTTCGTCCCTGACGCAGTCGAGCATATCCAGTGCCAGTTGGGCGAGGACGGTGGCATGATCCGGCCTGGGAGTTGGGACACCGGCCGCCACCATGTATCCATCACCGGCGACCTGGATCTTCTCCACGCCATATTTATCCACAAGCTCATCGAAGCGCGAAAATAATTCGTCGAGCATATCCACGACTTCGTGAGGAGCAAAACGCGCCGAGATCGGCGTGAAATTTACGATATCGGCGAAGAGCACGGTCGCAGAACTGAATTCCTCCGCAATGGTTTCGTTGCTCTGTTTTAATTGCTCGGCGATCCGTTCGGGCAAAACGTTATACAGGAGCTTGTCTGACTGGTCGCGCTGTGCCTGAATGGTGTATTTTTGAAGGAAATCCCGGCGTGTATAACGTTCGAGGGCATAGCTGGCAAACATGCCAATGACGTTGCCACCCAGGAAGAAAAAGTTATGCATTGTGAATATGACGATGCCCGTTTCCGTTGTCAACAATTGCTTCATGACAATACTGGCAAATTCATAGCCCGCCATGATCGCCAGATTGGCAATGATCGCATACCAAAAACGCAGACGTGACAATCCATATCCCCACATCGAGACCAGGATCAGCCCGGTGAAATAGAACCGGTTTCCAAATTCCACTTCGCGCGTGATCGATATCATGGTGACAATCCCCAAGCCCGAGATTGCGACCACAATCCCCATCAGCATCTGGATATATCGTTGAAAAAATTCCGTATAGGATGCAAGAAGCGCAAAGACGATTACTGGCGCAATAATAGCGTAGCGAATGAACCAAACAATGTTCTTCGAGAGGGGAACAGCATAAATATCAAGAATCCCAAAGAGTGAAAACAGGAACAGCCCCAGCACCAGCGCCAGGCGCGTGGTGTCAACAGTATTCACATGGTAATCCTGACGAAACTGTTCTTCGATTTCCTCAGGGAATCGAAGTGTGTCTGCATAGGGGTAAAGCCAGTCAAACATTAGTAGGTGCTATCAAGTATTCGGCAAGTCCAACAATAAAACTTCAGCCAGCAGCCTGGAGTTTACATTCCGTTCCATTTTTTCAAGGGTACTTTCCAGGTCACGGACGACGAGTCGTGCCGAGGAGAGATCCATGCGTTGTGAGATATCCTCGATCTCCAGGTTGCGATCCAGGTTAACCAGCGGAGTCTCAGCCTGCGCCGTGCGCAACATCACGTCCCGCCAGTACGAAAGCCAGATCAGCATTACCCGCCGCATCGAGTCCTTGTCTTTTGCCAACTTATCGGCATAGGAAAACTTTTCCACGCGCGAGGCAGTGATCAAGTTTTGCAGGTCGTTCAATCGTTCCTCACGTTCAGTCAGCAGGGTCTCGCTTTCGAGCAATCGACGCGCATATCCAAACCTGCCACCAGAGATGTGGGCAATCAACTTCGACTGGTTGGCTTCGAACCCTTTTTCTTCAAGGGCTCCCCGTACTTCCTCGATGCCGAGCGGTCGAAGCCTGAGCACTTCACAGCGGGAGACAATGGTCGGCAATAATTGTTCCGGGTTGTCTGCTGTGAGGATCAGCACCGCGTAGGATGGCGCCTCTTCGAGTGTCTTCAGCAGCGCGTTCGCGGCGGAGTCATTTGCCTCCTGAAAACGCAGGAATAACGCCACGCGATAGTTCGCCGCGTAGGGCTTGAGCGTCAGCGTGCGCCTCGCCTCGCGAATCTGATCGACCTTCATGGTCCCGCCTTCGGCATCCGCCCGGATCACCATCAGATCGGGGTGCTGCATGGATGCGATCTGCCTGCAGTTCCGACATTCACCGCAGGGAATTCCTGCTCCGGCGGGAGTCTCGCAATTCAACGCCTGAGCGAAACGTAACGCCAGGGTACGGCGGCCCAGCCCGGGAGGTCCCGCGAAAAGATACGCATGCCGCATCGTCCCACGCACAACATGCTTCTTCAACATGTCTACAGCCCACTCATGGCCGATCAGGTTCCAGTTCTCATTCATGAGGTTTAGTCTTTGCCTGAACGAAGACGTAAATACGATTCATATCGTTCGGGGTGGATTTTACCTTCAATCAACGCCGCACGCACCGCGCAACCCGGCTCGTGTGTATGAGTGCAATCGTTGAACTGGCAGTGCTGCACAAGCTCGCGCAGCTCCGGAAAATAGCCATCGATCTCCTCGGGCTCGGTGTCCCACAATGCCAGCGATTTCCAACCCGGTGTATCGGCAACGTAGCCTCCACCTTTCACCGGAAACATTTGCCGCGTGACCGTTGTATGTTTGCCCTTGTTCATCGCACTGCTGATCTCATTCACTGCCAACCCTAACCCGGGCTGGATGGAATTCAGCAGACTCGATTTGCCAACACCGCTCGGACCTGCCAGCGCGCTCACCTTGCCTGTCAGAATGTTTTGTAGTTCTTCCAGGCCTGCGTTCTGTTTGGTGGACGTGTACAGCACACGATAGCCTATCGATTCATAGACGCCGAATATTTTTTGAGGGTCATCAACGAGATCGATCTTGTTTGCAACAATGACCGCAGGCACATTTTGTTTTTCGGCAATGACCAGATAACGGTCCAACATTTTCAGTCTGGGATCGGGGTGTGCGCATGCAAACACAAACACTGCCTGATCCGGATTTGCCAGCAGGACCTGCTGATAATTACCCTGGGGTCGCGGGTCAAGGCGAACGATGGCGCGCTTCCGTTTTTCGACCTCTTCGATCACCCCGCTCCCATCTGCGAATACCGTAACGCGGACTTTATCCCCAAGGGCAGCGATTTCTCCGAGGGCGCGGCCCTTTTTGAGCTTGCCGCGCAACCCACAAACGGCAAAGCCCTGTCCGGTCTCGACGGTAAAGAAACCGGACTGGGCTTTGATGATCAAACCTGTATGGGTTGTTTCACTCACAAATCTATATATCCTGCTCCGTGCATGTTCTCGAAAATCCCGCGCCGCAGACGGCGAGGGGAGCATTGCATCTTATGGTTTTGGCGTTTCGGTGGGAATGCCTCCAAACGGAGTCGGTGTTTCCGTGACGCCGAAATTGGACTCGAACCAGTACAGTGTCTGGGGTCCACCCAGGTAATAGGATTCGACAATACGCTTGAAGACCGGCGCGGCCCAATCGGAGCCTTCGCCCTGGTTTTCCAAAACAACTGCGATAGCAATATCGGGCAGACCGGTCGAGTCGGCTGCCAGGGTATAACCTGCGAACCAGGCATGCGGCAGTCCGGAACCGGATTCGGCTGTACCCGTCTTGCCTGCCACCGGGATGCTGAGTCCGCGCAAGCGGAAGTTTGCCGTGCCGCGCGAATCCTGCACGACGGCGATCATTGCCTCTTTGATCGTCTCCATGCGGAAGGGCTGAATGGGAAGCGTTCCCTGCGCCTCGGGTTTGAAGACCGTCAGCGGATCGCCACCTTCGACGGGCTCAATTTTCTCCACCAACTGCGGGCGGAACAAGGTGCCGCCATTCCCAAGGGCAGCCATGAACCTCGCCACCTGCAGCGGCGTGACCTGGACCGTCCCCTGCCCAATTGCCTGGTTTACCACTTCGACCGGATCATCGTTCGGATCGTTGATCTGGCCCGCATTCTCCTCGATCTGTCCAATACCGGTCACTTTGCCAAGACCGAACGCGCGTGCCATGTTGGCAATGTCGTTGGAGCGATCGTTTTGATAGAGAGTGTATCCAATATCCCAGAAGAAGGGATTGCAGGAGCGCATCAAGCCTTCCGGTAAAGTCAAAAGACCGGAAGGTGTACTATCGGATGTATTACATTCCTTGCCCGCGGCGAGCCTGTCCTGGCAGTGCTGATACGTCCAATCGTGGCGGACGCGATCGGGTAACTTCGTCCAGTTGTACTGGCAGTCAAACGGCGTGTCCTTAGTGTAGAGTCCGCTTTCCATGCCGGCAGCCATGGTAATGATCTTGAACACTGAGCCCAGGGGATACTGTCCCTGGGCAGCACGGTTCAACAGCGGCGAATCGAATCGTTCATTCAACGCCGCGTACAGGGCGCCCGCGTTTGGATTCCCGGCAGAGAACATGTTGGAATCAAAACCGGGCGAGGTTGCCATGGCAAGCACGCGACCCGTATCCCGTTCCAGGACCACCACGGCGCCGGTAAATCCCACGATCGCTCGCTGGGCGTTCTTCTGCAGGTCGCGATCGATCGTCAGGTAGACCGAATCTGCAGCTTTGGGAGCACTTTCGCCGACGCGGGTTACGATCGAGCTGTCAGCCGGGTTGATCACATAGAGGGCGCCACCGTGTTGACCGGCGAGATAATCCTCCGCCCAGGCTTCAATACCTGATGCACCGATGACCTCACTCCCCTGATAGCCGCGCCGGCGATATTCATCCAGGTTTTCTTCACTAATGAAAGAGGTATAACCGACAACGTTGGAACCGACGCCTTGTTCAAAATAATAGCGGGAGTTGTAGGGTGTCCACTCCAGCCCGCTGGGATTGATCGACAGGATCCGGTCTGCCTCATCCGCAGAGGCTTCACAAAGGGGAATGGGAAACTGGGGGGGCGTATTGAAAATTTGATCCGCCAGTGCTTCGATGCTGTTCCCACACAAATTGCGGACTTCTGCAAGAAGTGTACCCTGGCTTTCCTCGGTTACATTTCCCGGGATGATGCTGAAAGCATAGGCGTCAGATTGCGCGGCAAGGACATCGCCATCGCGATCATAGATGTTGCCGCGCGAGGGGATGCTGTAATCCATACGCAACACGTTTCCACCGGTCAGCTCAGGAAGAATGAGACCCGCATCCCAGTTCAATTTCCAGGCATTGTTTTCGAGTGCAAACTTGGCGACCATGTCGCGGTCAATATCACCAACCAACGCGGTGTGATAGGTAATGTGAAACGAGACTTCGGAAGAATATGGATTGACCAGGGAAGAAAGGATTTGATAATCAAACATTCCCGCACTCATTGTATTGATCGCGTCGCGATTGCGCAGGGCAAAATCCTCCAGCTTGATTGAATCCTGTGCAATCTTGCTGAGCATGGCATACATGGCGTTGTAATCATCGGCTTTGAACGCGTCGAGGTAAGCGCTCAGTGCAGCATCCGCGCTGGGTGCAGATTCAATCGTCACCGGTGGCGGCGGAAGTGATGTATCGGTGGCATTGGGAGGAAATAAGCCAGTGCCCCCACCAGAACTGCAGGCGCTCAAAAAAGCCAGGATGGCAAGGATGTTTAACCAACGAAGAAATTTCATGCTTTGCCTTTCAAGTTCCGACGACGGGAGTCGCCGGACTCCGGTTTACATTTCACGGTTCAATATTGCTTTTGATACCGGACACTCATAATCCAATAAATTCTGACAATTGCGGGGCACGTCTACATCAGGTGCAATACCTATCTCTCGCAGCACACGCGTAACGTGACATAACGGAAGTCCCATCACGCTGGCGTAACAACCATCCATGCCCGCAACCGGATGGAATTCCGGATGCTGAATCGCATAGGCGCCAGCCTTATCGAGCGGATCGCCCGTCGCCACGTAAGCACGAATCTCCTCATCGGAGTAAGCGCGCATCGGCACATCGGTCACGCACAGATCCTTGCGCAGGAGTCCATCGCTCGCTCGAAGCAGGGCAATACCTGTGTAGACCTGGTGTGTGTGCCCGCGCAAACGCCTCAACATCGCGACCGCTTCGGCGTCATCTGCAGGTTTACCCAGGATATCTGAACCATCTACAACCGTGGTGTCGGCTGCGAGAACGATCTGGTCCGCATCTGCATGAACGGCACGCGCCTTGGTTTCGGCGAGTCGTAAGACGTAATCGGATGGGTTTTCGTTCGCAAGTTGACTCTCGTCCACGTCCGCAACCGAAACGATAAACGGTAAGCCTGTAAGGGCAAGTAGT
>Ga0065705_10104317_pt1 | contig 21417 bp, 23 predicted proteins | sample SwibulcommuniRL2_FD_59092 | JGI IMG/M metagenome (GOLD analysis project Ga0065705, IMG submission 59092) | Bulk soil microbial communities from switchgrass field near Rose Lake, East Lansing, Michigan, USA - RL2 Bulk Soil v2 (version 2) | ecosystem: Environmental > Terrestrial > Soil >...
ACCGTCGCGGTGGTCGTGCCGTCGCCGGCGATGTCCGAGGTCTTGCTCGCCACTTCGCGCACCATCTGCGCGCCCATGTTCGCCAGGGGATCCTTGAGATCGATCTCCTTGGCGACGGTCACGCCGTCCTTGGTGATCGTGGGTGAGCCAAATTTTTTGTCGAGAACGACGTTGCGGCCCTTCGGGCCGAGGGTCACCTTGACAGCGTCGGCCAACTGGTTGACGCCGCGAAGAATCGCCTGTCGCGACTCTTCGCCGTAAATAATCTGTTTTGCCATCGTGTGCTCCTGTTTATAAATTCCTGCCCGCCTTCGCCAAGGCTATGGCGGGTCCGCCATAGCGCGGCTGCGCCGCGCGGCGGCGGACGCTACTACTTCTTTTTCCCGCTGCCCGAGTCGATCACGGCCAGGACTTCGTCCTCGCGCATGATGAGGTATTCCTCGCCGTCGAGCTTGATCTCCTGTCCCGAGTACTTGCCGAACAGAATGAGATCCCCGGCTTTGACGTCCAGGGCGATCCGGCCGCCGTCGTCCTTGACCTTGCCGTTGCCGACGGCGACGACTTTGCCCTGCTGCGGTTTTTCCTTGGCGGAGTCCGGGATGATGATTCCGCCGACTTTCTGTTCCCCTTCCTCGATGCGCTGAACGAGGATGCGGTCGTGTAGCGGTCTAGCGTTCATAGGTCGCTCCAGCTGATTGAGTGAATAACGTGTTTTCCTTGACGTTCAGGACAACTTTTGGCGGCGCGCCGCGCCAGTCCCCCTCGGCCGATGTCTGGGGCATAGGCGGCGTTTAGCACTCGCCTTACAAGAGTGCTAATTTAGTCAATCTCTTTTGGCGCTGTCAAGGGGCGACTGCTAACTGGGTGGTAGCGAGTAGCTCGTAGCTGGTAGCGAGCAGGTTGTCGCAGGTTCGAGCAAGTTTCCTGATACCAGCTACTCGCTACCCCCTACCACCTACCACCGAGCAAGCGTTCAAGGCCTTCGCTTAATCCTCAGCTCGACGATCTTCCGGCTCAGGGTGTTCCGATGCACGCCGAGCGCATCGGCGGCCTTCGACAGGTTGCCGTCCGACTCGGCCAGCACTTTGGCGATGAACCGGCGCTCGAATTCGCGGGACGCCTCGGGAAAGCGCACGCCCCTCTCGACCATTTCGTCAATCAGCCGTTCGAGTTTTTCGTTCATCCGTCACGGTCCGTCATCATTCGAGGTCCAGGCCGGTCAGGAGCTGGAACGCCTGGATGTACTTCTCGCTGGTGTTCTTGATGACGTCGTCGGGCAGGCTCGGAACCGGCGGCTGCTTGTTCCAGCGGATCGACTCCAGATAGTCGCGCACGAACTGTTTATCGAAGCTGGGCTGCGGGCCGCCGGGCATGAAGATGTCGCGCGGCCAGAAGCGGGAGGAATCGGGCGTCAGCACTTCGTCGATGAGAATGATCTCGCCGGCATCTGGGCCGTCGACGAGCCGCCCGAACTCGAATTTCGTGTCGGCGACGATGATGCCCCGGTGCTCGGCGTGCGCGGCGCCGCGCGAGTACAAACGCAGCGTCATATTGCGCAGACTTTCGATCGCCTCGCGTCCGACGATCTGTCCGGCTTCGTCTTCGCTGATGTTGACGTCGTGTCCCGTGGTGGCTTTGGTGGCCGGCGTAAAAATCGGCTCGGGCAGCCGGTCTGATTCGCGCAGTCCGGCCGGCAGCCTGATGCCGCAGACCGAGCCGCTCTGCTGGTATTCCTTCCACCCTGAGCCGGAAAGATAGCCGCGCGCGACGCACTCTATCGGAAAGGGCTCGGTCTTTCTGACGAGCATCGACCGCCCGCGTAGATCCTCCGCATAGGGCCGTGTGCTCGCCGGATAGTCGTCCACGCGAGTCGAGCGCATGTGATTCGGTACGATGTCGGCCGTTTCGCCGAACCAGAACGCCGAGAGTTGCGTCAGAACCTTTCCCTTGTCCGGAATGCCGGAGCCCAGGACGTAATCGAACGCAGAAATGCGATCGGTCGCGACGATCAGGAGAACGCTGGGGTCCTCCGGGAACGCGTAGATGTCGCGAACTTTGCCCTGGTTATGGCGTGTGAGACCGCTAAAGGCGGTTTCAAGGATGAGCGACGACGCAGGCAATAGTAATCCTCAGCAAATGGCGAAAAGCGCTCATCTTATCGGGGACGTCGACAGGCCGCAACCACAACTAATGCGTTCTTGGCATTCCCTGCAACCCCCCTTATAGTAGACGCGCCGCTCTCCCCTGGGACTCATGCGCAAATCGCTTCGCACGGTTGTCATTGTCGCGCTCTCGGTCGGCCTGCTCGCCATTTTCCTTCGCGGCGCGCATCTCGACATCGTCTGGGCGGAGATTCGGCAGGCGAACGCGTGGCTGCTTGCGCTCTCGGCGGCCATCACGGTGCTGACGATGGTGCTGCGCGCGCTTCGGTGGCAGTACCTTCTGGAGCCGATCGGCCATGCGCGCTTCGGTTCGGCGTTTCGCACGACGACGATCGGCTTTGCTGCCAGCGCCGTGCTGCCGGCGCGGGCCGGCGAGGTGATTCGCCCGTTTCTGCTGGCGCGCCAGGAGGGGCTGAGTGCGACCGCCACCTTCGCGACGATCATCATCGAGAGGGTGCTCGATGCGGTGACGTGCGTGTTTCTGCTGGCGTCCTACGTCCTGGTGTTCGATTCGGGCATGGACCGCGCAGATCGCCGTCTGTACTGGCTGGTCGAAGTCGGCGGCATCGTTGTGGGCGCCGGCGCGTTGGCGGTACTCGGTGCGATGTTCGTGGCGGCGCGCGATCCGGCGGCGGCGGGGCGCTGGGCGTTCAAGCTGGAGCACCTGCTGCCCGGGAGGCTCACGCACAAGCTCGCCGCCGTGCTGTTGAAGTTTTCCGAGGGCCTTGCGGTGGTGCGGACGCCAAGACGGCTGTTGCTTGCGTTGGCCTTATCGCTTCCGCTCTGGGTGTCGATCGGCTGGGGTATCTGGTGCGTCACGACAGCGTTTGGCATCAACCTTCCGTTTACGGGTACGTTTCTCCTCATCGCGCTGCTGATCGTCGGCGTGTCGGTGCCGACGCCCGGCGGCGTAGGGGGCTTCGAGGCAGCCATGCAGATAGGGCTGACATCCTTTTATGGCGTGCCCAACGATCGCGCGGTGGGCGCGGCCCTGGTGCTGCACGCGGTGTCGCTCCTGCCGACGATCGCGCTCGGGTTCGTGTTCGTGATTCAGGCCGGCCTCGGGTTCGGCGGGATGCGCAATCTCGCGCACGTCGCCGCCGAGGGCAAACCTTGAACAAGATCTCCTGTGTTGCTTGGTACTGATGAATGAAGTGTCCCTATTGTGCTCATCTCGGCGATAAGGTCGTCGACTCGCGCGAAAGCCGCGAGGGCGAGGTTATTCGCCGCCGACGCGAATGTCTCGGTTGCGCCAAGCGCTTTACCAGCTACGAACGGATCGACGAGATCCCGTACATGGTGGTGAAGAAGGACGGCAGCCGCGAGCGCTTCGAGCGCCAGAAGCTCGTCGCGGGACTCCTGAAGGCGTGCGAAAAGCGCCCGGTCAGCGTCGCGTCGCTCGAGGCGGTTGCCGACCGCGTGGAAACCACGCTGCAGGAGCGATCGGAGAAGGAAATCACCACCCACGAGATCGGCGCGTTCGTCATGCAGGAACTGAAGAAGCTCGACAAGGTCGCGTACGTCCGTTTCGCGTCCGTTTACAGGCACTTCCGCGACATCGGCGAGTTCATGACCGAGTTGAAGGATCTGCTGAACGCCAAGGAATGAGACAGGGCTGACCATGGTGCCGCCGCGCCGGTCGTTGCGCGACAATCCGCGGCTCATCCTGGCAGGCATGCTCGTCCTGCTTGCCGCGCTGGCGGGGATTGTCGCGCTGGCGAATCGATCGGCCGGACTCTCTCCCGACTTTCTCACCGAATTCGTCCTCTACGGGTTGTGGGCGGCCGACCTCACGATCCTCCTCGGCCTCACGTTCGTCCTCGCGCGCAACGTGATCAAGCTCATCGTCGAGCGGCGCCGCGCGCTGCCGTTCGCGCGCTTCCGCGGGAAGCTCGTGGCGGTGCTGCTCGGCATGACGCTCATTCCCGCTGTGCTGGTCCTGCTCGTGGGCAGCGAGCTGATACGCAACAGCGTCGATCGCTGGTTCAACGCGCCGGTCGAGGAAGTGCTCACCGCAGCCGATCTGATAGCGAGCGACTACTACCGCGATCGTCAGGTGCGGGTGACGGCCGACGCCCAGAGAATGGCAGGTGTGCTGGTAGGAGCGGCATTCGACGGCGCTGACGTCGCAGCGGTGCGCGATCGGATTCTGCCGGAGGTGACGCAGGGACGCGTGAAGATGGTCGAAATCTATCGCGTGGCGCCTGGTACGCAGGCTCCCGAAGCGACGCCTTATGTCGCCATCGCCTCGCCCGAGATGCCGCGCGGCTACGCTCCGGCGGTGGCCGATCGCATGGCGGCGCGGGCCGCGGTTGGAGAAGTAGAGCCGCCGACCCCGGAGCAGCTGCCCGGCGGTGGCGAGCTCATCCGCGCCGCCGCGGTCGTGCGTCGCGGGAGTGCCGCTCAACCGGTGGCCGTCGTCGTCGCGAGCGACTTCCTTGTCGGGGATCTGGCCGGGCGGGCGCGGCGGATTCAGGATGCCTACGAGGACTACAGCCAGCTGCGTGTGCTGCGGCAGCCGCTCGCGGGCGTTTACCTGTCGTTCTTCCTGATGATGACGCTCATGATTCTCGTGGGCGCGACGTGGATGGGCTTGTATCTGGCGAAGCGGATCACCGAGCCCGTGCAGCGTCTGGCGACCGCTGCCCGCGAAATCGAGGCCGGGCACCTCGACTATCGTGTCGATCGGGAGACGGTGAGCGACGACGAGTTCGGGTCTCTCGTCGAAGCGTTCAACAGTATGGCCACCGAAGTGGGGAAGAGCCGCAGGCGGCTGGAACGCTCGACCGTCGATCTCGAGCGCAAGCATCTGGAGGTCGAAGGGCGACGGCGCTACATCGAGACGATTCTCGAACGGATTGCCACGGGCGTCGTGTCAATCGATGCATCGGGAGCCGTGAGCACGCTCAACCGGGCGGCGATGCGGTTGCTCGACCTCGGGCCTTCGGCTATCGGTCAGCAGGCGTCCGAGGTGTTTGAACGCGACGATCTGCAGCCGTTTGGCGCGCTGCTTCGCGCCGCGGGGACGGGCAAAGCGGAACCCTCGGCGCAGGAAGTCGCGCTGATGCGTGATGACCGGGAGCTTCAACTTGCCGCCGTGGCGACGGCGTTGCGGGGTACTGAAGGTTCGGACGGGCTGGTGCTCGTGGTGGACGACATGACGCCGCTCATCCGGGCGCAAAAGACCGCGGCCTGGCGGGAAGTGGCACGGCGTCTCGCGCACGAGATCAAGAATCCGCTGACGCCGATTCAATTGTGTGCCGAACGCATCCGGCGCCACTTCAGCAACGCCGCGGAACCTGCGCACGCCCTCGTCGAAGAATGCACGTCGACCATCGTGGGAGAGGTCGATTCGCTGAAGGCGCTCGTGGACGAGTTCTCGCAGTTCGCGCGCATGGCGCCGCCGCGCGTGACGCCGACCGACCTCCACGTCATCCTCAGCGAAGCCCTGGCGCTGTACGACGGGCTTCTGGGCGAGGTCCGCTTCGTGCGGTGCTTCACCGAGACACTGCCGAAGGTGCGGGTCGACGCCGAGCAGATTCGCCGTGTGGTCATCAATCTCGTCGACAATGCGATCGAGGCGATGAATCGATCGGGTGTCATCACCCTCGAGACACACCATGACGCGAGCGCGTCGCTCGTGCGGCTCGTCGTAACGGACAACGGGCCGGGCATTCCCGCAGCGGAGCGGGAGAAGCTGTTCCTGCCGTATTATTCGACCAAGCGCCGCGGCAGCGGACTCGGGCTCGCGATCGTCCGGCGGATTGTCGCCGAGCACGGCGGGACGATCGAAGTTGGCGACAACGAGCCGCGCGGAACGAAATTCACGATTGAACTGCCATGCTGATGTGCTTGTCCCGACCCAGTGACGCCAAGACGCAGAGAATGATCGTCAACGCAGAGAAGGGCGCGTGACTAGAGCGTCAGTGTTGATAGTAGACGATGAACCTGGCGTGCGGACCGCTCTCAGCGGTGTGCTGCGCGACGAGGGCTACGACGTCGATTCGGTCGAAAGCGGCGAGGAGTGCATCGACCGCCTGGTGCGAGACGTGTTCGACATCGTCGTGCTCGACGTGTGGCTGCCGGGGCTGGATGGTCTCGCCACGCTCGGCCGCCTGCGTCAGATGAAGATCGAATCGCAGGTCGTGATGATCTCGGGGCACGGCAACATCGAGTCGGCGGTGAAAGCCATCAAGATGGGGGCGTTCGACTTCGTCGAGAAGCCTCTGTCGCTCGAGAAAACCGTGCTGGTCGTGCGCAACGCGCTGAGACAGCGGCGTCTCGAGGCCGAGAACCGCGCGCTGCGTGCGAGGGCGGATCGCGCCGGCAGGATGGTAGGCGAGAGCACGATCATCCGCCAGTTGCGCGAGCAGGTCGCGATGGCCGCGCCGACCAACGGCCGCGTGCTGATCTTCGGCGAGAACGGCACGGGCAAGGAAGTGGTGGCCCGGACGGTGCACGCGCTGAGCCGCCGGAGGAATCAACCGTTCGTCGAGGTCAACTGCGCCGCGATTCCCGAAGAGCTGATCGAGAGCGAGCTGTTCGGTCACGTGAAGGGGGCATTTACGGGCGCGGTGGCCGATCGCAAGGGCAAGTTCGAAGCCGCGCAGAACGGCACGATCTTCCTCGACGAAATCGGCGACATGAGCCTGAAGACCCAGGCCAAGGTGCTGCGCGTCCTGCAGGAGCAGGTGACCGAGCCGGTCGGCAGCACGTCGCGGGTGCAGGTGGACGTGCGTGTGCTGGCGGCCACCAACAAGGATCTCCTGGCGGAGATCCGCGCTGGGCACTTCCGCGAAGACCTGTATTTCCGTTTGAACGTCATCCCGATTTTCGTGCCGCCGCTTCGCGAGCGGGCCGAAGACATTCCGCTGCTGGTCGAGCACTTCATCGCGGATTTCGCGCTGGAGTACGGCCGGAGCGCGAAGACGGTCACACCATCGGCGATGACGCGATTGCAGACCTACCGGTGGCCGGGCAACGTTCGCGAGCTGCGCAACGTCATCGAGCGGGTGATCATCATGGCGCCCGGAGACGAGATCAACGAGCGCGATCTGGCGTTTCTTGCGAGCGACTCGGTCGCGGAGAAGCCGGTGGAGGAGCCCGTCGTGCCTTCGGTTCCGCTTCACACGGCGCGCGATCAGTTCGAACGCGACTACATCCTCAGAGAGCTGGCGCACCAGCAGGGCAACATCTCGCGCACCGCCGAAGTGCTTGGCGTGGAGCGAAGCAATCTGTACCGCAAGATGAGGGCGTTCGGCATCGCCCCGAGAAGAATGGAAACCGCGGAGGACAGTGAGGAAGAGGCAGTGTGAAGGAAGAAGGAAAAAGGAAGAAGGAATAGAGAAAAGGAACCGGGTAAGAGAGGAAAAGGGCTCTATTCCGTTTTCCTTCTTCCTTCTTCCTTTTCGAGCCTTTCCTCCAACACTCTGTCCAGGTCTTCCTTTCGAACCTTCAACCGTCTCGCCGGGTCGGGCGGCAGGGCGTCCGCCGGGACGAGGCCCACAATTTCACTCTCGAGGATACGCACCCCGTCGGCCGAGGCTTCGCGCGCCACGGCGTCGAAGACGGCTGTCATCGACGTCTCTTTGTAGTTGGTGAGGTTCATCGACACCTGCACGATGCCGCGATGCTCGAGCTGGACGCCCATCGCCTTGAGAAACGGGAGACCGCCGTTGCTCGTCCGGATGACCGACGCAATCCGCTTTGCCACACTCGTCCGGTTGGAAGCCAGATTGATGTTGTAGGCGATGAGAATCTGTCGCGCGCCGATGGCGGTCGCCCCGGCGCTGGGGTGGGGCCGATCGGGTCCGAAATCGGGTCGCCATTCCGGCTGCTTCATCCGGTGGGCGAGCCCGTTGAGGCCACCTCGCCGCACGTCTGCGAGATTCCGGCGCTCATCGGTCGCGGCGGCTTCTTCGTACAGGAACACCGGCAATCCGAACTTGTCCGATACGCTCCTGGCGACGTCCTTCGCCAGCCGCACGCATTCATCCATGTCCGTGCCGTCCAGCGGCACGAACGGGACGACGTCCACGGCGCCGATCCGAGGGTGCACGCCTTCGTGGGTTCGAAGATCGATCGACGCGATGGCGGTCTCGACGAGACGCTGTGCAGCGTCGCGCACCGCTGAGGCCTCGCCGGCAAAGGTGTAGACAGACCGGTTGTGCGATGGATCGGAAGACTGATCGAGCAGGTGCACACCAGGCGCCGCGATCGAGGCGGCGATCGCCGCGATGACGTCGGCACGGCGGCCTTCGCTGACGTTCGGTACGCACTCAACGAGCGACATGGGCCCCTTGTATCACAGGTCGTTCTGCCTCATAATTTCGGCGCAAGCGTCGGAAGACAGCAATCCCTCATTCTGACAATTCGACGTCAGTACTATGTCCGACCCGCTCCGCACGAACCTCAACGCCATGGCGCCGTCCACAGACGGAGGCGCCGAGCGCGACGCCAAAATCGAAAGCCTGCTCATCGCGGGCCTGGACCACTACTTCGCTGCCGACTACGCGCAGGCAATCGACGTCTGGACCCGTGCGCTGTTTCTGGATCGCAATCATGCGCGAGCCCGCGCCTACATCGAGCGCGCGCGAAGCGCGATGGCCGAAGAGCAGCGCGAATCCGAGGAGCTCCTGCACAACGGCGTGGCGGCATTCGAGCGAGGCGAAATCGAGGCGGCCCGGCAGATGTTGAACGCCGCGGTGAAGCGCGGCGGCGCGCACGACGTCGCGCTCGCGTTCCTGACGCGTATCGACCGCATCAACGCGGCCACGCCGGCGGCGCCGGCGCCGGTCGCCGCCCCCTCGAGGCTTCCGTTCCGTCCGCGTCCGGTTGTCGCGTCCCAGTCGGTCTCGCCTTGGCCGTTCGTCGCGCTCATCCTGGTGCTGTTGGCGGCGACGGTGGTGGTGGTTCGATCGTGGGATCGTCTGCGTACGGCGATGCCGGCCCTGAGCACGGGCGCGGAGGACGGGCTGACGCCGGTGAAGACCGCGGCGGAGCCGCTCATCGTTCCCCGAAGTTCTGAAACCGCGCTCGATCGGGCGCGGTCGCTGTTCGCGTCGGGCCGCCTCTACGATGCGCTGCGCGCGGTCGATCTCGTACGTCCGACGGATCCACTGCGCCCGGAGGCCGACAAGCTGAAGGCGGAAATCCAGCTCGAGCTCCTGGCCTACCAGACCTCGCCTGGCGGAGCGGAGCTGACCAAACCATGAGACAGGCCAGGCGACGATGAAGTGCCCGAAGTGCGGGTATCTGGGATTCGAACGCGGCGATCGATGCCGCAACTGCGGCTACGACTTCTCGTTGGCATCATCTCCATCCGAAGAGTTGGATGTGGTCCTCGATCCCGGTCCCGAACACCTCACCCCTCCGCTCGACCTCGATCGCGTGATCGGCGCGCCCGAGCCCGAGGCGCTCGGCGATCTGCCGTTGTTCGGCGCGTTTCAGTCCGAAGCCGCCCTGCGTGCGGTCGCGGCTCGGCGCGCCGCAGGGTTGGCGACGACTGCCGACGACATGCCGCTTATCAACGCGCCGTCGCGTCCACGTGCGCCGTTGGGCGTGCGCCGGGCGACTGGAGAGGTGCCGCGGGCACGTCCCAGCACGACCAAGCGCCCGGTGCTGGAGGATGACACGCTGTTCGAGCCGGCACCGGTTCCGGTTGCCGTGGTCGGCCCGGCGTTGCACCCCAAAGCGTCTGCTACCACCAGCGATCTCCCAGCCTCGCCGGTGAGGCGGATCACGGCGGCGCTGGTCGATGTGGCCCTCCTCTCGGCTGTCGATTCCGTTGTCGTCTACTTCACGCTGCGGCTGCTCAGCCTGACGACGTCGGAACTCTTCGAGTTGCCGTTTCTCCCGCTGGCGGCATTCTTTCTGCTGCTCAATGGCGGGTACTTCGTTGCCTTCACGACGGTCGGCGGGCAGTCGATCGGCAAGATGGCGCTCGGCATCAAGGTCGTCAGCGAGGAAGAAAGCTCCGTGTCGGTCGGCCGCGCCGCGCTTCGCACCCTTGCGTACATCGCATCGGCGCTGCCGCTCGGCGCCGGCTTCCTGCCTGGGGTCATCAGCGCCGATCGGCTCGCGTTGCACGATCGACTGGCCCACACTCGCGTCGTTCGCCCATCCTCGATGTAGTTCCAGCTGCATGCGCCGGCTCGCGGTCTTTATCTGCAGTTTTGGGTACATTGGCTTTGTTCCCTTTGCGCCAGGCACTTTTGGCTCTGCCGCCGGCGTGGCGATCTATCTGGTGGCGAGGCACAGCCCGGCTCCGTTTCTCCAGCCGCTGCTGATCGCGGGGCTGTTTGCCGCCGGTGTTGCCTTGACGAAAGCGTGCGAGGAAGAGTTGAGATGCACCGACCCTGGCCCGATTGTGATTGACGAGGTCATGGGTATGCTCATCACCGTTTTCATGATTCCGGTGGGGTGGGTGGGGTTGCTGGTCGGCTTTCTCCTCTTCCGCGCGCTCGACGTGGTCAAGCCGTTTCCCGCCCGTCAGCTCGAGCGGCTGCACGGCGGCCTGGGCGTGATGGCCGACGACGCCATGGCGGCCATCTATGCCAACCTGTTGCTTCGCGGTGCGTACTATCTCGCGCCGGGATGGTTGTCGTGAGAGCAGAGATTGTCGCGGTGGGCAGCGAGATGCTGACGCCCACGCATCTCGATACCAATTCGCTCTTCATTACCGAGCGGCTCAACGAGCTGGGCATCGACCTCCAGGGGAAGGCCGTGGCCGGCGACGACCGCGACGTGCTCAAAGCGATCGTGGCGGATGCGCTGCGGAGAAGCGATCTGCTGATTCTCACGGGTGGTCTCGGGCCGACCGACGACGACCTGACGCGCGATGTTGTCGCCGACCTCATCGGTGAACCGCTCGAATACCACGCCGACATTTTCGAGCGCATCGAGCAGCGTTTTACGTCGCGGGGCCTGCGGACGCCGGCGATCAACCGCCGGCAGGCCATGGTGCCCCGCGGCGCCGCGGTGCTGCCGAACAAGAACGGTACGGCGCCGGGTTTGTGGATTGAGCACGATCGAAAGCTCATCCTTCTCCTGCCGGGTCCGCCGCGCGAATTGAAGCCGATGCTCGAGGCCGTGATCCAGGAGCGGCTGCTCGGGCTCGTGGGGGCATCACGTCTTTTCAGGCGGGTCCTGCGCATCACCGGGCAGAGCGAATCGTCTGTCGAGGAGAAGATGCAGCCGCTGTACGCGAAGTGGCTCGCATCGCCGACCAAGATCGCGACGACGATTCTCGCGTCGCTGGGGCAGATCGAACTGCACCTCACAGCGGTGGCCACGAGCGTGGACGAGGGACAGCGCGCGCTCGACGATGCGGTGACGGAGGTGCGCGCCGCTCTGGGGCACGACTTGTTCAGCACGAAGGGCGAGTCGATGCAGGAAATCGTCGGCGCGCTCTGCCGCGCGCGGGGATTCAGAATTTCTGCCGCCGAATCGTGCACCGGCGGCCTGGTCATGGCGCGGCTCACCGAGGTGCCTGGAAGCTCGGACTACGTCGATCGCGGCGTCGTCGTCTACAGCAACCAGTCCAAGACAGACCTCCTTGGGGTGCCCGCCGACCTGATCGCGCAGCATGGAGCGGTCAGCGAACCGGTTGCAGAAGCCATGGCGAGCGGCATGGTGAAGAGAGCGGGCACCGATCTCGCGGTCGGTATCACCGGTGTGGCTGGGCCCGGAGGTGGCACACCCGAGAAACCGGTCGGCATGGTCGCCGTTGCGGCGGCCTGGGCGCGACAGAACGCGATCGAGACGCGGGTTCGCACCTACAAGTTCGTCGGCGGGAGGGAAATGGTCAGGTTCCAGGCGTCGCAGGCCGCGCTTGATATGGTGCGACGGTGGTTAACCGAATCCTAGCGACGAAGCGACTGTTCGTAGCCGCGGATATCGACGACGCCACCAAGGCGCAAATCGAGATTATTTCGCGATCGCTCGGTGACGCGATCGGCTCGCGCACCAGGGCGTCGTGGGTGCGGGCAGATCGCATGCACCTGACGCTGCAGTTTTTCGCGGCCGCCGACGCCGCCCTCGAAGAACGCATCATGGCCGCGCTTGGCGGTGCGCTCGACGCGCATGCCTTCGACCTGTCGTTCGACGGCCTGGGATTCTTCCCCGAGCGCGGCTCGCCGCGGGTCCTGTGGCTTGGCATCCGCAATGGTGAGGCTGAGCTCCGGCGCGTGCAGCAGATCGTTCGAGAACGGCTGGCGCTGCCGCCCGAGCCGTTCACACCCCATCTCACTCTGGCGCGGTTCCGGGAGCGCGTGTCCCGCGGCGCGCTGGGGGAAATTGCCGATTTTCGCGCCCGGGCGGGTCCCAGCCGGATCGATCGTGTAACCTTGTACGAAAGCCGCCTCTCGCCCGGCGGTCCGATCTATTTCCGACTGGCGGAAGCGCCTCTGGGACTGTGACCATCACCACCTTCATCGTGCTCGGGGCCGGGTATCTGCTCGGCTCGATTCCGTTCGCGTACCTGCTGGCACGCCGCCATCGCGGCATCGATCTGCGGCTCGCCGGCAGCGGGAACGTCGGCGCCGCCAATCTGCTTCGGACGACGACGAAAAAGATCGGCGTCAGTGCGATGGCGCTCGACGTCTGCAAGGGTATTGCGAGCGTCCTTCTGGCCCGGCAAATCGATCCCGGTGCGACAGGTCCCGCGGTTGCGGGCATCGCGGCGGTGCTCGGCCACATCTATCCGGTATGGCTCGGGTTCCGCGGCGGCAAGGGCGTGGCGACCACCTGCGGCGTGTTTTCGATTCTCGCGCCACAAGCGACGGCGATCGCGACGGTGGTCTTTCTGGTGCTCGTCTGGTGGACGAGGTACATCTCGCTCGGGTCCGTCGCAGGCACGGTGATCCTCGCGCCGCTCGCCTACGTCATGGGCGGGTCGGATGTGACCGTCATTGCCGCCATCATCGTCGCGGCCATCGTCGTGCACCGGCATCGATCGAATCTGAAGCGGGTCTTCGCCGGCATCGAGCGGCGGATTGGACAAAGCGCATGAAAACGGTCGCGATTCTGGGATCGGGCAGCTGGGGCACGGCCCTCGCCTTTCATCTCGCCAACGCGGGCCATGACGTTCGGCTGTGGGGCAGAAACGCCGAGCTCATCAACGAGATGAAGGCGCGGCGCGCCAACGCCGTCTATCTGCCCGACGTCGTGCTTCCGGCCGGTGTCGTGCCGAGCGCTTCGCTCGAAGAATCGCTGCATCGTGCGGAGATTGTCGTGGCAGCCCTGCCGTCCCACGGGACGCGGGCCGTGATCCGATCGGCGGCGGCGTTCATTCCGCGGCAGGCCCTGATTGTGAGCGCAACGAAAGGCCTCGAGCAGGACACGCTGCTGCGCGTGTCGGAAGTCATCGCGCAGGAAGTCCGAGGCGCGCGGCCGGTCGTCGTGCTGTCCGGACCGAGCTTTGCGATGGAGGTTGCGCGAGGCCTGCCGACCGCAGTGGCCGTGGCGTGCGCCGATCCGGTTCTGGCCGAGGACGTGCAGCGGGAGTTTCGCGCGTCGTACTTCAGGTTGTACGGCAGCACGGACGTGGTGGGTGTTGAGATCGGCGGCGCGTTGAAGAACATCATCGCGATTGCCGCCGGCGTGGTCGAAGGCCTTGGACTTGGACAGAACGCGCTCGCCGCGCTGATTACGCGGGGCCTTGCCGAAATTACGCGCCTCGCCTGCGCGGTGGGAGGGCGGCGCGAAACGCTTGCGGGCTTGAGCGGGCTCGGCGACCTCGTGCTGACGTGTACTGGTTCGCTCAGCCGTAACCGCCACGTCGGAGTGGAACTGGCGCACGGGCGTCCGATTTCAGAGGTCGTGGCCGGCATGAAGATGGTGGCCGAGGGCGTCAGGACGACCGGCGCCGCGCTGGCGCTCGGCCGCAACCACGGCGTCGAGTTGCCGATCACGACACAGATGGCGGAGGTCCTGGCAGGGCATCGCAGCGCCGCCGTCGCCGTGGAAGAACTGATGCTTCGGCCGCAGAAAACCGAACAGGAATCCCGCTAGCCCCGCGAAGCGGCGCGAACAATATATGGGTTTTTTCGATCGTATCCGGGAGGGGCTGTCCAGAACCAAGCAGCAGATCGTCCAGCGGTTCGACGAGCTCGTCATCAGGACGGATGCTCCCGAACGCCGGGGGAAGCCGATTGATGTCGACACGATCGAGGCGCTCGAAGAGCTGCTCATCATGGCCGATATCGGCGTGGCGGCTACCGACCGCATCATCGATGCGGTCAAGCGGCAGACATCGTCCGGCAAGAGCCTTCGCGATTTGGTCAAGGACGAGATTCGCGCGATCTTTACCGGCCTGCCTCGCCCGCCGGCGAACGGACACGTTCCGCACGTCGTGTTGATCGTCGGGGTCAACGGAACGGGCAAGACCACGACCGTCGGAAAACTGGCGCAGCTGCTGAAAGCCTCCGGCAAGAAGCCGCTCGTCGTGGCTGCCGACACCTTTCGTGCCGCGGCGGTCGAGCAGCTCGAGGTGTGGGCCGGGCGTGCCGGCGTGGATCTGATTCGTGCGCGCGAGGGCGCCGATCCGGCGGCGGTGGTGTTCGACGGTATCGCGTCGGGCAAGGCGAAGGGCCGCGATCCAATCCTCGTCGATACGGCGGGACGCCTTCACACGAAGGTGAACCTGATGAGCGAGCTCGAAAAGATACGCCGCGTCGCCGCGCGCGAAGTGACGGGCGCGCCGCACGAAGTATTGCTCGTCCTCGACGCCACCGTCGGTCAGAACGGTCTGAGCCAGGCCCGCGAATTCATGAATGTGGCCGGGGTGAACGGCGTTGTGTTGACCAAGCTGGACGGCACGGCGAAGGGGGGTATTGCCGTGGCGATCGCCGAGGAACTGAAGCTGCCGATTCGTTACGTGGGCGTCGGCGAGTCGATCGACGACCTGATTCCCTTCGACGTCGACGAATACGTTGAGGCGCTGTTTGAGGTGAAGTGGTAGTGGGCGTCTGGCCTCAGGCTTCCGTCTCCAGGCCTGGAGCCCGTCGCCCGAAGCCCGAGGCCTGATGCTCACCGACCTCGAGTACATGAACCGCGCGCTCGACCTGGCCGAGCGCGGTCGGGGCACCACCAGTCCCAATCCGATGGTGGGCGCGGTGGTCGTGAGCCCAGACGGGACGATTGTGGGGCAGGGCTATCACGAGCGCGCCGGCGGACCGCACGCCGAAGTTCGCGCGCTCGACGAGGCCGGCGAGCTGGCGCGCGGGGCGTCCCTCTACTGCACGCTCGAGCCCTGCTGCCATGTCGGCCGCACTGGTCCCTGCGTCGAACGCGTCACGGCCGCCGGCATCGCGCGTGTGGTCGCGGCGACTGTTGACGCCGATCCCCGTGTGAGCGGCCGGGGTTTCGATTTCCTCCGCCAGAAGGGCATCAACGTGGCTATCGGTGCCGGCCGCCCGCGAGCCCTCCGATTGAACCGCGCCTACTTCACCTTCAAAACCAGGCATCGGCCCTTCGTCATCATGAAAGCGGCGACGAGCCTCGACAACATGGTGGCGGCCCGGGCAGGCCAGCGTACCGAGATCAGTTCGGGCGACTCCCGCAGGCACGCGCACGCGGTTCGAGCCGAAGTCGACGCCATCGCGGTGGGTTCGGAAACGATGCTGGTGGACGATCCGATGTTGACCGTGCGTGAGATCCACCGCAGGCGGGCGCTGACGAGGGTCCTGTTCGACCGCCGGCTGCGGATACCGCCCTCGGCGCGCGTCTTCTCGACGCTGGAGGCCGGACCGGTCATAATCGTCACCACGCCCGATAGCATTGAGGCCAGGCCCGATCGCGCGCGCGCGCTCGAGAAGGCGGGCGCAGAACTCGAGCCGATACGTACAGGAGCGCTGGCCGATGCGTTCGCGCGTCTGGGCGAGCGGCAGATCGTCTCGCTCGTGCTCGAAGGCGGCGCATCGCTGCAGTCATCCGCCTGGTCCGAGGGCCTCGTCGATGCGGTCCACCTGTATGTCGCGCCGATGACGCTAGGCGCCGGCGGGGTGCCGTGGATCGACGGCCGTCTCGTATCGGTCGCATCGCTCGCCGATTACCGCTCGATACCGCTCGGCCCGGACACGTTCATGGAAGGCTATGTTCACGGGATTGATTGAATCGGTTGGCGAGGTGGCCGATCTGTCGGCGATAGCCGGTGGCTACCTGCTGCGCATCGCGACGGACCTCGCGGGCGATTTCCGTCAGGGCGAGAGCATCTCGGTGAACGGCGTCTGCCTGACCGTCGTGAAAACGGATCCCGGCTCCTTTTCTGCCGAGATCGGTCCGGAAACGGCGAAGGTGACGAGCCTCGGCAGCCTGCACGCCGGTTCGCTGATCAATCTCGAGCGGGCCATGCAGGCCAACGGCCGTTTCGGCGGCCACCTGGTGCTCGGGCACGTGGACGGCACCGGCACCGTACAGGCGATCCGCCCCGAGGCCGAGTTCACCTGGATGACGATCGGATATCCGGCGTCGCTCGCGGCGTACCTCATTCATCGGGGATCGATTGCCGTCGACGGCATCAGCCTCACCGTGGCGAAGCTCGAGGCGGCGTCCTTCGATGTGCAGATCGTGCCCTTCACCTGGTTGCATACGAATCTGCGGCAGACGCGCGCCGGCGATAGTGTGAACCTCGAGTGCGACATGGTCGGCAAGTACGTCGTGCGCGCACTCGAACAGTTGTCTGTGAGGCGTTCATGAGTGCTCAACTGAAAATCGCAAAGGGCGGGAAGAAGAAGTCGGGCCCGTTCGCCCGCATCGAGGACGCCATCGAGGCGTTTCGTGCCGGAGAGATCATCATCGTCTGCGATGACGAGGATCGCGAAAACGAAGGCGATCTCACCCTCGCGGCCGACAAGGTGACGCCGAAGGCCATCAATTTCATGGCCAAACACGGCCGCGGCCTGATCTGCATGCCGATGACCGGCGAGCGGCTCGACGAGCTCGATATTCCGTTGATGGTGAATCAGAACACCGCCAGGCTCGGCACGGCGTTCTGCGTCACGATCGAAGCGAAGCACTCCACGAGCACGGGCATCTCGGCCAACGATCGCGCAAACACCGTCATGGCCGCGATCGATGCACGGACCAGGCCCTCGGATCTCGCGAGGCCCGGCCACATGTTCCCGCTGCGCGCGCAGCCGGGCGGCGTGCTCGTGCGCGCGGGGCAGACCGAAGCGGCGGTCGACCTGGCGCGCATCGCCGGACTCTATCCGGCCGGCGTCATCTGCGAAATCATGAACGACGACGGGTCGATGGCGCGCGTGCCGGAGCTGACGAAGTTCGCGAAGCGGCACCATCTGCTGATGATCACGATCGCCGATCTGATCAAGTACCGCATGCACAACGAGTCGATGGTGAGGCAGGTGGCCAGGGCGAAGCTTCCCACCGAGTTCGGCGAGTTCGAGGTGCATGCCTTCGAGAATCAGCTCGACAGGCAGACGCACATCGCGCTCGTCTACGGCGAGGTCGGCGACGGCCGCGACATCGTGGTGCGCGTGCACTCGCAGTGCCTGACCGGCGACGTGCTGCATTCGCTGCGGTGCGATTGCGGCGGCCAGCTGAATGCGGCCATGCAGCGCATCGCGGAAGAAGGGCGCGGCATTCTGCTGTACCTGAACCAGGAGGGGCGGGGCATCGGACTCGCCAACAAGATCCGCGCCTACGAGCTGCAGGACCAGGGGCTCGACACGGTCGAGGCAAACGAGAAGCTCGGGTTCAAGGCCGATCAGCGCGACTATGGCATCGGGGTGCAGATTCTCCGCGAGCTCGGCGTGCGCTCGATGCGTCTTTTGAGCAATAATCCGCGCAAACTCGTCGGCATCGAAGGGTACGGCTTGAGCATCTCGGAATGGCTGCCGCTGGAGATTCCCGCCTCCGAGTCAACGCGCCGCTATCTGAAAACGAAGAAGGACAAGCTCGGGCACAAGTTGTCTTCGGTGTAAGTGAAAAGTAAAAAGTGAAAAGTGGAAAGTAAAAAGTAGGAGACGCCCATGATGAAGCGCGCGTTTGGACTCGTGCTCGTTGTCGCCGGATTCGCCGTCGTGTCCGCGCAGGAGGGTGGCCAGGCGCCCGCGCGCGGAGGCCGCGGCGCCGGACCCGAAGAGCAACTGGTGCTCTCGCTGAAAGTGAAGAAGTTGAACGAGTACGTCGCACCGCACAAGCCGCACACGAAGCTGGCCGATGTGCTGGCAAAGCACAAGGGGCAGGCAGACTGGGTCGAGCCGATCGTCGACGACGACAACCTCCATGCCGACTACATCTCGATGGGACCGGGCAAGTCGACGCCGCGCAGGATGAACGCTGATACCCGTGAGTGGTGGGTGATTCAGGACGGCCAGATTCGCTTCACGATCGACGGGCAGCAGCCGTTCGTGGCGTCGAAGGGGTATCTGGTTCAAGTGCCGTATCGCAACATGTACGCGATGGAAACGGTCGGCGATCGGCCGTCGCTGCGCCTCGAGGTGAACATCGCCAAGGCCAGAAAGATGTACCCCATCGACGCGAAGCCCGTGCCGCCTCCCGGCTTCGACTTCGTGCGCGCCAAAGTGGCGGGGAAGGGCACCTACGCCGAAGGCAACAAACCGTGGGTCGACTTCAACGCCGTGGTGGCCGGGACCGACAAAACGCGCCGCTTCGTCCACGACGATCGCGCCGTTGCGAATATCATCATCGGCCCCGGGATTCCGCCGCCCGCGTTGCACAAGAAAGGGCATTTCCATCCCGAGAGCGCCGAGTTCTGGTTCATCCTCCTGAACAAGATTCGCTACAACATCGAGGGGATGCCGGTCTTCGAAGCGTCGCAGGGCGACGTCGTCTACGTGCCGAAGATGCGGTACCACCTGGCGAGTTTCGCTGGAGACGGGCCGTCCTGCCGGCTCGCGATGAACGGGTATGTGGATTTGTCACACTCGTTCGACGCGGACGAGGCGCAATAGAACAATAGAACCAAGCGTTGTCGGTTCGTCGGGTTCGTCGGGTTCGTAGGTTCGTGGGGTTCGGAGCGACGAACTTGTCGAACTTTACGAACCTGACGAACTTGACGAACCCGACAAACCCTAGGGTTCGCCCCAAGTCCCATCTTCGTTGACAGATTCGACCCCCCTCTACTACGATAAGAGATTGCGCTAGAGGACCTTACGGGGTTCCTTGTTCCTGTTCCCGTTCCTGGTTCGTGGTGGCGCCAGAGGCAAATCCAAGGGAAACCCTGAAAGATGTTTGACTCGCTCAGTAACCGCCTGCAGGACGTCTTCAAGACCCTGCGGGGCGAGACGCGGCTGACGCCCGAGAACGTCGAGGCGGCGCTGCGCGAGATCAGGCTCGCGCTGCTCGAAGCCGACGTCAACTTCAAGGTCGTCAAGGCATTCGTCGATCGGGTCCGCGATCGGGCGCTGGGGCAGGATGTGCTGCGCAGCCTGTCGCCCTCGCAGCAGGTCGTCAAGATCGTGCGCGACGAAATGGTCGCGCTCTTCGGCGATACCCAGGGCGGACTGAAGCCGACGAGCAAGCGGCCGCGCGTGATCCTGCTGCTGGGGTTGCAGGGCGCCGGCAAGACGACGACCGCGGGCAAGCTGGCGAAGTGGCTGACCAAGCAGGGAAAGCACGCCTTGCTCGTGTCGACCGACGTCAAACGGCCGGCGGCGATTCAGCAGTTGAGCGTCGTCGCGCAGAAGGCCGGACTCGGCGTTCGCGTTCACGATCCGGCCGGGCAGATGGATCCGGTCGCGCGCGCGAAAGGCGCGGTGAGCGAGGCCACGAACCTCGGGTACGACGTGGTCATCGTCGACTCGGCCGGCCGCCTGCACATCGACGACGAGCTCATGACCGAGCTCGAATCGATTCGCAATACGACGCAGGCGTCCGACCTGTTGTACGTGGCCGACGCCATGACGGGGCAGGACGCGATCAAGAGCGCGGGCGAGTTCAACCGCCGGCTCGGCGTAAGCGGCGTGATTCTGACCAAGCTCGACGGCGATGCCCGCGGCGGCGCGGCGCTGTCGGTGGTGGCGGTGGTGGGCGTGCCGATTGCGTTTGTCGGCAGCGGCGAACGCCTGGAAGATCTCGAGCAGTTCTATCCCGATCGTCTCGTCTCGCGATTGCTCGGGATGGGCGACGTGCTCTCGCTGATCGAGCGCGCCGAGCAGGCGATCGATATCGAGGAAGCGCAGAAGCTCGAACAGAAAGTCCGGAACGACGACTTCACGCTGGAAGACTTCCGCGACCAGCTGCAGGCCATCAAGAAGATGGGCCCGCTCGAGCAGATCGTCGGCATGATTCCCGGCATGGGCAACATCAAGCAGCTCGCGCAGCAGAAGCCGGACGATAAGCAGATAGGGCGCATCGAGGCGATGATCAACTCGATGACGCCGCACGAACGGCGGCGCAGCGACGTCATCAACGGCAGCCGGCGCAAGCGCATCGCGCGCGGCAGCGGGACGTCGGTCGAGGAAGTGAACCGGCTGCTGAAGCAGTTCGTGCAGATGCGCAAGATGCTGAAGGTCATGGGCGGCATGGCGGGCGGCAAGCCCGACCGGAAGGCCCGCGCGAGGCTCGGTTCATTGATGGGGAGAATGAGGTAGAGGATGTTAGTCATTCGCATGAGAAAGATGGGTTCGAAGAAGCGGCCGTTCTTCCGCGTGGTGGTCACCGATTCGCGCACGGCGCGCGACAGCAGCTTCGTGGAGATCGTGGGGCACTACAACCCGCGTCTGAAGCCCGCAAAGGTCCTGATCGATCGCGAGCGGATCGATCACTGGGTTGGCAAGGGCGCCCAGTTGTCCGACACGGTGCGCACGCTGCTCAAGCGGCACCTGACCGCGCCCGCCGCCGCTGCGGCGGACAAAGCGACGGGCGCAACGGCGTGACGGCTGTCCGGGACGTCATCGAGACGGTGGCGAAAGCGCTGGCCGATGCGCCGCAGAAGGTGCTCGTGACCGAAACAGAGCATCAGGGCACGACGCTCGTGGAAGTGACCGTGGCGCCACCCGACGTCGGCAAGATGATCGGACGCCAGGGGCGCACGATTCAGGCAATGCGGACAATTGCGTCGATCGCCGGCGAGAGACTCGGGAAAAGGGTCACCCTCGAAGTCAGGGATTAGGGATTGGGGATTAGGGATTGGGCGGACACGCCCGAAGCCTGGGACCCGAAGCCTGAAGCCTATGAGTGAGTGGGACGATATGGCGGTGGTGGGCCGCATCGCGCGCGCTCACGGGAACCGCGGTCACGTCATCGTCGATCCGGCGACCGATTTTCCGGA